>CDYX01011793.1_pt1 | contig 66318 bp, 79 predicted proteins | sample 554871 | NCBI WGS metagenome assembly CDYX01 (sample SAMEA3182061, study PRJEB8094) | gut metagenome | biome: human; feature: gut; material: Stool; isolation source: human stools | place: Canada | collected 2013-01-14 | reverse complement strand
CCTCCTCAAACAGCCGCCGGAAGATCTTCCGAAAACTCGGCTTTCGCCGCCGCAGTTGGGAGATGGTGCTGTGATCCGGCACCCGGTCAAACAGATCCAGGCCCAGATACCAGCGCAGGGCTACATCCGTCTGGATCCGCTGCTCGATCTGACGCTCCGAGGGGATGCCGTACAGAAAGCCCACCAGGAGGTATTTCACCAGCACCACCGGGTCGATGGGCGGACGCCCATACCGCCGGCTGTACAGGTGAGCGGTTTCCACGCGCACGAAAGAGAGATCCAAAGCGGCCTCCAGCCGCCGCAGGAAGTGATCCTGAGGCATGAGATCCTCGATGGTCACTGTGTGGAATTTGAGTTGCATTCCGCCACCGCCTTTCCCTCTTATTGTAGCATAATTTGGGGGAAAAGGGATTTTGTCAACAGCTCCAACTTGTCCCAAAGCCTGAGCGGCGGCTAGCAACAGCCGCCGTTTGTCGTATCGAAAGGAGGGTTGCCTACGGCCACAACCTATTTCAAGAAGCGCAAGATCAGCAAGGGCCGCTTTCTCCATTACGGAGCATGGCTGGGGGCGGAGCGCCAGCCCTCCTACAAGGAACGACTGCGGGCGGCCATCTGCGGCGCCCTTGCAAAGGCCCGGACAGCTTTGACACCTTTCTTCGGCTCATGGAGGAGTCCGGCTATGTGGTCAAGCGGGGACGGGGCGGTGCAATCTCATTCCTTGTGCCGGGGCAGCAGCGGGCCACCCGGCTCCGCTCGTCAACTCTCGGGGAAGGCATTGAGCCCGGGGAGATCCGGGATGTAATTGCGGGCAAGCGCCCCATGCCGAAGCTAGACGCTTCGGCCCCCGCTGCGCCCAGGCGTGTCGATCTAATCGTGGATATACAGCGTCTGTGCTCCGGGAAGGGCCCGGCCTATGAGCGGCGGGCCAAGGTGTATATGCTACACTGATATGTATATCATAGAAAGGAGCAAACACCATGACCTACACAGATCAAGAGAAAACCGCTATCATCACACAGTACAGACAGGGCAAGCCGATCCAGCAATTATGCGCAGAATGCGGCGTCTGCGCACGGACGATCTACCGCTGGGCAAGGACATATTGCCCAGTGGTTCCGGACGAAAAACGCAGAGAGGAATATTGCGGATTGATCCGTGAAGTATTTGATGAGTATCGTCAGGTGCTGGGTGCTGAAAAGATCCGTACCATTCTTGTTCAACGCGGTCAACAGATCAGCAAAGAATATGTGGCAAGACTGATGAAGGAGATGGGTTTATCCAGTATTCGCACCACTGCAAAACAGGACTACATGAAACTTCATGAGCCTGAGAAGAAACGGAATGTCCTGCGTCAACAGTTCCAGGCGGACAAGCCCAATCAAATCTGGGTCAGTGATGTTACCTGCTTTAAACTGGGGGAACTTTATCTTTATACCTGCGTAATTCTAGACCTGTTTTCACGCAGGGTTGTTGCCCATAAAGTGTCCAGGAAGAATAGCACCCAGTTGATTACCTCCACATTTAAGGCCGCATGGGAGCAGAGAGCTCCCGATGCCGGCCTCATTTTCCACAGTGATCGAGGGGACCAATACACCTCACATCGGTTCTGACAACTACTTCATGAGCGCGCAGTGGTGCAATCTTTCTCCAATTCGGGGAAACCTCATGACAACGCTGTTGCAGAGTCATTCTTCGCCACCCTAAAGAAGGAAGATTTGTATTGGAAGGGTTACACCTCAGAGGCGGCTTTCAAGCGTGGCCTTGCCTCCTATATCGAGTTTTACAACACCCAGCGCCCACATCGTACCTTGAAAAATCTGACGCCAAACCAGGTTGAAGATGCGTTCATAAGTGACAAATGATGAACACACATCCCTGTGACATAACCGGGGTTCAGATTCCGCCGATTACGCGTTTTGCGTTTTGATTTTGCCCTGTTTGTATTTATTAGGTGATATAGAGTACGCTGAATAGAAAAAACAGAAACCATTGCGCTGCAAAGGTTTCTGGCATAAAATGATCCTACCCAAACTGAACACTGACATCTCTTTGTTCAGATCGGGCAGGGTCATTCAATCTGTCATGCCGTACCACTGTAGATTTTTGAACACCCGGCTCAAAAATGCCATGTGCAAGTCGGAATTCTCCGTTCTTTTTTAACTTTTCTCAAACTTTTTTAATGGGTGCTTTCAAGATCTGCTAATTGGCCGCGTGAAAAACCACATTATGCGAAAACGCTATTTTTCCTCTGGCATCTCGCTCATATCCGCGGCTGCCCCTTCCAAAAGGTCAGTCACGACCTGATTGAGCTGCGCGGCGTTCTTCGGGGAGATGACCGGCGTATTGGACTGTGACTCAATGTCTTTCCTTGTTCGCCCGGCAACCTGTCCGCCAGCTTTAGCAACTTCCAGATTCTCTTGGAAGGTCGAAGGCTTTCGATCCTTTGAAAACTGTGTGGTGGTGGCTTCTGCCAACATATTTAGCACCAGCTCCAGCGTGGTCATGTTATCACGAAGGTTTTCCTTTTTAAGCCCCTTCAGATTTTTGTACTGGCGGGTGGACATCCCCGACCATGCGCGGGAGATCTCATCGGTGAGGATGGCGTATTCCACGCCCTTCTGCACGCCGCGGGCATCCCACTCATCTGTCAGTTCCTTACGGACCTGAATGGCTTGCAGCCGCTGGTTGATCCACTCGCGGGTGTAGCCTTTCTTGAGGTAGGTTTCCAATGCCCGCTCGATGGTCAATTCCGGGTCTATGGTTTCCTCAATGCGCTCCCGGCCAACCTGCGCCAGCCAGAGTTTGAACGGCTCTGCCTTCGGCGAAGGGATAGACTGGATGATACGGAGAAGCTGCTCGGTATCGGCCACATCGGTATTGTAGCGTTTTCCATCCTTGGGCGACTTCATTTTCAGTTGCTGACAATTTGTCAGCAACTGATCTGCGCCTTCTTCTTTCAAACGCTGCTTCAGTTTCGCCCAATAGTTACTTGCGCCGCGTTGGTCTGGTTGGTCGGTTAGAACAGCTACCACATCGACAATGGAGAAGTACCATTCTTCCTTTTCCTCGTCCCACGCAGTACGAATGCGCTTGTTCTCGAATAGCTGGATCTTATCATTCTGTGCCATTCTGTTCACCTCACTCCTGCAACAATTCTCTCAGCAATCCCTGGCAGCCCTCCAGCACATCCCGCCAAGTCGACTCGAAGTCCTCGGTGTACCACGGGTCTGCCACATTGCCGGGGCGGGCAGTGTGGTCCATCAGGAGGGACATCTTGCCGGCAAAGTCGCCGCCGCAGATGCGGTACATATTCCGCAGGTTCGCGCTGTCCATGCCGATCAGCAGGTCGTACTTGTCGTAATCCTGATTGGTGAGTTGCCGCGCCGCGTGGCCGTCGCAGGAGATCCCGTGCGCTGCCAGCTTGCGCCGCGCCGGAGGATAAACCGGGTTGCCGATCTCCTCCCGGCTGGTAGCCGCCGATTCGATATGGAACTGTGAAGACAGCCCCGCTTTCTTCACCAAGTCCTTCATCACGAACTCGGCCATGGGGCTGCGGCAGATATTGCCGTGGCAGATAAACAGGATATTCTTCATACTGGTTTTTCTCCGAAAACTCATCATTTTCTACAGTATAGCAGGTATCCACGCTTTCGCCAAGAGCAATTTCCGAATGTTCGGCTCTCTCAATCATCCGCAGCAGCTCCTTTTTGGATAAGCCGCTTTCGGCGGCCTTCCGAATGTACCAGCACCTCTCGTCCATGGTCAATCCGGCCTCCATGATGACCACATTCTGTGTCCAGTTCAGACGCATTGCCGCTGCCAGCAACTCCGGCGCGTCGCCGTACATCCGGTAGAAGTCCCGCATCCGGCGCAGGTTGCGGGGAGAGAAGCCCTCGGCTGCGGGATAGGTGACTTGCAGGTGTTCCGACGCTGCGACAGCGGCACCTTTTTCAGCTCTGCTGCTGACCACTCGACCGATCTCGCGGTACAATTCCATCTGCGGAAGCTGTGCCGCTATGAGCTTGTCCAGTTCGGAAAACAGGACGCTGTAGTCTGCGGGTTTGCGGATGTTCATAGGGCTTCCCCTTTCTAATAATAGTTATTTTAGGACGCACATTCGAATATGTGTTCGATTTATCTATTTACTTGCACGCTATCTTGTGATATAATTACTAAAAAGGCATTTATGCGTTATCCAAATTTGTTGAAATCCGCAATTCCATTGCCCTTTTCATCTAATTTCGAACGAGTATAGTCATTCCTTATTTCAAGATACTGATGATTCAGAAAGGAGAATTTCCATGAAGTTAAAGGCGTTAAGTAATTATGATGGAGATAAATCCACAAGATTTGGAGATTGTATTTTGATATATGATCTTACGTCGATGATTGTATATGACTGCGGACACGGAAAGCACGCTGAATACGTTGAGTCTTTCCTGCAAAAAAACGCTACTATTACTTCAGTCAGTATTGTGGTTTCTCATAATGATAGCGACCATACTAACGGAGTATGTTCATTGTTGGAATGGTTATCTGACCAAGGTAAATATAAAGTTACAGTCTATACTCATCAGTATCTGAAACATTCCAGTACAATTCTAAAAAAAGTTGATGATGGTCGTCGTAACAAGGATAGTATCAGCCAAGCAATATTGATTGAATTCGATAACATCAAAAAAATTATCGAAAAGGCCAAGGAACTCAACATTTCGGCCCAGGAAGCACTTGACGGAGTCTGTATTAGCACCTGTACAATTGTAGGCCCCACAGCTGATGAGTTTACTGATGTTGCAACCAAAGCGATTGATAATCGTGTAGATAACAAAATCGGTGAAGGTGATGCTGCGGAAACGGTGATGAATGCCGCAAGTGTTCAATTGAAATGTACTCTGGATGATGGAAAGACTTTGCTGCTCTGCGGAGATGCTTCACCCGATTACTTAAAAAATCTGATGACCTATGATATCATTCAGTTACCACATCACGGGCAGGAAGATGATGCTAAGGCAATTTTTGGAGTTCTCGGAGGACACGCTTATTCTAAGGACTACCTTATATCGGATAATACTGGCTCTTCTCCTAATAGCGGTGGATCCGAAGATATTGTAAAATATATGAAGGACGAGCGGTATCGGCAAGCATACAATACTAAGGATAAAATTATTGATTTGCCAACCGATTGTTCGTCTGCACATTCTATTTCGAAAAGGAGAACAAGTCTGGGTGATTTGGATAGTATCTAAAGCATTGGTCACATCGGAAGAGTTACTTCTTCGGCATCAATTTATACAAGAAATCACAGGAGTCAAGGTGTCCAACTGGATTGAATGTAATTGCCCAAGTAACCACAAATTCACAAAATCAATTGGGTATTATCGCTGCACCTCCGGCAAAGGTGAATATGGAGTTTTTGTTACTGCACATATGAATTTGGAAGTACAGCCTATTTTACAGCACGTATTGTCTCAGAAAAAGGCCTTGGTGGTAATTAATTCTTGTGCGATGCAGAAAAATTCAAGGCTCGATTGTATCAATGTCGTTAAAGGTAAAAATCCTCATTCTGAAATATTTTACGCTAAACAAGAATTGTCAGATGCAGGATTCTTAATGAACTATATTGAGGATGCCGGTGAGTTTGGATTTCGATCAACCGTATCAGAACGAGAGCTTTTTCAGCAAAGGCATTTAGGACTTGTAAAAGCAATTCGTACGGTTTATGAAAAGGCAATATGAAAATGAATGTGGAATATATCAAGGACTATAAATATAAGGAGCTAAAGCAATATGTTTTGGCTTACCTACTAATTGCAGTCGCTTCTGTTGGATTCTACGTAAAAGATACAATTGGTGCAGTAGGGCTACTATCTGCACTTTCCAGTATGATTGCAATCGATACCTTGGCAGGGGCAATTTGTGCATTAGTGTTCATCTTGAATGAGTTCTGGCCTGATAAAGTTAAGCAACAGATTATTTATAAAGATATGCCAAGTGATACCGTTTTTACAGATATAGCTTCTGGTAAAATAGATGCAGCCGGATTTGATCTCGCAAAAGCAAAAGAAATGTTTGCACATTTATCAAATGCTCCAGCAAATCAGCAAACCGCAGAGTGGAACGATCTTCTGCGAAAATGCAAAGATGCCGAGCGTGGAAATGTTATCGACGCAGAACGGATGCAGTTGATGACGAGAGATATCTGTATGTCAACAATTTCTCTGTTGGTTATGACACTTATCGCATTTGGGGTCTTAGCAGTTGCCTACATGAGCTTAGTGACGGCAATCAAAATACTATACATCCCGCTCGTGTACCTTGTAATAATGTGGTTTGTGACAAAGAAAGCCGCCAAGAGTCGAGCCAATCGCATTGTAGTGTTAGTAATTAAAAATGCTGTTCAGGGATTATAAGCCCAGCTTAGTATCGATTCAATCAAGGCCACAGAGGAAAAAACGGCAGATTTGCTGTTCTTTCCTCTGTGGTCGTGTTTTATAATATCTGCACAATCTGCTCCCACAGAAGGATATGCTTTTCGTCAATGGCTCGGTTGTCGTGGTAATGGCCGAACAGCCAGCAGTGGTATTTTGCTCTTTCCCGTACCTCTTGCAGGAAGTCTGTGAGCCGGTCCGCCTCGTTGTGGCGGCTCCCCATGAGGGCGATGCTGGTGGGAGCGCAGTGGGTGATGATGTAGTCCACCTGCCAGCCGACCGCGTCGAGCTTTCGCCGCGCCTCGGCGTATTCCTCATCGGAGGGCAGTTCCTGTGCCCACCAAGAAATGTGGTTGACTCGGTACCTCGCTCTTGGCTTGCGCCGGAGCGTCATGAGCCTTTGCTCAAAATCCGGGGCATCCGGCTCCAGAATCCCATCCTCGATGTCGTGGCTTTTTGCGCCGCCCATGGTAAAGAAGCGGTAACCATCCAGCTCAAAGATCTGCCCGCGCATCAGGTGCAGAACATGGGGACGAACGCGATGCACCTTGCCTCCGTGCCACTCCGCAACAGGGTATCGTTCCAGCGCATCATAGTTTTCATGGTTGCCGCAGACAAAGGCAAGCGTGAAGGGCAGGCGTTCCAGCCAGTCCAGCGTTTCATCGTCGCGGCTGTCGCCAAACCACACACCCCCGAAGTCTCCATTGTCCTGAATTCGGGATAAAGGAGATTATACCGAGTAAATTTCTATACCGAAAAATTTCAGACTCCTGTAAATAAGCAGATTCTACATAAGATTTTTCGGTATAGTATTTTCAATCCAGTGTATAGAGGGCTTGCTTTGCATTCTTGTTTTTCCAGAGTTTCTCAGTGCCTCCGATGATTGGCACTGACTTGTTGATGGCATCACTCATCATCTCCAATGTAGCAAAAGCATAGAAACCAGATGTGGTGGATATGCTTTCATGCCCAAGCAACTGCATTATAAATGGTAAAGGAATGCCGTTTTTATACAAATCCATTGCTTTTGTTTTTCTAAACAAATGGCAGTGAACATTCTCCGGAACCGCATTGCATGTCTCTCGGGCCATCTTTGCCGCTGTACCAACCACGAGACTAATGCTGTCTGTGGAAAGTCTGTGAGGTTTTCCGTCCCTCATGCTATAAAACAGTGGGGCGGACTGTTCCGATGGATGAAACTCCTTCAGATAGGAATTAAGGTGAGCCACAGTCTTCCTCATGATTGGAACATTGCGCCTTTTTCGACCCTTTCCAATTATAGAAATATAGGGGTTAGGTACATCAAGGTGCAGTGATTCTATGTCAAGGTCGGCCAATTCTTGCACCCTGGCTCCTGTATCATATAAGAGTATGAGAATCATTCTGTTCCGTCGGTGTTTCTGCGTGTTCATATCATAAGCAGATAGAATGGCAGCTGTTGCTTCAGGCCGAAGATACAAAATAGGGTGCTTTTCTTCTTTTAGTTTTTGAATTTGGCAAACAGATTCATAGATACCACGAAGTTCAAAGTCCTCCTGTCCACAATATTTTAAAAAAGAACGGATAGATGTGATCCTGAGATTTATTGTTCTGGTTGATGCCCCTTGACCTTTCAACCAGATAATAAACTCTTTTACATAATCACGGGTAAACGCCTCAAAGCTTACAAGCTCATCTTCGATATTCTTTTTTTCTTTCAAGAACCGTAAATATGTTTTAAGTGACTGCTTATACGTTTCTATCGTCTTATCGGACAGGTTTCGTATAGCGGGCATATAATCATGCAGATAGGAACGCGCCATTGTCCAGAAACATTTGTCTCTTTTACGCTTATATCTCATATGGCTCAACCTCAGGCAGTAAACTCTCCAAGTTCTCTGTTGCAGCGGCATAGTCTGCAAAATAGTCAGGGATCAGGTGCACATAGTAATACGTCTTTTCAAGCGAGGAGTGTCCCATATAGCGCATGAGATAAGGAAGCATGGAAATGACATCTTTTCTCTCTTTAGCCCAACGTGCTATATTGGCACACGCAAAGTGGTGCCGGAAGTCGTATGGCCTTGGCTTAATCTCGCCATCTCGTTTGAGCCCTGCCGCAAGCCATATCTTTCTGAAATTAAATGGTATTGATGATGCAGATATGATATTACCGCTTGGTCCCGGGAAAAAATATTCTCGTTTAGGGAAACAATTCCTTATGGCACAATCATATTCTATCAGGTAAGATATCAACTCATCCGATAAAAATAGCCGACGGTCTCGATGTCCTTTTGATTGTAGGATATCCAGATAACCGTCACTAAGGTGGACATTTTCACAACGGAGATGTCTGGCTTCACCACACCTCGCACCGCAGCAATAGAGAAAACGGTACAGGGCCGGATAAACATAAGGACGCCCTGGTGTTTTCTTTCGGAGCACGTATGAGTCACATTCTTTAAAAAATCGTTGTATCTCGATGTCGGACAGCAAGTAAACTTCTGGTCGGAAAGAGTTCTGGGAAACAGGGTATTCAAGAACATATGCGTCTAAATCACCCATGGAGCGAAGATAGCGTCCGAACTCTCTAACAGGACTTATCCAAGGGCCGCATTTTGAATTGGAGTGTTCAGAGCGTTCAATACTCCATCCTACTACGAGGCTTTTGCAGAGAACTGTGCTGTTGCCATGCTTGAAATTGTACCGATCTAAGCTCTTTAAACACCATTGAGCCGATGCATTATATTGTATGCCTATGGAATTTTTAAACTTTAGGAATGTTTCCAGAGATGGCCCGAGCGCACTTATAAAAAGACTCATGTATTTACCTTTCGAGATATTCCTGCAAGAGGCAGTACACATTCTTTAAGGTTACTTATGTCTGCGGTTATATAGATATCGGTAGTTCTTGTTTCCGCATGCCCAAGGATTGCTGCAATTGTTGTTAATGGAATGCTATTTTGAACCATCATCGATGCTGCGTTATGGCGCAGCATACACATACCCCAGATACGACCATCCTTTTGTATGCCAGCGCGTTGGAGTATGTTGCTTACGATATAGTAGCACGTTGAGTGTCCCCCCAAAGGTATAAAAGGTGCTTGGCTTCGCAAGAACACATGGTCATCGTCAACTCTGGGACGCTCCTCTAAAATATAGCGATAGATCGAATTCCCAATATCAACTGTTAATGGAAGGCATACAGCGTTGCCCGTTTTGCTTTGCTGAAAGAAAATGGTCTCATTGTCCCAGTCTATATTGGCGAGCCTCAAATCGACCACATCAACCGCACGCATTCCCGTAGTAAGCCCCAGGAAAAATATCGCTGCATCTCTGTGAGATACACTTGGAGATGATAGTACTTCTTCTATACTCATGATCTCATTGTCCGTAAACATTGGAACTATCCGCTTGGTGCGGTAAGGATGAATCCCTGCCACTGCAAAATAAAGATCTTCACGCCCAAAATGCCGGAAGATATTGCGCAATATGCAGAGGACATTACGCTGATGTTTCTGAGACCAAGAGCAAATATAATTTACGACATCTGATACAGCCAGATCCTTTAAGGTCAGTATTCCACCGTCCTCCATATAGCGAAGGAGATGTAACATCCCATTTTGAAAAAATCCGATCGTTCCAATATTTGAATACTGTGTTTTTAAGTGCTCCATATAATCCTGATAGATTTCTATGAGATGTATAGATTTCGGCAAATTCTTCTCTTTTGTGACCATTGAGAAATCAAAAGTGCCTTGGAGATAAAATGAATTTATTAGCCGCACAAAACGACCATACATGACATTCCGATATCCGACAAACGCTCCTGTTTCCTCATTAAACACATTATCAGCAAATATTTGACCAATGTTGACTGTATAAGTATCATAGCCATTTTCTGCGCAGAACTTCTTGAATCTATTGCTGACTTGTTTGTAGTTTTCGATACTTTTTACCGCATAGCCTGCATTGGTTAAAGCGGCTAAAAAGGCCTCGCACAAATCATTAATATCTGATTTCATAGAAGACACCCTCCATTTGCCTGGTGCTCCCTATAATATCAAAAATATTATGCCGAAAAAAGTCTTTAAATTATTGCATTTTCAGCGCAATATAAAAGATTTCGGGATAATATTTTTTTCGATATAATCTCCGGCGCAGATCATAATGTCCTGCTTTGTCATCCGCGCCTGTTCGGGAAAGTATTTTGGTTTGAATCGCTCAAAATTTCCGTGGAGGTCGCCGGTCACAAATACCATTTTCCCATCTCCTTTTTTAGTTTGATATGCTCTGGCGGATCTCAATGCCGCTCTTGAGCGTCACGCTGATCTCGTTCTTGGACAGCACCTTCACCTGCGCCACCAGCTGCCGGATGGCACTCTCGTCCCATTCCGCGATGTGGGGCACGGCGTTTTCCAGCATCCCCGCGGCATCCCTGATGCGCCGATCCGCTTCGGCGTGTTTCTTATTCTCGGCAAGGATGGTTGCCCGCAGCTCCTTTAGCGCGGTCTGCTCGTCCAATATCTCCTTGAACTGATCCCCATAGGCGATGGGATCATCCGCCGCCTTTTCCAGCAGCCTTTGGAACTGTGCCTCCAGCTCCGTCAGTCTGCGGTCGATGTCACCAAGGCTCATGCCGCTGCCAGGGAACGGGATGACCTCCGCCTCCAACGCCTCCGTGATTTGGCGGATGCGGCCATCCAAGTCCGGCAGGACGGTGTTGAGGGCGGCTATGATTGCCTGTTGGAGCGGCGCCTCGTCCAGCGTGGGCGAGCTGTGGCAGTATTTCTTGCCGTAGTCCAATCGGCTCACACAGCGCCACACAACGCGCTTTCCGTCAGGGCGCGTCCACGTGCAGCGGCGGTACAGCGTTCCGCACTCGCCGCACACCAGACGATCTGAGAGTGCGTAGCGGCTGGTGTAGGCGGCAAGACCGGTGGATGCTCTCTTGGAGGGACTTTTTGCCGCCTTGCGCCGCGCTATCTCCGCCTGCACCGCGTTGTACTTCTCGCGGCTGACGATGCCCTCGTGGTGGTTCTCTATGAGGTACATGGGGAGCTGCCCCGTGTTTTTGATGACCTTGCGGTTGATGACATCCTGCTGAAAGGTTTTCTGCATCAGCACATCGCCGCAGTATTTCTCATTCCGCAGGATGCTCTTGATATGAGGCAGCGTCCATTGCGGTGACTTTTCGGAATATGTCACGCCCTGCTCATGCAGCTCGTCCCGCAGCATCCGTGTGCTGGCGCCGGCGAGGTATCGCTCGTAGATCCAGCGGACGACCTCTGCCTCCTCCGGGATGATCTCCGGCTTATCGTCCGCGCCCCTGCGGAAGCCATAGAGGTATTTGTACTGGATGGTCGCCTTTCCGCTCTCCATGGCGCGGCGTTTGCCCCATGTGACATTGGCGGAGATGGATTCGCTCTCAGACTGTGCGAAGGCACCGGAGAGCGTGATGCGCAGCTCGCTGTCCTCCTCCAGCGAATTGATGTTCTCCTTTTCAAAGATGACGGCGATGCCCAGCTCCTTGAGAGCCCGTGTGTAGTAGAGGCAGTCCACCGTGTTGCGGGCGAAGCGGGATACCGATTTGGTGAGGACGACGTCTATCTTCCTCTGGCGGCAGTGGCGGATCATGCGCATGAAGTCCTCGCGTTTTTTCACCGAGGTGCCGGTGATGCCCTTGTCGGCGAAGACACCCGCCATGGTCCACACGGGGTTGGACATGATCTTGTCGGTGTAGTATTCCTTTTGCACCTCATAGCTGTTTGCCTGATCCTCCTCCTTGGTGGAGACCCGGCAGTAGGCGGCGACCCTGAGCTGTCTTTGCAGCTCCGCCTGCCGGACCGACTCCGGCTTTGCCGGGATCTTAATGACTCTTGGGGCGGTTTCGTTCACAGCGGATCTCTCCTCTCTATGACCTGTCTGTTCTTCAGCATCACGGTCACGCATTTGTTCGTCACGCACACCTTTGACACCGCGCTTTGCAGCAGCTCCGCGTCCAACTCCGTCATGGGTTTGCGGCCGGTGAGCAGCCGCCGCAGCCGCACGGTTTCGTATTCCGTGTTCCCAATGGTGTCGTATTGCTCTGCCGCCAGTTGAAGGAGCAGTGCTCTGGCGTTGTCCTCGTCGATGGGCTGCCGCTCCAGTGCGGTGGTCAGATCCTCCCGCGTTTTCCCGCAGGCAGCGGCCATCTGGGATGCCGCTGGCTGAATACGGTCGGGGCAGCGTATGAGCTCGTTGAGCAGGTCGGTGACGATCTTCTCAACCCGCTCAGAAGGCGGCGCGCCGCAGAGCCGTCGCAGGGTCTTCTGCGCCGGCGTTTTCTGCGGGGGGCAGGCTCTTGCCGTCCTCTTTTCCGCTGCCGTGCGGAGCTGCTCCGGCTCGATGAGTGCCGGATAGCCTTTCTCTCCGATATAGCGGCTGTCCTCTAAAATACGGGAGACCATGTTTTTGTTCCATGTCCGCCCCTCATAGTAGGGGATCTCCTGTCGGCAGAGTGCCTTGGTCAGCTCACCCAGCGTGGCTCCCGTGCTGTAACCTTGGAAGATAAGCCGTACCAGCTCCGCTTCCTCCGGCAGGATTGTGATCTCGCCCAGCGTCATACGGTAGCCAAAGGGCTGCTTTCGGTTTCCCATTATCGCACCGTCCTCTCAATGGATTCCCGCAGCTCCAGCCCGTTATGCAGGCGGAAGCGGAGGGTATCGTTGCTCTCTATGATAATTTTTTCAACAAGTTCACCCATCAGTTCCGCATCGGGGCGGTCGAGAAAGTCCGGCCCATCCTCCAGCAGGGCTATCAGCTCCCGCGTCCGCTGGGCGGTGGCATCCCCCTCGGCAGCCATAAGTTCCTCTTTGTCCAGCTTGGCCTGCCGGAGCTGACGGGTCAGCTCGTTGCTTTTGGATATAAAAATGTCAGGATCAACGAGGCCGTTTTGCTTGAGAAAGGCCAGCGTTTGATTCTGACTGGAGAGTTCGGATATTTTTTTGTTGATGGAAACGATGTCCTCACTCCAGAGCAGTCTGCGATCACGGATTGTCTGGAGGGTTTCGAGCATCTGCTCCAGAATGGGGAGACTCTGATGCTTGAGTTTATAGTAGAGGCGGCAGAAGGCTTCATTCGTCTGCGCTTCCGGCACGGGCCTGATGGTGCAGTCGCCTTTTTCATCGTGTCGGCAACAGCACCAGTACCATCTGCCATTGACTTGCTTTGCCCGGATGCGGGAGCCGCAGGAGCAGCGCATCCGGACGCAGAGCCTTCCATGAGTGACCGCCTGCCCGACGCTGCGCTTTTGCATCAGTGTCTGTACCTGGTCGAAAGTTTCCCGTGGAATGATGGACGGATGTGTTCCTACTGCGTAATACTGTTCATGCTCACCAGTGTTTTTGTGGCGGGTCGCAGGAAGTGTATCGCTGGTGTAGGTTTTTTGCCACAGGGAATCTCCTGTGTATTTTTCGTTGGTGAGGATGTATCGGACAGAGGCACTGTGCCATTTTTTTCGCTGGCCGCTGGAAATGCCTTCCTCGTTCAACTTTTTTGCGATTGCAATTCTATTAACACCGTTGAGGTACCATTGAAAGATGCGGCAGACCACCAGTGCGGCGTCAGCATCGATTTCTATTTTCCTGCCAACAAGTTTGTAGCCGTAGGCCATGGACGAGGGAAGGAAAGTCCCTGCTTCCATCCTGCGCTGACAGCTCCATCTCATATTGCCGGAGATGGATTCGCTCTCCTTTTGGGCGAAGGCGGCGTAGATGGCGGTGATGAGCTCGCTGCTCACATTGGCGGTATCGATGCCCTCGCGTTCGAAGCGGACATTGACACCCAGCTCCTTCAGCTCCCGCACCGCCTCCAGACAGTCCTTGGTGTTCCGGGCGAAGCGGGAGATGGATTTGACGAGGATCTGGTCGATGAGCCCTCTGCGGCAGTCCGCCATCATACGCTGGAAGTCCTCCCGCTTTGCGGTGGAGGTGCCGGTGATGCCCTCGTCGGCATAGATATCCACCATGCGCCATTCAGCCTTGCCGGAGATCAGCTCGGCGTAGTAGCGGTTTTGCGCCGCGAAGGAGTTGAGCTGGTCATCGGAGTCCGAACTGACACGGGTATAGGCCGCTACCCGCAGCTGCGCATTCCGCGGCTTCTCCGCCGCCTCGATCTTGATGATGCGGGGCTGCGCTGCCAGTGCCGTTGTGCCGTCTGTCAGATGCTTTTCCGCCATGCCTGCTCACCTCCTGTTTTGGCAACACAAACACTACCACAACCTTGTTCAGAAAGCTACTGAAAGATGAAGAAAATCAGAGAGAAATCATAATGTCCGCGCCGCTGTCCGCGGCGATCCGTGCCGCAACCCTCCGCAGCTCCTTTTCACTGAAGCTGCCGCTTTCCCGAAGCTGGCGCAGCAGAAGGATGATGCCGTAATAATTGACGTTCTGATCCATATCAGCACCTCTTTTCAGAATTTTGCCTTGCGGCACAAATATGAGGATCGTCCGGGGGATAAGGAGGGGGGGGGAATGCAGGCCGTTCAGAGGATTGAAAGAGAGAAGAGAATGGGTGGCGGGAAAGAGAAAGAGGAGGTGGACGATCCCCATACTTCTGCCGCAAAGCAGAAAAGGCCGCTCCGTATCGGGGCGGAACTGCTCCCTGCGGAGCGGCCTTCTTACGCTTGCGTTGCTGCCTGTATTCGACACTACTTCCCCAGGCAAGGGCGGCGGCTGGAACCGCGCTGGCGCACGTCACGGGAGTTTCACCCCTCCGAGGTTCTCTCGAAGCTGCGTACAGGAGTATCATTGTAAGCTGACGGGGTCATGGCGAAGCAGCCTGCCAGAGCTGCATTTGACCTGGGTGGGTATCGCTCTGCACCTTCCATTGGCCGTCCTAATATGCGGAGAATGCTCCGCACAGGTGGTCTTCGCGCACCCGGTCTGACGCTCGCGCCGTCAGCAAAGGTATTCCAGTCACCGGATATGACCGCCTGGGCGGTGTTTTTCAAGGTTCAGAAGATGGGGGATACTTGTCCCTTCACTAATCATCTTTTTTCAGGCTTTTTCACAACCATTTTTGGACCTCTTTTCAAAAATTCTCTCGATTTTTTCAAAGCGGAGACCAGCGATTTAGACACAGCCTGCTGTGTGACGCCTTCTGCTTCGGCGATTTCGCTCTCTGTTTTCCCTTCGATGCAATACTGCTGGAGTCTGTAAAACTGTGCCCCAGTCAGTATGCTTCTGATCCCAGAAACCGCCGCCTCCGCACAACGAATCTGATCATCTCTGACCTGCCTTTCCTCTGCCAAAGCCTCCTCATTGGGAACAGCAAGGGCGGCTTCCGGAACCATGTCCATAGATGTGGTGTGGCCGCTTTCCTCCACATCGCTTTTATCCTCTGCGTGAAAGTCCTGGTCCGACCACCTCTTCCAACGGCGAAACTCTGCTTCATCGGTGAAATCAGCGCAGGTCAGGCAGATCAGATTTCCATCGGCGTCTGGAAGTACAATGGCGTCTGGATTTTTCTTGTTCAGTGCGTAGATGCTCCGTCTGTCATACATTTTTGGTTCCTCCATATTCTGAAATCTGTTGGATGCAAATTTCAGAACACAGGAGGGCTACGGCAGCGAGGCTGCCCAAAGGGCGCAAAAAAGCCCACAGCGATATCGCTGTGGGCATAAGGATATTCGAGGTTAGTGGTGGTGGGCGGGGGAGGCATATCCTCAAAAGACCGCAAAAAGTCAGGGCATCCGATGCCCGTACTTAGAGGGATGAGTGTGGGCTGCCTTTGGACAGCGTCGACAGTGCCGCAGATGTGAGGATACCTCATAAGAACCGCCTGTCCCGGCTTGGAGCCATGTTTTTTCATTGTCGTGCAGGTTCGGCCTCTCCGCTCAAAGCAGGAGATCACGACAGAAAAGCGGAGAGATTGCTGTATCGCAGTCTCTCCGCTTTCGACATGGATGGCTGTTCAGAAGCTCTGAACAGGGGGAGGTATCAGATGGTGTGTTCTCAGTGGCCGAATGCCTACTGGATCTTTCTTAGGCGGATATAAAATGCCGCTTCAACTCGCATGTTTGTTGCCTGCCGATTGGCCTCTTGTTCCTACATTTTGCTGACAACAGCCCTGATATCTACCACTATAAAGGCTATCCCTCGCTTATTCATATGCCTCCGATCATCCTTCTGGTAATCGCTCATTTGTATGCTTCTGTCGATAGCTGGACCATAGTTGAAGTCCCACTGGGACAAACGGGCTGGTAACGTCACATAGCTGCTGCGTTCAGCCGGATACATCTGTTCCTGTGTTCATTTTTGAAATGATGTCAGAGAGGAAGCTGTCTGCGTTCCCGGACCTCAGGTCCTTTTTCTGAAGCAGCAGCGCGCATTCATCGTCGCAGACCACAAGCCACAGATGCAATGATTCAAAGGCGCACTTTATCCGTGTATAAGAGAGATGTTCTTCGTTCTCCTCCGCGCAGATCGTTATGCCGGCATCCTCGAAGCGGATGGCGGTTTTGCGCTTTTCCCAATCAACGGCCCGCCGCAGCTCCAGCACTTTCCGCGCCTCCTTTTTGCAGGATGCCGGTATGCGCGGCGGCGTTCTTCCGCGAGCAAGGGCAAACTCCAGCAGGCCTGCAATAATCACGGCTCCGCCCACAATGATCACATCGGTGGTTCTTGGCGGCATCAAGCCAAGAACCAATGTCAAAAGGCCCAAAGCCAGCAGGAACACGCCATAAATGCGGTAGCGCACTGTCCGCTTTTCGCGCGCCGGGCCTTTCGCGGCGTGAGTTCTGATGCGGTCTATTGCATTCCACATAGCGGGGCAGCGCCGCCGACTCTCAGCTTCCAAATGCCGGTGCAGCAGTTCTGCGGTTTCTCTGTCCACGGCGGGGTCATCGTAGTTGCTTATTTGAAAAAGATACATGTGCTTCTTCGTTTCGAAATCGGCTCATTGAGAGTACCAGAAAATTCCATTCACAGCATATCGGACTGCCACCGGGCAGTCCGATATGCTGTGATGTGCTGATAGTTCCTTGCATGAGAACTGCCGACCGCTTGCGTCCTATTTTTCAAACAGGTACAGCAGGTATCCGTAGCCTTCGGCCTCCATTTTTTCATAGGGCACAAAGCGCAGGGCTACGCTGTTGATGCAGTAGCGCACGCCGTTGGGCGACTCCGGATCGCCGGTGAATACATGGCCGAGGTGGGAGTCTCCGGCGCGGCTTCTGACCTCTGTGCGGCGCATTCCGTGGCTCAGGTCATCTTTTTCCACCACAGCGGGGCCCTCGATAGGCTTTGTAAAGGCGGGCCAGCCGCAGCCGCTCTCGTACTTATCCGTGGAGGAAAAAAGCGGCTCACCGGTCACGACATCCACATAGATACCCTTTTCAAACTTGTCCCAGAACTCGCCCGTGAAGGCGCGCTCCGTGCCGCTCTCCTGCGTGACGCGGTACTGCTCCGCCGTCAGCTTGTCCCGGATGGACTCCGCCGCGGGCTTCTGATAGTCGCCCGGGTCGATGCGCAGCCGGGAAAAGAGCTCCATCTCCGCGCGCGGGATGTGGCAGTAGCCGTTCGGATTCTTTTCGAGGTAGTTCTGGTGGTATTCCTCGGCGGGATAGTAGTTTTTGAGCGGGCCGATCTCCACGAAGAATTTCTCGCTGCGGCCGCGCTCGATCTCCGCGATGCGCTTCACCGTTTCTCTCGCGCTTTCGTTGGTGAAGTAGACACCGGTCTGGTACTGGCTGCCGCGGTCGTTGCCCTGCCGGTTTTGTACTGTGGGGTCGATGACATAGAAGTAGGCCAGCAGCAGCGCGTCGAGACTCACCTGCTCGGGGTCGTACTCCACGCGCACCGTTTCCCGAAAGCCGGTCTCTCCCTTGCAGACGGTCTTGTAATCGGCATCCGCCTCGCAGGTGCCGTTGGCGTAGCCGCTCTCGGCGTCGATAACGCCGGGGATGGACTGCATCAGCTGTTCCATGCCCCAGAAGCAACCGCCCGCCAGATAGATGACATTTTCTGTGGTATCCATATAGGTGATCTCCTCGTCGGACCGGTCAAAAGCCAGTCCGTCCATGTTTGTTTCCTGTCCGCTCTTTTCCTTCGGCACAGTCTGCTGCCCGACAGCGCAGCCGCTGAGCAGCAGCACCGAGGCGAAAAGCAGTGCCAATACGCTTCGATACATCGCGTTTCCTCCTTTCAGGGGAAGCGGGGCTCACTCCGCCTCTTGCCCGCCGAGGGCAATGCAATGGCGCACAGCAGGCGCTTTTTTTGATCTCGGGTCAACCCATATCGGCGGCGAGCGCCTGATCGATGAGCTTTTGCAGTGTCTCCGCCTGCTTCTTTTCCGTGATGGCGCCTACGATGGGTTCACCCACGATATTGCCGCTGCGGTCGACCACATAGGTGGTGGGATAGGCAAAGATGTTGGTGGTAAACTTTCCCGCCTCACCATCGGAGTCAAAATACACATTCTGATAGGTGGCGCCCTTCTTGGCCAGCACGTCCTTCGCCTCGGAAATCGCTGCCTCGTCGCCGTCCAGTGTGAAGGTGTTGACGCCGATGAGGGAGCCGCCCTTCTCCGCGAGTTCCTTATTCAGCGCGTCCAGCTCGGCAAGCTCTCCCACGCAGGGATTGCAGGTGGTGAACCAGAAATTCACTACGGTGACGGCGTTGCCGGAGAACAGCTCGTCGCTCTTCACCGTGTTGCCATCCAGGTCTTTACCCTCAAAGGCGGGGAACTTCTGCATACTGCCGTCGTCGGGAGGGGTGCTCGTGTCGCTGCCCGCGGGCATACTCATATCGCCGTCCATGGATTTCTGCATGATCTCGGGATACTTCTCTTCCAACTCGGTCAGCTTGTTTTCAATATTACTGATCTCCGTGGCCGACTCCTTCAGCCACTCATACTCCTTGTCGGTGAACTGCTCTTTCGCGGCCTCGACGGTATCCAGCAGGAAGTCGCCGTAGTTTTTGCCGTCCTCCTGCATGGTCATGCCCTTATCGGCCGCCATGAACAGCTTCTCCCAGAGTTCGGCATTTTCCGACAGGAGCGCATTTTCCCGCTCCAGCAGCTCCTTGTGCAGGGCGAGCGCCTCCTCGGCGGTTTTCGGCTCGCCGGTCATGGCGGAGCTGTCTCCGCTCATATCCGCCTGCTTGTCGTTGTCCTTTGCGCCGCAGGCTGCAAGGGCGAGCAGCATCATCGCGCCCAGCAGCAGAGCCAGTATCTTCTTTGCGTTCATATTCGTTTCTCCTTAAGCTTTGTTGTTGTTTTCTCGCAGCGTCGCTGCGTTTTCTTTCTCTTTTCCATCGCCGAAGCCGTAGCGGAAGCACACGGCGTTCGTCGGACAGGCACGGATGCACATCCCGCAGCGGATGCACTCGGTGTGGTTGGGCGTTTTCGTCACATCCACGTCCATCTTGCAGGCTCTGGCGCATTTCCCGCAGGAGACGCACTTATTCTTATCCACCTTCATCTGGAAGAGGGACACCCGGTTGAACAGTGCATAGAACGCGCCAAGCGGGCAGAGCCACTTGCAAAACGGCCGATAGAACAGTACGCTCAGCACGATCACCGACAGCAGGATGCTGAACTTCCATGTAAACAGCTTGCCCAGCGCCGCCCGGATGCCGGCATTGGCAAGGGACAGCGGGATGGCTCCCTCCAGCACGCCCTGGGGACAGAGGTATTTGCAGAAGAAGGGGTCTCCCATGCCCACGTCGTTCACAAGGAACGCCGGCAGGAGGAAAACCATCACCAGCAGAACGGCGTACTTGAGGTATGTCAGGGGCTTGAGCTTCTTTGTGGAGAGCTTCTTTGTCGGGATCTTATGCAGCAGCTCCTGAAACCAGCCGAAGGGACAGAGGAAGCCGCAGATAAAGCGCCCCAGCAGCACGCCCAGCAGAATGAGAAAGCCTGTGATATAATAGGAAAAGCTGAACTTCGATGACCCCACCACCGCCTGAAACGCCCCGATGGGACAGGCTCCGGAGGCTGCCGGGCAGGAGTAGCAGTTCAGCCCCGGCACGCAGACGGTTTTCCCAGCGCCCTGATACAGTCCTCCCTTGAGGAAGTTCGGCAGATGCAGGTTGGTCAGCAGCGTCGCCCCCGCCTGAATCCAGCCCCGGAAGCGGGACATGGTCTGTGAAACGCCTGAAAACTTTTTACCCAATGCCCACACACTCCAGACATAATTTGATTGCTTTGCTCAGCACCGTCGCCGCCTCGCCCCGCCAGACGCCGAAGCACAGCATGGCGGCTCCGGCCATCAGCAGTGCGACCTGCGCCGCGGCCTTTTTCCCGCAGCTCATTTTTCATCACCCTTTCCGATTTTGTGCTCCCATCATAGCGCGGGAGAGTTAAAGTCTCTGTTAAGAACGAAAATTTAACGCAAACCTTATCTATTTTTGCTATAATGAAAGCACCACAAAAACGGAGAAATAAAAAGGAGGGCTCTCATGCACCTTTTAGTAATTGAAGATGAACGCGCCCTGTGCGAAACGATCGTCCGCAGCCTGCGGCGGCTGGCCTACAGCGTGGACTACTGCTACGATGGGGAGAAGGCTCTGGAGTTGCTGGGCGTGGAGCGCTACGATCTGGTGCTTCTTGATCTGAATCTGCCGAAAAAGGACGGCATGACGGTGCTGCGCACCCTGCGGCAGACTGACCGGGAGACGCGGGTGCTGATCCTCTCCGCCCGCAGCGAGGTGGAGGACAAGGTTGAGGGGCTGGACGCCGGGGCGAACGACTATCTGGCAAAGCCCTTCCACCTGGCGGAGCTGGAGGCCCGCATCCGCAGCCTGACATTGCGGCAGTTCACCCAGCAGGATGTGCTGCTAAGCTGCGGAGACCTGAGCTTCGACACCCGCTCCCGCACCGCCGCCGTCAACGGGCAGACTTTGACACTGACCCGCAAGGAGACGGGTATTCTGGAATACCTGATGGTGCATCAGGGGCGGCCCGTGAGTCAGGAGGAACTGATGGATCACGTCTGGGACAACAGCGTGGACAGCTTCAGCAATTCCATTCGCGTCCACATCTCCGCCCTGCGCAAAAAGCTCCGCGCCGTGCTGGGCTATGACCCCATCCGCAACCGCATCGGCGAGGGCTATCTGATGGGAGGTGAGGAAGCATGAAGCGTCTTTCCTTACAGTGGCGCATCACGCTGATGTCCGTCCTGCTCATCGGCATCACCTGCGTGGCCATGAATTTGCTACTGTGCTCCTCCGGTGTGTACTATATGGACACCATTGCGGACAGCTTACAGGGCGGCAGCACGGTGATCCTGAATGAGGACGGAGCGGCGAGCTTTGACCCGCAGCTCATAGCGCCCAACGAGGAGTTGACCATCGTCGTCGATGGGGTGCAGGGGCGCTTCCGCACCACCAACTGGTACATCACGGCGGCGGTAACGCTGCTCAGCGGTATCCTTGCGTATTTCGTCAGCGGACGCGCCCTCAAGCCCCTGCGCAGCTTTGCCTCGCAGGTGGAGCAGGTGCAGCTGAACAATCTTGCCGATATGAGGATCGATGAAGATGTGCTTCCGGAATTTCGGCAGCTGAGCCGCTCGTTCAACCAGATGCTGGAGCGGCTGAACAACGCCTTTGCCGCTCAGCGGCAGTTCACCGGCAACGCTGCCCACGAGCTGCGCACGCCGCTGGCGCTGATGCAGGCGCAGCTGGAGCTGTTTTCCGCGGAGCATCCAGATGTGCGCCCGGAGACGGCGGAATTCCTCACGCTTTTGCGCGAGCAGACGGAGCGGCTGACGCAGATGACCAAGACGCTGCTGGAGATGAGCAATTTGCAGCAGGTGGCGCGCAACGAGCAACTCCAGCTCGCCCCCATGGTCGAGGAGATCTTCGCAGATCTCGCACCGCTGGCGGAGAAGCGAAGCATCACGCTGGAAGCGGAGGGCGACGGCGTCATGACCGGCAGCGACGCGCTGATCTACCGGCTGCTCTTCAACCTGACGGAAAATGCTGTCAAGTACAACCGGCCGGGCGGCTCGGTACGGGTTTCTGTCACTCAGGAGTTGGAAAAGCTCCTGCTCCGCGTCTCCGACACCGGCTGCGGCATTCCGGAGGAATATCAGCGGAGCATCTTCCAGCCCTTCTTCCGGGTAGACAAGTCCCGCAGCCGCGAGTACGGCGGCGCGGGACTGGGGCTTTCTCTGGTGTGGGAGATCGCCAATCTCCACGGCGGCTCCGTTTGGGTGGAGGAAAGCTCGGACAAGGGCACGACCATCGCGGTAGAGCTGCCAGCAGGAGCGGAAAACGATTCCTCCAGCGCGGATATCCCATAGCGGCCCTTGGCGGTTTCATGATGATCGTTTTTTAACCTCCACAATGTTATCGCAGCAGCTCTCGATCAGCTCCCTGTCGTGGGTGATCACGAGAATGGTCCTGCCGTTCCGCGCTTCGCTTTTCAGCCTTTCTGCAATCAGGCGCATATTCTGCCCGTCAAGGCCGCTGGTGGGTTCATCAAGAATCAGTATCCTGCGGCCGGAAAAGATGGCGCAGGCAATGGCAAGGCGCTGCTTCTGCCCGCCGGACAGGGCGGACGGGTGCGCGTCCCTGTACTCATAAAGCCCAAGCTCTTTGAGCAGGTTCCTTGCATGGCTCTTGCTTTCTTCTGTCAATCTGGTATTCAGCAGCAGCTCCTCCGCCACGCTTGCCGTAAAAAACTGTGTTGACGTGTCGTTGCCGCAGTAATAGATCTCCCTGCGCCGAGCTGCCGCTCTTGCCTTTTTCCCGTCTATCAGGATATGTCCCCTTGTCTGCCTTGCCAGCCCGCAGAGGGTCTGCGCAAGGGTGGTTTTCCCCGCGCCGTTTTGCCCCGTTATGGCGGTCACCTTGCCTTCTGGAAAGGAGAGGGAAACATTATCGAAAATGACTTCTTTGTGTATTCTTTTCGAGAGCCCTGCTGTCTTCAAGACGGCAGGGCTTTCGTCCAATACGGAGGGAACGGGAAGGCTCTTTCCCTCATGCGGAGAACGCAGACCCATGCCCAAGATGTCTGTTTCCGGCAAGCGGAGCAAATCCTCCGGTGTATACTCGGCCGCTATTCTGCCGTCCCGCAGATATAAAAACCGGTCTGCGATCCCCATCAGCCAGTCGATCCGATGCTCCGCGATGAGCAGGGTAAAGCCCTGCTCCTTGAGCTGCCGAAGGGTCTGCACAAGCTGCCTCGTCCCGGCGGCATCGAGGTTGGCCGTCGGCTCATCGCACACAAAGGCCTTTGGCTTCATGGCATATACGGACGCAATGGCCGCCCGCTGCTTTTCTCCGCTTGAGAGGACGTCAACTGCCCTGTCCCTCAAACGGGACAGCTTCAATGCCTCTATGGCGGCGTCCGTCCTCTCCCGTATCTCCTGAGTGGATAAGCCGTAATTCTCGCAGGGAAAGGCCACCTCTCCGGCAAGCTCGGAGGAAAAGAACTGGCTTTTGGGATCCTGAAAAACACTTCCCACCAAACGCCCGATCTCCCATGTGGAAAGCCTTGATATGTCCTTGCCGTCTATCCTCACGCTTCCGCTGAAAACTCCGGGATAGTAGGACGGCGCAAGCCCGTTGACAAGCCTTGTCACGGTGGTCTTGCCGCAGCCGGAGAGCCCCGTCAGCACGACGCATTCGCCGCTTTTTACCGAAAGGGAAATGTCCTGCACGCCTCTGTCCGAGTTTTCGTATTGAAAAGAAGCGCGTGTAAGCTCGATCATGCCATGCTCCTTTCCAAAACCAAATAGGAAGCCGTGACTATCGCACATGCGGCTGCCGCGATGTAATCCCGCGTCCCGGCCTTTTGCTCATAATAGCTGCCGCGCACGCCCGGACGCTCCGCGCCTCTTGCAACAGCGGAAACGGAAAGCTGATCGGCGAGCTGCAATACCCGAAGAAGAAACGGAACCAGCACATACTCCATGCTCTGCACGGGATGCGCGAGCAGCTGCCCCGCCGCGGTAAGCCCTCGGTTTTTCATGGACCTGCCTACGCCTTTCAGCTCCGTCCGCATGGTGGGGAAGAAGCGAAAAACCACAAGAAGCCCGAGAATGAACGGGGTTGGCATACGAAGGCGGGATAAGAACGCGGAGAGCATCCCCGGCGGCGTGGTGATCAGATCCCATGACACCAGAAAGATCGGCGACAGATTCCAGAACATCAGAACATAAAACTCCGAAAAGACCGGCATGTGCAGCCCGTGGAAGCGGATGCCGTACAGCAGCAGCGCCAGCAGCAGATAAAAGCAGCCATAGGACGCGGCAAGGCGGAAGCTCCGCTGTAAGACGAGATAAAGAAGCGCCCCGCCGGTCAGGATGCAGGTAAGCAGCACATTCCCGCCGATGGTCACTCCAGCAAAGACGCACAGCAGCGCCCACAGCTTGACCGGCACCGCAAAGGATGCGTCCGCTCTCATAGAACGCCGGCCTTCTGAAAATGCCTGCGGATCAGCCGACTGCCCACCATGCAGCCTAAAAAGCCCATCAGCGTCGTGAACAGCAGAATAAAGGTCAGCCAGCCGGGAGAAGTGTAGTAACGCACATAGGAATCGATGTAGCTCTGCTCCATACCGCTTGCCAGCGCAAAATCGTAGTAGGTGTCCCAGAAGAACCAGATGGGTAGCAGATTGACCCCGTTGTACAGCAGGCTCGCCGCCGTCCAGGCGGCAGTCAGCCGTTTCGGCTTTTGGCAGGAGCCTTCCTTCCAGAGAATCGCCTCGCAGAGGATTCCCACGAGAACATAATAAGGAAGCAAAAACCAGTTGCCCATCAAGAGGAAAATCACACCGAGGATCGTCATATAGATCAGCGTCACAAACCGCTTGCCGATCCGGCTGACCATGAGCATATAGACCGGCGCGCAGAGGAACATGGTGATCCCCACCGACAGCACCATGCTGACAAAGTCGTTGGCCATGCAGACCATATTGACAACCAACTGAATCACGATCAGCACCGCCGAAAGCAGCACCGTGGTGATCACATCCCTGACAGACCATTTATTTGTTTCTTTCATAAACTCCTCCTTGTTTTCGACACTTTGTTTTCCAATATTGTACTCAGGATCCTGTTTCCCTCGGGGTTTTCTACGCCGTCCACTCCATGCTCTCGCTCTGGAGCTGTGCCATGTGGCGGAACAGGCCGTTCTTTTTCAGCAGCTCGGCCGGAGAACCCATCTCAACCACGCGGCCGCCGGAGAGCAGGACGATCTGATCGGCGTTCATGACGGTACGCATGCGGTGCGCAATGATGAGCACTGTCTTATCCTTGATAAGCCCGGACAGCGCCGCCTGCACCGCCGTTTCGTTTTCCACGTCCAGCGAGGCCGTTGCCTCATCCAGCAAAATCACCGGCGCGTCCTTCAAGATGGCGCGGGCAATGGAGATGCGCTGCCGCTCACCGCCGGAGAGCCGGGAGCCGTTTTCCCCGATCAGGGTATGGTAGCCCTCCGGCAGCCTGGATACAAAGGCGTCGCACTGCGCCGCCTTCGCCGCCGCCAGCACCTCCTCGTCGGTGGCGTCCCGCTTGCCGAGGCGGATGTTTTCCATCACGGAGTCGGCAAACAGCACCACATCCTGAAATACGATGGCGTAGTTTTTCAGCAGTGCCTCGCCGTCCACCGTGGACACATCCACGCCGCCCAGCCGCACCGTTCCCTCCGCCGGATCCCAGAAGCGGGCTGCCAGCTTGGCTGCCGTGGATTTGCCGCCGCCGGAGGGGCCCACCAGCGCCGTCACCTGCCCCTGCTTCGCCGTAAAGGAGACGTCCCTTAGCACATCCTCTTTTTCCCGGTAGGCAAAGGTCACGTGCTCAAAGCGGATGTCGTAGCCGTCTGGATCATATTCAGTCATGCCGGTCATGCGCTTTTCGTTCTCGATCTCCTGCATACGCTCGATGCGCACCTCGCAGGCGAAAACCGCGGCCATGTTGGCAAACATGGAGCCGATGGGATCATATACCCGGGTGGCGGCGATAAGGAACATCAGAAACGGGATCAGCGACAGGTCGCCGCGGCTCATGAGTGTCACCCCCGTGAGGACGGTGGTGGCGATGCCCAGCTTTAGGAAGGACTGTGCCGCCGTGACCACGGAGCCTGTGAACAGCTCGCCCCGGATGGTGTCCTGCTCCGCCTCGTCCAGCCTGCGGTTCAGGTCAGCGATATACCGCGCCTTCTGGTTGCACGCCTTGATCTCCGGCGCGCACTCCAGTGCCTCCTGCATGGCGTCAGTGGCCGCGCGGCGGGTGACGAGACCCTTCTTTATATGCCGCTTTTCCATGCGCCGGGAGAGATAGACCATCAGCAGCGATGCGGGCACCACCCACAAAAGAGCCATCGCCATCCGCCAGTCGTAAAGCAGCATGCCTGCGGAAATCAGCGCCGTGGAGATGAGCGCGCCGTGCATGGCGGGGTAAAAGTGGGAGAAGGCCTTTTCCAGCGTCTCCGTATCCCCCATGATGGTGGTGGTCAGGTCAGTCAGGTCACGGTTTCCGAAGAAGGACAGCGGAAGCTGGCGCAGCACCTCCGCCAGCCGGATACGGCGGTTGGCACTCTCCCGGTAGGTGGCTTCGTATAGGGCTTTGTACTGGATCAGAAAGGTCACAAAGAGCGCGGCGAGGGCAAGGACGCCCGCGACCAGAAAGCGCGTAAGCCCCGCCCTTGGGTCGGTGCCGTTTGTCAGTGCCTCTACGATGCCGGAGAGTGCCGTGGCCAGCACGCCCACCGGCAGCATTTTGCTGATGTTGACCAGTACGGACCAGAACACGGCGGCCACATAGTCTTTTGCGCCCTTCTCCGTCATGGCGTATTTTTTGCGGATGCGTTCGATCATGCGGCACCTCCTACCTTCCACTGCGCGGCCTTTTGGTATTCCTCCCACATGGCGGCGTATACGCCGCCCTTTTCAAGAAGCTCGTCGTGCTTTCCTTCCTCGGCGATCTCGCCGTCCCGGATGACGAGGATGCGATCCATGTTCCGCACCGTGGACAGGCGGTGGGCGATCATTAACACAGTTTTGCCCTTCATCAGCGCCTCGAAGGCCTTTTGTATCTTCGCCTCGTTCTCGGGGTCTGCAAAGGAGCTTGCCTCATCCAGCACCACGATAGGTGCGTCCTTTAAGATTGCCCTCGCCAGCGCGATGCACTGCATCTCACCGCCGGAGAGGTACACGCCCTTGGCGCCGATCACAGCGTCCAGCCCGCCCGGCGTCTTTTCCAGAATATCGCCGCACTGAGCAAGCTGCGCCGCTTGTAATATCTCCGCCTCGGTGGCGTCTGGCCGAGCGGCGCGGATGTTGTCGCGGATGCTTTTCTTAAACAGGCGCACCTCCTGAAAGACAAAGGAGATCTGCTCCATCAGCTCCGCGGTGGGGATGCTTCGCACATCCCGTCCGCCCAGGAGCACTGCCCCTGCCTGCACATCGAAAAAGCGCGGGATCAGCCGGGCGATGGTGGTTTTGCCGCCGCCGGAGGGGCCCACCAACGCCCACGCCTCCCCCTGCGGCAGATGGAAGCTCACATTCGTCAGCGCGGGCCTGTCCGCGCCGTCATAGGAAAAGGTGACGTTTTCAAAGGAAATGCTGCTGTCCGCGGGCTTGCTTCCGCTGTCCGCCGCAGGCTCGGGAAAGGGCGACTCCTTCAATATCGCCTCCAGCTTGTTCACTGCCTCGGCGGCCTCCATCTGTGCGTTGACCGCGTACATCAGCCGCTCCATCATAAAGGCAAGCTGGGGCGCGAAGAAGATGTAAAACACCAGATCGGCCAGCACCGCCCAACCGTCTGCCGCGCCGCCGATGAGAACCATTCCCAAGGGCATGAGAAACAGGAACATGGCGTTCAGCACCACCGTAAGCAGCGTGTAGGGCATACGGCACATCATGGCGTAGCCGCTGGCAAGGTCGCGGTAGCTGAGGATGGCGGCATGAAAGCTCTTGAAGGAGTAAACCGTCTGCTGGAACACCTTCACCACCGGGATGCCCCGGACATACTCTGTGGCCTCGGCGGAAATACGCTCTCCGGCGCGCTGGTATTCCTCAAAGAACTTCATGCCTGTCCCGGTCATCATGGTCATCAGGCAGACAAGCCCGATAATCATGGGGATCAGGCAGGCAAGCCCCATGCGCCAGTCAAAAACGAAGAGCAGTCCCACCGCCAGTATCGGCGTTACGATCCCGCCCACCGCGTCGGGGATGGTGTGGGCAAGGAGCGTTTCTGTCAGCGCCGCGTTGTCGTCGATCTGCTTGCGAAGCCGCCCCGTGAGATTAGCGTTAAAGTACCCCAGAGGCAGGTCAATGAGATGGGCGACCGCCGCCTTTCGCATATTCGTCGCCACCCGGAAGGCCGCAAGGTGCGTACACATGAGCCCGGCGAAATAGATCGCCGCGCTCAGAAGCGCCGCCGCCAGCGCATACCAGCCGTAGCGGGCAAGCCCTGCCGAAACGCCGCCTCCCGGCGTTAAAATGCCACGGGCCGCGTACCAGACAAAGACGAATGGGAAAATGCCGGCTGCCGCCGAAACGCCGGACAGCCCGCAGCCCAAGACGGACAGCCACTTATGCCCTCCGGCGTATTCCAGCAGCCTGCCCAGCACCGGCGGCTGCTTTGTTTTTTTCTGTTTGCTCATATTCCGTGTTCCTTTCTTAAAATATATGGATTTGTTGGAGGATGCGCCGCATCGGTTAGAGGCAACTAACCGACAGTTATTTTTTTAAGGCTCATTCGAGCCTTAAAAGTCCGCTCCAGCCGGAGTGGAAAAAGATAGCCAGTTCATCGACGTATTTCATGGCTTCCTCTCTCGGCATATCGTGGACGATGGTTTCACACACCGCCGTAAAGTAAGCTCTTGTGATCATGTGATGAAGCTGACGAGTCATGCTCCCGGAGAGCATACCGTTTTTTCTGAGGAGGGCGTAGTATTCTTCGGATCGATCGACCTCCAGCTCTACCAGCACCTCGATGAAATCCGCATAGCCCGTTCCCTCCGCCCGGCAGAGGATTAGCTTGAATTCGTCGAAATGGTCGTACATGAACGCGACAAGCTCGTGCAGGTGTTGGGTGGAAAGCTCCAGACTGTCTTTTGCTCTCCCTTCCGGGATGAGGTCAAAATAATCATCCTGTGCCGCCTTGAAGCGGGTAAGCAGCTCGCTTGCGGTCTCGCCCACAAGGTCTTCAAACAGAGCGGTCTTATCCGGGTAGTAGCCGTAGAAGGCCCCCTTCGTGAAGCCCGCCTCTGCGACGATTTTATTCAGAGATGCGTCCTTAAAACCTTTTTCCAGAAATTCTTTTTTCCCAACTTCGAGGATTCTCCTCTGGGTTTCCGTTCGTTCCATTTCCTACGCCTCCCGATATACCAGCAGTACATACCACTGGTATATTATAACCGCGTAGATTTGGTTTGTCAATGGGAGTGACACATTTTATACTAAACACATACACCCTTGCTTGGAGGATTCGCGATATTCTTTTGTGCATGGAAGGGAGTTCATACAGCCATATATGGAATCTCCAGCGAAATGCCTGCGGCACTTCGCTGGAAAAGCACTTAAAACAGCAGCTATGGCTGATTTTTTGACTTGCCCTTCATCTCACCCATTCTATCGCCGCAAAATATCCTTTACAACGCAAATGGTTCATCGGAGTGCCGCCTGCGCGAGGCAATCTCTGACCGCTTCACGAATGGCATCGCTGGTAAATGTTGCAGATGAAACGGCATCCACATCCCAGGTCTGCGCCTCCACGATCCGGGAAGGGAGTTCATCTATTGCGCGGTCTGAGATATTTACTGTTTCGCTGTGAGATAGGACATGTACAGACAATATGCTGCTCCCGTCAAACTCTACCTCTACGGTAACCGGACCGGAATAACCTTCAGCGGAAGCCGTATAAACGCCCGCCGTGTAGATGTCTCCCGATTTGCCGCATCCGGCGCACAGCAGCAGCGCACCCACCAGCACGGAGAACAGCACTGATTGCACCCCTTTTTTCATGTCTTCGAACCTCCTGTTTTTTTGTTCTGCTCCGTTATCCTGAAGGGAAGGCATACCGGAACATTTAATACCGGATGTGTAATGACCTCCGCTTCTACATCAAAGATTTCCCGCAACGCCTGCTGGGTAATAACCTCTTGCGGCGTACCTGCGCTGTGCAGTGTCCCGTCTTTGATCGCCACCAAATAGTCGGAAAACATGATGGCATGATTTAAATCATGAAGAACCATTACGATGGTAACACCATTTTCCCGGTTGAGGCGGCGCAGAAGGTACAATATATCCAGTTGGTGCGAGATGTCCAAATAGGTCGTGGGTTCATCCAGAAACAGCAATCCTGTTTTCTGCGCCAACGCCATGGCGATCCATGCCCGCTGTTGTTGACCTCCCGAAAGCCTCTCCATTTCTCTATGTTCAAGGGAACTCATGCCTGTACTGGCAAGAGCCCACTGAATGATCTCCCGATCCTTTTCACCGAGACCGCTTAGCGCCGACCTGTAAGGAAAACGCCCGTATTCCACAAGGTCGCCGACTGTGATGCCGGCAGGGGCTTGCGCTCCCTGCGGCAGCAGCGCAAGTCTCTGGGCAACACACTTTGTCGGCATTCTGTGGATCGCTTCGCCATCAAGGTATACTGCGCCGGAATCCGGGGAAATGATCCGGCACAGTGTCTTCAGTATGGTGGATTTTCCAGAGCCGTTGGAGCCTATCAAGGTGGTTATGCTGCCTTCAGGGATTTTTAAGTCAAGCCCCTTGAAGACGGCCTCCCCATTATATCCGGCAGACAAACCCTTTGCCTGCATATGTGAAAGCATAGACATCCTCCCTTAAAAATACCTGCGGAGCAGGAACAGAAAATACGGAGCCGAAAGCACGGAGATCACGATACCAACCGGGATCTCCCTCGGCTGAAAGGCAGACCGTCCCAACGTGTCTGCCAAAAGCAACAGCAGCGCCCCCAGCAGCATGGAGGCAGGCATAAGGGCGTGGTGTCTGCCTCCAATCAACCTTCGTGCCATATGCGGCGCTACCAGTCCCACAAAACCGATCCCTCCGCTGACGGCAACGCAGGCAGAGGTAAGAGCCACCGATGCAATCAGGAGCAGTCTTATCTCCCTCTCTACGGCTATCCCCAGAGAAATGGCCGTATTCTCTCCTAAGAGCAGAATATCCAGTATGTTCGACTTTGTAAGAAGAAAAGGAACCAGTATGAGCATATATGGCAACAGGGCAAGAATCTGATGCCAGCTCGTCCCCCAAATATTTCCTGCAAGCCATCTTGCCACGAGCTGATAGCTGCTGTTGTCCATGTTCGCGGCCATGATCAGCATAAAAGAAGAAAATAGGGACGCAAGACCGATGCCGCCCAACAGAAAATATATTGGGAGAAGTTTTCCGTTCCTCTTTGCAAAAAGATACAGCAGTCCCGTTGTGCAAAGCCCGCCCGCTATGGCAAATATCGGCTGGTATGCCATGGTACGTATATGCAGTGCAGGGAAAAATGTCAGGAACAGCATAACGGCAAATCCCGCCCCTGCGTTTATGCCCAATATCCCCGGATCGGCCAGCGGATTCCCCGTGACAGTCTGCATGATGCATCCGGCAAGTGCCAGACCCATCCCACATAGAACGGCGAGGACGATTCTCGGAACGCGAAACTGCGCTACGACTACGGAGGTTCCCTCCATATGCGGTTGGAATATGCTGCGAACCGCAGCCGAGAAGGGAATTCTTGCGTAACCACTGTTAACGGATAAGATAGCCGCAGCCACAATCAGGATAAGAAGACCGTTGAGGATAAGGAGCTGCCTGGTTTTCTTTTTCATAAGACCATGCCCCCCTTCCTGAAAGTAAGCGCAAAAAAGACGGGCACGCCGAGGATGGATACCAGTGCGCCGACAGGCGTATCAAAAGGGGCGTTTATCATGCGCGCCGCAATATCCGACAGCACCAGCACAACGCCGCCCATGAGAGCAGACACGGGAACCAGCCTGCGGTAATCACCGCCCACAAGAAGTCGGGATATATGCGGTACGATAAGACCGATAAATGCGATGCCTCCCACGAGCGATACACTGGCTCCCGCAAGCAGCAACACCACAAGCATACCGAAAAGCCTGACCGTGCGAACATTTACACCCAAGCTGGCGGCGCTATCTTCTCCCAGTGCCAAAGCTGATAGCCGGCTCGATAAAAGCAAACCAAGCGCACCGGCTGAGAGGATCACCGGGGATAGCATTTTCAAGCTTTGCCATGTCACACCGGACAAACTGCCCGCGCTCCAGAAAGAAAGGGATTTCACGATCCCAAACGCCAGAGAAACCGCCTGACTCAACGCGGTAAGCAGGGCTGATACAGCAGCGCCTGCCAGAATGAACCGGAAAGATTCGGATCTATGTTTGCCGGCACCGAAACCATAGACCATGAATACCGCAAGAGCGGCTCCGGCAAAGGCGGCGCATGTTTTCACGATGTCTGATGCGGCGGGAAACAGAATTGCGGACAGCGCGACAAAGAAACCAGCTCCCGCATTGATCCCCAGAAGGCCGGCGTCCGACAGGGGGTTTCTGGTAATTCCCTGCATCACAGCGCCGGAGAGAGCGAAGGCCATTCCTGTCAGCCCGGCAGCCAGCGCCCTGGGCATACGCATTTCCAACATAATCATTCCAACACCAGAAGCTTTAGCGGGGGACATAACCGTTTCCGCAAAGACCTTGAAGCTACCGCCGGCAATGCCGGTGCAGACGGAGAGAACCATTGAGAACCCAAGCAGCAGCACCAATGCAGCAAGAATAATCAGAAAATCCGGCGCGGAGCGTTTGTATCTCTCTTGTCTCTGCGATATTCCCGCAACCGCGCCTGTTCCCTTACTCAACGTCCCCATGGTTCAGAATCGCGTTTGCGAGTTTTTCCAAATAGAGTTCCTTCCCCATCGCCGTAAAAGCCATATTATACTGATCCTCATTGATACCAAAGTAAACATTGCCGGCTTTGACAGCTTTCATATTCTTCCACACGGCAAGGTTCCCCGTGTCTCCAGCTCTGCCGTCGTCGCTAAAGAAGAAGATGTGATCTGCATCGATCAGGGAAAAGTATTCCGCATCGACCACTTCACCCCAGACCTTCTCCGGTACTCCGGCTGATGGTGTGAGTTTCAACTCATCGTAGACAAGCGCACCCGGCCCGCCGCTGCGATAGATGTAATAGGAACCAAAATGAACAGAATTGGCCTCCAAAACAGCAAAGGTTTCGTCCCCAATCATATCCCTGATTCTCGCCGCAAGCTCCGCAGCTTTGGCATCGTAGTCGGCAAGCCATTTTTCTACGGCTGCCTCTTTATCAAACCACTGTCCCAGTTGCTTAAATCTTCCACGCCAGTTAACATAGCTTATGTCATCGTCGATCATGACCGTGGGAGCAATAGCCGCGAGTTGTTCATAAACCTTCTCATGGCGAATATTCATAATGATCAGATCAGGCTTTAACTCCGCGATCTTTTCGAGGTTCAGGTCTCCGGTAGAAGAAGACCCGGAGTAATTGCCGACAACCTCAATACCTCTTTCGGCAAAAAGCGTTGTCAGATGTTTGGGGACAGACACCCCATCGAACATGCTGGTATTAGCCGAGGCAATTACCTTCATATCCAGAATAAGAAGTTCCTCTGTCAAGCCAGCTACATCAACGATGCGCTGTGGATTTGCCGGGATGGCAACCTCGCCCTTCATATCCGTTACCGTGACGGTATCCGAGACCGATCCCTGCGGCGTGGTATCCGTTCCAGCACAGGCTGCAAGAGCAAACACAAGCACAAGGCACAACATGAGCATTGCGGATTTTTTCATTCTGATGACCTCCTGAGTAATAAATCTTTAGTTAGAGTAAGCTAACCAACGGGCGCGCATAGCGAAATAACAGAACAGCTGAGTCTTTTAACCGTGTGGGGTCAACCTTTTCTAACCGCCTACCATTATACAGTCGGCGAAAGGAAAAATCCCCCCGAAAACGCCATGTCTTTCCCCTAAAGCGCCATGATGCTCAGTGCAGTAATAGAATAATTCATAAAGCTATGCTATAATCAGAATCATTGCTCAATAGACAAACCGGAATTTATGGAGGTGTTTTTTTGCGAGTATACAAAAGCAAAGAAGAACTCAAAGCTGAAATCAATAAAACTTTTGAAAAATATATTTCGGAGTTTGATAGCATACCAGAAGCCTTAAAAGATAAGAGGGTTGATGAGGTTGACCGGACCCCGGCAGAAAACCTTGCCTATCAGGTGGGTTGGACAACATTGGTTCTTAAATGGGAGGAAGATGAAAGGAAGGGGCTTCAAGTAAAGACGCCGTCGGACGAATTCAAATGGAACCAACTTGGCGAGCTGTATCGGTGGTTCACGGATACCTACGCTCATTTGTCTCTTCAAGAGTTGAAAGCCGAACTGAACGAAAATGTCAAGTCTATCTGCGCAATGATTGATTCGCTCAGTGCGGATGAATTATTTAAGCCGCATATGAGAAAATGGGCTGATGATGCTACAAAAGCAGCTGTATGGGAAGTTTACAGGTTCATTCACGTTAATACTGTTGCTCCTTTCGGAACTTTTAGAACTAAGATCAGAAAATGGAAAAAGGCGGCGCTGTAACTTCCGGTTCATCAAGCCAATATGCCCTTAAAACACGAGCGGCGGGACAGCCTTTATCTGTCCCGCCGCTCTGCTTTTTCAGCGGTCAAAGTTTTACTTATGCGTAGGCTCGTTTACAGCCCCGCGCAAATGGTTAATTCCGCCCAGCACTAACATCGATGTGTATGCCGCTGCTGAGCAACTCACATTTCAAATGATATAGTTTCCACTGGGCAAGATCTTCCTCGAAATGTGCTGCCTACTATTCTGGTTTTTCAAGGGAAGATGCAATCTTTGTAATTTCCATCCAAGTAACCACAAGAGAATACACCTGTGTCTTTGCTCTTATGTTTCAGAATGGTAAGCTCCGCTTATATTCACTCGGAGTGCATCCAAACTTTTTTCGGAAGGCGTCGCTGAAATGGCTGATGTTGCTGTACCCCACCAACCCTGCTATGTCTTTCACCTGAGCATCGGGCACAGACAACAGTTCGCAGGCGTGCTCCATGCGGCGATTTAACATATATTGATATATGGTGATTCCATAGTGCTTTCGAAATATCTCACGAAGTTTGGATTCACACATAAAGTGCTGTTTGGAGAGCTCCGCGATGGTCACGGGTTCCAGAAATCCCTCATCTATCTGTCGCCTGACCCGAAGTAACGTCTCGCTATCCGCCCAGCTCAACGACCCCTTCACAGCAACAGAATTCTGATCCATCATCTCGTTCGCAAAGGCTGCAACAAGTTCCAGTATCTTTCCTTCTTGATACAATGACTTTGCACAATCATTGTAGTTACACTGCAATATCTGGCGTATTGTGGCTTCTATGGTAGCGGTGATTCTATGTTTTGGTGGAGTTTTACCCCCGCTAAAGGCGGTGCAAGCCTTTTTCTTCTGCAAACCATCCATCACAGAGCGAAACCGACAGGGATGCAGGTTCAGCCCGACACCTATATATCTCTGTCCTGCCTCATAGATATTTTCCGCATCAAACAGACCGCTGCCGTATACGCAGCAATCTCCCTTTTCCAACAACGTTTTTTTGTTTCTGCCCGAAGCCTTCCACTCCAATGCGTCGGAAAGAGAGAAAATGACGGAAAAAGAATCCTTATACACTTGCTCCCGCAATACTGTGTCCCTGTAAAACATTACATCGCAGATATACATCTCGATATTGGGGCACGGTGAAATATAGCGGAAATATCCTTCTCCAATGTCGCTTGGCAAAGCAACCTGATTGTCTTTCATAATACCGCAAAGCTGCTGCATTGCGGGGGAGAAAAAGTCGCTGCGATCCGTTTGCCCATGAAGAAAATCATATTGTGCTTCTTGCATACCAGGCCACCTCCTCCGACACATGATTAGACACTTTTATGCAAATTGGTCCATTCCACCTTTCCAGTTCCAGTTCTGCACACTGGTTAGCCTACTCTAACCAGTGGATGAAATAAAAGGCAGACTGCCTGTACGCAGTTTGCCTCAAATCCGACGGCACAGCGCCTGTAAAAAATATTTTACCATAAGCGCGCAGGGATTTCAATGTAGAACACCAGGCATCCCTGATTTTCCTGCGAATTTTCCGTTTGCCCAATGTCATCCGTGTGCCGAGAGAGAAGGCCTCAGTGCTTTCAGCGAAAAAATCAATCGATTCAAACACGTTTTCTTATTCGGCTTTACGTCTACTCAACACAGAGCCTCTCTGTTCACATGTCTTGGATACTTGAGCATATTCTTTTTCAATACTCGCCATACAGCGCAAGGCAGGAACACCGCAAGAGGTGTCCCTGCCTTTTCGGATAGGCTGTTTGGCAAATGCAACCCGCGCAATCTGCCGCTAAAGTTACCGTCAATGGCAGGCATCATTTTTCATTCCACCAATGCCTTGCCCAGAGCGCGGCAGGCTTCCAGCGCCGCGTCGTCGGGCGTCTCCGTGCAGATCACGCTCTCGCAAACAAGATTAATTCCCACGTCATCACAGTCCTTCTCCCAGGTGCGCATCCACTCGCCATCACCCCAGCCGTAGGAGCCGAACAGCGCCACGCGCTTGCCGCCGAGGCTGCGCTTGCAGGCATCGAACATCGGCTGGAACTCCATTTCCTCCAGCACCTCGCTGCCCATGGCGGGGCAGCCGAAGGCGATGGCGGCGTAGGCGTTCAGATCACCGGGCTGCACCTCGGCGGGCGTGAGCAGCACAGCCTCTGCGCCTGCGGCGGTCATGCCCTCGGCAACGGCACGCGCCATCGCCTCCGTATTGCCCGTACCGCTCCAATAAACAACAGCAGTTTTCATTTTCGTAAATTCCTTTCTCTTGATGATTTTATATGATCAAACCGCGACGGCCAGCTGCTCGAGCTTCGAGCCGCTTTGCCAGAGTGCGCAGTAGATCTCCGTGCATTTTTTGTATTTTGCGAACAGCGAGCGGGCCTTTTCCTCGTCGCCGTAGACCTTCCAAAGCCCGGCGCACTTGAAATTGTTCGTGCGGTGGTCGATGAAGCCCTTCACATCCTCCGGCGGATAGCTGAGAAACAGTCCCACCTCGTGCGGAAACTCTCCGCTCTCGTCTCCTTTGAATGTTTGCTGGTTAGCATACTCTAACCATATAGCCCTTGAGAAGCCGCCCGAAGGCGGCTCTTCAAAGATCACCGACTGCCGCCGTGAACGGGCGTCATGGTTCTCTGCCAAGTAAGCCTCGGATGCAGACCGGCATTGCTGATGTCATCGATGCTTTACTTTATTCCCAGCAGCAATGTTGAGCCGCGAAGCATCAGACGTTTGGCTTCCTTCGGTGTCATGAAGCTGCCGTCGGTCGTGTCGATCAGCTCCACGCGCTCATAGCCCATATCCCTGAGCTTTTGGACAAATGCCTGCATATCGCCGTATCTACCGGGCGACATCAGGTCATGGATGGCATACGTTCCGCCCTTTTTCAGAACACGCAGTGTTTCCAGCAGAAGTGCCTGCTTGTCTTTCCCCGCGATATTGTGATAGACATAGTTGCTGATCACCGCGTCAAAGCTCTCGTCGGGGAAATCCAGCTTCACGGCGTTCCCGCGCCGGAACGAAGCGTTTTTCACGCCCTCCGCAGCGGCATTTTTTTCGCACAGCGGCAGACTGAAGGAGGCGTATTCCTTGCCCCAGCGATCGATACCGATCATTTTCCCCTGGGGATTGCGCTTTGCGCAGGCAATTGTCAGCGCACCGCTGCCGCAGCCGATGTCCAGTCCCACGCCGCCCTCCGGCAGCGTGATATGCTCCGCCGTGCCGTCAATGATCTGCTTTGAGAGCTTGCGCTCGTCGTCATAGGAAAAGCTCCGATAGGCATACACGCACCACTGGGTGCACTTTGCGCAAACGACAAAGGCAATGCCGAACACCACGCCCAGCACGACGCGCAGCTTTCCGCCCACACCGATGCCGAATATGCCGAAAACCAGCAGCAGCGCAAACGACAGCACCGTTCCCGCGATGAGCGAAAACAGCATTCCCTTGGGGATCCAGTTTTTGTAGTCGGGCTTCATTCTTGGGACTCCTTTCTTTTCTAACGGTCTTCATGCAAAAATCGCAGCGGTCATCGCCGCGTCTCAGTGTTTTCATTCGATGCCAGACGAGCTTCGGGTGAAGCCCGTCATAGGTGATATCATCGCTGTCACAAAAGAAGCGGCACCTCCGCGCCTACCCCAGCGCCACATCCAGCGTCATCATGACGCTAAAGCCCACGGCAAAGAAAATCGTACCGATGTTGGAGTGCTTTCCCTGCGACATTTCGGGGATTAGCTCCTCCACCACCACATAGAGCATGGCGCCCGCCGCAAAGCTCAGCAGATACGGCAGCGCCGGGATCACCAGCTGCGCCGCACGAAGCGTCAGCACCGCGCCGATGGGCTCCACCACACCGGAGAGCACGCCGCCGAGAAATGCCTTACTCTTGCTCTCGCCCTCCGCCCGGAGCGGCATGGAGATGATCGCTCCCTCGGGAAAATTCTGAATGGCGATGCCAAGGGACAGGACAAGCGCGCTGGCCGCCGTGATCTGCGCGTTCCCCGCGAGGAAACCCGCATACATGACGCCCACCGCCATTCCCTCCGGGATGTTATGCAGGGTCACTGCCAGCACCATCATGGTGGTGCGGCCCAGTCTGCTTTTCGGTCCCTCCGCCTGATTGCTGCCCACGTGAAGGTGGGGAATCAGATGGTCGAGCAGGAGCAAAAACAGCACGCCGACCCAGAAGCCGATAAAGGCCGGAAGGAAAGACAGCTTTCCCATGCCCTCCGACTGCTCAATGGCGGGGATCAGCAGACTCCATATCGACGCCGCCACCATCACTCCGGCGGCAAAGCCTGCGAGCGAGCGCTGCACCAGATCGCCAAGGGATTTTTTCATAAAGAACACGCAGGCCGAGCCCAGTGCTGTTCCCAAGAAAGGGATCATGATTCCAAGAAAGGTTTCCATTTGTCTCACCGCCTTTATATTGCAGTATTATTTGTTTCTTCGATAACCCGCCTCGTCTCTGTATTCGGGATGCTCCTTCAGATACGGGCCTTTATCGCCGCAGATGGTATAATCGCATCGGCAGCCATCCACGCAGGTAGTCGTCCGCACCAGCCTTGCGTGGAGCAGCTCCATGGACGCATAGTCCACATTGCACAGCGCGGGCATAATATCCGCAAGACCGTGCCGGATGGCAAACTCCGCTGCCGGACACGATGTAAATTCATAATAGATGGGCTTGCCGTTTTCATAAGGCGCAACCGTCATCTCGTAATCGTGCCACTTGTCGCAGCCGCGTTTCGCCCGTACAAACGCCCTGTACATCAGCTTCCTCCAGAGCGGCTTGTTGCAGTCCACAAACCGCAGCCTGCGGAAGATCGGCAGGATCAGGTTTTCCTCCATCTCCTCGATCTCGCGGAAGGATGTGACGGCTTTGCAGACTGTGTAGTAGCTCATGATGGCGATGCAGTCGTAGGTGCCGCCTACGCCGTTGTGGAAGTTCCGTTTGCCGCCCAAATCGGTGCGCCAGTCGGAGAGAAAGTCCGCATACTGCCGCTGTACTTTTTCCCAAACCGCCTCCCGCTCTACCGCAGGATAGTGCAGAGCGATCTTCGCCCGTATCTCCTTCTTGCAGGGGCGGGAATACAGCACATGGCATTTGCGGTCAAATAGGAGCTTCTTGTCCTTCATCTGTCTGCCTCTCCCTCATTTCCGCGCCGTGATACAGAGCCAGCCTTTCTTTTTGTGTATCTGCACCTCGTGAAAGCCCGTCTGCTCCAGATACGCCTTCAGCTCGGTGTCCTTGTAGATGGTCATGCCGCCGATGATCTCCGTCCACTTCTTATCCTTGTCCGTATCGCCGTTGCTTTCGTTGCAGATGAGTAATGTCCCGCCGGGCTTCAGCACCCGGTAAACCTCCCGGAAGCACTGCGGCAGATCGGGCCAGAAATAGACGGTTTCAAATGCCGTGACCGCATCGAACCAGTTGTCTGCGAAGATCATATCCGCCACGCTGCCTTGCAGAACGGTGCAGCGCCCCTCAACGATGGCGGTCTCGTTGACCTTTTTGGATTTCTCCACACTGACGGGGGAATAGTCAATGCCCTTGATGATAGCCTGCGGGTATTTTTTCAGCAGCCGTCGGATGTTCGCCCCGCCGCCGCAGCCGCAGTCCAGCACCTTGGCGTCCGGCGCGGCATTCAGAAATTGAAGCCCCCACCGTGCCACGGGACTGTGACCCAGATTCATCATGGCGACCATGATTTTCCCGCCAAAGCCCTCGGGCTTGCGGGTATTTTCAAAGAATGACATATCACACCTCCGTTTTCACACATTCCGCATAGGTCAGCGGGAAGGACGCCTTTAGAACAGCGCTTTTCCGCACCGCCCAGCCGTTCTGCTGTAGGAAGCGCAGGTATTCCGCGCTCGTCCACTTGCTGTGGAGGGGAAAGCCCACACGCTTCATAAAAAATGCCCTGACCTTGCCGGAAAACGAGTTTCCCGCATGGGTAAAGGTGGGCGCAATCAACACGCCGTCATCCTTCAGAACCCGCTTGATTTCTTGCAGGGCTTTCTCCGGCCGCGGCACGATATGCAGTGCGTTGGATACGATCACCACATCGAAGGACTTGTCCGCATAGGGCAGGCGGAACATATCCTGCACGGAAAAGTGCAGCTTCGCCGAGCGGTTGTCCCGCTTGGCCTCTGCAATCATCTCCGCAGAGGCGTCCGTCGCCTCAATATGCGCCGCCGCGTTCACGATTTGCTTTGCGATCAGCCCCGTTCCGGTCGCCAGCTCCAACACCGTCTTGGCTTTTACAACCGGCCGGATCAGCACATACATCTCGTCATACGCCGCCCGATCCTTTCGCATAAAGCGGTCGTAACGACCGGCATTTTTGTCCCAGAAGGTCTTTCGTTCTTTCATAGCCGTTGCCCTTATCTCTTCTTTATTTTTTGCCGCATTGTGCCTCTCGGAAAGGATTCAAAGTGCCGCTAAATTTTCCCATGCGGGCATCTGTCCCGCCGCTCTCTGGCGTATTCCAGCAGTGCATTGCACGCCGGACAAAGCGCCTCGCCCCTTGTCCCATGCACACCCCAACAATACCGGCGCACCATGAGGGTAACGGTTTCGATCTCCTTTTCCTTCTTCAAGTTCTGAAGTCCTTTCTGTTTTATACGCAGTTAGTCTACTCTAATCGTCTGGCGGAAGAAAAGGCAGGCCACCTGTATGCAGTCTGCCTTTTGCCTGATGCGAAAGCCCGCAGACGCGCTGGGCTTACAGCACCAGCGAGGGTGCGGTGTAGACCCGTGCCTTCAGCTCGCTGTTGAGCATATACAGCCCCTTGCTGTCTCCGCCGAACAGCTCCATCTTGGTGATGAGGTCGGCGGCGTTCTTTTCCTCCTCACCCTGCTCCTTGATGAACCAGTCCAGCATCTGCATGGCGCGGAAGTCCCTGGCCTCGTACGCGGCAGCGTAGATGGCGTCGATGCTGGCGGTGACCAGCCTCTCATGCTCCAGCGCTTTCTTCAGCGGTGTCATGTGGTCGCCTCGTTCCCACTCCGGCTTTGCGATAGCCTCAAAGGTGACGCCCTCGCCGTTATTCTGCAAATACTGATAGAACAGCATGGCGTGATCCCGCTCCTCCTGCGCCTGTACCCGGTACCAGTTCTCAAAGCCGTCCAGTCCGACGGCGGCGTAGTAGTTGGCAAAGTCCAGATACAGATAGGCGGAGTAGAACTCCTTGTTGATCTGCTCGTTGAGCAGCTTAGATACGTTAGCGTTCATGATCCTTCTCCTCCATAATATTGTCTTTATCCTGCTCCCGGCAAGCGGGGCAGATATACCGGATCCTGAGGTCGTAGGAGAGGATCTCCTGCCCCAGTGCCCGTTCGATCCGGCTCTGCATATCCGGCAGGCGGATATCCTCGATCTTCCCGCACCGGCTGCATATCATATGATCGTGCCGCTCCGTCTGGTCGTACCGGTCCGGCGAACCCGGCTCGGTGATGCGGAGCAAAAGCCCCCCCTCCGCCAAACCGTTCAGGTGCTTATATACCGTACCCAGAGCGATGCTGGGATGCTCCCTTTTCATCTCCAGGAACACCTGCTCCGCCGTGGGATGCTGCTGCAGCTCCGTTACGGCGGCCAATATCTCCTCTGCGTATTTTGGCATACTGCCAACCCTCCAATTACAAGAATAAGTCTTATTCTTTTGCTTTTATTATACCTATATTTTTTTCTCTGTCAACAACCACAAAAGGCTTGTGCCCCAAAAGCTGCCCCGAAGCACCTTGACAGTTTTAACTGTATCTGTTATAATCACAGTATAAACTGTATCAGTAGCGAACACAGTTACATTGGAGGTTGATTATGCGTCAGATATTACTTTTTGCGGCACTTGCCGCCTCGCTTGCGCTGCTGAGCGGCTGTGCGCTGTCCAAGGCAAAAGCGGACACGGCGGAGGACATAACAGACAAGGCGGCGTATCAGAAGATCAGCGCCGAGGAAGCCTATGAGATGATGGCCTCGCAGGAGGTCGTGGTGGTGGATGTCCGCACCCGGGAGGAATACGACGGCGGGCATATTGAAAACGCCATCCTTGTCCCCAACGAGAGCATCGGGAGCGAAATGCCCGAGGCGCTGCCCGATAAGGAAGCCACGCTGCTGATCTACTGCCGCAGCGGCCGCCGCAGCAAGGATGCTGCACAAAAGCTGCTGGCGCTGGGGTATCAGAGCGTCTACGACTTTGGCGGCGTCATCGACTGGCCCTACGAGCTTGTGAAGGAGGGATAAGGGTGGACAGTTCCTTTAATCTGGCAGTCCATGCGCTGGTCTGCCTGAGCCACAGCGGACGCTCTCTCAGCAGCGAGGCGCTGGCGGAGAACATCTGCACTAACCCCACCCGCGTTCGCCGGGTGCTGGCGGGACTGAAAAAGGCGGGAATGGTGGAGACCCGGGAGGGTCTGGACGGCGGCTATCGCCTTTGCACCGACCCCGCAGCCCTTTCTCTCCGGCAGGTGGCGGAGGCAGTGAATACCCGCTTTGTGGACTGCGCGTGGCACAGCGGGGACATCGACCGGGACTGCGCCATCTGCTCCGGCATGGCGGGCGTGATGGACGCGCTTTACCGGCAGATGGACGAGCAGTGCGCCGCCTATCTGGCGCAAATTACCATCACGGATATTGAAACACAGCTTTTTACACAGAAATAGGAGGATTTTATGATGTTTACCATTACGACCAATAGCTTTGAAAACGATGTTCTCCGCGCGGACAAGCCCGTGCTGGTGGATTTCTGGGCGCAGTGGTGCCCCTACTGCCGCCGCATTGCCCCGGCCTTCGGCAAGGTGGGCGAGCAGTACGCAGACACCCTCATCGCCGGCAAGATCAACTACGACGAGGAACCGCAGCTCATCGAGCGCTTCGGCATCGACACCATCCCCACGCTGATGCTCTTTAAAAACGGCGAGGTGCTCGGCTCCGTTGTCGCGCCCGCCTCCAAGGCGGCCATTGAGACATTTATCCAGGAAACGCTGGCACAGTGAGGACACGATTATGGAGCAGATCTATGATATGATCGTCATCGGCGGCGGCCCCGCCGGATACACCGCCGCCCTGTATGCCGCCCGTGCCGGACTTTCCACGCTGGTGCTGGAAAAGCTCTCTGCCGGCGGGCAGATGGCGCTGACGGAGCAGATCGACAACTATCCCGGCTTCGAGGGCGGCATCGACGGCTTTACGCTGGGCGAAAAAATGCAGCAGAGCGCCGAGCGCTTCGGCGCGATGACGGAGCTGGCGGAGGTGTATAAGGTTAGCCTTTCCGGGAGGATCAAGACGCTGGAGACCAGCGAGGGCGTCTTTCAGGGCCGCACGGTGGTCATCGCCACCGGTGCGTCGCCCCGCCCCTTGGGCGTTCCCGGCGAGGAAGCGCTCGTTGGCAAGGGCGTTCACTACTGCGCCGCCTGCGACGGCGCGCCCTATCGGGGCAAGACCGTGGCGGTGGTGGGCGGCGGCAATTCCGCCGCGGCGGATGCCCTGACCCTGTCCCGTATTGCCCAAAAGGTCTACCTCATCCACCGCCGCGACAGCCTGCGGGCAACGAAGGTCTATCATGAGCCGCTGATGAACGCGCCCAACGTGGAGTTCTGCTGGAACAGCACCGTCTCTGCGCTGCTGCACGAAAGCCGCCTGACGGGGCTGCGGCTAAAAGACGTCAACACCGGCGCGGAGCACGACCTTTCCTGTGACAGCGTGTTCATCAGCGTGGGACGCGCCCCGGCGACGGAGCTGTTCCGAAGCGAGCTGGCGCTGGACAAGTCCGGCTATATCATCGCGGACGAATCCACCCGCACCAGCCTCCCCGGCGTGTTCGCCGTGGGCGACGTGCGCACCAAGGCGCTGCGGCAGGTGGTCACCGCCGTATCGGACGGTGCGGTAGCCGTCCACTATGCGGAGGAATATCTGGCGGAGAATCGGTAAAGGGGCTGCGAACGATCCTCTCATCGGCAGTTCCTGTCCGCAGGTGATACGATTGCAAGCCCTGCCTCATAAGAGTGCAGAGTGCGGGAATTTAAGGAGATAATATATATATGGCTGTTTTTCGGAATTTCTGCAATCATTTTTACAGGATCCAATTTGATTTGCTCTTTTAAAAATAACAGATAATGATTTGAAGTCACTTTGCAGCGTTGATATACTTTATCTGTTTTCCTCCACAGCTTCAGCGGAGGATACTATAAGAAATCCCCGACTCCGGTCGGGGATTTCTTATATTGGCAGCAACGCGCGCATTCCTTAGCCGAGCGCGGAGCTTCTGCTATCCGGGTTTGGACGCCAGCCGTCCATAAGCTCGTCGTTCTCCATGATAAAGGGGCTCGCCGTATCCTGTCCCCATGAGGTGTCATATTTCTCCATAAGGTAATCACTCAGTGCCGTTCGGTCGGCAAAGCGCAGTAGCCGGTACGGCTCCTGAAAGGCAACCTTTTCTACAAAGTACAGCGTCCCGTCCTCCGCCGTCAAAAGAACGCCAACATGCCCGACAAACAGCAGAGATTCCTCCTCGGTCGGCTTATCATGGAAGAATACCGTGATGAGGTGGATTCTTTCATTCTCCCGAAAGATAACACCGCGGGATGCCCATTCCTCTTGTACGGTTTGCACATGACGCTTGATCTCCGTGGTATCCTCCGCCTTCATAGAGGAATACAGTGCGCGGAAATCTGCAAGGCTGCTTCCGCCCAGCGCATCGGGATCTGTTTTCAGCGCTTCCTCGTCCACAAACAGCACATCTTCACCGGCATTGATTTGAGAGTCCGCGCTCACGGAGAGGAAGTCCCCAAACAGGCTCATGGCGGTGATCCGGCAGTTATAGCCCGGGAACATTCCGTTCTTCGCCGTCCATTCGTCCTGCATCGCGTAAGGGTCATATTTCGTATACAGCAGCTCTGCTTCCTCAAAGCCATCCGTAAGCCATTCCTGCTTCACGCTGTCATTAAAGCGGCCCACACGGCGGAAAAAGCCCTGAATACGCTCGTCTGACACGCCTATCTCGGAGAGCAGCTCCTTCAAAAGTTCCCTTGATCCGCTGTCGTTCAGGTTTGTGTACTCGATCCTTTCCAATGCCGGTCGCTGCTCGGCTGCGCCGCAGCCTGCAAGTATGGCGGCAATAAGCACAATGCATAAAATGAGAATGCTATCCCGTCGTGATTTCATGGTCCTGATCTATCCTTTCTTTGGCGATTGCCCGGTTTGCTGAGGTTATTATAGCACCGAGCCATAAATCTTATGTTAAGATACAGGTGCTGGGGGTGTTGAAGCAAGCAGCTTTCTTCACTTCTCCAGGTGTTCTGACATGAGAAGTATTATCTGGAGTCGGCGGCGTATAGGAGTATCGAAGCAAAGAACCAAAAAGTAAACGCTCATGAGTGGTGCGGATAAATGGCCGCGCCACTCATGATTGCTTTCAATAAAGGGCAGCTACGGAGATGTTCCTCTCCGCAGCCGCATTATGGTTTGTCAGCGCTTCAGCAGCACCTTCAGATCTGCCTCCGGCGTGGTGATGGGGGCGATGCCGAAGTGCTCGACCAGATAGTTCAGCACATTGGGAGAGATGAACGCCGGGAGCGTCGGACCAAGGCGGATGTTTCGGATGCCCAGGTGCAGCAGCGTCAGCAAAATGCACACCGCCTTCTGCTCATACCACGAAAGCACCAGAGACAGAGGCAGGTCGTTGACCCCGCAGCCAAAGGCGTCCGCCAAGGCCAGTGCGATCTTCACAGCTCCGTAGGCGTCGTTACACTGTCCTACATCCATCAGCCGCGGCAGCCCGCCGATGGTCCCAAGATCCAGGTCGTTGAAGCGGAATTTGCCGCAGGCCAGCGTCAGCACCACAGTGTCGGCAGGCGTCTGCTTGACAAACTCGGTATAGTAGTTGCGCCCCGGGCGCGCACCGTCGCAGCCGCCAACCAGGAAGAAATGCTTGATTGCACCAGCCTTTACCGCATCGATCACCTGCTCCGCCACGCTCAGCACCGCACCATGACCGAAGCCGGTCATGACCGTGCTGCCGCCGTTGATGCCGGTAAACACCATATTTTCGGCGTAACCCCCCAGAGCCAGTGCCTTTTCGATGACGGGGGTGAAATCCTTATCCTCGCCGATGTGGGTGATTTCGGGATAGGATACCACCGCCGTGGTGAACACACGGTCGGCGTAGCTTGCTTTCGGCGGCATCAGGCAGTTGGTGGTAAACAGCACCGGCGCGGGGATGTCGGCAAACTCCTTCTGCTGGTTCTGCCACGCCGTGCCGAAGTTGCCCTTGAGGTGTGGGTATTTCTTCAGCTCCGGATAGCCGTGGGCTGGCAGCATTTCGCCGTGCGTGTAGATATTCACGCCCTTGCCCGCCGTCTGCTCCAGCAGCAGCTTCAGGTCGTGGAGATCATGGCCGGTGATGACGATGAACGGTCCCTTCTCCACCGTCAGCGGGACGGTCACGGGCGTGGGCGTGCCGTAGGTCTCGGTGTTGGCCTTATCCAGCAGCGCCATGCACTGGAGGTTCTTCTCGCCCACCTCCATCACGATGGGCAGCAGCTCGTCCATGCCCCAGTCCTCGCCCACGGCAAAAAGAGCCTTGGCGAAAAAGCGGTTCACTTCCTCGTCGGCATAACCCAGCATCATAGCGTGATGGGCATATGCCGCCATGCCGCGCACGCCGAAGAGGATCAGAGATTTGAGGCTGCGCACATCCTCCTGTGCGCTCCAAAGCAGGTGCATGTCATAGTCGTCGTTCCGTCCACAGCGAGAGGCGCAGCTATGGCAGTTGGGCACCAGCCGTGCCTTTTCCGCATGTACCCGGTCAATCAAATCCCGGATAGTCTTTTCGTTAAAGTTCACATTGGTGACGGTGGTGAACAAGCCCTCGATCATCAGCCGCCAAGTCCCCTCATTCGTATCCGGGGCATTATCTACCGCACGGGACAGTCCAACCAGAGCGCCAGTCAGTTGATCCTGAAGCTCCGCCACCTCAGCGGTTTTTCCGCAGACACCGGCTTTTCCGGTACAACCGGCGCAGCCAGCCGTCTGCTCACACTGAAAACAAAACATCCTGTTATCCATTGTCGTTCGTCTCCTTCTGCTTTTTAGTTCAGAACCTGCATCTCCGGGTTCTTCTCCCCGAATTTCTCCCGCAGCGCACTGCAGATATCCTCCCGGGACTTGCCCTGCTTCTCACCGTTTTTAATGAGCTTGTACGCCTGAAACAGCGCCGAGGGGCCGATCTCGCTGCTGAAAAAACCGATGCCCTGATTCCATGCCAGCAGCTCGAACACATCGTCCAGCGCGGCGCTCTCCACACCGTGGATATATGCCTTTACCAGCTCCCGCGCCGCCTGCCGCATCCGGCCCGCACCCACAGCGTTGGTCAGGGACAGCAGCAGCCGCGTTTCGTAGGGCAGTACGCGCTTCTCGCTCTGCCATGTAGTCTCCCAGAAATCCACGGCGATCTGCCCCAGCTTTTCATCAATCATAGGATAGTTCAAAAGAGCCAGCGGCTTGAAGGGAGCGGAGCTGTCGCCTTCCTTCTTCTCCACACGGCAGAACCAGACATGGAACTCCGCCTCACCCCGCTGCTCGGTGTGGTGCTCGTAGCCCAAGCCCTCCATGACAGCGTACAGTGGATGCGGCTCAAAGGTCTGGATGATATGTAATCCTTCGCCCGCCTCCAACGCCTCGGCTCTTTTCTTCAGCCCTTCAAAGAAACTGCCCTGTATATGGCGCACATCCACGGTCTGAAACCCCTGCGCCTTATCCTTCCAGTTTTCGTAGCTCATGCGGTTATTCTCCTTTCCTCACTCGATAAAACCAGACGTGATATTCACTGCCGCTCACCTTCTTCGTGTGACGCTCAAAGCCCATAAGGGCCAGCACCGGGTACAGGGGAACAGGCTCGAAGGTCTGGATGATATGCAGTCCTTCGCCGTTTTTCAGTGCGGCAGCCTTTGCCTTCAATGCGGGGAAGAAGTCCATCTTTTTGCCCCGCACGTCCATCACTTCAAATGTGCCGATTTTGTCCTTCCAGTTTTCATAACTCATAGTCTTTGCCTCTCTTGCAGAAAGCTCACGCCTCTTCGAAGGAATCCTTACCCACGCCGCACAGAGGGCACTCAAAATCCTCCGGCACCTCGCTCCAGGGCGTACCGGGGGCGATGCCGCCCTCCGGGTAACCTGCGCTCTCGTCGTACTCCCAACCGCAAACGGTGCATACATACTTCATTGTGCTTCTTCCTTTCTTTTTCTAATGATTTTGTTATTCTTCCACCAGCCGGCCGTCCACCGTGACGGTGACCACCTGCCACGGAATGAACTTCCCGCTCTGCTGGAGTGCCTTTTTCGCCGCCAGCTCCAGCCCGCCGCAGCAGGGTACCTCCATCCGCACGACGGTGACGCTCTTAATGTCGTTTTCCCGGATGATCTCCGTCAGCTTTTCGGCATAGTCCACGCTGTCCAGCTTGGGACAGCCCACCAGCGTGATGTGTCCCTTGATGAACCGCTCGTGGAAGGCGGCGTAGGCGTAGGCGGTGCAGTCGGCGGCAATCAGCAGCCGCGCCCCGTCGAAATAGGGCGCATTCACCGGCACCAGCTTGATCTGCACCGGCCACTGGGACAGGCGGCTTGCCTGTTGGGCTTGCGGCGTTTCCACGGCGGGTGCGTCCTGGCGCTGAATATTCCGGGACTGGCTGCCGGGGCAGCCGCAGGGCAGGGTCACGCCCTCTTTTTGCATTTTCCGCTGCTTATTTTCCATGACGGCCTGCTCGTCATAGGCCGCCGCCTCCCGCTCTACAAAGGTGATGGCCCCGGTGGGGCAGGCGGGCAGGCAGTCACCCAAGCCGTCGCAGTAATCGTCCCGCATGAGCCGCGCCTTGCCGTCCACCATGGCGATGGCGCCCTCGTGACAGGCGGCGGCGCAGGCGCCGCAGCCGTTGCACTTATTCTCGTCGATCTCGATGATCCGTCGTTTCATGTTCGGTCCTCCTGTTGCTTTTGTGCGCTCATTGTACTATACTAAAAGCAACAAGTCGGTTGAATTTTCAACGAAAGAGGACTTTTTATGAAAGAATTTTTTCCGGTGATCCATACGGCAGCGCTTTTCTCCGGCATTTCCGATGAGGAGCTTGCCGCCATGCTCTCCTGCCTCGGGGCGAGGATCGACACCTTCCCCAAAGGCTCCCGCCTGCTCCGCGCCGGGGAGGCGGTGGAGGAGGTGGGTCTCGTGCTGGCGGGCAGCGTCCTCATCGTGCAGGAGGACATCTGGGGAAACCGCAACATCCTCTCCAAGACCGGGCCGGGGCAGACCTTCGCGGAGGTGTTCGCCTGCGCGCCGGGGTCGGTGCTGAACGTGAGCGTGGAGGCGGAAAGCGCGGTGACGGTGATGTTCTTGCGCGTAAGGCGCGTTTTGAGCGTGTGCCCCTCCGCCTGCTCCCACCATAGCCGGATCATCCGCAACCTGCTGGGCGAGCTGGCAGAGAAAAACCTGCGGCTCAACGAAAAGCTCACCCACATGGGCCAGCGCACGACGCGTGCAAAGCTGATGTCCTATTTTTCCGCCGAGGCACAGCGGCGCGGCGTCTATGAGTTCGACATTCCGTTTTCAAGGCAGCAGCTTGCGGATTACCTCGGTGTGGAGCGCAGCGGGCTGTCCGTGGAGCTTGGAAAAATGCGGGATGAGGGCCTGCTCGACTTTCATAAAAGCCACTTTTTGCTCAAGGTGCCGGAGACGGACGGTCTTCCTCCTTCTGCGCGTTAAGAATCTCCCCTTCAAGCCCCCTTTGGGCGTATTAGCAAGTGCGGATACACCGGGCAGAATGTTGGGCTTTTACAGAAGGAGAGCGCAACTACGAACCTGCAGAGATTGACAAGGTAGCGTCAGCTCGTACAATCTGATTTGATCATACCCACAGCCGCTTTGGCTGTGGGTATTTTCTGATTGAACTCCAAAAGCTTTGCAGAACTCAAGGAGCCTAATGCCAAATTCAGCATGTCACCAACTATGAGGAAAACATCCTTTAGAGAAAGGTCAAAACTCAAATGATTCGACAGGGAAGATGAACAGTGTCCTTTTGCGATGCCGCTTCTGAAAAATCACAGCTTCGCCCATTAACGAAGACTTTAAGTTAAATCTGTTATACTGCTGCAGTCCCCTCAAAAATACAGACAGGAGAAAAAATTGACCGTATGATGAAAAAAAGATATTTCGCTATTCCCATTCTTGCAATCGCACTGCATTTTTTGCTATCCAATCTATTATATTTTCTTGTGGAAAGGCTCGTTTTGGATGTTTTTCATATCTCCCCGCAGCAATTTATGAACTACTCATATTGGGGCGAGATTTTGATCTACGCTGTTCTTATCCTCGTATTCTTCACGCTCTATAAGCTGCTTTGGAGGAAAGAGATAAGTGAACCGCGCACAGCGACAAATTTCAAAGATGTGCTCGGCAGTCTGGTCGTGGGATTCGGCATTTGCGGGATCTCCGGTCTTTGGATCATGCTGGCAGAACAGCTTCCCTCGCTGCAAAAAAGCGTTGAGGCAATGAACGCCGGTGCTGAAAATATTGCCGGCGGAAATGCATTTGGAACATTTATGATTGCGGTGATTGGTGCACCTGTTGTAGAAGAAATTCTATTCCGCGGCATTGTGCTTCGCTCCATGCGGAAATTCGCCCCAGCTTGGGCCTCGATTCTAATATCATCTGTACTCTTCGGCGTTTATCATCTGAATATCGTGCAGGCTGCCTATGCTACCTTCATGGGCATTGCCGCAGGAATCCTTTACGAGAAGAAAAGGAACCTGCTGTTTCCCATCCTCGTGCATTTCGCAAACAACCTCATTACTATGCTGCAGGGCTTTGCGCCATCCGAAGTGAATGAACTGATCAGCATTTTTATTCTGATCATGATCGCTCCAGCAGGCTATGTCGTCTGCCGTTCACTTAAACAGGGCAAAAGAGCAGATAGCATGTAAGGTTTTATACAATGTATAAAGCATACAGCGGCACAGAGCAAACTCTCTGTGCCGCTGTTTTTTGCTTTCTTCGTAATAGAAGCAGTGCGGAAAAAGGGACCGGGGCACAGTAAGCAACGCCAAAGCCGCGGCAGCCCATCTTATCTGACCAGGTATTTCTACAGGAATCTGGTCCAACTCCATGGTGCCGGCCAAGAAAGCAGGTACACACGGTTGAAATGATCGTCCCCAAGCCTCCAAAGATATTCAATGACCGCAGGGCTTGTGTATGAGGAACACAACCCCTGTGGTCAACATGTCCAAGACGAATATCCATTATGACGGCAAAAAGCAGAAGCCACGTCGGCGGATCAAAACCACACCTTTGCAGATGCTCGACCGCGCGCTCCCTTATCTGCTGTTATGGCAGTCGCCTATGCACTGTGCGGTTCGTTGCTTCTTCACATATGCCCTCGGAACAGGTGCTGCTCACATATTCGCGAAGTTTTCCGCAGTAGAGCAGTGTGTGCGGCATTCTAAGGAACTGCATCGGCTGTATGATAGAGGAACGTAGCTGTTCCGTGCCGTCAACCCGACTTTTTGCGAGAAGCTCTCCGACAAACTCTGAGCAGTAATAGCAGCCCTCCTGCTTCCAGACAACATGGAAGTATGCCAGGCATAAGCCAATATAGTTGTAGCCGTATTTCCTCCTCCGCTTCCACATCACATCGAGCATTTCTTTGAGCTCTGCGTGTTGTTCTTCTGTGATACTCACGCTCAGAACCAACACCTTGGTTTCGGAAAAACGCTTGAAGGTACCGGTACGGGGCGACTCTATCACGAAGCCGCCCCAAAACGGATTATAGGGATGCCTGCGTCCAAAAGAGTACATCCTCTCTAAATCTCTGGACAGGCTGATGGAGGCGTGGTTATATTCTGCGCCGGTGATTTGTTTAAGGATCCGGGACAGAAGTGTTCCGGTCTGGCTGATTACGATGTACAGCTGTTTATTTTGATTGCTCATATGCGTATCATCACAAGATTATCCACAGTGCCATGCTATTGGCATAAGAGGTGCTGCAGGTCTTGAAGAAGTCCGTTTCGACTATGTTAGCGTTGGTGTGCTGGATGACCCACTTCATGCTCTCCGGTTCGATCTCGAAGCCCAAATACAGTAGTGGACAGCAGAGGCTCATCCAGCAGCTCTTTGCGTATACAACTGCAATTGTTCGACCTTGATTGTATTTTCCCCGCCGCCGCTTCGGAAGCTCTCCATTTCCGAGCTTCTGATACTCACAATAACCTTATCATTGACCTGCAATTCTTCAAAAGAAATCCTTGTAACCTTCTGCGTGGCAAAGTCGCAATAGACCATAGGAGTAGACGAACAGTCTATCAGACATTCTTCACCTAAAGTGTTTTCATCGGCATCGTCTTTTACCGTTATGGTTTGCTTTCCTGTATCAACTTCCGTGATCACTGCATTGACGGTCAGAAGAGTGTCATCCTTCAATGAACCGCACCCGGACAGGAAGATAAAGAGAGTCAATAAGCACAGAGCGATTCCGATTCCTCTTACATTTCTATCCAGCAATGTCTTATCCTCCTGTTTTTTGCTGCGGAACTTATCCAATCTATGAAAAAGGTACTTCTTCTGCCCTTTGCGTCAGGCGGGACAACGCACAGACTGCGTACATATAGCCTGCAAGAATCGTTGATCATTTCTGTTTTTGCAGCCTGTCTGGTTCCTTGCAGAAGTGTTCCGTCCAGAGCAGGATATTTATAGATTATGTTATCATAACAGGAATAAAGTTTATGTTAAGTCTGCCTATTCTTTAAGGAGTCATCTCAAATTCAACACACTGCTCTCCTCATGAGAATTTTTCTGCAGCGGGATAAATGACGTCCTTTGTCCGGCTCTTATAAATTGTAGTCAGGCAGCACCGGAATACCTTTCTCCCTGAAATCGTCACGCTTACTATGTATGCAGCGCTATCGCGGTATCACGCCAGCCTTGCGTTCACCAGATGGTACCATGTCATCCCGTTTTCTTCATAGGACTGAAATTCACCGATGACGGTGATCTCCGTCCCCAGCTCCGGGTAATCGTCCGGGTAGGTGAGATCCCCCTCCAGCACAAATTCCATCCCCTCAGCGCAGCAGGCGGCTGCGTCTGAAATGATGCAGGCGTAGGATACCGGGTCAGGCTGTAAAACGCCGTCCGTCACGAGCTGATAGATGGAAAATTCCCCTCGCGCCTTGACGGTCTTGCCGAGGTAATGCGCCGGGTCATTGTAGAGCATATTGTAGACCTCGGAGTAGACCATGGTGCTGCTGAGCACCGTCAGATCCACATCCACTTTGCCGGCATAGGGCTGCGACGGCTCAGATTCCCCCGGCGTTTCCTGTTCTTTCGGCGTTGGAATGCTCTCAGCCGATGCAGACGCTTCTTCATTGGAAGAAAGCGTATCATTTCCTGCGTCCTTTTCGCGGCCTTTCCCGCAGGCGCAGAGGGAAAGCATCATGCAGGCAGCCAGCAGCAGACAGAAAATCCGTTTCATCCCGTTTCCCCTCCCCTTGCGCGGCCAAGGGCCGAACAAACCAAAAATGCCAGAATATCCGCCGCCACGATGGTGGAACCCACCGGCGTCCCCGCCAGAATGGAGACAAGAATCCCCAGCGCCGCGCAGCTCACCGACAGCACGGCCGAGCAGACCGTCACGGACCGGAAATTCTGAAAGAGGCGCATGGCGGACAGCGCCGGGAAGATCACCAGTGCGGAGATCAGCAGCGAGCCGACCAGATTCATCGCCAGCACGATGACCACAGCAACGATGACGGCGATCAGCAGATTGTACAGATCAGCCTTTGTGCCCACCGCCTTGGCAAAGTCTTCGTCAAAGGTCACGGCAAAGATCTTGTTGTAATAGAGCAGAAACGCCGCCACGACCACCACGGACAGTCCCGCACACAGCCAGACCTCGCTTTTTGACAGCGTCAGGATGGAGGTGGAGCCGAACAGCGTGCTGCACACGTCGCCGGAGAGGTTGGACGAGGTGGAGAAGAGGTTCATCAGCAGATACCCGATGGCCAGCGCTCCCACTGAGATCATGGCGATGGCGGCATCGCCCTTGATCTTCGTGTTCTGCCCCGTGCGGAGCAGCAGAACGGCACAGACCACCGTGACGCCCAGCGTCAGGGGCATATCGTCTGTCAGCCCCAGCACAGCGGCAATAGCCATCGCGCCGAAGGCCACATGGGAAAGCCCGTCGCCGATGAAGGAAAACCGTTTCAGCACCAGCGTCACCCCCAAAAGCGACGAGCACAGCGCGATCAGTACGCCGACTATGAGTGCGTAGCGGACAAAGGGATAGTTCCAGTAGAACGCGATTTTTTCAAGGATCGCCGTCATTTCACCTCACCGCCTTTCTGCCATGCCTGTGGGAACTCGTTCAGGTAGGCCGCCTTGGTGCCGAAGAACACCCTGTCCCCGATGTGCAGGATGTGGCTCGCATATTGCAGCGCCGCGTTCAGGTCATGGGAGATCATCACAACGGTGATACCATCTTCGTAATTGAGCTTTTGAATGAGCGCATACATTTCCGCTGTCACCTTGGGATCAAGGCCGGAAACAGGTTCATCCAGAAGCAGCATTTTCCGGGTAGCGCACAGGGCGCGGGCGAGCAGCACCCGCTGCTGCTGACCGCCGGAGAGCGTCCGGTAGCAGCGTTTGGCAAGGGGTGTAATCTGCATTTTCCCCATGGCGTCCGCCGCCAGTTTCTTCTCTTCTTTGTTGTAAAAGGGGCGGCTGCCGCAGCGCCCCTGGCATCCGGAGAGAACGATCTCTCTCACGGATGCCGGGAAGTCCTTCTGCACCTTCGTTTGCTGCGGCAGATAGCCGATCTCATTATTCCTCAGCCCGTCGCCCGTCAAAATTCTGCCGCTGATGGGCATCTGCAAGCCGAGAATCGTTTTCATAAGGGTACTCTTGCCGGAGCCGTTTTCTCCCACGATGCAGAGGTAGTCGCCCGCAAAGACCTCAAAATCAAGGTCTTGCAGAACGGGCTTCCCATCGTAGCCGACGCAGAGCTTTTGACAAGTGAGCTGAGCCATCATCCTCCCCCCTTAACCCAGTGCCTCTTTCAGCACGGAGAGATTCTGCTCCATGACAGAGAGGTAGGTAGCACCGTTTGCAGCATCCTTGGAGGTCACGGACTGCATGGAGTCCATGGTCAGCACCTTCTGGTTCTTCCCGGCGGTGCTCTGGACGATGGTTTCCGCGAGCTTGTGGTTCTTGCCTTCGATGGTCAGCACGCAGGGAAGTCCCAGCTCGTCCACCTTCTTTGCAAAGAACGAAACGGTTTCAAAGCTGGCCTCGCTCTCGGCGGAGCAGCCCGCAAAGGCAGCATAGTAGCGCAGACCGTAGTCATCCACCAAATAGCGGAAGGGGAAACGGTCGCCGAACAGAACGGTCTTGCGCGCCGCGCCGTCCACGGCAGACTGGTACGCGCCATCCAGCGCGGAAAGCTTTTCGATATAGGCAGAGGCGTTGGCGGCGTAGGTATCCTTGTTATCGGGATCAAGCTCCTGCAAGGCATCGGCAATCGCGCCGACCAGCGTTTTGGCGTTCTTCAAAGACAGCCAGACGTGCTCGTCCTTTTCCTCCCCATGGTCATGGCCCATCAGCTCGTCAAGGATATCCTCTACGGAAAGCGCGTCCTTCACAAAAAACGGATTGGTCTTGGCACTCATCAAGGCATCGAAGCCGTCGTTGCCGAAGTAGATATGGAAATGCTCTGCCTCGCCCGGCTCGTAGCCGTGGTCGTTGAACTGCACATATTTGGGCGCATCGGCACTGGTCGTTTCGAACTGATAACGGACGCTGCGGATCTTGCCCTCGTCATTCCGCTTCGGCTGATAACCGGCATAGGTGTATTCAGCGGAAACGGTTTTTCCGTCTGCATAAGTGAAGGTGATGTTGTTTCCTTCAATCGAGATCTTCTCGGCGTCGCATTGCCACGAAGCCTTATATTTTTCCAAGTAGGTGTCCTTTGTGGTCGAGCTGTCCTCGTCCTCCTCCGCCCTGTGCTCGCAGAATTTGTCCAGATCTCCGTTCAGCAGATAGGGGTGCAGGGACTTCCACGCACCGGCGAAATCCGAGAGGTTGCGATCCTCGATGTCATTCTCTGTGAGCTGTTCATCGTGGCTGTGACCGTGGTCGTGGCCGTCCTCCTGCATCCCTTCAACGATCTCCTCCGTTTTCACGGAATCGCCCAGCATCTCCAGTAGGTTGATGACCTTCATCTTCTTGTTGACGGCGTTTTTCAGGACGTTCTTCACCCATTCATCGGACTCGCCGCCCACATAGATGAAGAGGTCGCAGTCGGAAATCTTGACGATGTCATCCGCCGTGGGCTGGTAGCTGTGCAGGTCAACACCGTTGCTCAGCAGCATGGTCAGATCGGTGCTCTCAGCTTTGTCTCCGAGAATTTCTCTGACCCAGTCATACTCAGGGAAAATGGTGGTGACAACGCTCAGTTTGTTGGAATCGCTCTCGCCCGTCTCTGCGTTGTTCTTTTTGCCGCAGCCGGCAAGCAGGCTGACCGCCATGGCCAGCGCAAGAACCAGGGTGATAATTTTCTTCATAGTATAGATAAAACCTCCGAATTATTGAAAAATAGGCGCAAAAATACAAGGGCAGCGGCAAAACCGCAAGAGCCTATCCGAAAACGGATAGACTTCGCCCTTGTAAAAGTCCTGTTTTTAATTCGAAAGCTTTACCTTGAGAGCAACAAGCGTCAGCGTGCCGATCATCTCTGCGCAGGGCAGGATCGCCCTGCACACGGTATATGTAAACGCAGCAGTGATCGCCGCGGCAGCACCGGCAAGCCCCAGAGATTTCAGCAGATTCTCGCAGATGCTGATCTGGCGGCAGATGGCGCAGTCGTCACCGGAGCAGTCATGATCGGCTTCGACCGCAATATAGACGGCAGAGGACAGCATGACAACGGCCAGCACTACGGCCAACAAGCGCACCATAAACCGAAATTTCTTCGTCATGGTCTGTCCTCCCTTCTGTTCGTTATTTTTCCTTGCAGCCCAAGCAGGTTCCATAGAGGATCGTGTCGGCTGCGTCCAGCGTGAATTGCTCGCTCTGCGCCAGGTGCTTTGCAAACAGGGCAGCGTTGCTGTCGGCCATGTGAAAGGTTTTGCCGCACTTCACACAGCTCATGTGCAGCGCGCCCTTGCAGCCCTTGGCGTCAAGATACTGATAAAACGCTTCATGCGACCCGCTTTTGGCGCTGCGGCGCACCTTTTCTTCCGCCTCCAACTGTGCAAGGTTTCGATACACGGCGCTGAGGCTGATTTGTTTCTCTGCCAGCGTGTCCACCATCTGGCGTGCAGTCAGCAGCTCGTCTGGATGCTCCCCCAAAAAAGCAAGCAGGGCTCTTCGCTGTTTTGTGTTATAGCCTGACATCAGCCGCCCCTCCAATCTGCGAACCATTCGCAGATATTATAGCATCATTTCCCCTTTTGTCAATATCATCCCGCGATACCGGCGTCTTTCCGACAGTTCAAGATCCGTCAGCGTCAAAGAAAACAGCGTCACATCAAAGGCTTCGAACCGATGGGCGCTTACGCGGTCAAAGCAGTCTGCGTCTCACGGCATCCTTCACCGGCTCCAGTTCTTTTTCCATCGTACAGGATAGATCCCATAGCAGCTGACATTCCTCGTCATCCTCTGTGGTCAAGCTGCCTAATTCATCCCACCGCAGAATGATTCGATACAGCGACAGAGCCTCCTGCTCCGTGAGTCTTAATTCCACAAGAGACACCTCTCTCAGTTGCTTTTCAACGGGAAATCAGCGGTAAACGATACCGTACATTTCATCGCGTCAGCCGCATCTCATTCTCAAACTGCTCCATGGCCTCCTGCCTGCTGGGGACTTGTGCAAGCGTACAGGAAAACGGCTGGCCGAACAGGGGTTGGGACAGTGTCTCCGCCCAATGCGTCAGCACCTCCGGAGTGAGGGGGCGCTCCTCCCGGAGAAAGATCACCCCGTAATAGGGCGGTACAGACGGGGAAAGCAGCTGTGTCAGCGGGGCGCCGCTCCGGACGGAGGCGTTGCAGAAATGCATCTCCGGTGAAAAAAGCGGATAGTACAACGCCCCGACGAACCAGTCCTGTTCACCGCTTCTGAGCCTCCTTGCCTGCTCCAGAAAGTGCGGATGATCTGGGTTATCCGGCTCCACAAACTCACCGTCCAGAATGATCTGGTGAAGCGCGGGGAGGTTATGGAAATCAAAGTGGAAAAAGGGAGCCTTTCCCGCCTCGTCCTCGGAAAGAGAAAACTCCGCCGCATGGAAAGGTTCCCAGTCCTTACAGCAGCGGTAATAGCCCCACCAGTAGTTCCAGTCATAAATATGCAGATATTTTTTTGCTTTGCAGTCCATAGATGTACTCCATTCTGACAATGTGGGCACAAGAGGAAATCACGGGAAACTCTCCGCCCGGCACCAGCAAAGATTCTTTCCAGGCCCGTCCTTTTTGCAAGAGGGACGCTCAAAGGCGGCGCGGTGATCTTCTTATCTGCTCACCGGAATGGAGATCTCGAAAACGGCGCCGGTTTCCCCGTTGTAGGCGTGGATCGTCCCTCTATGCAGGTGAATGATCTCCCGGGTCAGGGCAAGGCCGATGCCGGATTTTCCGCTCCGCCCCATGTAGAAGCGATCAAAGATGTGGGGGATATCTTCCTCGGCGATGCCGTCCCCGTCGTCCTGTATCCGGATGGTCACGTGCCGCTTGTCCGCGCGGCAGGTCAGGCGCAGCTCACTGCGGGCATAGCGTACGCCGTTAGATAGGATATTGGTAACTGCTCTGCGCAGCTGGATATCGTCGCAGCTGACCATAACGGGCTCATCGGGGAAGTCCGGCACGATTGCGATACCGCCGGCGGCTATCGGCTCAACGGCGCGTATGCCGTCGTAAAGCAGTTCCCGAATATCCGTTTCGGAAAGGGCAAGCCGCTGCCGCCCCATATCGATTTTCGAGATGTCCAAGAGCTCGTCCACCAGCTCTGTCATGCGGTCGCTCTCCACCAGGATCACCTCCGCCGCGCTGCCTATGTCCATCACGCCCGCCTGTATTCCCTCCGCATAGCCTTGTATCGCCATAAGCGGCGTTTTCAGCTCGTGGGAGGCATTCTGGAAGAAGATCTGCTGCCTCTCCGCCTCCTTTTCAATATCCCGACCGAAGCGGAACCCCAGCAGGCACATGACGGAGGAGATCGCCAACAGCACCGCAAAGAACGCCCAGTTCAGCGTCACGATATATCGGGTGATGGGACCGATGTCTATGTACATGATGTAGGAGTAGGGCTCCTCCCCATCGCCGTAATCCTCCTGCGCAGACATGAAGATCAGGTGATGCCTTTCCGTTTTGAAGGTATAGCATTGGTTGAGCGATAGATCCCGCCCCTTGCAGTATTCCAGCAGTTTTTTCTCCAGGCGATATGCGTCCCTGTTCCAACTGCTTGACTGATTGGTATTATCCAGCTCTAAAAATACGATGCTTGGCGTAAGGAAGTGCTCCTCCGTGTCATTCCATTCATCGTCAAAAAAGGATTCATCGTCGGTATAGGGGATGGTGCGGTTCTGGTACCGTGCCTCACTGATGAGCGCCTTTTTTGCCTCACGCACAAAGTGTGCAGGTATAATGAGGTTCACCGCCAGCATAAACAGTGCAAAGAGCAGCAGAGCTGAGCCGAGGATCAAATACACGATCCGCAGTTTGATGTTTTTCATGTACACTCCGCTCCCTTCAGCTTATAACCAAAGCCCCAGATGGTGCTTACGCTGACGGTGCTGCCCGCTTGCGTCAGCTTTTTCCGGATACGGCGCAGGGTTTCGTCGGTCACGCGGGTCTCCACCTCCGAGTCGAAGCCCCACACCGCGCTGAGCAGCTCCTCGCGGGAATACGCCTTCTCCGGCTGCTTCATCATATAGCTGAGCAGCCGCAGCTCGGTCTGGGTCAGCGCCACGATCGTGCTTCCGCAAAAGACGGCGTTTTCCGTAGCGGAATAGCGGATATCCCCGTAATGCAGCTCATCCTCCTCCGCCGCCGTTTTCCCCCTGTCCATCTCCACGCGGCGCAGCAGCGCCTTCACCTTCATCAGCAATATCGTTGGGCGAAAGGGCTTGGTGAGATAATCGTCGCTGCCCTGGCTGATGCCCATGACATAGTCCAGCTCGCTGTCCTTGGCCGTGAGCAGGATGATGGGAATATCGGAAACAGAGCGAAGTGCCCGGCACACGGCAAGCCCGTCCGTGCCGGGCATCATAATGTCCAGGATCACCAGCTCCGCAGGCTCCTGACGAAACGCCTCCAGCAGTGCGTCGCCGCTTTCGAAGGAGCGCACGGCATATCCGTCGCTTGCGAGGAAGCTATGGAGCAGCTCCCGGATGCTCTTTTCATCGTCCGCCAGATAAATGGTATGTCCCATGCGTCCTCCTTGCAGGCAGCGCCAAATGCTGCGCGTGGGCGCAGCATCGGCATGATGTTGATTTTATACTATCAGAATATCGTCTTCCCGTCAAAGGGGGCAGATGCCGCTTTCGCAGCCGGTGTTGCCCCAGATGGAATTGTACAGCTCGCACAGCCGGCCGTCGATCTCCGTAAGACGGGTGTAGTCGGCGATCAGCGCGTCCTTTTCCGCGTCGGTCAGGAAGCTCAGGCTGCGGATGAAGGCGGCCTCTTCGTAGTTGTCGAAGTCGTAGTCGTCCGGAAGATCAAAGTACGCTTCATCTACCTTGTCCCACAGGTCGGCGTGCTTTTCGCAGACGCGGTCATACTCCTGTTCCAGGGTGTCGATCTCATCCAGCACCTTGGGGTCTGCCTTTTCCAATGCCTTCTCGTAAAGCGGCATATTGTCGCAGTCGGGCAGCTGAGCGTACAGTGCCTCCATCTCAGCGTCAAGGCCGTTCAGCTCCTTGATATCTGCCAGAAGCGTTTCCTTCTCCGCTTCGGTCAGGGCATTGGTGCTGCGGATAAACGCCGCCTCGTCAAAGTCTGTGAAGTCATAGTCATCAGGCAGGGCGTTGCAGATTTCGTCCAGCTTTTCCCACAGCGCTGCGTTTCTCTGGAAGATGGCGTCGCTCTTTTCTTCCACCGCCTCGATCTGCTCCCAGATGGCGTCCTCGTTCTCGGTTGCAATTTTAGTAACAGGCTCCATTGGTGCGGGTGTGGCGGCAAAGGCGGAGGTTGCCGTACCGATAGCCGATACCACCAACGCCAGTGCCAGTGCAAGGCTCCAAATCGTTTTCTTTTTCATGGTATGTTACGCTCCTTTTTTGAAGTATTTGTGGTTGTGTATCAACCTTGTCTGTAGCATACCAGAAGCTGCATTGAAATTCTCCCGCGAAAGTGCAGGGAAAGTGTCACAAATTCGTCACAGCGCCTGTGTTATACAAGGAACACCCACCCGGCAGCCGACCGATGGGTGTTCGTTTCAATCAATTGTGGGGCTGAATTTGCCCGCCCCCGCAAGCGCAAAAACATGAGTTTCTGCTCCTATCCTTGTTCTTTCTCTGTCTTAATCCTCCGATAGAGTGGGAGGTTCTGGTGGGGTCATATTGAACCCCTCCTCGATCCAGCAAATGGACATTATCCTCCCTTGGCGGAGCGATACAGTATTTCTCTTTATTTGGGTAAAGTGGTTGGTATCATATTATGACGTTGAGGTCAAAAGGCCCTTTTCATCGGCATAATCATCAATTCCCGGCTGCTTGTGTGATGTTGCATATAAATTCGCGGGAGAAACCTGGAAACATCTTTCGTAGTAAACGGTACACCCAATAACCGCATATTGCCCCAAGTGTGTTCAAAATAATATCGTCAACAGCGGTGTTGCGCATAATGAAATACTGTGCAAACTCTATAAAAGTTGACATTCCAAAACCGATGATTGCAGATCGTTTCAATGTGGCATTTCGGAATAAAAGGGCGGAAAAAAATCCAATTGGGATAAACATAGCCAAATTGCCAAAGAAGTTAATGAGCGTCACAAAAAAGTACACGGGACTTTTCAATAAATCCTCATAATAATCTTTGAATACAGAGAATGGAACTACGCTTAAACTGGATTTCCAAGCAGGGCGGTCAATTAGAATGCGGATATTTCCCCAAATACCAGGAGAATCTTCCCAAATATATGTAGGCCATAATGTCAGAGCCAAGATACCGAAAATAGATACAACAAATAGAATTAAGCCAATCTCACGTTGCCATCCAGAGTGCAGATTCATGGCCTTCAGTGCCCTCATGCGGTATGGCATAAAGCACAGAAAGACAATTACTGCCGGAAGTGAAATAATTAATATTCTACTCACATATTGTATCAAACTTGTCATGTCCCATCCCCCATAATTCCCCGGTAGGGGATGCCCTGTTTAGGACACCCTTACCAGTTCTATACTTATTTGCCGATATTGACCGTTCCATCTTATACGCTGTTTCCAATTTACCGGCTCACATTCAGATCATTGCCGCTCTGCCTGTTGGATGATCTCACCGCTCGAATCATACTGAACAACATCCAAACAAGTAACACTTATTCCATCCGAAGTATCGTCGATTTTGGGGAAGTATATCCGAAAGCTGTTATGTTCTTGATAGGTTCCCAAAATGTCTGAAACTTTAGTAGAATCCGCAGCAACAGAGATGGTGTCACCTTGGTTGATTTCGTCCTTGTAGCTTTCAAGGGCTTCAACTAAGAAAAGGTTATCTTCATCTTCCACCATTTCAATTACTTTGACTTTGAGGGAAAGCAAGTGCAAACCTTGCTCCTGTTTGCCGGCTTGGTCATTAGAATTACCTGAACATCCAACGGTTACTAAGAACAGTGCTGATAACATTAATGTACACATGATGGGGAAGAAATGTTTTTTCAAAGGGATGACCTCCTTTATTCGCTTATACCCTGTAAACGAATAAAGGAGGTCATTTTGGACAGGTGGATTCGGTTTTTTTAGAATTATTTTTTTTGGACACCTTCTGCCATTTTTATCATAGTAGACTCGGGAATGTCTGCCATAATATAAAAAACGAGATTATTTTCTGCTGATGACCAGACAAGCATATTGGAGGATGCTTCTCCGTCGGCTTGATAGAAATCTGCGCAGATATCTCCGACTTGAGTCGACTGAACCTCCGTATAGTCGGATGTAACAAACAGGCTTGCTGCATCATCACCCTTCAAACAGGAAAATATAATACGCTGTCCTGAATCATCGGTATAGGTTAGATATGTGCCGCCGTCAAGGTTCTGCTCTTTTTGTAGAGAGAACCCTTCAGGCAACCATGTCAATTCATAATCTGCAGATGCATTTTCTTGAGATGCCTCACCAGTAAATCTGTACTCAACAAAAGCCTCGTACTGCTCTCGCATCCATGCAAAAAAAGCAGTTCGTGCTTCAGCATTCGCAGTCAGCCATGTACCGCTGGCAAGAGCTGCCGCAAGAACGAAACAGGCTGCATATCGGGGCAGTTTATAAATCACAGGATGTTTTACCATACGGAAGGATCGGCACATTTTTCTTTGAAACAATGGAGAAAACTTATGCTCACATTTTGCCGGAGCAGGAAGCGAATCCCTGATTGCCTGATCTGCTTCAGTTGCTGCATTTTTTATCATTTCCTCGCTTATCACAGGATTCCCTCCTCTTCACACATTTTTTTCAATCTGCTTTTGGCCCGTTGATCCAATTTAATTGCGGTCGGCAACGACAGCCCCAACACCTTTGCGATTTCTCTAACAGTGTACCCATGATGATAACGCAGCAAAATCATTTCTCGATACCTTGCAGGCAATTTCAAAATACATTTTGTCAAATCGTTATCCCCTTCATAATGAGCATTTGTGCCATGAATTTCCTCAATCAGTTCGACAGAAGGGTGTTTTTGTAACCGCCTATACTGATCTATTGCTTGGTGTTCAACTATTGTAACGACATAGCTATGCGTTTTTGGACACACTGGATCAGTAATTTTTTTAATATTCTCTGCTATCTTTACAAAAGCGTGATGGACAGCGTCCTCGGCATCTTGCTCGTTATGTAAAATTTCGTAGGCCACATGATACATGAGACCACGGTACTCCAGATATATCTGCTCCAATATTGACTTCTCCTCTGGAGATTCCAGCATCTGTAAATAAATCAACATAGTTTGAACTCCCAGTTATAGCTGTTTTTATTATACCATGTGGTACTCTCTTGCAACAAGTAGAAAGATTTGAAATATACACCGCTTTCTGTGGAGATAAGATATGGCAAAATTACAGCCCTTTATCCGCACCCACAACACCGCCCTCAAGAACAGGCTGACCGCCTACGCCGCAGCTTACCCCGGCGAGTGCCGCCAGACCGACGCAGACCCGGACACGGGCTGCATGGAGTTTGAAGTCCGCAAGGGGCGGTTCTCCTTTCGGCTGACCGCCCCATACAGTGAGGAACGCCGGAGAGCTGCAAGCAAAGCGGCGAAGAAAAACAGCGTAAACGGCATGGGTAGAAGCGTTCACAAAAATCTGCTATAATTTTTGAAAAAACCACGCGCAACCTGTAGTTTTTCGCCCTAAAACCGTACTTATATAGTGAAGCCGGAAAGGAGGCGGTGAGATGATAGATGATGAAAAAATCATAGACCTGTTTTTTGAGCGTTCCGAGCAAGGCATACGGGAGCTGGATAATAAATATGGAGCAGTCTGCCACAACCTCTCGTATAACATCGTGAACAACAGGCAGGACGCGGAGGAATGTGTCAACGACGCTTACTTCCTGGTTATTCCGAATTCGGAATAATCAGGATTATGCCGAGGAAATAGTTATTCCGAAGTCATTGCATAGAGTCTTGTAAAACAAGGATTCTCCGCAAAAACTTCGGAATAACAAAGCCGGCCTCATTTTATATAATGTGGACATGCAGACAACCGTCTGACACCACAAAATATAAGGAGGGCCTATGGAACTGATTGAATTAGACGCAACTGCACAGCGTGCCCTGGAGTTGTTAACCAATGCGGGGATGAGTGATGGAAGCATATACGACTATACTCATACAGGCTTTGGCAGCATACTTCGACATTTTCACACAAAAGGCATACTATATGCTACAGCAGAAATGCTCGATAATTTTTTGCTGGAGCAACGCGTACTTTTGGACCAAGGAGATATCTCACAATGGAAATGGGGACTTGTCCGCAGGAGTTGTGAGCTTCTGAAACAATGTGCTGCAATGAATTCTATTGATTTGCCTGACCTTCAGCCATGGGACCCTGTATGGAAT
>CDYX01005032.1_pt1 | contig 67442 bp, 54 predicted proteins | sample 554871 | NCBI WGS metagenome assembly CDYX01 (sample SAMEA3182061, study PRJEB8094) | gut metagenome | biome: human; feature: gut; material: Stool; isolation source: human stools | place: Canada | collected 2013-01-14 | reverse complement strand
GGGGGGGGGTAAACACCTCTTAACTAAAGTATCTGACCGACTTTCGGCGGAAAGGAGGTTGGTATGATAAGATCGATGATGGGACGAAAGAAAGTAGACAGGAATACTTTGCTGTTGCTACATTTTGATGGATCATTGAAAGATGAAGCCTCAGGCAAGCCTTATGTTGGTAGTAATATGTCCTATGTAGTGGGAAAATTCAAGAATTGCGTTTCGTTTTCAGGAAACGGGTATGTAAAGATAAGTGGAACGAATGCCATAAACGAGTCCCTATATCCAAACTATACCGTCGATTTTTGGATTAAACTGAAAAGTGGTGTGAAAAACGGTATAATGTCAAAAGGCGTTGCTTATGGAAGTTACAGCTTTGATATAATGGAGGAATCGGACGGACGCATTTTCTTTGGATTGCAGTATGGTGGAACCCGAGGGGATGCAATATGCTATTTTACGATGCCACGGGATCAGTGGGTTCATCTTGCGATCGTCAGGTCACAATCTCGATATTGGAAAGTGTATGTAAATGGAGTGTATGCGTCTGGTTTCACATCAACGATGGTTTCAGGGTACTATAGTTCTTTAATGATCGGAAAATATCGAGATTATGGATTGTATCTGAACGGTATGATTGACGAGTTTCGCATCAGTAATATTGCCCGTTGGACATCAAACTTCACTCCGCCTGCAAGGCCGTATTAATAAATTAGTGACACTGTCTTTGGGCTGTCACAGCAGAAAGACAGCAAATGTATATTCAGAAAAAATTATTGATAATCGCCAACCCCAGGTTGGGTATTTTCTTTTAAAACAAATGGAGATATAAAATGTTCGGTGGCGAAAGAATAATAAAACAGCCTCCAGGCTATCACAGATTGGAGGCTGTAAAAAAAGAAAATTAGGGGACCGAGGGTCTCCAGAGACAAAGTTAAGCAATTAATTAAATGAGCTATGATCATTTTTGAAAAGACAGGGAAAATACTTCTCGATATACCGGTCGATGATACCAGTTATCGCTACCGGGCCATCCGGCAGGGCGACAAGGTCAATCTTGTGTTCTCGTTGACAGAACATGTAGAGATACCTGTCTACAGCTATGTTGACTATCAAGGTCAGCGATATACGCTCTGGAGACCGGAGGATCTGACAAAGCATGGCACTCGCAATCTTGAATACAGTGCCACCTTTAGCGGCTACTGGGAACTGCTGGATACCATCAAATACAAGCATCTGTCAGCCATCCCCCGAAAGCTGAAATTCCAACTTACCGGAAAACCCCGCTTCTTTCTGGAGCTATTGGTTGATAACATGAACCAATCGGGAGTTGGTGGATGGTCTATTGGGACCTGTATCGATGCACCGGAAAAGACCTTGGCCTTTAGCCATGAGTTTTGTTTGGATGCACTTAACCGCTTTGCGGATGAGTGGGGAACAGAATTCGAAATCGTCAGCAAGACTATCAATTTCGGCAAGGTAGAGAAGTTCAAGGACGATCCTCTGCCCCTTTCCTATGGCCGTGGGAATGGCTTCAAAACCGGTGTCGGCCGTAAGCTGCAGGGCGAGAAACCGCCTACCTCCATCCTCTATGTGCAGGGTGGCGAGCGTAACATCGACCGCACAGCCTATGGAGCTTCCTGTCTGCTGCTGCCAAAATCCCAGAAATTGGAATACGAGGGCAGACGCTATAAAACCGACAAGGATGGCATGTTCATTACACGAGCCGACCGGGCTTTGGCCAACAACAATGAGGACAGCTTGGACTGTTCACACATCTACCCCTCACGGGTGGGCACGGTGTCCGAGGTAGTTGTGGTGGATGCTGAAAAGCATCTCTATGATATCATCGATAACACGATTCCGGCAGATTTGGACTATTCCAAATGTCGAATACCGGGCGAAACGGCAACGATTATCTTCCAGTCGGGTGTGATGACTGGAGAAGAATTTGACCTCGAGCAGACATCTGACGCTTTGACCGGTTACGACCATGCAGCCCGACGGTTTAAGTTGGTGCCTGTCGAGAAAGAGGGAGGCACGATACCGAACCCGAACCGCTGTCCGGCCGTGGGTGATACATACGCGGTCTTCAACATCTCGCTGCCGCAGGCATACGTCTGCAACGATGCCACACAGACAGGTGCGTCATGGGATATGTTCCGTGAAGCTGCCCGAAGTCTGTACAACAAGGAAGAGGAATCTTTTGCCTTTACCGGTGAGCTGGATGGTATTTGGGCAAAATCGCAATGGTTAGAGATCGGTGGCCGATTGGTGCCAGGTGGTTACATCCTGTTTGACGACCCGCAGTTTCAGCCCGAGGGAGTCCGTATCCGCATCACGGCTGTAAAGGACTATATAAATAGGCCCTACAGCCCCGGACTGGAACTAAGCAATGTGCCGGTCGGTGGCTTTGTCTCCTCGGATCTGTCGAAGATCGAAAGCAACGAGGTGATCAATGACGACCGCCACAGCGATGCAATGCACTACACCAAGCGCCGTTTACGTGATACGATTGAAGCACAGGAGATGTTGGAAAAGGCGTTTAAAGATTACACCAAGGGGATCGATCCAGTCTGGGTGCGCACCATGTCCCTTTTGGTCGGACATGAAAACCTGCAATTCCGCTTCGTGGACAGCAAGACCAATCCCCGGAAAGTCGATCCGGACTTTGTCTATGACGATGCGACCGAACTGTTCACCGCCCCGAAAGCGATCCTTCAACACATGACGATCGGCATCTCGGAAATAAAAGGCAGCCATGCCGTTTCTGAATATAAGTTCTGGGATCTACCTGCCTACACCAGTCCGCCGCTGGGCGACTTCGGGAAGCTCTACCTGTACGCCAAATGTGGCAAGTTTTCTGAGGCCGGCGAATTTATCTTGTCCGAAGAACCGCACGACATGGACGAAGGCAGCGATTATTACTTTCTGGTCGGTTTATTAGGTAGTCAAGCCGACGGTGTACGGTCGTTTGTGACCTGCTACGGCTTCACGGAGATATTGCCCGGCCGAATCACGGTGGATCGCATAGTATCGACAGATGGAAAGTGCTATTTCAACCTGGGGATCGGAGAGTTTGGCGGGAAGATGGTATTCAAATCCGGAACATCCGGTTATAATAACATTTCCGACCGTCCTAACCTTCAACCGTTGTATGATGGGATAAATGATGCCCTGACGGATGCAGAGAATGCGTCAAATGCAGCTAACAACGCCCAATTGACTGCAAACAACAAGGCAAGGGTATTTTATCAAACGACGGCTCCAGCATCGGGGATGCGGACAAATGACTTATGGGTGGATGGGGAGAATATCTATAGATATAGCGGTTCTAAATGGGTGCTTGCCTCAAAGTATGACAATACGATAACGGAGATCAACGGCGGACTCATAACTACCGGTGCGATCGCTTTCGGAAGCACAGGTGGAATGGCTGCTTCCGGTTCCATCCGTATTTGGTCGGGAGGAACAGCCGGGGCGAAAGGACAACCACCCACTGATCCGACATTCCGGGTAGAAAGCAACGGAAATGTGGAAAGTAGAGGAAGTATCTATATTGCAAATTCAAATGGAGAAAAACTTGCCGGACTCTCCGGAGGTGGAACAGCCGGAAACTCTGTTCGAATCTGGGCTGGAAATGCAACACCTGCAAATGCCCCGTTTAAAGTTTATCAAAATGGGGATGCCTACATCGGAGGACTCAGGATGGAGTCTGGAGGACTATTCTCGGATAACCGCTATTCCGGTGAATCGTCTTCTAAATTTTTCCTTTATTCATCAGGAAGTAATGCGTTTTTGGGATTTTCATCTTCCGGTAAATGGGCCGGCCTTGGTCTAAATACCTTGCCGTCTACGCTTGGGGGTACAAGTGCTTTGATGCGCCTTGAGTATGCAACTAATCACAACGATATAAATTATGGGGCTGTGATAGATGTTCATGGTGGACGGCGCAACTATGCGTTATACTGCATTGGAGGTTTAAAGGTCAACGGATCGATCTCGACTGCCCGTTATGCACCCTCGTCGGACAAGAGTGATACAATCGTCCTGAACATCGGTTATCGGGACACGTTCGTCTTCAGTACCAGTACGTATCTTAGCGTCTATCTCCCTTCCCGGTCGACGATCACAAAGAAAATGGGAGAAGTCCACCCGGAATACGGAGATTCGTGGAGCGAAGTCGGTTTCAATTCCGTGATTTTTGTGCATGTGATCGTGGCGAAGTTCTCTTCCGAAGGTATCAGAATAGAACCAGAAAACTCTGATACACCATTGTTGGACAATAACGGCAACAGCATGACACTTGACATGAATAAGGGTGACTGTGCAACGTTCGCTTATTTTAACCAGGGATGGTATCTATTCAATAGACATTATTAATTACAATGCAAACAATCATAAAAACATACAATATGGAACTAACATTAAAAGATCGAGTATTAATACTCAACACCGTGTTGCCACAGTTTGACACGAGAAAAAACATGGAACTGAAAGTATCGATAGACAGTAAGATAGCGATCTCGGAGGTTGATCAGAAGCGTATCGTTATCAAGGATATGGGGAGTGGTCAAATCAACATCGGATTTACCGATGCGGCTTCTATCACCGATACGGTTGAAATCTCATTGACGGATGAAGAATTAGCCTATCTCAAAAGCCGTGTTGAATTTATTGATCGAAACGGTATGTTTTCAGAGTTCACTATGCCCACATACGTGAAGATACTGGACACGCCATATATCAGTTCGGATTTTGAGAACATGAACAGCCTGTAAAACAGAATATGTAGGGGGAAAAGAAAAAGCCCCCGGCTCGTTAGTAAAGACGCCAATCACATACTAACAAACAAAGCGACGCACCGCGCGACCGGGGGCTATGTACCTTCTGACCGCGATGCGTCGCTTTCGTTTTTATGTGATTGGCAATACAAATATATCGAAAAAGTTTAAGATGATAGCAAATTGGGATGGAATGTATATACCTTATACGAATAATTTGAAAAAGACTGAACTACTTCTTTCAGTTAAAGAAAATGTAAAATTTGACTTGAATGTATAACGATAAGTATTTAAAGAAATGAAGACACCGATAACTTACTACGGAGGTAAACAAACAATGTTGAAACATATTTTACCATTGATCCCGGAGCATTCCGTCTATACGGAAGCCTTTTGCGGTGGTGCGGCCGTCCTGTTTGCAAAAGAGCCGGCTCCATGTGAAGTAATAAACGATATCAATGCGGAGATCATCAACTTTTATTGGATGGCAAAATGTTATTATCCTGAGCTGAAAACGGAAATAGACCAAATGCTACATAGCCGATACCAACATGACCATGCGACATACATATATAATAATCCAGCTTTGTTCAAACCAGCAGAACGTGCCTGTGCTTTTTGGTTTCTAACAAAAACATCGTTTGCCAGCAAACTCAATGGAACATTCGGTTTTGATCTGAAAGGAGGAATGCCTAAACGGTTGAGAAATGCCAAGGACGCATTCACAGAAGAGCTTTGTACCCGTCTGGAACATGTTACAATCGAATGCCAGGATGCAATATCCGTCATTAAACGATATGACCGTCCTGAAACATTCCATTTTATCGATCCGCCTTATATTGACACTAATTGCGCCCATTATAATGGGCTATTCAATAAACAGGCGTTCATTGAATTGTTGGATATTATATCCAGCTTGAAAGGAAAGTTCATGTTGACCATGTTTCCTAATGATCATTTACAAGATTACACAACCCGATACAACTGGACCACCCATCGTATTGAACGAACTATTTCAGCCAGTCGAACCTCCAGAAGAAAACAAGAAGAATGGATCGTTTGTAATTACTAAAAAAATATCGTTTAAGTATCATGTAAACGATACTTAAACGATATCCTTATTGCTTACAGTAATAGTAACATCCACCTCTTTTTTTGATTTTTCGTTTTTAAAACTTGAATTTTTGGTTTTGCGGATTATACATACTATCTTTGACGCTTGTTATTAAGTTAAATAGTTACAGTCATGTTAGATGTACAGTCTATCCGGAAGGATTTCCCGATTCTGGATCATAAGATATACGATAAGCCGCTTATTTACTTCGACAACGGAGCGACAACCCAGAAGCCACGCTGTGTGGTGGAAAAGATCGAGAGTGGCTATTATAATGTGAATGCCAATATTCACCGCGGCGTTCATTTCCTGAGCCAGGCGGCGACGGAAGCGCATGAGGATGCACGCAAGACCGTGCAGCAATTCCTGAACGCCCGCTCTTCCAACGAGATTATTTTCACGCGTGGGACGACAGAGGCGATCAACCTGATTGCTTCCAGCTTTACCGACGAATGTATGTCGGCCGGCGACGAAGTGATCGTTTCGGTGATGGAACACCATTCCAATATCGTTCCCTGGCAGATACAGGCTGCCCGTAAAGGGATCACGTTGAAAGTGATTCCGATGAATGAAAAAGGCGAGTTGTGCATGGACACGTTCCGTAGTCTTTTTTCGGAACGGACAAAACTTGTCTCGGTTACACATGTGTCGAATGTGCTCGGTACGATCAATCCGGTAAAGGAGATTATCGAAGAAGCCCATAATCACGAGGTTCCGGTACTGATTGACGGAGCGCAAGCCGTTCCCCATCTGAAAGTGGATGTGCAGGATTTGGATGCCGAGTTCTATGTGTTCTCCGGTCATAAGATTTACGGTCCTACCGGTATCGGTGTCCTGTATGGCAAGGAAGAATGGCTGGACAAGTTGCCTCCGTACCAGGGAGGAGGGGAGATGATTGCTTCCGTGTCTTTTGAAAAGACGACTTTCAACGAATTGCCTTTCAAGTTCGAGGCCGGAACGCCTGATTATATAGGAAGTACGGCTTTGGCGGAAGCCTTGCGCTATGTTGGTCGTTTGGGAATGGACAATATTGCGGCCTATGAAGACGAGTTGCTTCGTTATGCGACCGATAAGCTGAATGCGATCGACGGTATGCGTATTTTCGGACAGGCGGCGCATAAAGGGGCGGTACTTTCTTTTCTGGTAGGCAATATCCATCATTATGATATGGGGATGTTGCTGGACCGTTTGGGTATTGCAGTCCGTACCGGACATCATTGTGCCCAGCCGTTGATGCAGGATTTAGGTATCGAGGGGACGGTTCGAGCCTCTTTCTCGTTCTATAATACAAAAGAAGAAATAGACGCTTTTGCCGCCGGTATCGAACGGGTGCGGAAGATGTTCTGAATATATTGAATGGAGTAATAGTGATGTTGTATTACCTGAAGAAATATCCGATCTCCCTGACGATTATCGCAGTGGTGATCTATCTCTCTTTCTTTAAACCGCCTTCTCTGGAGGTCGGAAAAATCGTGGGGATAGACAAAGTGGCTCATCTCTGTATGTATGCCGGCTTGTCCGGTATGCTGTGGATCGAGTTCCTGCGCAACCATTGCAAATACGACGATGTGTTGTGGCATGCTTGGATTGGAGCGGTCTTATGTCCGGTCTTGATGAGCGGAGCAATCGAGCTTTTGCAGGAATATTGTACGACATACCGTGGTGGCGACTGGTTCGATTTCCTCGCGAATATCTGCGGTGTTACTCTCGCTACACTGTTTTCTTACTTCGTCCTCCGTCCCTGGATAATGAAGAGAAAGATTGGTATTCATTAGTTTATGTATTTATCCATTTGTTGTGGGATTACCGACAAGATCCCGCCATTTGATGAATTTGATAGAAGAAGTTGATTAACCATGTTATTATCCTACTTAGAAGCAAATCGTATAGAGGCCGGCTGTGATGAGGCCGGCCGTGGATGTTTGGCGGGTTCGGTGTATGCCGCTGCGGTTATCTTACCGCCGGACTTTCATAATGAAGATTTAAATGACAGCAAGCAATTGAGCGAAAAGAAACGTTATGCACTCCGTCCGATTATCGAGCGGGAGGCGATTGCTTGGGCTGTTGGTATCGTTACGCCTGAAGAAATCGACAGGATCAATATCCTGAAAGCCTCTTTCCTTGCCATGCACCGGGCCATTGACCAGTTGAAGGTCAAGCCGGAACATCTGTTGATCGACGGGAACCGCTTTACGCCTTATCCCGGTCTCAAACATACGACAGTCGTAAAAGGAGACGGCAAATATCTAAACATTGCCGCCGCTTCCATTCTGGCGAAAACCTATCGTGACGACTATATGAACAGCCTCGATCGGGAATATCCCGCCTATCATTGGAAGGAAAACAAAGGCTATCCCACAAAAGCCCATCGTGAAGCCATCCGGGAATGCGGGATAACCCCTTATCATCGCAAAACATTTACTTTGCTGCCGGAACAGTTGGAGTTGCAGTTCTGACGGAAATTTTATTTTTGTTTCTGTTTGATCAACATGATGACCGGGTTGGATTCTTCATTCAATTCGGAAGCGATTTCTTTCAATCTGCCTTTTAGCCGGCCTCTCTCATAATCTTGAATGAGATCTGCCGCTTCTAAATGTTGCCAGGAAGGAATTTCGCCATTTATCGGTCTTCTTGAATTTAAGTAGACTGTTTCTTCACCGGTATAATCTCCATTATAGACTTTGCTTCTGAAGAAAGCCTTTTAGGTTTTTCCCATTTCCTCTGTCACTGTGTCACTGATTTCTTTTTACAGGTTGATATTCAATTTGTTTCGTCTGTGATACATGCCCGTTTTCTCTATCACTGCCCTATCACCGGCAATAGCAGTTTTTCCCATCCCTGCAAATCACTCGATCATTTTCCAAAAAAAACGGCTGTAAAATAGGTAAAACCTGTTGGTTTTTATTGTCCGGCACGGTACTTTAGTTGCCGGACACCCCCATGTTGCCATCCTTTACATCCGGGTGTAGAGAGCTGGTACATCCGGGTGTTAAGGAGGGTAACATGGGGGTGTTTACGGAATTATGTGCTTGTTTCTGCTAAAAAAGAAAGAGCTTTTTGATTTTAAACATAGGTGGTTTGGAGATCACCCTTGCTGTTCCTTAGTACGGAATGCCAGCGCGTACATGCGCATCTGCTTGACCATTGCCACCAGGCCGTTCGAGCGGGTAGGGCTGAGGTGCTCTTTCAAGCCGATCTTTTCAATGAAGTAAAGATCGGCATCCAGTATTTCCTGCGGGGTGTGGTCGGACAGGATGCTGATCAGCAAAGAGACGATCCCTTTGACGATTACCGCATCGCTCTCGCCTTTGAACAGGATCTTGCCATCTACGTAATCCGCCTGCAGCCAAACACGGCTCTGGCAACCTTCGATCAGGTTGCTTTCCGTTTTATACTTTTCCTCCAAAGGGGGAAGCGAGTTACCCAAGTCTATCAGTAACGCATACTTGTCCATCCAGTCGTCGAAGTCTGCAAACTCTTCGATGACGTTGTTTTGAAGTTCATTGATTGTCATTTCTGTTCTATCTTTTATCTGTTATATACAACTTCGAGTACTGTCTGGCCGACGGCTTTCAGTACGTTTTTGTCTATATTGCTCATGTTGTCGTTCTGCGTATGCCAATGGTCACGGAAACCTTTGTCCGAGTTCGGATCATAGTTGATGATATCCAGGCAAGGAATACCGGTTTCTTCGATGACTGCTTCATGGTCGTCTGTCACGCCTCCGCCGTTTGCGTTGATGAAATATTTGCCGTATCCTAAGTTACGGGCCGCTTCCCATACTTCATCCACATAACGGGCGGCATATTTCATCGAAATATATTCTTTATAGAAGACCGCATCTTTGGCGCCGACCATGTCGAGTAGAATACCGAATTCGGCTTTGTAGCCCGGTTTGTGTGGGTTCTTCCCCCAGAAGCGACTGCCGAGGCACCAGGTGTCGCTCGTGTCGTTGTACCTGTCTTTAGCAAATTCGGGCGTCCCGTAGTCTTCGGCATCAAAGAAGATGATGTCTACCCCTGTTTCGGGAGCCTTCATTCCTATTTGTCGGGCGATTTCCAACAAGGCGCCTACACCGCTTGCACCGTCATCAGCCCCATCCAACGGTTTCTTATGGTTGGCAGGGTCGGGATCGTGGTCTGAATAAGGACGCGTGTCCCAATGGGCGAAAAGCAGGATGCGTTTGTCTTTATCGGGATTGAAGGAACCGATGATGTTACGTGATTCCAATGGGGTTCCATCGTAAGCTGTAAGTGTAGCTTCCTGTTCGTATACTTGTGCTCCGAAACGTTTCAGCTCGGATGCTAGGTAGTCGCCACAAGCCTTATGAGCTGGCGTGTTCGGGACACGGTAACCGAATGATACTTGTTTTTCGACATAAGCATAAGCACTGTCCGCATCAAACAATGGGGCGGTTGTTGCTGGAGCTTTCTTCACTTCCGTTACGGGAACTGTTGTCTCGCTGGTTCCTTTCTGACCGCATGCGAACAGGGTCATGGAGAATAATAATAAAATCAGTTTAGTCATATCTTGTCGTTTATAAGGAGTTATCGGGAGCGGATTGCGCTTTGTTCATCACGCGCAACAGATTACCTCCCCATATTTTAGCAATATCATTTTCTGTATATCCTTCTTTTAGAAGACGCATTGTGATGTTTATCAGTTCGTTGCTCGCCCGGCAGCCGATCAGTTCGCCGTCACCGTCAAAGTCGGAACCTATCCCGACATGGTTGATCCCGATCAGGTCTACGATATGGTCGATATGACGGATCGCATCGCTCAGGGACGCTTTTTCGGCATCTTCGTTGATGAATCCTTTGTAGAGGCATATCTGTGCGACGCCACCTTGTTCGGCGAGCGCCTTCAGTTGTTCGTCCGTCAGGTTGCGCGGATGGTTGCAAAGCGCGCGGGCAGAAGAATGGGAGGCGATGATCGGGTAGGTGCTTGTTTCAAGTGCGTCATAAAAGGTACTTTCGGCGGCATGCGAGATATCGACCAATACCCCTGTCTCATTCATTTTGCGGACGACTTCTTTCCCGAAAGGACTGAGGCCGTTCCATTCCGCGTCTCCTCTTGCTGAGTCGCATATGTCGTTGCTCCCGTTGTGGCAGAGAGTGATATAGGAAACTCCCATTTTCCGGAAACGGGTGATATTCTCGATGTCCTTGCCTATCGCATATCCGTTTTCCACGCCTAACATGATCGCTTTCTTTCCGGCGGCTTTCAGTACGTGGACTTCCTGTGGCGTGTAGGCGATGCACATGCGTGTACGGTTCAACTCCATTTGCCGGTGTATTTCCTGCAGGCGGTTCATGGCGAAACTAGTTGCTTTCAGCAGTGAAGCGTCGTCTCTCGGTCCCTGCGGAATATAGGCTACCATGATCGTCGCGTCAATTAGCCCCTCTTCCATGAAAGGGAGGTTTACCTTACCGCCTTCTTTCAACCCGATGTTGAATTCACCCGGAAAGATCATCGGAGTGTCGGTATGGGAGTCGAGCGTCACGTTCCTGTGGTGGATGTATTTGGCCTTTTTGAATAGGCGGGACGATTCGACATGATGCTTGAAAAGTTTCAACATCTGTTCATCGTCATTGGCAGCCATCGCTTCGGGATGCCATTGAACGCTGAATATTTCTTTTTCCGGATGCTCCATCGCTTCGTTGATCCCGTCGGGAGCTGTCGCTGTAGCGATAAATTCGGGCGCCGGCTCTTTGATTGCCTGATGATGGAAGGAGTTGACCAAAAGCTCTTTTTCACCGTCCAGCATGGTGCGGAGCTTTGAGGGGCCTTCGTGCAGTGTGATGGAATGGGAAACCTGTTCGCGGGAAAGCGTCTGGCTGTGTTTCAGTAGCTTTTGATTGTGTTGGGTATGGATATCCTGGTATACGTTGCCGCCAAATGCGACGTTCAGTATCTGGTGGCCGCGGCATATTCCCATGACCGGCAACTGGCGGTTGGTCGCCAAGCGGAGCAGTATCAGGTCGTATTCATCCCGATAGGTATCAACATCCTGCAAGGCGGGAATTGGTTCTTCCTGCATGTAAAGCGGGTTGATATCGCCACCACCGCTCATGACCAGCCCGTCCAACCCGTTCACTATTGCCGTCAACGCTTCGATATCCGTAATGACCGGGATCAGAACCGGAGCACCTCCAGCTTTCAGTACCGCCTGTACATAGGTTTCTGCTATGCAGGAAAGTCCGTCTTTCCGATTGGCGGATATTCCTATACGGGGAGGTTGAAGATTTTCTTTTTTCGGAATATAATGATCTACTTCCCTGTAGATGGCCTCTAAATTCGGACGACGGAGCTTCATGTATTTATGATTTATGATTTATAATTTCTGAATTATGATTTATAATTTATGATTTATTATCGGTGCATAAATCATAAATTATAAATCATAAATCTTTACGCATCGATGTTTGCGTACGTTGCATTTTCTTCGATGAATTCGCGGCGCGGGCCGACATCTTCACCCATCAGCATGGCGAATATCTGGTCAGCTTCGGCAGCACTGTCGATCGTGATCTGTTTCAGCGTACGGTTTTCCGGGTTCATGGTCGTATCCCACAACTGGTGGTCGTTCATTTCTCCCAAACCTTTGTATCGCTGTGTGTGGATCTGGTTTTCGTTACCGCCGCCATATTTGTCGATGAATGCTTGACGTTGTTGGTCAGTCCAGCAATATTCTTCCACTTTGCCTTTCTTGCACAGGTAGAGAGGAGGAGTAGCCAGATAAACATATCCGTTTTCGATCAGCGCACGCATACGGCGGAAGAAGAAAGTAAGAATCAGGGTGGCAATGTGGCTTCCGTCCACATCGGCATCGGTCATGATAATCACTTTGTGGTAGCGCAGTTTGCTCAGGTTTAATTCTTTCGGATCTTCTTCGGTACCGATGGTGACACCCATTGCGCGGAAGATATTCTGGATTTCTTCGCTTTCGAATACCTTGTGGTCCATCGCCTTTTCGACGTTCAGGATCTTACCGCGGAGCGGCAGGATGGCCTGGAAGTTACGGTCACGTCCCTGCTTGGCTGTACCGCCTGCAGAGTCTCCTTCGACGAGAAACAGCTCGCAAAGTGAGGCGTCCTTTGAAGAACAGTCGGCCAGTTTACCGGGAAGACCGCCGCCTGTCATCGGTGATTTGCGCTGTACCAGTTCGCGAGCTTTGCGGGCTGCCTGGCGTGCTTGGGCTGCAAGGATCACTTTGTCGACGATTATCTTGGCTTCCTTAGGATGTTCTTCCAGGTAGTAGCCCAATGCTTCGCCGATAGCCTGGTCTACGGCACCGGTTACTTCGTTGTTTCCCAACTTCGTCTTGGTCTGCCCTTCGAACTGTGGCTCTGCCACTTTAATAGAGATGACCGCTGTCAGACCTTCGCGGAAGTCGTCGCCGGAGATTTCAACCTTTGCTTTTTCAAGCAGCTTGGAGTCGTCGGCATATTTTTTTAGCGTACGGGTCAAACCGCGGCGGAAACCGGCCAGGTGAGTACCTCCTTCTATGGTGTTGATATCGTTTACATACGAAAATACGCTTTCGTTGAATGAAGTGTTGTAAGTCATGGCGACTTCGACCGGAATACCCTGCTTTTCCGTAACGATGTGGATCACATCCGGGATCAGTTGCTCTTTGGAGCGGTCGATGTAGCGAACGAATTCTTTCAACCCTTCTTCCGAACGGAATATTTCAGATTTATAGCTGCCGTCTTCCTTTACGACGCGTTTATCTGTCAGGCTAAGTGTGATGCCTGCATTCAGGAATGCCAGCTCGCGCAGACGTGCAGCTAAAATCTCGTACTTATACTCGGTCACGGAGAAGATACTTCCGTCCGGTTTGAACATGATGGTTGTACCGGTCACATCTGTCTCGCCGATCACTTCGATAGAATGAAGTGGCTTACCACAGGAGAATTCCTGCATGTGGACTTTTCCATCGCGGCGGACTTCTGCTCTCAGGTAAGTGGAAAGTGCGTTTACACAGGATACACCTACGCCGTGCAAACCTCCTGAAACCTTGTAAGAGCCTTTGTCGAATTTACCTCCTGCATGGAGCACGGTCAATACGACTTCAAGCGCTGACACGCCTTCTTTCTCATGAATATCTACCGGAATACCACGGCCATCGTCTGTAACAGAGATGGAGTTATCTTCGTTTATCACTACGTCAACTTGGGTACAGAATCCGGCCAGTGCTTCGTCAATAGAGTTGTCAACAACTTCGTATACTAAATGGTGGAGACCTTTCTCGCTGGTATCGCCAATATACATGGACGGTCTCTTACGCACTGCCTCTAACCCTTCAAGTACCTGAATACTATCCGCAGAGTACTCTGTGGAAGTATTCTTAATTTCTTCACTCATGAGTCTTTATCGTTTAAAATCTGTAATTATCTGTCTGTCTAAAAAAGCTAACAAATATAGTGAAAATAATTAACTTAGAAGGTATAGGGAGTGTGAAAATAGTCAAACGGAGGTGTATAACAAAAAAAGAGACAAAGTCAAACTTTGTCTCTTTAAAAAAGGTAGCCCGTGGGGGAATCGAACCCCCCTTTCAAGAATGAAAATCTTGCGTCCTAACCGATAGACGAACGGGCCATCAGGTTTAAAAAAGCCGGGCTAACCAGTCCGGCTTTATACTATATAAAGTATAATACCTTATTTTGCAAGTGCGTTGACGTGCTTCGCTAATTTGGATTTCAAGTTGCCTGCCTTATTCTTGTGAATAATGTGTTTTTTAGCAAGCTTATCCAACATAGAGCACACCTTCGGGAACAGAACCTGAGCTTCGTTCTTATCTTCAGTAGCACGCAAAACTCTCATTGCATTTCTTGCAGTCTTAGCATAATATCTATTATGCAGACGCTTTGCGTTGGTCTGTCTGATTCTCTTAATTGATGACTTGTGATTTGCCATTTCTTAGCTATTCTCTTTATTTATTCTTTAATCCTGTTTATTGTAGCCCGTGGGGGAATCGAACCCCCCTTTCAAGAATGAAAATCTTGCGTCCTAACCGATAGACGAACGGGCCATCATGTCAAAGTTTTTACTTTTAGCTCTCTGGGATTGTTGATTTCCCGATTGCGAGTGCAAAGATAGATGTTCTCTTTAAACTGACAAAATATTTGAAAGAAAAAAGTTTTGGGTTAGTCGTATTTAACATCTATTTGGAACTCATATCCTGTAGGTGTATCTCTAAAGCATTGACGGAAATATTTATTTCCCAGATACATACGCATAGCGAAGCTGCCAATAGAAGCAATCCTATTCCAAATATCCAGGCGGCTATGATTTGCCATGAGATATAGATGAAGAACATCGAGACCACGCAAAAGAGTAGGCTTAGCAGACCTAATATCTGCATGGAGCGTGTCAGGTATAACCGTTTCCTAAGATTGGCTATCTGGGCGATGTCTTTCGGGTCGTGTGTCTGTTGATGCTTTTCTTTCAATGTGCGTACGAGGCTCGCATACGAAATAAAACGGTTTGTATAGGCCAATAGGATAAGTGAAACTGCTGAAAATAGCAGTGATGGGGTTGTGAGCGTGAGTTCTTGCATGTTTATATGTTCTTTATAATTTAGTAGTTTGTTATTCAATAAAACAAGGCTGAGAAGGAAAATGTTGTAACTTTGTTTTCCAAATTTCAGTGATATGTTGTGTAAAACGCGTGGGATTGTCCTGCATTCCATTCCATATAATGATAAGTACTCCATTATATATATGTACACGGAGGCTTTTGGACGTGCTTCTTATCTGGTTGCCCGTTCCCGTGGAAAGAAATCTTCTGTCTCGAAAGCGTTGTTCATGCCTCTTTCGGTAGTGGAGATGGAGGTTGAGCATCTGAATAAGCGGGATTTGCATCGTATCCGTGAAACGAAACTCTGCTATCCGTTGACGGACGTGTTTTGTAATCCGGTGAAAAATATACTTGCGCTTTTCCTTTCCGAGATCCTTTTCCGCGTGGTGAAGGAGACGGAGCCGGATTCGCGCCTTTTCGAGTATTTGTTCGAGTCGATACAATTGTTAGAGCTTTCGGATAAGGGGGTGGCGAATTTTCATCTGGTCTTTTTGCTGCGACTCTTGCATTATCTGGGGATATATCCGAACGTCGAATCATATGTGGCAGGTTCTTGCTTCGATATGCTGAATGGCGTGTTTGTCGATCGTATACCGATGCATCGCCATTATCTGAACCGGCAGGAGAGTGTGGTTTTGGCCCGGTTGCTGAAGATCAGCTTCGAGAATATGTCGTTGTATTCTTTTTCCCGGCAGGATCGTGTGAGTGTCATAAACCGTATTCTTGAATATTATCGCCTGCATTTGCCGGATTTTCCCGAAATAAAGTCCTTATCCGTCATGCAAAGTCTGTTCGATTAGCATATTGCTCCTTTAAATACTTGCCAGTTTGCGGAAAAGGTTATACTTTTGCCGCACTTATTATAAAAATGGCTCTGTAGTTCAACGGATAGAATAGAAGTTTCCTAAACTTTAGATCCGAGTTCGATTCTCGGCGGAGCTACAATAAAAAAGGCAATCGTTACGATTGCCTTTTTTATTACCAGTGGAATGCCTCGAAGGTCACCCGGTCTCCGTTTAGGAAACACTTTAAATATTCGTTACCTATTCGAACATCCTCGTAATAATCAGTTCCGTTTGCATATTCGACATAGAAAGAATCGAAATATTCGTCTTTCCAGTCCCAATAAAAACTTGTTTTCAATTCGTCAGTCATACCGTTGGGATAATAGATAATTGTAAAATCTTCTCCCGTATGATCGTTATAGAAGTCGAGCCGTTGTTCGCATTCGTACCCTTTGTTATTGGTATAAAAATCAACCCAGGTATTATTGCATAATGCATCGGTCGCCCAGCCGTAATCATCATAATACGGATCATCCTCACAACTGTTGAACAGACAGAGTGCGGACAGCAGAAATAATAAACCGAGTATATTCTTCTTAATCATGATTCCAAATATTAATCATTCAATGACAAAGATATGAATTAAAACGATATAGAGGAATGTTTGTGCGGCCGTATTGTTGATGGAAAGCACGTGTTTATACAAATTTTATTCGTAATCAGGCAATTCAATATCGGTTGTCTCTTCCCATTTCCCATTGTTGTAGATGCTGATCTGGAATGTGTCGTCGGATTCGGAACGGCTGTAGAGGCGGCCTTTATAACGGATGATTTTGTTTTTTTCCGGAATGATATTGTCGATTTGCCGTTCCCGGATCGGTTCGTCGTTTTTGGCGATGGCCGAAAGGCGGACGGCTATTTTATTGTCGGTGGGAGGTATGAAAGTATAAAAAGAATGTACTTTGTTTACTTCTCCGATCTCATTATTCTTGAATGTATAGGAGAGGATTTGCTTATCCGGGATTTTTATCCCCTGACCGGTGGCGATGTTCAGCTGATTGGATATTCCGTCGATCTCCATATCGAACTGTTTCAGTATGTCGGAAACCGAATCGGTCGCCATGAACTCAATACGGCTGACGATACGTTGAAGAGAGACATCTTTGTTGGTGATTTCTGCAACATCAATGTTTAGGGATATCATTTCGTAGAATGTATCCGAGATGCTGTCGAAAGAAAAAGTTGAACCGGATAATACAGCGTTTTTTGAATTGTGGGCTAAAAAGTAGAATTTGTAGTCGCCTTGTGGCAAACTATCATATATGCAACTGAAATCCGCATCCAGATCGGTGGGATCGTAAGTGAACTGCTTGTGCTTGATTAATGCAGGAGTATCTTCGTTTTTGAATACCACATATTCGATGGTGGAACATATTTCGTTCAATTCGGCGTCGCTCTCTCCAGCTTTCGAAACCGTCGGTTCCGGAATCACGTTATTCGGTATGCTGCGGGTGGGAAAAGACACTATCTCTTTTTCCATCTGAATGCTGAATTGAATGGGGAAAAACTTTGTTTGCGGGATGACTTTTTCGAGTGAAGAACTGTCGCAACCTGTCAAGTAGAGTACGCAGCCAAGTGCAAAAAACACTTTCTTTCTCATAGTTAAGTTTTTTAGTTGTTTATAATGTTACAAAGGAAAGATAAATAATCAGAAATGAAAAATATTTGTAGATGAATTTAAAAAGATATTTTATATTTGTCGAACAGACACAATGTATTAACCTTAAAAAGAACGAAAAACATGGCACGTCCTGTAACATTATGTACATTGCAGTGGGGAGACTTACCGCTGGATGTTATTTGTGAAAAAGCAAAATCATTTGGTTTTGACGGTGTTGAATTGGGATTACCATCTCATTTGGATGTTCGGCAGACAGATCCGGAATATTATCGGAATATCAAGGTGACACTCGATAAGTACGGTTTGCAACTGTTTTGTATTTCGAATCATCTGGTCGGCCAGGCGATATGTGATAATATCGATCAACGGCATAAATCCGTATTGCCTGATTATATCTGGGGCGATGGCGATCCCGATGGAGTGCACCTGCGGGCGGTCGAAAATATGATTCAGGCAGCCCATGCCGCTAGAATGCTGGGAGTCGACACCGTAGTCGGTTTTACGGGAAGTTCGATCTGGCAATGGCTCTACTCCTTTCCTCCCGTTACCGACGAGATGGTGAATGAAGGGTATGCTGATTTTGCCCGACGTTTTATTCCGATTTTAGACGAATATCAAAAGTTAGGTGTCCGTTTCGCTCTCGAAGTACATCCGACCGAGATCGCGTTCGATACTTATTCTGCCCGTAAGGCTCTTGAAGCGATCGATTATCATCCGGCTTTCGGTTTTAATTACGATCCGAGCCATTTGGGGTATCAGGGAGTGGATTATGTAGACTTCATTAACCAGTTCCCGGATCGTATTTTCCATGTCCACATGAAAGATGTGTATTGGAGCGATACTCCGAAACAGATCGGCGTGTTCGGCGGCCATTCAACTTTTGGCGATGCCCGCCGCTTCTGGAATTTCCGTAGCTTAGGACGTGGAAAGATCCGGTTTGAAGAAATTATCCGTGCTTTGAACGATATCGGCTATCAAGGTCCGCTCTCGGTGGAGTGGGAAGATAGCGGCATGGATCGTGAACATGGAGCACGCGAGTCTTGCGCTTTTGTCAAACAGGTGGATTTCCTGCCGTCGGCACATGCCTTCGATGCCTGTTTTGAAAGATAAGAGGATGTAGGTAAGAAGGGATAAGTGCGGCAAAGGTTTATCCCTTCTTTTTTATTTAGTCCATTTCATACATGTCCGGTTCCTCGCTCCTGCTTTTGTCTTTTTTCTTGTTCATATTGCCGAAGTTGTAGGTCAGGGTAAAACCAACTCTTCTGCCACCACGCCAGTTCTCGGAATCCTGCCAGAAACCGTCTCCGGATGTAATGGTGCGGAATCTGCGGGAGTCCAGCAAGTCGCGTGCATTGATACTTAACGTCAACTTGTCTTTTAAGAAAGATTTGCGCAATCCAAGATCGACTGAGTAGTTCGGTTCGCGGTATCCTTGTGCCATCAAGCGCTTGGAATTATAGTTGCCTGTGCCCTGTAGGGAAACACCCCAAGGAAGACTGACATTGGCAATCATGCGTACGTTCCAGTTGAAGCTTTCATCCTCCTCTCCAATGACAGGAGCTTCCGCTCCTTCGGGCAGATAGCTGAAACCGTCTAATTTGGAGTAGTAGAGGTTTACGGTCGTTGTCAGGCTAAGGATGCTGAATAAATTGTTTTTTCCAACGATTTCCAGACCGCTGTTTTGCTGGCGGGCTACGTTTTCACTGGTCGTGTACATTACATTGTCTGCCGTGTTCAAGAAACGAATGCGCTGGATCACGTCATCTGTCGAGCGATAGTAGCCGGATAATGATAGGGTATGGCCGGATTCCCAGGTCTTGATATAATTCAATTCGAAAGAATGGGAATATTCAGGTGTCAGTTCCGGGTTACCGAAAGAAATGTTGGAGGCATCGGAAATATTGCGGAATGAATTTAGCTGTCCACCCCAAGGACGACGCAGGCGACGGGTATAGTTTACTTGTATTTCATTGTTTTTAGGGAGGGCATAGGAGATAAAGGCACTTGGAAACAACTTGAAATAGTCTTTCTCGAAAGTTTCCGACGGCTTGCCGTTAAATTCCTGGTCGAAGTCCAGCGAGCGGGTATCCACACGCCAATATTCTCCACGTAGGCCGGCTTGGTAGCTCAGATTGTTCCACTTGCCTCCATACGTCATGTACAAGGCATGCACATCCTGGTTATATAGAAAGCGGTTGTAAAGTGCCTGGTCCTGTTCGATGTCGGTAGCGGTTGTTCCGGTATAGGTATCCACAGGGCTGGATTCTCTTTGGAATGTCCCTTTATAACCTGCCTCGATCCGGCTCGCGTCGGATATTTTGTTTGTGTAGTCGGCCTGAACTTCCCAGCTTTTGTTTTTGATGTTGTTTTCCTGAGTTTGATATTCCTGTTTGTCGGTTAAGTCAGTGTCCGTATATCGGGTTGATTGTTCGTAAATGCTTAGTCCGTCGTTTCTCCATTGGTTATTGCTGACGGTTAAGTCTATATTGCTGTTTTCCGAGAATTTGTGTAAGTAATTCAATTCCAGGTTATACATTTTCATGTCCGAGTTTCCGTCTGTTGTACGGTCGCTGGTGTAAACCGTATTCTTTTGCTTGTCTGTCGAAATGTAATGGATCGATTCGTTGTTGTCGCCCCCTCCGGTCATGCCGGTCATGTTGAATGCTAGGTCGTCGCTTTTGGTAATGTGCCAGGTTGCCCCGATACGTCCGAACCAGTTGTTGTGTTGTCGTTTGGAGTTGTTGGTCTGGTCGAGAAAACTATTGTTGGCTGTATTTTCACGACTTGTGATTCCACCGCCTTTCATTTCCCGGTTCCGATAGCTCAGATTGGCGTACGCGTCTACTTTGCTACTGCTGTAGTTGATGTTTCCACTTGCCTGATAACCTCCGTCCGTATCGGCTCCAGCTTTTACGCTGCCGTAGTAACCGGGTTTCCGGTCATCCTTTAAAATAATGTTGATAATCCCGGCTGTTCCCTCCGGGCTGTATTTGGCAGAGGGATTGGTAATGACTTCCACTTGTTTGATATCTTCTGCCGGCATCATTTCCAGTATGTCCGCCTGGTTGTCTGCTGTCAGTCCCGATGCTTTTCCGTTGATCCAGACTGTTACGCTGGAATTTCCACGCAATGAAACAGATCCTTCGTTATCGACTTCCACGGATGGGATATTGGCAAGCAAATCACTGGCCGATCCCCCTTCGGATGCGATATCTTGTGTTGCGTCGAAAACTTTTCTATCGAGCTCGAATCTCATTTGGGGCTTTTTTGCTACGATTTCTACTTCTCCCAATTGGTTGGCATCTTCTTCCAGGGTGAGTTCTCCAAGATTAAGAGTTTGAGAATTGTTGCTGATTGTTATATTTTTAGAAATTTCCGCGTAGCCGATATAGGAATAAGTAACTATATATTCCCCCTTCTTCAGTCCTCCGATACTGTAATTTCCGTCACTTCTGGTAACGGCTCCCTGCAATATTTTGTCCGAACCTTTTGCTTTAACCTGGACGGTTACAAATTCGAGTGGTCCCCCTAATTCGCCGTCCATTACAATACCTTTAATCCTTCCGTCCGTTTCATTACCTTTTATATCCGGAGCCAAACACAAAAGCATACCGGTTAAAAGTAAGCTCATCTTTTTTGTCATCATCTTCCAAATCTGTCTTTTACATTTTACAAAACGATTTATATGACTGCTATCATACAAAAAGGTTTATTTGAAAAATCAAAAATTAGGTAAAATCCTTTTGTATGGTATGATGATGGATCGGGTATGCCATCTCTTTTCCTTACCTTTTAAACCCTGTCAATGATGAAGTTTTTTTACAGGCTCTTTCTGCTGAGTGGAAGGAGGGAAGTTGAAGAAAGAAGAAACAAGCTGTTTTGTGATACATGAATGACTTTTTATTATCTAATACCTGTTAGAGTTTGTTCTACCTTTTATTCCATGATAAAAAGCAATCAAGATGAAGTATTTTTTCATTCATCTTATCCCGATGTCCCGTTACGCAATTCTATAAATAGGAATTGGATAAAAAACTCCTTCTTGCTTAATACTATGACTGAAAAATATGATCATTTCTTTTATGAAGAAATTAAGGGGGAATATATTGATTTCCATGAACAATGGTGGGGAACTGTTCGTTTGCAACGAACGATGATGTGGTTGCCTTAGGTTTTTCAAAAGTTTCGGTGCCAATATGGTGTAGGTTTTATCATAGTCCTGCAAGAACTGCGGTGATTTGGAGTGATTATTTAATATATAAGTTGTAGAATCTTGGTTATATCTGTATGATACAAAGAATCTAATTTACTTTTTATCGAATTGATTAAATTATTGTGTGTTTTTTTATAGAAAGTTGTGGATATTTGCCTATATTTGAGCCGCAGTTCTTGCAGAACTTAATGTAAATATAAAGAATGTATAATCGTGTAAAATTATAAGTCTTTGTGTTTTAGGATCTTTAGGCTATTTTTTTATTATAAAATAAAAATGTTAACTTATGAATTTAATCTCAATTAGAAAAAAGCGGAGACCTGCAATTGCTTTATTGCTTTGTACTGGTTTGTTGGGGGCTTGTCCTCCGGATGCCGTTGCTGATGCGGGAGATAGATTGCCCGTCCCTGAAATCCAACAAAGTAAGTCGCCTGTTAAACGTACGTTAGTCGGTACTGTTACGGATGCCTCTACCGGTGAAACACTGATCGGTGTAAATGTTATCATTAAAGGTACTACTCAAGGTACAGTGACTGATCTTGACGGAAAGTTTTCCATTGAAGTAACAGGTAAAGATGAAATCGAAATCTCTTATATCGGTTATAAGACACAAACGATCGAAGTGGGTGATTTAGGCGTCTTGAACGTTAAGATGGAGGGGGATAATGAAGTTTTGGACGAAGTCGTTGTTGTTGGTGCCGGTACTCAGAAGAAAGTATCTATTACCGGCGCGATTACAGCTACAGAAGGTATACAGCTGAAAGCTCCGACATCTTCATTGACCAGCTCACTGGCTGGTAAACTGGCTGGTGTCATTTCTACGAACAGCAGTGGTGAGCCGGGTTCTACTTCTGCGTTCTATATCCGTGGCATCAATACGTTTGGTGGTGTGGCAACTCCATTGATTTTGTTGGATGGCGTGGAAATATCGTCTGGGGACTTGAACCGTATTCCGGCAGAAAGTATCGAAAGTTTTTCGGTTTTGAAGGATGCTTCGGCGACGGCAATCTATGGTAACCGTGGTGCGAATGGCGTCATGCTTGTTACAACCAAACATGGGAAGGAAAATACAAAAGCAACGGTCAACGTGTCGGTCGAGGCTTCTTATTTCCAGCCGATGAATACACCGGAGTTTGCTGATGGACCGACATTCATGCGCACCTATAACGAGGCGCAGCAGGCGCGTAGCGCGACAGTAATTACACCACGTTATTCGGATGAGATCATTGCGGCGACAGAAAGTGGTATCAATCCGTATGTCTATCCGAATGTAGATTGGTATGACATGATTTTCCGTAGTGGAAATTATAATCAACGTGCTAATGTGAACGTATCGGGTGGTGCGTCGCGTGTTACTTATTATATGAGTTTGCAGGCAAACCATGATACAGGTTTGCTCAATGCTGCGGACAATTCAGCTTTCAATCCGAACATTAACCATTGGGAGTACAATTTTCAAAATAACATCAGTTATAAGTTGACGAATACGACGACTGTCAATCTTCGTATGATGGCGCAAATCGGTAGCCAAAAGGGACCGAATAATAAGACTACTGATATCTACAAAAAGGTGATGTATGCCAATCCTGTCTCTTTCCCCGCTTATTTCCCTGGCGAAGCAGATCATATTTATTATGGTAATGCCGAAATTAAAGCTGGGGCTTACGGAGAAAACCCTTACCAATACATGATGGGATCGTTCAGGGAAGACAACTTCAATACGCTGAATACCTCTTTGGATATCTCGCAAGACTTGGGATTTGTCACAAAAGGTTTAAGCGCAAAGGTTTTAGTGAACTTTAAAAATTGGTCAAACTCTTATTATACCCGTTCGCTATCTCCTTATTACTATCAGGTACAGCCCGATAGTTACGATCCCGAAAATGATACCTATGCTTTGCGACTTTTGCAAACTGGTACGGATTATATCAGCCAGTCTGACATCACTAAAGAGGCCGATCAAACATTCTATTTGGATGCCCGTTTGGATTGGAAACGTTCGTTTGGCAAGCATAATATGACTGCCATGTTCATGTATATGATGAGAGAGTATCGTAAAGGAGTCTTGCCTAATCGCAACCAGGGTTATTCAGGACGAGCCACTTATGATTATGACAACCGCTACTTGGTAGAGTTCAATTTCGGTTACAATGGTTCCGAACGGTTGGCAAAGGAGGATCGTTTTGAGTTTTTCCCAGCCGCATCTCTCGGTTGGGTATTAAGCGGGGAGCAGTTTTGGGAGCCGATTGCCGATTATGTGGATTATTTCAAGATTAGGGGATCATACGGTTTGGTTGGTAGTGACCAGTTCAACAGTGGTGCACAACATTTTCTTTACCAAAATCAAGTAGCTATTGGGAGCGGTGCCTCTTGGCATTCGGGACTTCCCGGGCAATGGTTAAATCGTCAGGGGCATGGTTTCAATATTCTTGCCGTACAAAATGCAGGATGGGAACATGTGAAAAAGTTGGATATCGGACTTGACGCTTCGCTTTTTAACCAAGTGAACATTACATTCGATTATTTCCGTGACTACCGCGACCGTATCTTGATGAAACGTGCCAGCTTCGGAAAGCTACTCGGTTATTGGGGCAGTACGCCTTGGAGCAATATCGGCGAAGTGTTGAATACCGGTTTCGAAGTCAGTGTCAATTGGAAAAAACAATTTGGAAAAGACTGGCAAGTCGACTTCCGTGGTAACTTCACCTATAATCGAAACGAATACAAGTTTTCTGACGAACCGAATTATCCCTATGTATGGCAAACGGAAACTAACAAACCGTTGAATCGATTGACCGGTTATGTGGCAGAAGGGCTTTTCAGCAGTCAAGAAGAGATAAATAATTGGCCTGATCAAACACAGTTAGGTTCGAAGCCGATGCCTGGTGATATTAAATATCGCGATATCGATGGTGATGGTGCGATCACATCCGAGGATAAGGTAATGCTTTCGCCTTACGGTGATATGCCGCGTATCCAATATGGGTTAGGATTGAACGTTCGTTGGAAGAAATTCGACTTCGGAGTCTTCTTCAATGGTTCGGCCAAACGTAAAATTATGATCAATTCCGGCTTTGCTCCATTTTTGGCTTCCGGTGGCGATGGTGGTCCGTCGGAATCTTTACCACGCAATTTGATGTCGTGGATTGCCGAGAGCCATTGGTCGGTCGACAATCCTAATCCGGATGCACTCTACCCGCGTTTAGGAACTTCAAATGCTGACATCGCGGGTAATATCCAACCGAGTTCTTATTGGATGCGTAACGGCAATTTCCTTCGTTTCAAAACGTTGGAATTGGGTTATACCTTCCCGATGTGCCGCGTTTATTTCAGCGGTGATAACTTGGCCGTATTCAGTCCCTTCAAGTTGTGGGATCCGGAATTGGCTTGGAACGCTTATCCGTTGCAGCGGACTTTTAACCTGGGGGTGCAATTTACTTTCTAATGTTTAATTAACTAATAGAATAACGAGATGAAACTAACAAAAAATATCAGACAATATATCAAGATAGCCTTGTCGGCCGGTCTGCTGGCATTCCCTTCTTGCAGCTATTTGGATGTCATACCACCGGCACAGCCGGATTTTGATGACACAATGAAGGACGAGTCAGCAACTTTAGGTTTCCTTTTTACCGCTTACTCAGGTACTTCGCGATATACCTTCTGGCGAGAAAGGGATGGAGATGCTTCGTTGGCCACCGATGAATATGTCGAGCCGAAAGACTGGGACTGGAATATGCAGAAAATGTTGTACGGAACCGTTTCGGCGGCCGATGATATCGGTGACTGGGAGAATTTATATAACTACATCGGATATGTCCACTACTTTTTGGAACAGTTGGATCGTTTGAACCCGGCAGGTGTGACAGAGGAGGAGAAGGCACAATACCGTGCCGAATGCTGGTTTCTCGAAGCATATTATCATTTCAAAGTATTGCAAAACTATGGGCCTTGTCCTATCATCGAAACAAAGGTAGATCAAAACATCCTTCCGTCCGAAATTCCGGGGCGTTCGCATTTTGATTATTGTGTAGATTGGATTGTCGGAAAATTAGATGCGGCAGCCGAAGTTTTACCGGCAACACAGACAACTGAAAATTTAAGCCGTGCAGATGCCACTATCTGCAAAAGTTTGAAAGCTCGTGTGCTGCTCTATGCTGCTTCTCCTCTTTGGAACGGTTCATTTGTTTATCCGAACTGGCGGAACACAAATTATGAGACACCGGGCTATGGAATGGAGTTGGTTAGCAATAAATATGATCCTGCCAAGTGGGAACGTGCTCTGACGGCTTGTAAGGAGGCGTTAACAGCTGCTGAAGCTGCCGGATATAAATTGTTCGATCTTGAAGCTTCTGAAGCAAAGGCTGCTATTGATAAAGTACCGCTTCCATTCATTCCGGGGAAAGAAGAGGATACGGAGGAAAATGAATTGTTCAAAAAGCAAGTTCGAATGCTCCAGTATATGATTACGGCGCATGAAGGGTTTAGTAATAAGGAAATTATTTGGGCTATCAATCCTCAGTATGGTGATGGTAATGATGCGAATGATGTTGGTTGCGGTCGTTCGAAATCGCGGCTTCCGAACCGACTTGTCAAAAAGAGTGACGGTTCGTGGGCCGGAGGCTATCATGGGACTGCACCTACTTGGGCGGCTGTAAACCGTTTCTATACGGAAAACGGTCTTCCTCCTGCTAAAGATCCGGATTTCTATTTGCAAAGCGAGTGGCTGACACGTTACTATGAGGGAGCTTCCAGTCCGGAGTTGTCGAAAGATCAATTGGATAGCGAGGAAATTAAGAATGATATTGTCAAGTTTAATGTTGGTCGTGAACCGCGTTACTATGCGTGGATTGCCTATGACGGTTGTGAGTATATGCCGTTAATCAACAACAATAACCCATTATGGCTGAACTTGAAGAATTCCAATACGAATGGTTATTCACTTTCTAATACGCGTAATGCAACAGGTACCGGTTTCTTGAATAAGAAATTCATCGTGCCGAACGGGGTATATCTGTCTTCCGGATCCACTTCAGGTGACAAGTTCCGGATCATTCTGATTCGTATGGCGGAATTGTATTTGAATTTGGCTGAATGTTATGCAGCATTAGATCGTACAGATGAAGCGTTAGAGAACCTGAATGTTATTCGGGAACGGGCCGGTGTACGTAAGTTGACTACAGCTGATCTTTCGACCATGTCACTGATGGAATGGGTCCGTAATGAACGGGCAATCGAACTGCATGCCGAAGGTCACCGATATTATGACGTCCGTCGCTGGCGTATTGCCGACCAAGTAATGCAGCCCTCCGAATTTAAAGGGCTGAATGGAATGACTGTCAATCCTTCATTTGAGGAGTTCAATCAAATCGTGCCAATCGACCAGCCGATCCAATGGAACGTCAGACAGTATTTGGTTCCGATCAAGAATAGTGAATTGTACAGTGATCCTCAGTTGGTGCAAGCTCCTGGTTATTAATCTAAAAAACGAATTGTATGAAAGTGAATTATATAGGAATTGCATGTCTGGCTGTTCTTTTGTTGACAGCTTGTGACGAGTCGAAATATGAATTGGAAAACTTAGTGCCGGAAGAATATCACAAAGTGCTTTATATTAATAAATCCGGTACGCAGGAGCTCACTCTTTACAATACGGGAGAGCTTAATACTTATGCTTTCTCTGTTTATAAGGGTGGTAGTGATCCGTCATTGACGGCAAGCGGGGAAATAGCCGTTCACTCGCAAGAGGAAGTCGATGTACTTTATGGCGCGGACTATCGGATAATCCCTTCAGGTTCTTATTCGATGGACACCGATCGATTGGATTTTGCGTCGGAGGAACGTAGTAAAGTCGTTACGCTTTCGTTGTCGACAGATTTGATCGGTGCGGCGATGGAGGCGAATCCGGAAGCGACTTATGTGCTTCCGCTTTACCTGACGAGCGAGAAGGACTCGGTCAATGCCGATAAAAGTGAATTGTTTATCCGGATAACAGATGTGTTGACCCCGGCTATGGGGTTCACGGATACCGACATTCAGCCATTGTCTTACACATATGGATTCAACACGGAGTCAGTTGAAGTCGGTTTCGGTTTGGATACGGACAACAATTGGGATGTAGAATGTCAGTTTGTCGTAGATCCCGGATATGTTACAGCTTATAACGCAGAGAACGGCACAGCTTATAAGCTGTTTCCGGAAGGGAACTATTCATTCGAAGATGTTGTCACCTTGCCTACGGGGACGAGCACGACCGATTTGGCGGTGACGATCAACGGCAACGGATTGACTCCGGGAGAATATATGTTACCTATTCGTTTGGATAATGTTTCGCTGTTCAATATTGCTGAAAACGCCGTCTACCCGTTGGTAGTTCGGGTTGTCGGAATCAAGTTGGATCGTGCGGGCTGGAGTATACAAGCCAATACGGAAGAACGGACCGGAGAAGGTGCCGGAAACGGTGTGGCGACATGTTTGCTGGATGGGCAATTATCGACTTTCTGGCATTCACAATGGAGTGGCGGATCGATTCCACTTCCGCATGAAATCGTTGTGGATATGAAGAAGGAAACAACTTTGACCAACATCAGCTTGACTGAAAGGCAGCATGATAGCTACCGGGATGTGAAGGGTGGTGAATTTTTTGTCAGTTCAGATAAGCTCAATTGGACAGCAGTCGGTGCATTTGAAGCGCAGAAGGTACTCGAAGAGCAAATCTTCAGCATCACACCGACAAAGGGACGCTATTTTAAGATAAAAATTACTGATAGTTATCGTGCAAGTAATTCGTCGTTGGCTGAAATCAATGCTTATGGAATAGATTGATTTTTGATGAATGTTCGGAATGCTCAATTGTAAATGCCTTTTATAGGAAAAAGAGGCACTTGTGAATTGGGCATTCCGTAACAAAAGTTCAGAATCGGGATATACTTATTGTATAATATTGTTTATTCAATAATGCTTTACATTCTTTATGGGTTGCTGCAAATTTTCGTATTTTCAGATAAAACAACCGTGATTTTAACATCGTCGTCCGAGTATTTCAGTGCATTTTCCAATAGATTTCGTAAACAACGTTCCAGAGGGCCGGATCTGTATATATATAATGTATAGGAATCGGATTGTCCAGTTCGAACTGATATTTTTTTCCGGGAAACAAAAGGGCTACTTCCCGGTTGACTTCTTCGATCAATTCCGGTAGAGAAACCTGTGTTCTTTTTATTTCAACGTTTTGTTTTTCCTTATGTGTATTCAGTATGGAGTCGATAATGTCTGTCAGTTTGCGGATTTGTACTTTCCCTGTTTGCAGTAATGATTTCCGTCTGTTGTCGGTTCCCTTCAAGGCTATGAAGTCTAGTATGCTATAGGTTGTGTTAAGAGGTGTTTTCAAGTCATGGATGGCAGTGTGTATGGTTTGTTGCTGCTGTTGCAGTTTTTTATGGGTGTGACGGATAATGATCAATTGGTAGTATAGGCAATAGAAGATAATGATTGTCATCAGAAAGGAAACGATCAGGGCATAAGGGAGGTGGAGGAATATCTGCTGAGGCGGAATGGCGACAATAGCTTGGATGTAAAATTCGTCTTTTGTTCCGATCGGGTGGGTTACTGTAATAATCTGCTGATTTTTCGTATATTCCCTATGGGTGGAATCCAGTATTTGCCCTTTGTCGTTGCATAGATTTAGCCGACATGTGACATGTGGTATGTTTTTTTGTATTTCACTATTGAAGATGCTGTCTAATAAAATTATAGGGAAAGAATACTCTTTCAGTAGAGTCTCTATGGAGCTTTGGGCAAAGAGAGTGGAAAAGCCTTTTCTTGTATGCGATAAAGAGTCTGCTCCAAGGATAATTGTATCTCCTTTATGGCTCTTAATTTCTTCGGGAGTCATTTCATCTGCGCTTTTAATAATCAGTTTAGGCTTGTTGGTTTTATTGTATTCTCCGAAAAGCCCGGATTGCAGAATCAGTTCATTGTCGATACTATAAGTTAAGGATTCCTCGATAAAATCGGAGTATTGTGTTTTTTTATCCAAATACATGTTTGTTAGCCAGTATACTTGGGAGAATAATAGTGTTAGCATTCCGATAGCGGATATGAGTATTGTTCGGTTTATAGTAGTTATTGTTCTAAGTTCGACAAAATTATAAAAAATACGTGTATTATGAAAAATATGATGTTTTTATTATGTTGCTGTTCTCACTTTAAGTTGTCATTTGCATAAATTTTAATACCAAAAAGAGATGAGTAAATTAAAAAAGTTATCTAAATCAGAAATGAATGCCATAATTGGTGGCGAAAGTAATCATGGTAGAAGCGGTGGCAAATGGGTGTATGATTCGAATACGGGCAAATGGTATTGGGTCGAAGTGTGTGATTCGAATGAATCTAAATGATGTAGCAAAAAGAGAGTGTAAATATTAATTAGAAAAATAATGAAGACAATAAAAATATTTTCGTGTTTGGTTTTAGCAAGCTTGTTTACCAGTATCAATGCCCAGTTGCGGGTTCTGTCGGATGGGCGTGTGCAAGCAGGACAGAATGTACCAAGTTTAGATCAAGGAAAAGTGGCTACTTTATTAGTTTTGGGGTCGAATGATAAAATAGGGACCGGTGCTATTATTGCATTGGGGGATTTCGGTACTAAATCCAAAAATACATTTTGGGGTGAATATGGAAATACGGATTCTGACCAATTGTGGTTTCAAGGTAAATTAGGCTATTATTTGACTTATGGCGAGCAAGCAAGTTCTGTTGTCTCTTATTATGATCCTGCTAAAAATAGTAATTTTGTTTTTAATACTAATCTTCGCGTGAATGGTGTCAATATAACATCTGATGCTCGTATGAAAGATAATATCCAACCGATAGAGAATCCTATAGATGTCTTATCACGAGTTGATGGAGTTTCTTATACTTATCGTTTATCAGAGGTTCAAAAAAATCGTAAATCGGAAGAAAATGCGTTTCCTGAAACATCTGAAACAATGGCTAACGAAGTCAATGAAGCTTTGACAGAGAAAGAACTGCGGGATGAGCAAATAAAAAAAGAAATAGAGCGGCGGGAAGAAGAGGAAGCTAATCGTAGGCGTATCGGATTTATGGCCCAAGATATTCAAAAAGTTTTACCGGAATTAGTCCAGACAGATGAAAAAGGAGTTATGTCTATAGATTATATAGGTTTTATCCCTCTGATAGTGGAAAGCTTAAAGCAGATGCAACAAACCATTCAGGATCAGCAGAAAGAGATCGAGACATTGCAAAGTTTTTTACCGGCTGAAACAAAATCCATGTTTCGATCCACATCCAACGAAGAGGTGAGCGTGGTCGAGGGAGCGAAACTCTATAACAGGGCTGGTGCTTCCGTTTCTTATACATTGCCAGCAACTTATAATACTGCCGATCTGAAAGTCTTTGATATTTCCGGAAAATTGTTGAAGAAAATAGTATTAACAGGCAATAATAGTATTGTCGATTTAAATTATTCAGAGATTGGTTATGGAACATTCGTCTACACCCTTTTTGTAGATGGCAAGAAAGCAGATACATTGAAAAAGTTTATTAATTAAGGCTGCTAACCTCAAATGAATAATCTGTATGAAGAATACTGTTAGAATATATCTGCCAATACTTTTATGGTTGTGTTTTTCTAATTCTATCAGAGCCATAGAACAGCCGGTAGACACTACCCAAGTTTATTCTGCTCGTTATTGTGTCAATGCATTTAAAGATCAGACAGTGTCATCTTTGCAATCTGTTGAAGGGTGTGACTCACTAATTGTACAAAATGTGACGGTGTCCAGTACTGGTGATCTGAAACTTTCTGCACCGGAGAGTGTCACGATATACGGTTTGTTTGAAGTGGCACAAGGAGGAGTTTTGAATATCAATAGAAAAGAATCTTTGGTTTTTGAGTTTACCTATGATGCAGCAGGAAATAGGACTTTGCGGGAAATAGGGCAATGACCAATTTTATAGAATGAGATATGAAAAAAATATTAGTTGTATTATTTACTATATTTTGTAGTACGAATATTGTTGCTCAAATTTTAGGGGATGGTGGAAAAAACGATTCGACTGCAGTGCAAGATACGATTGTTTTACCATTGAATTTGCCTGATGAATATAGACGTTTATTAGAAGATCGTCACAGTGATAATATAAATAGTGACTATGAAACGATGAAGCCAACTCGTTCTCTTAATAATTCTTATGCTGTAGGAACGATAATTGGTGAGGCGAATGTTTCCCAGACAGGAGGTGCTACTTATCAAATACCGATTGAAGTCCCGAAAGGAGTAGCCGGATTTCAACCGGATATCTCTATATCGTATAGTAGCCAATCTGGAGCAGGTTTATTGGGATATGGTTGGAACTTGAATGCCTCTTCTTTTATAACAAGGATTGGAAAATCTTATTATTATGATGGAATGACGGAATCACCAGATTTATCGAATACTGATAACTTGATTCTTGACGGACAGCGTTTAATATTGAGTTCTGGAACAAATTTTGTGAATGGTGCAAAGTATAGGACAGAAATAGAAGGTTATAGTGATATCACTTATAAAATAAAGAATGCTCATGCTTATTTAGAAGTAAGAACGAGAGATGGAAGAGTCTTAGAATATGGTTCGACAGATGATTCATCTGTTGAAGCCCTTCAATCAGGGCCTATTCTTTTCTAGTTGTTATCTAAAGTGACTGATAAAAATGGAAATGTCATGACTTATTCTTATGAAAAGATTGCAGGACAGGTTGAGTTTTATCTGTCTGCTATTCAATATGGGGATGACCGGAAAATATCATTTACTTATGGAGAACGAAAAGACCAACAAGTAAATTATATCGCAGGAGCAAAAGTGAATAGTCGAAAAATACTAAAACAAATATCGACTTATATTGCAAATGTACAGGTAAAGAACTATCAGTTCAATTATGTAAATGATAGCCTTTATTCTAAATTAACTGAAATTGTAGAGTTTGGGCAAGGTAGTGAAAGATATAATTCCACTTTGATAGATTATGGGATGCCTGATGTTTATGCTTCTGAGGATATTGCATCGCTATCGGAAAATAGACAAGGAAATAAACCTATATTTGCAGATTTCAATGGTGATGGAAAGACTGATTTTTTATCTTTCCCTGAAAAAGAATCTTATACTTCATCAGATGTTGCAACACTTTTTCTTGCGACAGAACAGTATGGCATAATAGGTTTTAGAAAACAATGTACAATACCTTTAGTCGAAGGATTTTCTCATATTATTCCGGCTGATATGAATGGCGATTCAAAGATTGACGCAGTAGTTGTGTATCATGCTCCAAATGGGACATATCGATATAATTATTATTTATGGGAAAATGATAAATTGGTATATAACTATCTCGGATTTAACACAGATAGCCCTACGGGAATAGCTGGTGATTTTAATGGTGACGGCAAATTCGAAATATTAGTGCAAGGTAATCAGAAAGTATTTGACGGTGAAGGAAAAGAGATTGCTTCCGGTGGCATTGATGATTGGGGGACCCAGTATGTGAATTGTTTTGCTAATAATTTGTATTTGAGCGATTTTAATGGCAATGGCAAAACGGATTTGTTAGTAATGAATGGTACAAAGTCTTGGGTGTATGAATTGCAAGGAAAAACATTTGTCCGTCTTTCTTCTTTTGAGACAACTTATTTGAGAAATTCATATTTTCCCTATTTTGCGGATTTTAACGGAGATGGTAAGACTGATATCTTATATCAAAATGTACAATCCGGAAATTATGATGATGTTCATATTCTGTTTTCTACCGGAAAAAAATTTGTGAGGCAGTCCGTTCCTTTAAATGCCAATATTCGTGCAAAAGTAAGTATCGGTGATTTTAATAAAGATGGAAAATCTGATATTTTTCACATGGAAGTCATTAATGGTAAAATTGTTATGAAGGTCGGGGTATATGATGGAACCGGTTTTATCACTAAAACATATTCAACGATACTAAGCCCAAGTAATTTTGAGGTTCCTTATGAATATGAGAATTATCTTTTCCCTGTTGCGGATTTTAATGGAGATGGAAGATCTGAATTCTGTTGTGCGCGTTTTGTAGATTCTTATGTGATTCATACATTTGATGACGAACAAACATTGTTGGCTAAATCCATTACTAACGGGCTTGGAGAATATGTTTCGTTTAGTTATCTGCCCATTACGAAGAGTGGTGTTTGTAGTATTGATGAAAATCTTTCGTTTCCGTTGACGAATACCAGGTTTCCATTGTATGTAGTAAGCAGTGCTACCGTAAGCGGAACAAACTATAGCGACTATACTACTTATTCATATAAAAATCCTCGTATACATAAGCAAGGAAAAGGATTCCTTGGTTTTGGAGAGATAACAGCAAAAAATAACAGTACGGCTATTAATACCGTGACTAAATATGGTTACGATAATACTCACTATTATCCTTGTGTGATAGAACAGAAAAGTGAAACTAAAACGGGGGTGGCTATTCAAACAACAGCGAATGAGTATGCGACAGTTCTTGGAAATGGAAAGATTTTTTATCCTTATATCCGTAAACAAACAGTAACCGACCACCTGAAAGGTACGGCTATTACGGAAACTGTTTCAAATCTGGAATATGGAAATCCGAAGATAATAGTGAGAGATTATGGGAGTGGTTTGGTTGAAACGACGACTTCTGTTTTTAATAATGTTATGACAGGGGATAAATGGATTCTCGGACTACCTGCATCAATTGCAAAACAGACTATGCGAAGTGGTGCGAGTTGGACTGATAGAACAGTATATGAGTATAATACCAATAATCAGATATCGAGTAAAACGATCTATACAAATACAGGCCAGGACCAAATTTCACAAGAAACTTATACGTATGATAAGTACGGGAATATATTGACTTCTGCGTTGAAGCCTTATTCTTCGTCTATTTCACTGACAACGAGGCATCAATATTCATTGAATGGTGTATATGAAACATCAATAACGGATCCGATGGGATTGACAACATCATATACTTATAATGCATTGGGATTACTTGCCTCCACAGAAGATGTGAGAGGGAATATTACAACATATAAATATGACGGATTAGGGCGACTGAAAAAGACGGACTATCCTGATGGAACGTATACTTCTATTAGCCGTGCTTGGAGTACGATTGCCGGTGGCGTCTATAGTTTGACGAAAGAAACATCAGGGGAACCGACTGTAACTGTTTATTATGATTCTCGTGAACTTGAACTCCGTACAAGTCAAGTACGGTTCGATGGCTCACCTTTGTTTGTGGATAACGTGTATGATAATGCCGGTCGTTTGCAAAAGGTTTCTTTGCCATTTAAAGGGAGCGTACCTTCTGTATGGGATATATATAAATATGATGTATACGGAAGGTTGGAACAAGTTACTCATGCTTCGGGGAGAAAAGAAGCGTATGCTTATTCCGGAGCCAGTGTGACGGAAACGAAAAATGGAATATCAATAAAAAGGACGTATAATGCAAAAAATGAATTAATAGGAACGAATGATCCCGGAGGTTCCATTTCTTATCAACTACGTCCGGATGGACAGCCCTCTTCAATAACTGTATCAGGAAATGTTACGACAAGTTTCTCTTATGATAAATATGGTCGGCAGACTGAAATAAACGATCCGAGTGTCGGCGTAAAAACTTTTGGTTATGATGATGCTGGAAATATCAATTATGAAAAAGATGCCAATGGAAAGGAAAAAACTATGATATATAATGAGTTCGGTCAATTGACTAAACGAACATTGTCTGAATATGAAACAACTTTTGTTTATGATCAGTATGGAAGTCTTGAAAGTGAAAGTTCTGATAATGGAATATCCAAGTCTTATGTACGTGATGCATTGGGGCGGTTGTCCAGTAATCGTGAGGAAGTAGATGGTTATTGGTTCCAATACAGTTACAACTATTCTTCTACAACAGGTTTGCCAGAGTCAAAAGTTTATAATTTTTCTTCCGGAGGTAATGCTATTACCGAGAATTATGCTTATCAAAATGGAACTTTGACTGAAATAAAGCAAAATGGACAAAATTCGATTTGGAAATTGCTTTCTGAAGATGCTTTCGGGCATCCGACAGCTGTATCGACAGGTCCTTTGAATCGAACTTATTCTTATGATGATTATGGATTCCCGACTACTCGAAAAGCTGTTACTTCTTCGGGGGCTGTTATTCAGGATTTCGGAACGTTGTTTGATCCCGTTACAGGAAACTTGAAGGGGCGCGGGGATAACAAATATAATAAGTTTGAACAATTCCGTTATGATAATCTGAATCGGTTGACCCAGGTCTATATGGCAACATCATTGGTAGCTACACCTTCTGCTGAAGCTGAAAATGTATATTCCTATTTGGCGAATGGCAATTTGGCTTCAAAGAGTGATGTCGGTGTGTTCTCTTATGATAATGCCAGTAAACCGTATGCTGTGACCGGACTCGGATTGATAGGAGATGCTGTTCCTGCTCGTAAGCAGCAAGTGACTTATACCTCTTTTGAGCGACCGGCGTCCATTATCGAAAATAATTATACGGCATTATTTTCTTATAATGGATCCGGAGAAAGAGTAAAAATGGATATCACCCGGAATAATAAAACAGAAATTCTCCGTTATTACTTAAACGGAAGTTATGAAGTCGATCACACTCCGGCGGGAGATACGGAACGGCTTTATATGGGAGGCGATGCTTATTCCGCTTCTGCTGTGCTGATAAAAAAGAATGGTAGTTGGAACTTGCATTATATTTGTCGTGATTATTTGGGTAGTATAACACAGATGACAGATAGTAATGGCACTTTGCTGCAGGAAATGAGTTATGATGCTTGGGGACGGTTACGTAATCCGAATACATTGGTCGCTTATCTGCCGGAGATGGAACCGGAACTCCTTTTAGGACGCGGTTATACGGGGCATGAACACTTGACAATGTTTGGTTTGGTGAATATGAATGCCCGGCTGTACGATCCGGCGGTAGGACGCTTCCTGAGTCCGGATCCTTATGTGCAAGTTCCGGATTTCACACAAAGCTATAATCGTTTTAGCTATGCGATGAATAATCCGTTGATGTATGTGGATGCTGATGGCGAAAATCCTTTATTGGTGTTAGGATTGGTCATCGGTGCTTATATTGGAGGAGTTGCGACAAATCGAGGAGAGCTAAATCCGTTCCGTTGGAATTATAGTTCTATTACTACCTATTTAGGGCTTGGATTTGGTGCTTTGGTTGGTTATTATGGTGCATATGGGATTGTTTATCCTGGAAGTATTAGTATTGCCGGTTCAATCGGAACTCCCTGGATAAGTGCAGGGACTTCAGTAGCTGCATTAGGTCAAGGAACAGATTGGCAATTTAATTTTCAATGGACGACTGCTGGTGGTGGTGGAGGTCGGTATGGACATTTCGGCAATGCAGAAGTATCGGTCGATAAAGCAATTGCTAATGCGCAATCTTATTATTATAATTATCAGTCTCACTCTCAAGGTTCATCATTGGATCCTATGGTCGTTTTATCTACAACCTTGTCTGGTACGTCGGAAGTTTATTATAGTAAACATTTTGGTACATGGATGGGAAAAGATTTCAAGGTGAGAAGTCAAAGTTGGGGTGGAAATCAATACACTGGAGGAAAGAATCAATTTGCATTGAAAATGTCTAAAAAGATAACGTGGGGAGGAAATGTTTTGGGTATTTATAATGGAGTGAATATCTATCTTGATTGGGATCGAGGAAATAGTTCGTCTCAACAATTTCTAATAGAGGAATTTTCAAATATTTATTCAACAGTAGGTGGTGTTTATGGAGCCGCTTGGGGCATTGGTTGGGAAATGGGAAGACAAACAACGTACCAGGCATGGTATCAACAATTAAAATATCGTTTTTGGTATAATCGAATGGAGAATTTAATTGGACCTCCTTCTGAAACAAATAAAATATATTGGGATGAATTTTATAAAAACTATCGGCCATGATTGATGTATTATATTATATGTACTATCTGTTCTACTTAAAGAAATTGAAAGACGAAGAACCGCATGCAAGAACAATTTGGTTCTTAGGTATTTTCTTCTCTTATTGGGTATTCTGTGCTATTGATTTATTTTTGCTTTTTTTCTTTTTGTATTCAATCTCTTTGGAACTTGCACTTACAATTTTCTTTTTAGGAGTGCTGCTGTTTTATTGGATTTATTCAAAAAATGGAAGAGGAAAATTTGTTGTTGAAGAGAGGAAGCCTCTTATTCGCGGTAGTTTTCGTCTTTCAGTTATTTGGGCAATATTCTTTTTTGTGATAACTGTTACAATGTTTCTTTCATCAGCTTTCATGAGGGAATATATGTATCAGCTTGTTGAACCTATGTCCCGAATGGTGTTTGGTGAATGATGAATTTTATAAAAATTATCGGCCATGATTGATGTATTGTATTATATGTACTATCTGTTCTATTTAAAGAAGCTGAAAGATACGGAGCCGCATGTTAGGACAATATGGGGAATTAGTTTTCTTTTCTTTTGTGTAGCAATAGGAGGATTGAATTTGATATGGGTAGTTCTGTTTTCAAAAATGGTAAATTTTTGGATTATGATGGCTTCTTTCCCATTGATAATTCTAATAGTGTATATAATCTATTATAGATCAGGTAAAGGGAAGTATATAGTAGAACATAAAAAGCCTCTTTTTAGAAACAGTCTGTTTTTATCGATTTGTTTTGCAATTGTATTTACTTTTTTGTGCGTGTCTTTACTTGTAATAGTTCCTGTTTTGATAAGACCTATATTACAGTTATATTAGAAATGATTTTAGGTGTATTATATTATATGTACTATCTATTCTACTTAAAGGTGCTTGAAGATACACAACCACATGGGAGAACGGTATGGGCTTTGAGTTTTGTTGAAAAATATATGTTGCAATTTTGATTAATTAAAAAATATAATCAAGAATGAAAAAGTTGATTTTTTCTTTGTTTCTGCCTCTCTTTTTAGGCAGTTGCGCCCCCAAAGTGTTGACATACATAGAAAAGAAGTATCCATCCCGGGTGGCTGCGGATGAAGTCCATTTGTATGGAGTCGGGCAAACCGTGCCGGAGACGGCAGAGCGGATCGGAAGTGTACGAGTGGTGGATGGCGGGGCATCCACCAAGTGTAACTACGAGCAGGTTGTGGCGTTGGCCAAACAGGAGACGGCGAAGAGTGGCGGAAATGCTTTGGCATTGACGGATCACCGGAAGCCGTCGCTACTGGGTAGCAGTTGCCATCAGATCGCCGGCGATATGCTTTGGATCGGCGACACGGCAAATTGGGAAACGGGGACGGTTGCCAATTTGTCTGTTCCGGTTGGTGATAAAAATACCACCGGTGTGGTTAAAAGTGTTTTCCGGCACAGCACTTTCTATGCTAATGTCGGGTATGCTTTTATAACCAGTAAGTATTATTTACCGTCGGGTGTATCGGGCAATCCCAAGAACGGTATGGACTGGCAATTAGGCTATGATTGGGTGTCAAGGAACGGTTTTGGAGCCGGGTTGATGTATTCGGGCTATAAGTCGTCCTATGCGTATTCGAATGTGGATGTGAAAGTGGGGCTTGTATACGTGGCGCCTCAGTTTGTGATGAAACAAAAAGTAGGCCGTTGGGGGATTGAGGAAAAATTCGGTATTGGCTATTTCAAGTATCGGGAGTCGGCGAAAGGCACGAGCGCTTCTCTTTCGGGTGTGGGATATGATTTCCTGTTCGGGGCGGAATATTACCTGTCTGACCATATCGGGATCGGAGCAAACCTTGGATACATCGGCGGTTCTTTGCCGAAGCAAGACTCTGCGGGTTATGGAGATGAGGAGCATACCGGAATCTTTCGTTTGCACTTTGACGCCGGAGTACGGTTTCATTTCTGATGGGCGGATTTGACAACCGGGAGAGGCTGGATCGGGTTCGGTTTCTCCCGGTTGGGTTGTCCGTCAGAAATCCAGTTGATATCCGATACATGGATATGTTTGGATGCTAATACATTTATCCTGCATGAATTTTTTGCGGAGTTGCGAGATGATATTGTTCAGGCTTTCTTCACTCGAATCGTTTCCCCATATTTCTTCGAGCAGTTGTTTGCGTGTGACTACCTGTCCTTTATTGGAGTATAGCTTTTGCAAAACCTGAAATTCTTTCGGAAATAATTTTTCAATTCTTTCATCCGGATAAATCAGAAGATGTTTGGTCGCGTCTACCTGATAAGTGCCGATTCTCCACATCGCTGCCAGTTGTTTTTCGGACTGTTGCAATAGGTTTTGAATCTGAAATACCAATTCCGTAATGTCATACGGCTTTTTGATGTAATGGTTGGCTCCGGCGTCATAACTGCGGACGATCTTGGCTCCGTCCGTATGTGAGGAAGCTATGATGATCGGTAGTTGCGGATATTGTGAGCGGATAGCGGGAAGAATGTCGAGGCAGCTTTGATTGTTTACCTCAATATCCAATATCAGTAAGTCCGGCAGCATGGAAGCCAAACTCTCTTGAAGCCCGTTTAATGTTGTCCTGAAATCGATTTCAAATCCATAGTCGACCAAGGCTTGTGTAATCAAATTCCCTAAGATCTGATCGTCTTCGATGTATATGAGTTTGCTGTTCGTCATTTTCCTTTTTTTGTTTCAGAGAGCAAGATAGTAAAAACATCCTATATGATATAGGATGAGGGAACCTCTTTTCATTTTAAACAAAAACAACATACCCCTCTCTTGTCAATCCCCTAATTATAACTACTTTTGTGGCTGAAGAAAAAGTAAAAACTAAAGTATGAAGAAGATTAGAGCTGCCATTGTTGGATATGGCAATATTGGAAAGTATGTATTGGAGGCCCTGGAAGCTGCTCCCGATTTTGAAGTAGCAGGTGTTGTACGTCGTAATCCGAATGATATTCCGGATGAATTGAAAGGATATGCCGTCACTGACGATATCACGAAGTTGGATAAAGTGGATGTGACAGTTCTGGCAACCCCGACACGTAGCGTAGAGACTTACGCCAAGGAAATACTTTCTTTAGGCATCAATACGGTGGATAGTTTCGATATCCACGGTGGTATTGTCGATCTGCGCCGTTCGCTTGATGCTGTAGCGAAAGCTCATAATACCGTTGCTGTCATCTCTGCCGGATGGGATCCGGGAAGCGACTCTATCGTTCGTGCTTTGTTGCAGGCGATCGTTCCGAAAGGAATTACATATACGAATTTCGGACCGGGCATGAGCATGGGACATACCGTTGCCGTGAAAGCCATCGAAGGTGTAAAGGCGGCTTTGTCCATGACAATCCCGATGGGTACAGGCGTTCATCGTCGTATGGTTTATATCGAAGTGGAAGAAGGATATGATTTTGATAAAGTAGCTGCTGCCATCAAGGCGGACGACTATTTTGTGCACGACGAAACGCATGTGATCCAGGTTGACTGCGTGGACGACCTGAAAGATATGGGACATGGCGTGAACCTTGTTCGTAAAGGTGTTTCCGGTAAAACGCAGAACCAGTTGATCGAATTCGACATGAAGATCAACAACCCGGCTCTTACTGCCCAGATATTGGTTTGTGTTGCCCGTGCAAGTTTCAAACAGCAGCCAGGTGCCTACACGATGATCGAATTGCCGGTGATCGATATGCTTTATGGCGAAAGAGAAGACTTAATAAAAAAATTGGTTTAAATGAATTGACAGTGGATAATTGACAGTTAGGGAAGGAGCCTCATTCTCTTAAATTGCCAGTTGTCCATTGTCAATTATCAATTGATGTAATAATTATGCTTGATTTTATTACCTGGACGGCTGACCCCGCCATCTTTTCCATCGGTTCGCGTGAGATACGCTGGTACGGACTGGCGTTTGCCATCGGTTTCCTGATCGGTTACAAGATCGTGGAAAAGATGTGGAAAAGAGAGAAACTCAATCCGGCATGGATCGATTCCCTGCTGATTTATACGATGTTGGGAACAGTTATCGGTGCCCGTTTGGGGCATTGTCTGTTTTATGCACCGGATTATTATCTGGCGAATCCGCTCGAAATTCTGAAGGTTTGGGAGGGTGGACTTGCCAGTCATGGGGGGACGTTGGGTATAATCATCGCCATCTATTTTTATTCTAAGCGGGTTAGCCATCGGAGCATGCTTTGGACATTCGACAAACTGGTGGTCCCTACCGGCCTTGTGGCTGCTATGATCCGATTGGGAAACCTGATGAATCATGAAATATACGGACATCCGACAGATCTGCCCTGGGGGGTTCGTTTTATTGAAAACCTGCATGCTTGGAAAAGAGGAGCAGCTCCCGTTTTTACCGCTCCCAGTCATCCTACACAACTTTATGAAGCCGCCAGCTATTTGGTGACTTTCGTTATTTGTATGTGGCTCTACTTCAAAAAAGATGCCTGGAAGAAGGAGGGGCTTATCTTCGGTGTATTTATGATTTGCGTATTCGGTTCGCGCTTCTTCATTGAGTTTTTGAAAAACGATCAGGAAGAGTTCGAGGCTGATATGATGCTGAATATGGGGCAATGGCTCAGTATTCCGTTCGTTTTGGCCGGTATCTACTTCGTATGGCGTGCCATGCGGCTTGGAAAAGGAATGAAGAAGATTTGATTTTTGATTTTCAACTTTTAATTTTTAATTTTCAAAGTGTATAAGTTAAAAGAAATAGCAGATAAAGTTTACTATGTAGGGGTAAACGACCGGCAAAAAGCTCTTTTTGAGAATATGTGGCCTTTGCCTTATGGTGTATCTTATAATTCCTATCTGATCGTGGACGAGAAAACGGTCCTGGTCGATACGGTGGATGTGTGTTATTCCGATATTTTCCTGAAAAAAATAGCGGATGCTCTCGACGGGCGTCCTTTGGATTTTTTGATCGTGAACCATATGGAGCCGGATCATGCGGGCAGTATCCGTTTGTTGCGCCAGCAGTATCCGGATGTCCAGATTGTCGGAAACAAGCAGACTTTCGGCATGTTGAATGGGTATCACGGTATTTCGACGGGATTGTATGAAGTGAAGGAAGGAGACACCCTGAGTGTGGGCCGTCACCAACTGTCTTTCTATATGGCTCCGATGGTGCACTGGCCGGAAGTGATGGTCACTTACGATTCGACTGACAAAATCCTGTTCTCTGCCGATGCCTTCGGTACTTACGGAACGTTGGATGGCGGTGTGATCGACTCTGAAATGAATGTGGAACATTATTGGGAGGAAATGCTCCGTTATTATTCCAATATTGTCGGTAAATATGGAAATCCTGTACAGCGTGCTTTGCAGAAGTTGTCGGCTTTGGATATCCGGACGATCTGTTCGACTCACGGTCCGGTGTGGCGTGAATATGCAGCAAAAGCGATCGATATTTATGACCGTATGAGCCGTTATGAAGGTGAAGAAGGTGTGACGATCGTGTACGGCAGCATGTATGGCAATACCGAACAGATGGCAGAAGCGATTGCCGCTTCTTTGGCCGCGAACGGGGTGAAGAATATCGTCATGCACAATGTGAGCAAGAGCCCTGCATCTTATGTCTTGAAAGATATTTTCAAGTATAAGGGCTTGATTATCGGTAGCCCGACTTACAGTAACCGTCTGTTCCCTGAAATCGAATCGATTCTGGATAAGATCGAAACGCGCGAAGTGAAGCATCGTCTCTACGGCTATTTCGGCTCTTTCACTTGGGCGGGAGCTGCGGTGAAAAACTTGGCGGCATTCGGCGAGAAGATGAAATGGGAAGTTGTGGGTGTTCCGGTGGAACAGAAACAAGCTCTGAAAGCCGACAAGTATGAAGAATGCTGGGCTTTGGGAGAAGAAATGGCCAAGAAATTGAAAACTGAGAATTGAAAATGGAAAATTCTTGGTCAGAAAGAATAAAGGTATTACTTTTAGGAACGAAAGAACTAAATTAAAAAAAGCGTATGAGACTAATTATTGAACCTAATTACGAGCAACTTTCAAAGTGGGCTGCTAATTATGTGGCCGCCAAAATTAAGAAGGCGAATCCTACGGCAGAGAAACCATTTGTATTGGGCTTGCCTACAGGCTCTTCTCCCTTGGGCATGTACAAGAATCTGATCGAACTGAACAAACAGGGGGTAATCTCTTTCCAGAATATCATAACTTTCAATATGGACGAATATGTAGGTTTACCGAAAGACCATCCTGAAAGCTATCATTCTTTCATGTGGAACAACTTTTTCAGCCATATCGACATTAAGCCTGAGAATGTGAACATCCTGAATGGAAACGCAGAAGATCTGGAAGCCGAATGCACCGCTTACGAAGCAAAGATGAAAGCTGCCGGTGGTGTGGACCTGTTCCTGGGCGGTATCGGTCCTGACGGGCATATCGCTTTCAACGAGCCGGGTTCTTCTTTGTCTTCCCGTACCCGTGTCAAGTCTTTGACAACCGATACGATCATCGCCAATTCCCGTTTCTTCGATAACGATGTCAACAAAGTTCCGAAGACTTCCGTTACGGTCGGCGTTGCTACGGTATTGGATGCAAAAGAGGTGCTGATTATGGTGAACGGTCATAACAAAGCCCGTGCTTTGCAGCAGGCTGTTGAAGGTGCGGTAAACCAGATGTGGACTATCACGGCTTTGCAGATGCACCCGAAGGGTATTATCGTTGCCGACGAGGCTGCTTGTGCAGAACTGAAAGTCGGTACATACAACTATTTCAAGGATATTGAGAAAGACAATCTTTGTCCCTGCTCTTTATTGAAGTAAATTTTTATTATTCATAATAGTTTTGATTTAACATCGAAAGGCTGTGTCTGTGATAGATGCGGCCTTTCTTATTGGTTGAACATGTCCTTGTTGTAGAAGTTCATGATTGAAATCAGTTGATCGTGGGCGATTTGTGCGGGACTGTCGGAGTTCAGCTCCATCGCCGTAAGATAGTTGTTCAGGGCCTGCCGGATATCCCCTTTTTTACGGTAGGCATTGCCACGTAAGTAATACGCTTCATCAGAAGATGTGTTTTTTTCTATGTATTCGTCCAACAAACGGATAGCTTCGTCTGTTTTACCGTCGGTAATGAGTTGTTTAATAGTTTCCATTTCGAGATTTATGATTTGTAATTTATGAATTATAGATGCCGATTTGGGCAGATAAAGTGCAAATTTAAATCATAAATCATAAATGATAAACCATAAATCATGGATTTTGTGTAAGTTTGCACCCGATTTCAAAAAGATAAGACGTTATTATGCAAAAGAATCTGGTAATAGTGGAGTCACCCGCTAAGGCAAAAACCATTGAAAAGTTCCTCGGAAAAGATTATAAGGTTATGTCGAGCTATGGTCATATCCGCGATCTGAAGACGAAAGAGTTTAGTATTGACATCGAGCACGACTATGCTCCGCAGTACGTGATACCGGCCGACAAGAAGAAGCTGGTCAGCGAACTGAAATCCGAAGCCAAGTCTGCCGAACAGGTATGGCTCGCTTCCGATGAGGACCGTGAGGGAGAGGCTATATCCTGGCACCTGTATGAAGTGCTGGGCCTGAAACCTGAAAATACCAAACGTATCGTCTTTCATGAAATTACCAAGAATGCCATTCTGCATGCTATTGAAACACCACGCGATATCAATATTAACTTGGTGAACGCCCAACAGGCACGTCGTGTGTTGGACCGTATCGTGGGATTCGAACTTTCGCCGATTTTGTGGCGTAAGGTAAAACCCGCATTATCGGCCGGACGTGTGCAGTCGGTGGCTGTGCGCCTGATTGTGGAACGGGAGCGGGAGATCAATGAATTTGTAAGCGAGGCGGCTTTCCGTGTGATTGCAAACTTTATCCTGCCTGACGGCACGACGGTGTTGAAAGCCGAATTGAACCGCCGCCTGAAAGACAAGAAAGAGGTGGAAGCCTTTTTGGAATCCTGTAAGAATGCTTCGTTTACGATTGACGATATCACGACGAAACCGATAAAGAAATCGCCGGCACCTCCTTTTACGACTTCCACTTTGCAGCAGGAAGCGGCTCGTAAGTTAGGATACTCCGTGTCGCAGACGATGATGATCGCACAGCGTTTATATGAATCCGGACTGATCACTTATATGCGTACCGACTCCGTGAACTTGAGCGATCTAGCATTAGGTACGGCGAAAGAGGCTATCTTCGAAACATACGGTGAGAAATATTATAAGTTCCGCCAATATCATACCAAGAGCAAAGGGGCGCAGGAAGCACACGAAGCGATTCGCCCGACTTATATCAGTAATGTGGAGGCAGGGAGTTCTTCGCAGGAAAAGAAGTTGTATGAACTGATCCGTAAACGTACGATCGCTTGCCAGATGGCGGATGCCGAATTGGAACGTACGACTATTTCGGTCGGTATCAGCGGACAGACGGAACGTTTTGTCGCTGTCGGCGAAGTGATCAGTTTCGAAGGTTTCCTTCAGGTTTATATGGAAAGCAATGACGACGATACGGAGAAAGAACAGGAAAACGGCCTGCTTCCTCCGGTAAAGCTCCATGAGACATTGTCATTGAAAGATATCGTGGCGACAGAGCGTTTCACGCAGCGTCCTCCGCGCTATACGGAAGCCAGCCTGGTTCGCCGTTTGGAAGAATTGGGCATCGGACGTCCGTCTACCTATGCGCCGACTATCCAGACGATCCAGAACCGCGAATATGTGGTGAAAGGAGATAAGGAAGGCGTGGAACGTGCTTACACGGTTGTTTCGCTGTCCAAGGGAAAGATCGAGGAAGCGGAAAAGACCGAGACCGTCGGGGCCGACCGCAATAAACTGATGCCGACCGATATCGGTACGGTAGTAAACGACTTTTTGATGGAGTATTTCCCAGATGTGTTGGATTACAACTTTACGGCCAGTGTAGAAAAAGAATTCGACTCGGTTGCGGAAGGCGAACTGGTATGGACGAAGGCCATCGATAAATTCTATAAGATTTTCCATCCGATCGTAGAGGCTACGGCTGCCGTTAAGACCGAACATAAAGTAGGGGAACGCGAGCTCGGTATCGATCCGAAGAGCGGCAACCCGGTGTTTGTGAAGATCGGCCGCTATGGTCCTGTCGTTCAGATTGGGGCGGCACATGCTGACGACAAAGAGGCGCCGAAACCTCAGTTTGCCTCTCTGATGAAAGGCCAGTCCATCGATACGATTACATTGGAAGAGGCTCTGAAACTTTTTGATCTTCCCCGGACGGTCGGTGAATATGAAGGCAAGGTGATGGTGGCGGCTGTCGGCCGTTTCGGGCCGTTTATCCGTCATGACGGTAAATTTGTTTCTATTCCGAAAGATTTGAATCCGCTGACGATTACGGCAGAGGAAGCAATTGCTTTGATCGAAGGGAAAAGGGTGAAAGACGAACAACGTTTTATCAAGAAGTTCGAGGAGGATCCGGAGATGGAAATCCTGAAAGGTCGCTTCGGTCCTTATATTTCTTATCAGAAAGCGAACTATCGTATTCCGAAAACGGTAACCGACCCGACAATCCTGACACTTGAAGATTGTAAAAAGATCATAGCCGAAGCTGGAGAAAAACCGGCTGCAAAGAAGACAACGCGTAAAAAGAAAGCTTGACAAAAAGCTTACTTATTATTGATTGCAAAAACAACTGTCATACTATCATGCTCTGCTCTTGATATTATGAATATCAATGTTTGTGTGAGATGATAGTAGGCATGATAGATGTTTTTTCAACTATCATGCTATCATAAAGACTGTATCTTTTTTACGCGTTTTATATAGCTTATTTTCATAAGAATAACTACATATTTTTATTGAGACCCGGATGTCGGCTACCTGCAGACCCGGGTGTCGATACCCGTCAGATGGAGGTATAAAAGGCTCTGATACGGGTATTTCAGGGAGAAGATCTAATGTCTTTTGTGTAAAAAAGTAACGTGTTCCGGCAAAAAAGCCTTATGTTTTCCGGAAAACAGTCTGTTTTTAACTCTTTTGGAGTGTTTTTGTTTCGGGTAAAACGGCTAAAATGATGGTTAAACAGCTGATTTATGATAGTAGAATGATAGTTAAAAAGGAAACTATCATATCTGCATGTTATGATATTCAATCTTCACACAAGAAACATGATGGTATGATAGTTGTTTTTCAAATTTTTTTATTGTTGGCATATCTTTGCACCTTCCTCGCTACTTTCCATTAGCTTGATGGCAAAAGTAGTGCTAATATACGGGCCAGCACATTCTTCTTGTCCGAATCTTTCTCGATTGTCGCCAGCTTTGTATAAAAACAATGCTCTCTGTGACTTCATTACGCTGAAATCGCAGGAGAGCATCGTTTGTCTGTTGATCTATATTCATGATCCGTTTCTTACATTCTCTCCGGAACCTCGATTCCCAACAATGACATGGCCGATTTGACAATCTTGGCTACGTTGGCGGAGAGGACAAGGCGGAACTCTTTTACTTCTTCATTCTCTTCGCGGAGGATGGAGAAATCGTGATAGAACTGGTTGTATTCTTTTACCAGGTCATAAGTATAGTTGGCGATGAGGGCGGGGCTGTATTCCTTTCCTGCTTCGCGAACGACGGAAGCGTAGTCGGCTATCATCTGGATCAGGTTTTCTTCCTTCTCGGATATGGTAGTCGTTGTCGGCAGTTGTTCGGGCAAAACGATGCCCTGTTCGGCAGCTTTACGCAGAACGGAACGGATACGGGCATATGTGTATTGGATGAACGGGCCGGTATTACCGTTGAAATCGATCGATTCCTTCGGGTTGAAAGTCATGTTCTTGCGCGGGTCCACCTTCAGGATGAAGTATTTCAAGGAACCGAGGCCGACCATGCGGGCGATGTTTTCGGCTTCTTCCGGTGTCATTTCGTCCACTTTGCCCAGTTCCTGCGAGATTTCGCGGGCTGTACCCACCATCTCTTCCATCAGGTCGTCTGCATCGACAACCGTTCCTTCGCGGCTCTTCATCTTGCCTTCCGGCAGTTCGACCATGCCGTAAGAGAAATGTACAAGGCCTTTGCCGAATTCAAAACCCAATTTATCCAACAGGATGGACAATACCTGGAAATGGTAGTTCTGCTCGTTTCCTACCACATAGATCATTTTGTTGATAGGATAGTCGTCGAAACGCAATTTGGCAGTTCCGATATCTTGTGTCATGTAGACGGAAGTTCCGTCGGCACGGAGCAGCAGTTTCTCGTCCAGGCCGTCTTTGGTCAGGTCTGCCCATACGGAACCGTCTTCACGGCGGTAGAAAATGCCTTTGTCGAGCCCTTCCAGCACTTTGCCTTTACCTTCCAGGTAGGTCTGTGATTCGTAATAGATCTTATCGAAGTCTACGCCCATCATTTTGTATGTCTCGTCGAATCCGGCGTACACCCAGTTGTTCATCATTTCCCAAAGAGCGCGTACCTCCTTGTTGCCGGCTTCCCATTTGCGGAGCATCTCGCGTGCTTCGGCCATCAGGGGAGAAGCGGCTTCGGCTTCCTCTTTCGTCATGCCTTTTGCTTCGAGGGCGGCAGTCTCTTCTTTCAGTTTGTTGCTGAAAAGGACGTAGAAGTCACCGATCAGGTGGTCGCCTTTCTTGCCGGCCGTTTCGGGAGTCACGCCGTTGCCCCATTTCTGCCAGGCGAGCATGGACTTGCAGATATGGATACCGCGGTCGTTTACGATGTTCGTCTTTACCACTTTATTGCCGTTTGCTTTCATGATCTCGGACAGGCTGTAACCCAATAGGTTGTTACGCACGTGTCCAAGATGGAGTGGCTTGTTGGTGTTGGGAGAAGAATATTCGATCATGACCAGCGGAGACTGTTCCGTTACAGGGATGATCCCGTATGACGGCTGGCCGTTGATTTCGTTTAATAAATCGATCCAGCAGGCACAGGCGATGGTTAGGTTGAGGAATCCTTTGATTACATTGAATTCGGCTACAGCCGGTTCATGCCGGAGCAGGTATTCGCCAATTTCCTGGGCAGTCTGTTCCGGAGATTTCTTCGACATGCGGAGGAAGGGAAAAACAACCAGAGTCAGATGTCCTTTGAACTCTTTCTTTGTCTTTTGCAGTTGTACCTGGTTGGCTGCCACATCGGCGCCATACAGTTCTTTTATGCCGGTAATGATAGCACCGGTAATCTGTTGTTCGATAACCATATTCGTTTAGTATATGTTCGGATTTATTTTGCCTGCAAAGGTACAGGTTTATTTTGTAAAAACCATAAGATTGGTGTGGGTAGGAAAGAGATAACTATGATTTGATAAAGTAACCGGCATGCAATAAAAAAGGCATTCCGATTGCGGAGTGCCTTTTTACTTATTGAGAGTGTAAGACTAATTTACTTGATGATTTCTGTCAATTCGGCGCCAGCTTTGAATTTAACTGATTTGCGTGCCGGGATTTCGATTGGTTGTTTAGTCTTCGGGTTAACACCTTTGCGTGCAGATTTTTCAGCAACAGAGAAAGAACCAAAACCTAAAAGGGCCACTTTGCCACCTTCTTTTAATTCACTGGAAACTGTTTCAACAAAAGCTTCTACAGCTTTCTTTGCATCAACTTTGCTTAAACCGGATTTTTCCGCTACAGCATTGATAAATTCTGTTTTGTTCATGATGGTTTGATAATTAATATATTAAACAATATTTGTGATAGCCTAAAAAGTCGGTGTCAAATGTAATTCTATTTTGATATATCGCAAAGAAAAAAAGAGTTTTTTTTATTGATTTACTATGTTTTAGTGCTATTTTGTCAGAAAACTGCCGAAATATATATACCTTTGTCCTTAAATTGTAAATATATGATGAATCAAAATAGTTCGGGATTCCTGAGCAGTATCCCGATGGTTACGAAAAACCTTATCATTATCAACCTGTTGTTTTGGGTAGCGAGTATTGTTTTACCTAAAGTCGGGATTGATTTAGTCCAGTTATTCGGACTGCACTTTCCGGGTGTGAAGGATTTCTATCCTTTCCAGTTTGTGACTTATATGTTCATGCATGATACCCATTCGTTTGCGCACGTGTTTTTCAATATGTTCGGTGTGTATATGTTCGGACGCGTGCTGGAGAATGTCTGGGGGCCGAAGCGCTTCCTGATTTTTTACATGGTGACGGGTATCGGGGCGGGTATTGCGCAGGAACTGGTTTGGCTGTATTCCGTCCATTCCTTCGCAAGTGCGAACGGGGTTACTCTGGTACAGTTGGTTGCAGGAGATCCTTCATTGAACTATCTGATTACGATCGGTGCTTCTGGTTCCGTGTTCGGTATTTTGCTGGCATTTGCCATGTTGTTCCCGAATGTTCCGCTGTACCTGATGTTCATCCCTATTCCTATCAAGGCAAAATATTTCGTGATCTTTTACGGATTGGCCGAATTGTTTATGGGTGTCGCTAACAACGGTGGTGATTCCGTGGCGCATTTTGCCCACCTGGGCGGTATGCTTTTCGGTTATTTCCTGGTTCGGTATTGGAAAAAGAAAGATATAGACAATGGGCGATATTTTTACTAATCTCAAACGGACTTTCAATTCCGGCAACATCCTGGCAAAACTGATTTATATCAATGTCGGGCTATTCGTCATTATACGGTTGGCAAGTGTGATCCTGATGCTGTTCAATCTGGGCGGTTTTCCGTTTTTGCAGTATTTGCAAGTGCCTTCGTCTCCCGAATTGCTTTTGTACCGGCCGTGGACGATTATTACTTATATGTTCACGCATTTCGACTTTCTGCATATTCTGTTTAATATGCTGTGGTTATACTGGTTCGGCGGTTTGTTCCTTACTTTTTTCAGTGAGCGGCAATTAGGCGGCCTGTATCTGTTAGGAGGTATTGCCGGGGCTGTCTTGTTTCTTGTGGCATACAACATATTCCCTTATTTCCGTACAGTTGCCGCCTATAGTTATTTGATGGGAGCGTCGGCTTCGGTTATGGCCATTGTGTTTGCCGTCTCTTTCTACCGGAAAGATTTGGAGATCGGCTTGTTCCTGATCGGGAGGATCAAGTTGATTTATCTGGCCTTGTTTACATTTGTGATAGACTTGCTGGCTATTACATCGACGAATGCCGGCGGTCATATCGCCCATATCGGCGGGGCGTTGTTCGGCATCTGGTTTGCCGCCCGGATCAAGGAAGGCAAAGATCTGACGGCTCCTATGAACCGCTTACTTGACTGGGTGGTGAATCTGGGAAAGCGGAAACCCAAGATGCGTGTGACTTATAAACGTCCGGAGACCGATTATGAATATAATGCCCGTAAACATCGGGAAACAGTCGATCTGGATGCAATATTGGATAAATTAAAACGTTCCGGTTACGAAAGCCTTTCGGCAGAAGAAAAGAAAAAACTATTTGATGCCAGCAAAAAATGAGCGAGCGGTTTAAAGCGATCAGGATTCTGTTTAAATCTGTAGTCGGTACTGCCAATGTGATAGTTATTCTGCTATTCATTGCTTCGGCCTTCTCGGACAGAATTTCACCGGACAGGAGTGTGTTCTTCTCTTATCTGGGGTTGGGATTTCCTGTGTTTTGCGTTTTGAACCTCTGTTTTGTTGTTTATTGGCTGTTTCTTTGGGAATGGCGGTTTGTGTTGGTCGGACTATGTTCGTTCCTGATCTGCCGGGGGCCTGTAACCCGTTATTTCCCTTTCCATGACAGAGTGGACGATATTCCGAAAGAGAATGTACTGAAAGTCTTGACTTATAATGTCATGGGATTCGGTTATAAAGGCCATACGGAAGATGCTCCGAATCCGATCATACGGTATATTGCGAATTCCGGTGCGGATATCGTATGTCTGCAGGAATATGCAGTAGGTACTTCCAAGAACTTTTTGACGAATCAGAAGATCGCCAATGCCTTGAAGATGTATAGGTATCGCTCCATTATTCCGATCGGAACCTCCGGTACGCTCAAATTCAATATAGCCGTATTTTCCAAATATCCGATCTCCAAATCCCGTAAGATCAAGTATGACAGCTCTTTCAACGGCTCGTCCATTCATGAACTGGATATAAGAGGAAAGAAGTTGACTTTGATCAATAACCACTTGGAGTCTTTCAAGCTGACGATGGAGGACCGGAGTCATTATTCTGCATTTATCAAGAATCTGAATTCCGAAACGCTCGATGGTTTGAGAAGTTCCATCGAACAGAAGTTGGGACCTGCATTCCGGATACGTGCCCGTCAGGCGAGAGCGGTTGCCGAAGAAATCAAAAAGATCGATACCGATTATGTATTGGTCTGCGGTGACTTCAACGATACGCCGATTTCCTATGCCCATCGTACGATCCAGGGGCCGTTGAAAGATGCTTATGCTGCTTCAGGCCGTGGTGTCGGAGTCACCTATAATGAAAACTTCTTTTGGTTCAGGATCGACAACATCCTGCATTCAGCCAATATGAAACCGATCAACTGCACGGTCGACAAGGTGCGTTATTCCGACCATTATCCGTTATGGTGTTACTTGCAGTTGAAAGAGAATGATTGAAAATGAAAAATTCCCCTATACAGGAAGCCGTAGTTTCTCGTATAGGGGAATTTTTGTGCCGTGCTTATGGAGTTAGCTCTTTATGCTACAGTTCCGCATCGTTCACTGCATCCAGGATGTCGGCAAACAGGTTCTCGACGAAGAAGAACGTGGCATTGCAAAACAGCTTCGGATCCTTGATCAAGGCAACCGTATTGCTTTTGCCATTATTGGCGATTACGCTTTCTGCCGAATACGTCTTGAACTTCTTATTGTTCTGTGGATCGTATTGATAAACGATATTGCTAACTTCTGCCGAGTAGCAGTTGTCGTGGCAATTGATTTTCATCTTGTATTTGATGATCGTTTTGTCTGTATCGTTCAACAGCATCTCGACTTTGGAAGAAACGTTGATAGTCCCTTTGGACTTCTTGGAGTTGACATTCGACAGGAATATATCTTTCGCATAGCTTTTCTTCGCCCATTGGTTGATTACTTCGAATATCTGGTCCTGGCTCATGTCTTTCACATGGACTGTGTCGCGATAGCATACTTTCCCGTTTCTCATCGGGGCACACTCGTCGACTTCGCCTTTATGCCCCTGTGCCGTTGCCAGCGCAGGGAGCATGATCAATAGAAGGAAAAACAGCTTTTTCATCATCCTATTTCATCCATACATTTACGATTTCACCGATGACGGTTATCTGCTGGCCTTCTGCCGTTTCGCCCTGCTTGCGGCAGTCGATGATCAGCCAGGCATCCCCGCTTTCACCTTTCTTAAAGAAAGACAAGCTATATGTGTCATTGTTACCTATTTCTTTATAGACAGGACTGTCTTTGCTGATGGCGATCGAGGCAATCGATTTGCCGAACATATTACCCGTGCCTTTCCACTGGGCGGATGTCTCTTTTGTATCCGGCTTACCGGCGGATACGACCTGCATATCGCTTTCCGGTAACATCTGTAATAATGTAGACGGAACCTTATCGGCGGCAAAAGCCACATATCCTTCTTTTGCCGGAACCGGAGTTGCCGGTTGGGTGGTCTGGGCTGGTGTCACAGTCCGAGCGGGAGTGACCGGTGTTGCCGGAACTACGTTGGCGGTTGCCTGCGTGCCTAAAGCGGCGGAGGCGGAGGCAAACATTTCGTCAATGAAATCGACTGTCTTTCTACGGAATTTGCCGTTGCCTCGGTTCAATTTGGTTTGGTCTTTGTTCAGGCAATACTTATCTGTAATCCATTCTTCGGCGGTGTATTTTTCCGGTTCACGCTGGTACGATACATTATATTCGTAACGGATACCGGCCACTTTCACTATACATTTCTGGTTCTCGCATTCCATCGTGACGCGATAGTTCATTTCCGTACGGTCCAGAGAAAGGGCGGTGCTCTGGAAGACCAGGTTGGTTTGCCCTACTGCGGCGATGTCGCCTTTTGCCTTGTCGGAATAGACAACGCGGTTGCCGTCTTCACTGAAGAAACCGTCCGCCCAGTCCAGCATTTTGTCATATACTTCATCTTTCGAAAAAGAAGGTGCGTTTATCTCCTTTGCGAATACTACTTTACCATTCTCGACCGGAACGGCTCCGGCTAAATACTTGGAATCTTCCTGAGCCCAGAGTAGGGTCGGGATAAATAGCGTTAATAATAAAAGTTGCTTCATGGTTATTCTTTACTTATGTTTTTTACGGGCAAAGATATATAATTGTGGCTGAAATAAACTAAGAGTGTGACAAATAAATTAATCTAATTACTGTTGGACAAAGAAAAAAAGCCTATATTTGCACCCTGTGAAAAAACGAATAATAACATAAACATAAGATTCAAATGCAAAACAAAGGATTTGTAAAGGTCTTTGCGGTGTTACTTACGCTTGTCTGTATGTTTTATCTGTCATTCTCGTTCGTGACAAGACATTACAACAGTAAAGCCGCTGAGTATGCAGGTGGAGATCCGGTAAAAGAGAGTTCTTATTTGGACTCGTTATCTACTCAGAAGGTATGGTTGGGCTATACGCTCAAGGAGTGCCGTGAAATGGAAATCAGTTTAGGGCTTGACTTGAAGGGCGGTATGAACGTCGTTCTGGAATTGAATGTGGCCGATGTGATTCGCTCGCTTTCGAACAACAATCAGGACGAGAACTTCAATAAAGCATTGGACCTGGCTTATGAAAATCAGGCTACAAGTCAGAAGGACTTTATTGATTTATTTGCAGAAGAGTATAAGAAGTTAGATAATGGCGCCCGTTTATCCGCTATTTTCAGTACTTTCGAATTGAAAGACAAAATCACTCCGCAGAGCTCGGACGCACAGGTAATCGCCGTGTTGAAGGAAGAACTGAAGAGTGCAATCGATAATTCATTTAACGTATTGCGTACCCGTATCGACCGTTTCGGCGTGGTGTCTCCGAACATCCAGCGTCTGGAAACTGCCGGCCGTATCCTGGTTGAACTTCCGGGTGTGAAAGAACCGGAACGTGTGCGTAAATTGTTACAGGGTAGTGCCAACCTCGAATTCTGGGAAACATACAACTTGCCGGAAATCTACCAGCAGTTGGTTGCCGCCGATAATATGTTGGCTACAATCCTGAAATCGGACGATACTGCTGCTGTAGGTTCGGATACTACGGCTATCGAAGCAACGGAAGAAGTAGTTGCCGACAATGCTGCTGCCGAAACAACCAACGACGCAGATTCTCTGCTGGCTAAGATCGGTGAAGACAAGCCTGAAGCACAGGCAGCCAAGAGCATGGAAGAATTCGCAAAGCAACATCCGTTGTTCGCCGTTCTGCAGATCAACCAGTATAACGGACAGTTGGCTCCCGGACCGGTTGTCGGTATTGCCGATAAGAAAGATATTGCCAAGATCAACGAATACTTGAACATGAAGCAGGTAAAAGATATCCTGCCGCGTAACCTTTCTTTGAAATGGAGCGTAAAGGCTATCGATGAAAAAGAACAATATTTCTACTTGTATGCAATCAAGATGACGAACCGCGACGGAACGCCTGCTTTGGGAGGTGACGTTGTAACGGATGCTAATGCAGACTTCGTTCAGCAGGCAGGCCGTTCAGAACAGCAGGTTAGTATGACTATGAACGCAGAAGGGGCTAAAGCATGGGCTCGCCTGACAAAAGAAAATATCGGTAAAGCGGTTGCTATCGTTCTCGACGATATGGTTTATTCAGCTCCTAACGTGCAGGTGGAAATCACAGGCGGACGTTCTCAGATCACAGGCCACTTCACTCCGGAAGAGGCAAAGGACTTGGCTAACGTGTTGAAATCCGGTAAAATGGCTGCTTCCGTACATATCGTACAGGAAGACGTTGTCGGCCCGTCTTTGGGTCAGGAAGCTATCAATTCCGGTGTTATCTCATTTGTTTTGGCTTTGATCCTGTTGATGTTCTACATGTGTGCCTTCTACGGAGTTCTTCCGGGCTTGATCGCCGACGGTGCTTTGGTATTGAACATCTTTTTCACAATGGGTATCCTTGCATCCTTCCAGGCAGTCCTTACGTTGCCGGGTATTGCCGGTATGGTGTTGACGCTGGGTATGGCTGTCGATGCCAACGTGTTGATCTACGAACGTACGAAAGAGGAACTTCGTGCCGGTAAATCGTTGAACAAAGCAATTGCCGATGGTTACAGCAACGCATTTTCTGCAATCTTCGACTCGAACTTGACTTCCATCATCACTGGTGTCGTATTGTTCTATTTCGGTACGGGTCCTATCCGTGGTTTTGCCACGACGATGATTATCGGTTTGTTCGCGTCCTTCCTGACGGCAGTCTTCCTGACTCGTATCGTCTATGAAGCATTGCTGGCTAAAGATAAACTGAAGAACGTGACCTTTACGACTTCTATTACGAAAGATTTATTGACGAATCCGAAGATCAACTTCTTGGCAGCCCGTAAGGTTGGGTATCTGATTCCGGCCGGTATTATCGTTTTGGGTGCGATCTCCATGTCTACTATCGGTTTGAACAACGGTATCGATTTCACCGGTGGACGTAACTATGTGATCCGTTTCGCCCAGGATGTGAAGACTGACGAAGTCCGTAATCTGTTGGATGCGCAGTTGGATGGTTCTGTTAGCGTTATCCAGATCGGTACTCCCGACCAGGTTCGTGTATCTACCAACTATAAGATTGAAGACAATGATCCGGCTATCGACCAGGAAATCGAAAATAAATTGTTTGAAGGTGTCAAGTCATTGCTTCCGGAAGGAACGACTTTGGCTCAGTTCACGGATCAGTATATCCAGAGCTCACAGAAGGTAGGACCGAGTATGGCTGACGATATCAAGAACGCTGCGTTTCTCGCAGTTGTATTTGCCATGTTCTGTATGGCGGCTTATATCTTGCTTCGTTTCCGCGACATCTCATTCTCTGTCGGTGCATTCGCTTCTGTAGCTGTCACGACTTTGTGTATTATTTCATTCTACACATTGCTTTGGAAGGTATTGCCGTTCTCTATGGAAGTCGACCAGACTTTCATCGCGGCTATCCTGACCATCATCGGTTATTCTATCAACGATACCGTGGTTGTATTCGACCGTATCCGTGAAACGATCGGTCTGTATCCGAAGCGTGATCGTTATCAGGTGATCAACGATGCATTGAACTCGACTTTATCCCGTACCTTCAATACATCATTAACTACATTGGTAGTTGTATTGTGTATCTTCATCCTGGGTGGTGCGACGATCCGTAGCTTTACGTTCGCTATCTTGTTAGGTATCATTATCGGTACATATTCTACTCTGTTCGTGGCAACTCCTATCGCTTACGAATTGCAGAAGAAGAAGATCAATAAGAAAGCAGCTGCTGAAGCTGGTAAATAAGAATAGATTTTAATCCGATAGAAAAGGGCTGTTCCTGGTTAAGGGAATGGCCCTTTTTGTGCTTCTAAACATAATTGTGCCGGTTGGCAAGATGAAAGAGAATGCTTATCTTGTACGCCTCTTACTTCTGCTATTTACTTACAGATTGTAAGCAAACACCTTAAAAAGTTATGTTATGGAAGTACGCCTAAGTAACCAATTGCCGGTTTACCCATCTTTTGTTCCCGGTATCCGCCGCGCTCCTGATCGCGGCTATTCACTTACGCCTGCACAAACAGAAACGGCCTTGAAGAATGCGCTCCGTTACATTCCCGAAGAGTTGCATGAAGTGCTGGCTCCGGAGTTTATGGAAGAGTTGATGACCCGCGGCCGCATTTACGGATACCGTTATCGGCCGGAAGGAGACTTGAAAGCCAAGCCTGTCGACCAATATAAAGGGCAATGTCTGGAGGGAAAGGCTTTTCAGGTGATGATCGACAACAATCTCAGTTTCGATATCGCTCTCTATCCATACGAACTGGTCACGTATGGCGAAACCGGGCAGGTTTGCCAGAACTGGATGCAGTATCGCCTGATCAAGCAATATCTCGAAATACTGACGAACGAGCAGACACTCGTGATCGAGTCCGGACATCCGTTGGGACTGTTCCGTTCCAAGCCGGATGCACCCCGTGTGATTATTACCAATTCCATGATGGTCGGCTTGTTCGACAATCAGAAAGACTGGCATATAGCCGCCCAGATGGGTGTCGCTAATTACGGACAGATGACCGCCGGCGGCTGGATGTATATCGGTCCGCAGGGGATTGTGCACGGGACGTTCAATACCTTATTGAATGCCGGGCGGAAGAAATTAGGCATTCCGCAGGATCGGGATTTGCGCGGGCATCTCTTTGTCTCCTCCGGTCTCGGAGGGATGAGTGGGGCACAACCGAAAGCGGCCGTTATAGCCGGTGCTGCCAGTATCATTGCAGAAGTGGACAGTTCCCGCATCCAGACCCGCCATTCGCAAGGTTGGGTTCAGCATGTGATCGAAGATAAAGCAGAAGCATTCCGTATGGCGCAGGAGGCTATGCAGGCAAGAGAACCGATTTCGATCGCTTATCATGGCAATATAGTAGACTTGTTGGAGTATGCCGAGGCGCAGGCGATCCGGATCGATCTGCTGAGTGACCAAACTTCCTGTCATGCCGTCTATGAAGGTGGTTACTGTCCTGTCGGCATCTCCTTTGCCGAGCGTACGGAACTTCTTTCTCACGATATGGACCGGTTCTGCTCGTTGGTCGATCAGTCCCTGCACCGTCATTTCGAGGTAATCAAGAAGCTTGTGGCTCGCGGCACTTACTTTTTCGACTACGGAAACTCGTTTATGAAAGCCATCTACGATGCCGGTGTGAAGGAAATATCCCGGAACGGAGTCGATGAGAAAGACGGTTTCATCTGGCCTTCCTATGTCGAGGACATTATGGGGCCGGAACTGTTCGATTATGGTTACGGGCCTTTCCGCTGGGTATGTCTGAGTGGGAAACATGAAGATCTGGTAAAGACCGACCAGGCTGCTATGGATTGCATCGATCCGAACCGGCGCGGGCAGGACAGGGATAACTACAACTGGATTCGCGATGCCGAGACAAACCGGCTTGTTGTCGGTACCGAGGCGCGCATTCTCTACCAGGATGCGGAAGGAAGATTGAATATCGCGCTCCGCTTCAACCGCATGGTGCGGGACGGAGAAGTCGGGCCGATCATGCTTGGACGTGACCATCATGATGTGAGTGGGACGGATTCGCCTTTCCGCGAAACGTCCAATATTTATGACGGAAGTAACGTCATGGCCGATATGGCTGTCCAGTGTTTTGCCGGAAATGCGGCACGGGGTATGAGCCTTGTTGCCCTTCATAATGGCGGCGGAGTCGGTATCGGGAAAGCGGTAAACGGTGGTTTCGGTATGGTGCTGGATGGAAGCGAACGGGTGGACGAAATCCTTCGTTCCGCCATGCTCTGGGATGTGATGGGAGGAGTGGCACGCCGTTCCTGGGCCCGGAATCCGAATGCCATGTCCACCAGCGCGGCCTTTAACGAAAGCTATGGCGATTGGTATCATATCACGTTGCCTTTTATTCCGAAAGAAGATTTAATTCAAAATAGTATACGTACCTCTTTAAAACGCAAAGTATGAGTACATGGAATAAGATAATGGAATGTGTCCCCAATTTCAGTGAGGGAAGGGATTTAGCGAAAATAGAAAAGATAGTAGATAAATTTCGTGCCAAAGCCGGTGTAAAACTGTTGGATTACAGTAATGACGAAGATCATAACCGACTGGTCGTGACGGTAGTCGGTGAACCGGAAGCCTTGAAAGACGCGCTGCTCGAAGCTATCGGGCAGGCAGTGGAACTGATAGACCTCACGAAACACTCCGGGCAGCATCCTCGGATGGGAGCGGTCGATGTCGTTCCTTTTATCCCGATCAAAGGGTGCACGATGGATGAGGCGATTGCGCTCTCCAAAGAAGTGGGCGAGAAGGTGGCTGCTCTCTATCGAGTGCCGGTCTTCCTGTATGAAAAGTCGGCTTCGGCTCCACACCGAGAAAACTTGGCGGCGATCCGCAAAGGAGAGTTTGAGGGTATGGAAGCAAAGATCAAGCAGCCGGAATGGAAACCTGACTTCGGGCCTGCCGAACGGCATCCATCGGCAGGGACAGTGGCGATCGGCGCCCGTATGCCGCTGGTGGCTTATAACGTCAATTTGGGCACGGCGAACCTGGAGATCGCGAGCAGTATCGCCAAAAAGATCCGCTTCATAGGTGGCGGGCTCCGCTACTGCAAGGCGATGGGAGTGGAACTGAAAGAACGCGGCATCGTGCAGGTTTCGATCAATATGACCGATTATACCCGCACCGCCCTTTATCGCGCTTTCGAGCTGGTACGCATTGAGGCACGTCGCTATGGTGTCCCAGTCGTCGGAAGCGAGATTATTGGGTTGGTTCCGATGGAGGCGTTGATTGATACGTCTTCTTACTATTTGGGACTGGAAGACTTTTCAATAGATCAGGTATTGGAAACCAGGATAATGGGATAGACGATGGAAGACGAAAAGATATTGATACGGAATGCGTCGCAGGTGGTGACTTGTTCTGGTTTTGAAGCGAAGAAGGGGAAGGCTATGTCCGATGTCGGGATAATCGAGGACGGGGCGGTTGCTGTGTCGGATGGTATTATCACGCATGTGGGACCGACTGAAGAGGTCCTCCGGCAAGTGGATGTCGGAGATTATCTGGAAGTAGACGCTTCCGGACGTGCGCTTCTGCCAGGGTTTGTGGATAGCCATACGCACTTCGTCTTCGGTGGTTACCGAGAGGAGGAGTTCTCTTGGCGGATGAAAGGAGACAGCTATATGTCGATCATGGAAAGGGGAGGCGGGATCGTCAATACGATGAATGCGACCCGGAACGCCAGCTATGACGATCTGTACGGCGATGCATACGACCGTCTCGACACAATGATGGATATGGGCGTGACTACTGTCGAAGGAAAGAGTGGTTACGGTCTTGACTTGGCGACCGAGCTGATCCAGCTTCGTGTCATGAAGGAGTTGAACGATGAACATCCGTTGGATGTGGTGTCTACTTTCCTCGGTGCGCATGCTGTTCCGCCGGAGTTTGCCGGGCGTACGGACGCATATGTCGATTACATAATAGAAGGAGTGTTGCCCCATGTACGTGCGGAACATTCGGTAACCTTCTGCGATGTCTTTTGCGAACAAGGCGTTTTCTCGGTCGAACAAAGCGAACGTCTGTTGAAAGCAGCCCGCAGCCAGCGTTTCAAGCTGAAACTTCATGCCGATGAGATCGTTTCTTTCGGAGGAGCCGAATTGGCAGCCCGCCTGAAAGCCGTGAGTGCCGACCATCTGTTGCATATCTCCGATACCGGCATCAAACGCCTGGCACGTTCGGGGACGATCGCGACTTTGCTTCCGCTTACCGCTTTCTCACTAAATGAACCTTATGCTCCGGGACGCCGGATGATAGATGCCGGTTGCGCTGTGGCACTGGCTTCCGACCTGAACCCCGGTAGTTGCTTCTCCAGTTCGATCCCGTTGTTGTTCGCCCTGGCCTGCATCCAGATGAAACTTACTCCCGAAGAAGCCCTGACCGCTCTTACGATCAACGGAGCGGCAGCATTAGGCCGGGAAAAGAAGATCGGTAGCATCGATGTCGGAAAGAAGGCGGACTTGGTCTTGTTGAAATTCCCTTCTTATAAGTTCCTTCCTTATCATATAGGAATGAATATCGTGGACACGGTTATCAAAGACGGCGTGCTTTATATCGTTTGACGGGATGAAGATAAAATGTTTAATCTTAAATAATAGACACAATGCTTGCAGATTTGACAATCAAAGGATTTCTTGCCGAAACGGCAGGTAGCGCGCCTGTTCCGGGCGGTGGAAGTATTTCGGCTCTGAACGGGGCTATTGCGACGGCACTTACCGAGATGGTGGCAAACCTGACGATCGGTAAGAAGAAATATGCCGATGTGGAAGGCCAGATGCGGACAATCGCGACGGAGGCAGCTATCATCTGTGAACGGCTGATCCGGGATATAGACCGCGATAGCGAAGCGTACGACCGTGTGTTTGCCGCCTTTAAACTCCCGAAGGAAACGGAGGAGGAAAAAGCCGAGCGCAGCCGGGTGATCCAGGACGCGACGAAACAGGCGGCTATGGTCCCGATGGAAGTGGCCGAAGAGATTGCCTCGGTGATGGAGACTATTATATATGTGGCGCATAAAGGAAACCGAAATGCCGTGACCGATGCCTGTGTGGCGATGATGACGGCCCGTACTTGTGTGTTAGGGGCTTTGCTGAATGTCCGTATCAATCTTACATCTATCAAGGATGAAGCGTTTGTCAGACGGATGTCGGAGAAAGCGGATTTCCTCGAATCCGAAGCGATCCGGATAGAAAAGAAGTTGCTGGATTGGACGCAGGAGCAATTGAAAGTTGAAAATTGAAAGTAGAAAGTTATGGGAAATGTACATTATGTGGGGGCGGAACCGCTGACGTTCGAACGTATCGAAGAGATACTGACCGGAAATATGAAGTTGGAACTGACCCCGGAAGTGAAGGAACGCATCCAGCGTTGCCGCGATTATCTGGACCGGAAGATCGAGACACAGAGCGAGCCGCTTTACGGCATCACGACAGGCTTTGGTTCCTTGTGTAATAAGAATATCTCGCCGGATGAACTCAGCACCTTGCAGGAGAACCTGGTGAAAAGCCATGCCTGTAGCGTGGGGGATGAGGTGAGCCCGGTGATTGTCCGCCTGATGATGCTGTTGAAAGCGCATGCTTTGTCGCTGGGGCATAGCGGCGTGCAGGTGATAACGGTGCAGCGTATCCTTGATTTCTTTAATAATGACGTGCTCCCGATCGTCTATGACCGGGGTTCACTTGGGGCGTCGGGCGACCTGGCTCCGTTGGCGAATCTTTTCCTTCCGCTTATCGGAGTGGGAGATGTGTATTATAAAGGGAAGAAGAGGGAGGCAATCAGTGTCCTGGACGAGTTTGCCTGGAAGCCGGTGCGCCTGATGAGTAAAGAGGGATTGGCGTTGCTGAACGGTACGCAGTTTATGAGTGCCAACGGCGTGTTTGCCCTGATGCGTGCTTTTGCCGTGTCGAAGCGGGCGGATCTGATTGCGGCCTTGTCGCTCGAAGCCTTCGACGGGCGGATCGATCCTTTTATGGATTGCATCCAGCAGATGCGTCCGCATCCCGGACAGATCGAGACGGGCGATGCTTTCCGCCGCATTCTGGAGGGCAGCGAACTGATCAACCGGAAGAAGGAGCATGTGCAGGACCCGTATTCGTTCCGCTGCATCCCGCAGGTACACGGGGCGACGAAAGATGCGATCCGGTATGTCTCCGGCGTATTGCTTACCGAGATCAATTCCGTGACGGACAACCCGACGATCTTTCCCGACGAGGACAAGATCATCTCCGGAGGTAATTTCCACGGCCAGCCGTTGGCGATCTCCTACGATTTCCTTGCAATTGCGTTGGCTGAGTTGGGAAATATTTCCGAACGCCGTGTCGCGCAGTTGATCATGGGCCTTCGGGGCTTGCCTGAATTTCTGGTTGCCAATCCCGGACTGAATTCCGGCTTTATGATCCCGCAATATGCGGCAGCCAGCATGGTGAGCCAGAACAAGATGTACTGTTATGCCGCCAGCAGCGACTCGATCGTGTCCAGTAACGGGCTGGAAGACCATGTGAGTATGGGAGCCAATGCGGCGACGAAGCTCTTTAAGATTATGGACAATCTGGATCATATCCTGGCGATCGAGCTGATGAATGCGGCACAAGGTATCGAGTTCCGTCGTCCGGCGCGTACTTCCCCTATCTTGGAGAAATTCTTGAAAGCCTATCGCAAAGAGGTTCCCTTCATTGGCGAAGACATCATCATGTATCCCGAAATACATCGGACGGTCGCTTTCCTAAGACGGTATACTTTATAATAAGAAGATAGGATTGTGTCCAATTTCTTGGTGATGTGTCAAAATTTATCTCTCTCTTTTGCCGGGGGATTAATCCCCCGGCAAGGAATTGATTTCTCTTTCTTTTTGACACATCCTACTCACTCTCTTATTACTTCTTGGTAACAACAACCCTCTTTGTCGGATCCAAATGTTCGTTACGGTAATCGATCTGTTTCACGACATTTTCGGCTAACTTCTGGAATGCCTGGCCAGTGATGCTGTCCGGATTGAGGGCGACTGGCTTTCCGCTGTCTCCACCTTCGCAAATGCTTTGTACGATGGGGATTTGTCCTAGCAACGGGATATTCAGTTCTTCCGCCAGACGTTTGCCTCCTTCTTTGCCGAACAGGTAGTATTTGTTTTCTGGCAGCTCGGCAGGCGTGAACCAAGACATGTTCTCGACCAGTCCCAATACTGGTACGTTGATCTTCTCACCTGTAAACATACTGATCCCTTTGCGGGCATCTGCCAACGCCACTTCTTGCGGTGTGCTGACAACGATGGCGCCGGTGATGGCCAATGTCTGTACCATCGTCAGGTGGATATCGCTTGTTCCCGGTGGCAGGTCGATCAGGAAATAGTCCAGATCGCCCCAGTTGGCGTCGCCGATCAACTGTTTCAAGGCATTGCTTGCCATTGCGCCGCGCCAAAGGACGGCGTCTTCCTTATTGACAAAAAAACCGATGGACAGTAGCTTCACGCCGTAGTTGGCAGCCGGTTCGATCAGTTCGCGGCCTCCCACCTCCACCATATAGGGACGGGCTTCTTCTACATTGAACATCTTAGGCTGCGAAGGGCCGAAGATATCGGCATCCAGCAAACCGACCTTGTGACCCTGCAAAGCCAGCGCTACCGCCAAGTTGGCCGCTACTGTACTTTTGCCTACGCCACCCTTGCCGGAAGATACGGCGATGATATTTTTTACCTCCGGCAGCAGCTTGTCTGGTTCAGGACGGGCCGCCTGCTTGGCGTCAACCGTGATATTACCCTTGATGTCCACTTCTTCTCCTACGTAAGTAAGGATAGCCGTCTCGGCAGCTTTTACCACCGATTTGATAAACGGATCGTTCGGTTTTTCAAAAAGGAGCGAGAAGCTTACTTTGTTACCGTCGATCCGGATATTATCTTCTACCATACCCATTGTCACAAGGTCTTTTCCTGTGCCGGGGTAACGCACCTTTGCCAGTGCGTCCATGATTAGCTTTGGATAGAGTGTCATGTTGTATGATTTATAATTTATGATTTATGAATTATTTGCCGGAAGCCAACGCACTCCGTTTGCTCCGGTTGAAACTGCGATACGGATCGTATTCGATTTCCACTTCCGGTTCTACCAGTTCATCCCGTTCTTCACAGACAAACTTGATGTATTTGATGGTTAACCCGCGGTCCAACCACTGCTGTTCATAATAGGTCTTGATAGAAAGAATGTTGTCTGTCAGCCCCGAATGATACAAATCGTCGTTGCTGAACAGTACGGGATAGCGATTTGCTTTTACCATCTCGCAGGTGTAGGTGTACATGAAGTTGCTGTCTGTTTTCAGATGTATGATGCCGTCTCCCGCCAGTATCTCGCGGTACATCTTCATGAAGCGAGTGGAGGTAAGGCGTTTGTTCGCTTTCTTCATCTGCGGGTCAGGGAAGGTGAGCCAGATCTCGGCCACCTCTCCGGCAGCAAAGAAATGGGCGATCAGTTCGATACTGGTCCTGAGGAAGGCAACGTTCGTCATACCTGCCTCAAGCGATTCTTTCGCCCCTGTCCACATACGGGCTCCCTTGATATCGACTCCTATAAAATTTTTGTTGGGAAATAACTTTCCCAAACCTACCGTATATTCTCCTTTTCCGCAGCCTAATTCAAGCACGATCGGATTGTCGTTCTTAAAGAACTGTTCGTGCCAGTGCCCCTTTAGCTCAAATCCTTTCTCTTGAAGGGTTGCAAACGGATATTGGAACACATGGGGATAGCTCGCCATGTCGTCAAACTTTGCTAATTTATTCTTTCCCATAATGCAAAGGTAATATAATTACACGTAAAAAGACTATAACCTGCCAGGCAATTATTCGATCAGGTTATTGTCCCAATCATGCATAAAAAAAGAGATACTCTTGTGAAGTATCTCTCTCTTTCGCTCTTCCTCTTGGACTTGAACCAAGGACCCTCTGATTAACAGTCAGATGCTCTAACCAACTGAGCTAAGGAAGAATATGTCTTTTTCAGTCTTTCCCGATGTCTTTTCGCTCTTCCTCTTGGACTTGAACCAAGGACCCTCTGATTAACAGTCAGATGCTCTAACCAACTGAGCTAAGGAAGAATATGTCTTTTTCAGTCTTTCCCGATGTCTTTTCGCTCTTCCTCTTGGACTTGAACCAAGGACCCTCTGATTAACAGTCAGATGCTCTAACCAACTGAGCTAAGGAAGAATATGTCTTTTTCAGTCTTTCCCGATGTCTTTT
>CDYX01032874.1_pt1 | contig 70782 bp, 65 predicted proteins | sample 554871 | NCBI WGS metagenome assembly CDYX01 (sample SAMEA3182061, study PRJEB8094) | gut metagenome | biome: human; feature: gut; material: Stool; isolation source: human stools | place: Canada | collected 2013-01-14 | reverse complement strand
CCTGCCCGCCTTTGCCGTGAGCGTGCGTTCGTAGTGGCCGGCCCTGTACGCCTTGCGCCCCTCCTTGCGTTCGTATCTGGCGGCCCCGGTGATCTCGTCGGCCTCGGCGTCGAGCATGGCGTTGAGGATCTGGGTCATCTTCTCGGTGACCAGCCGGTCGAGTTTGGTCTCGAACAGGTTCTGGTCGATCTGTATGATGTTGCTGTCGGGCATGGCTGCGCGTCCTGCTTTCCAATTGCGATTCTTTGTTTGGCGACTGAAAATCGTACACAGGACGCGGGCCATGCCCGCTTCAACATCTCAACGAAGAACAAAACCGAAAGTGCGCAGGAATTCGGACGTTATCGAGTTGGCGCTCGACGGGGCCGACGGCAACTTGCAGATTGACTGGTTTGATCCGTCGAGGGCGCGTGTGACTTATTTGTGGGAGGGTATGCCTCCGTGGCTGTTGCATCAGACGTCCAGTAGGCGTGTGTCTGGTGGTTGGGATATTTCGGATCGATTGGCGACCTACCAGTTCCGCACGGACAACAATAAAGCCGCATTGCAGGAGTTGGACCACTATGCGAAGTCTGCAAGACGGCTTAGCCACAGTTAATGGCAGACAGCCAGTGGATTTCGATGTGAACAACACCGGTCCATATACTATCAATCGGGGCGATTCGTTCGGTATATGGTGTAACTGGGGTGAATCATACATGACTGAGACGAAGAGTGGCTGGTCGGCCACCTTCATTAAACGTGGCTGGTCTCGCACATACGTTCAAATATCCAAGTACGTCTCAATCCAGCTCCTTCTGATTTCGATGCACAGGATTCTTGCTATTTGTTCCAATGATGGGAATCAAACATCGTTACGCTTGACAGTGCTATTTTCATTGGAACAGAAGGAGTGAATTTTCAGTAGCCACCCAAAATCGGGTCACGATTGCTGTTTTTGATCAAACGGCATCGCTTTAGGGGGTGTTCAGTCTCTGCGGAATAAATCGCGTGTGTAGACTTTGCCTCCAACATTTGCGAGATTGTTATCCCAGCGATTTGCCACGATGATTGACGTGCGCGCCTTGAATTCGCTGAGATCGTGGGTGACCTCGCTGCCCTGGAAGTCGGGCTTGTCCAGTGTGGGCTCGTAGATGAGCACGGGGATGCCATTGGCTTTGAACTGCCTCATCACGTCCTGGATGGCGGACTGACGGAAATTGTCGGAACCGGACTTCATGGTCAGCCGGTAAATGCCGATGACCGGATTCTGCACGTCCTTGATGCGTTCCATTACCTCGGAGGCAACGAATTCCTTGCGGGTGCGGTTCGCATCCACAATGGCCTCGATGAGGTTCTGCGGCACCTGATTGTAGTTGGCAAGCAGCTGCTTGGTATCCTTCGGCAAACAGTATCCACCATAGCCAAAGCTGGGGTTGTTGTATCCGTCGCCGATGCGCGGATCAAAGCATACGCCGTCGATAATCTCCCGGGTGTTCAGTCCTCGGCTTTCCGCATAGGTGTCAAGTTCATTGAAATACGCCACGCGAAGAGCCAGGTATGTATTGGCGAACAGTTTGATGGCCTCCGCTTCGGTGGTGCCGACCACCAGAGCGGGAATGCCGGTGCTGCCGTCATGATTGATGCGGGACGCCTCGCTTGGATCGGCGCCTTCGGCGAGTAAAGATGCAAACTGGTGCGCGGCTTCAACGGATTCGGCATCATTTTGCGGAGCTCCGACAACAATGCGGCTTGGATGCAGATTGTCATACAGAGCATGGCCTTCGCGCAGGAATTCGGGAGAGAACAGAATGTAGTCGTCATCTAAATTCTCACGAAGCTGCTGCGTATAGCCAACTGGAATGGTGGACTTGATCACAATCCAGGCATGCGGCGAGTACTGGCGTACCGCGGCAATCGCAGCTTCAACGCTGGAGGTATCGAAATAATTCTTCTTCTCGTCGTAATTCGTCGGTGTCGCAATCACTGCGAAATCGACATCCGTATATGCTTCCTGCGCGTCGATGGTGGCATGGAAATCGAGCGGCCGCTCACCGGAGGCGTTCTTCTCCAGAAAATCGGTGATTACCGGATCGACAATCGGACTTTTGCCACTGTTCAGCAGCTCGACCTTCTCAGGAACGATGTCAAGGGCGTGAACCTCGTTATGCTGGGAAAGCAGCAATGCGACGGACAATCCAACGTAACCGGTTCCTGCGACCGCGATCCTCATAATGCTTCTCCTGCTAGATATGTTGCGCATCCATTATGGAAAATACTACTTACTGGGAACTTGAGTGAATTTTGTATTTTGCAAATATCCTTTGCTTGACGTTTGATCGTACTGAACAAGCTCGTAGTCCTTAAGCAACTGTTTCGCTGTTTTCGATAGTTTTTGCTTTTCGATTTCGTTGCCATTCGAATCGAGATAAGTTGCGTTACCTTTACTACGTCCGCCTTTTTGAACGACAATTCGGCTGATGGCGGGTACGTTTTCGCGCAATTTAGTGAGTAAGGCCAAGTATGGCGACACCTTTGCATTCATATGCTCCGCAGCCATCGCCATGAAGTAATTGGATGATGTGTAGGATGTTGCGTGGTCAATTTTAATGCCTCTTGACTTTGAAGCGTTATTGGACCATATGAAGTAATCCGTCTCATGCAAGGTGAGCGCGTTATTCTTGTCCTTACTTGCATCGTCGTAAATTCCCGGAAGATGGTCTCCGTAGAAAATAACAGTGACAGGTTTATCCAACTTGTCAAGGGATTCCAGAAAAGCCAGCGTGGACTTGTCAGTGTAGCTGACGCCCTTTGTATATGTGTCAATCGAATAGCGATCCCAGTAGCCTAGGTTCTTTGAAACGTCCGCATCCTTAAATTCGTTATTATCATACCAATCGTTGTAAGGAAGATGATTCTGCATAGTGACAAGTTGAAGGAATTGCGGATTGTCGTTATTCGTTGTGTTTTGCTTGTCCAAAAGGTCAAGAATGCACTGATAGGCGGAAGCATCGTCGACATCTGGTGATTTGTCGATATGATGCTGATGCCATATTGGTTTCTTGCTATCAAGAGTATAGAAATATGAGAATTTGAATTTATTATAATTCGCATTTCTTAGGTACATGCTGCTGTAATACGGATGAACAGCTGTGGATCCATTCGAGCCATACTTTTCGTTCCAGATTTGATTGAACGAATAGGGGCTTTTCTGTGTTGGGACAAGTTGCTGATAAGGAACTGTCAAAGAGCTGTTGAAGTTGGCAAGATTCAGGCCTGTAAGGGCTTGGTACTCAATATTGGCGGTACCGCCACCGTAGCCTGGAGACAACATCAGACCTGAAGTGGTTGTATTTTTAAGGCTTCTGATATGGGGCATTGGATCGATGTCGTATGCAATGCCTGGAACGCGTGTCGGATCTGAAAAAGATTCAGACAAAATCATGACAACATTGTTGTCGGTAAGGTTATTCGCTCTGTTTTTGTTGATGAGCGCAGCTTCTTTGCTATAGCGTTGTGCCAGTTTCTGCATGGCTTCTTTGCTATAGCCATTTGGCTCATCCATTGCTTTGACATGGGTGAGATTAAGGAAGGAGATTGCAGGGCCATTGGCCTGCGCGTCATCGGTTGGATTCCAAAGCTCTGCTTTGTATCCCATATCCCTAATCCACTTATATGGCCATGAATTAGGTGTACCGAGATTCCAAGTAAATGAGAAGAAGATTGCAACACTCAATACAGCTGCGATGATGCGTGTTAGATTGCCGAGGATATTCTTGATTGACGCGAACGGATGCGTCCAAGAACAGTAAATGAATTTCCTTCTTCCGTCTAGAACAAAACAGATGAAACATACGACTAAGAACCAAAGAAGGGTTGTAACAGCAGAACTAATGAATGTTTCGCTATCTTTAGGAATAAAAGAAACAATATTTCCGGTATCTCCTCCGGAGAGGAAAGATAAATCGGCTGGGATTATCGGTTCGCCGCGAAGCTGAACTTTGAGCATATTTGCCACGGCGTAGATGGACATTACAGAGCCGAATGTCGCAGTTGCAATCCAGAATCTATTGCATATGCAAATCAGAGCCAGATAGATTAAAGCGAGGGCAACGAAATTAATCAGGAATAGATATTTCTGTTCCAGCCACATTTGACTTACGAATTTGGTAAGTTGACCTGCAACACTATTTAGAATTTTTGTTGCTTGGCTGACATGTGTGCCTTTAGCATAGTGTGGCTCGCTATACATGCCCCATTGGATGAATAATACTTCGAAGGAAGTGAGCAGGAAGAATATCGCGGTATAGAACGCATAGGAGAATTTCATACGCTTCTTCCACAAGGCATGCGCACCCCGGAAGAACTTGATGATAAGCTGGACGGCTTTGAAACTCGTGAAGGTGCGCCATGCGTTACGCACCGTGGTCGCAGCGGTACGTGTGACGCGTGCGGTGGCGTGAGCCGCACTGGCAATAGTCTGGCCAATTCGTTTCAAGCTATGCCCGGCAGTCGTCAGGGCCGTCCGAACCGTTTGAAGAGTGCGCGGCATTGCCTGTAATGCGTGATTGCCATTAACTTGCGCCTCTGCAGCAAAAGAGGAAATATGCTGCTCGTCCGTAATCGCAAGAATATCCGTATCACATGGTGCGACGGACGCTTCCGTTTCCGGTATGTAGATGCTTCGGTGCGCGGGTTCCGCATGAAGAGGGGCTTTATGCGTGTACAGTTCCGCGCGGTGGCGCACATCGAAACAAGAGGGGGTGTCTATCATGCTCTCGTCAGCCAGTGTCCGGTAAGTTCCGCCTATAAACGATTGTTTGGAATGCCTGACGTATGAAGGCTCGAAGGCATGAACGGCAGACTGGATATAAGGCATCGTCGCTTCCTTCACGGCAAATAACCCCTTGTGTAAACGGGGGTTTATGAGCATGTAAAACCGGGCTATATATTAGCCAGTGTGTCTGGACGAGTAGGTGTCTTGATGGTAGCTGGTGGGTATCTGAATGATGAATGAAACCAAGGCATGTTCTTAAGCGCAGTCAAATAGTTATGCGATAGTGGCGGTATGAAGGGGAAGAAGATTTTTCGATGCATGCCAGTGTTGGTGGCGTTGTGCGTGTTGCTTGAAGGCATGTTTTTCATGACTATTACCAAGCCTGGTCATGTGCCGGATATTTGGACGCATGTTTATCGAATTGACTCCATACTCAACGGGGATGTAATTGCGCGGCCAGTTACTTCAAGAAGTATGTTGCATAATACTGAGACGGGGGTGGTCGGTGGTGCGGTTGATCGCAGTTGGATGCAGTATTCCTTGGATCAATATGACGGATATGATCCAGGAATTGTGATTCCGGAGTCTATTGCTAATAACAAGGTGTCCGCAACGGTTGACCTGCCGTTCAACAATACGGCAACAAATTCACCGATTGTATATGCTCCGCAATTGCTGGGTTTTGCTGTAGGTCGATTATTTAATCTGAGATCTGGAACAACATATCGATTGGCAGAAATATGCATGATAGCTGTCTATGCATTACTCATGTACTGCGCGGTTATGACATTGCCAAAATGGCGTATTCCGGTTGGACTATTGCTATGCGTTCCTCAAATGCTTAGATTCGCCTCATTTTCCATCTCTGCGGATTCGCTGACACAAGCTGTGATGATTCTGTTCTCCTGTTTGCTGTTCCGGGGAATTATTGGTAAACGATCACAACGTGGAGCAGTGGCGCTTGCGGTAACGAGCGTGCTATTGGCAATGTGCAAGTTTGTGTACATGCCATTGGTTTTGCTGGTTATTCCGTTGATGTTTGATAGAGTTTCCGGTCGCTGGCGTGTGAATCGTGGTCGGGCTGTGCCATTGTTGATAGGCGTGGTTGCGTCTGGTATATGGACCATATTCTGGTTGGGCGTCAATGCTTGGTATACGAATTGTCCGATGCTGGTTTCGTACAAACAAATGAGCGAGCGCAAGCATGCATTGTTGACGGATCCCGTTGCCATGTTGGATGCTGTGAAGAACATTGCATGGGCGATAATGCATGCTCAATCGAATATGAATAACAGGACGGACAGCATCATGATTGCCGCGTGTTGGTTGGCAATTGTGGTTTCCGTAGTCGTGTTGGCTGTGACCAGTGTGGTGAATGCTTGTGTCAAAAGCCGCCGAAAGAATCCGGTTAGGACTGCCAATGGTTCTATAAATGCATGCGGTGTGCTTTCCTTGCCATACGCATGGTTGATCGCGGTGGTCTGTATCGGAGATATCCTACTGATTTACCTTGCCTTGTGGCTGCAATACGATGCGGATGGGCTAATCGGAGTCGACGGTATGCAATTCAGGTATTTCCTTCCTTATGCGCCTTTGTTTGCATTCGTAATGTTGGAATCGGGAAGGCGGTTGCTGAAACAGTGAGCGAACAGGGATTCAAACCGAAACATATTCTGGTAACCGGCGGATGCGGGTTCATCGGCGCCAATTTCGTGCGGTACGTGGCGCGCAATCATCCGGACGTGCACATCACCGTGCTTGACAAGCTGACGTATGCGGGCAATCCGGCGAACATCGACGGGCTGCCGCAATCGCAGGTCGAACTTGTCATCGGCGATATCTGCGATGCGTCGCTGCTGGAACGCATCGTGCCCGGCTGCGACGCCATCGTGCATTTCGCGGCGGAATCACATAACGACAATTCCATCTTCGACCCGGAACCGTTCATCCGCACGAACGTGGAGGGCACGATGCGGCTGTTGGAGGCCGCGTGTAAATACGACGTGCGATTCCACCACATCAGCACCGACGAAGTATACGGCGACCTGGCGTTGGACGATCCGGCGCGATTCGACGAAAACTCGCCGTACCGCCCGTCAAGCCCGTACAGCGCGTCGAAAGCCGCGTCCGACCATCTGGTGCGCGCGTGGACGCGCACATACGGCCTGCGCGCCACCATTTCCAACTGTTCCAACAATTACGGGCCATACCAGCATGTGGAAAAATTCATTCCACGACAGATCACATCCATTCTGGAAGGCGCGCGGCCGAAACTGTACGGCACCGGCGAGAACGTGCGCGACTGGATTCATACGGAAGACCACTCTTCGGCGGTATGGGAGATTCTGACGCGCGGTCGCATCGGCGAAACGTATCTGATCGGCGCGGACGGCGAGAAAAGCAACATCGCCGTGCTGCGCATGATAATGCGGTTGATGGGGCAGCCGGAAGACGCGTTCGATTGGGTGCGCGACCGGCCGGGGCACGACCGCCGGTATGCGATCGACTCGTCCAAGCTGCGTGCCGAATTGGGTTGGAAGCCGGCGCATACGGATTTCGAAAGCGGCTTGCACGACGTGGTCGACTGGTATGCGACGCACCGCGATTGGTGGGAGCCGGCCAAAGCCTCCACCGAAGCACGCTACCGGGCACAAGGGCTGTGATCGTTGTGGACGCGGGCGCGCGATAGGTGTGGCGGGCGCGACGGGAAGAGGGGTGGTGGCGAGTGCGAGCTGAAGGGCTTATGCTGGTAGGAGAAACGTTTTACAGGGGGTAGCTGATGGCGCGAAGGGCAACGCTGAAGGATGTGGCTGCGGCGGCGGGAGTGTCCGTGACCACGGTGTCGCTGGTGCTGAATGATCGGCCGGCGCGTGTTTCCACGGAGAAACGCGAGGCGATCGCGCAGGCGGTGAAACAGTTGAACTACGTGCCCAATCAGAACGCGAGGAGCCTCGTCACCAAACAATCCAAGCTCGTGGCGCTCATCGTGCCCGACATCGAAAACCTGTTCTTCGCGGCGCTCGCCAAATGCGTGGAGGATGAGTGTGCGGCGCAGGGGTATTCGCTGATTGTGGCCAATTCGGATGATTCGCGTGAGTCGGAACAGGCTTTGCTGCGCAGGCTGACGTCACGTGGGGTGGATGGCGTGCTGCTGATTCCCGCGCGCGAATCCTGCGCGGCCGGTGCCGGCGCCGCGTTGCGTGAGGACGTGGAGCGTGTCACCTGCCCGGTGGTGCTCATCGACCGACTGACGCAATGCGGTTGGTGTGACGCGGTCGGCTTCGACAACTATCTCGGCGGTCGGCTTGCGGCCCAGTACCTGCTGGAAGGCGGGCATAAGCGCATCGGCATCGTGACCGGCGATGTGGCCGAATCGAGCGCGGCCGACCGTCGCCGTGGTTTCGTGGATGCGATCGAGCAGGCGGGGGAGCGGTTCGATCCCGCGTTGTGCGTCGCTGGCGACTATCGTTTCGCCAGCGGTTACCGCGCGGCCGACCGGATCATCGACGGTGGTGCCACCGCGGTGTTCTGCTGCAACGACGTGATGGCGCTCGGCTTCCGCCAGCGCATGGCGGAGCGTGGGCTGCACGTCACCGAGGACATGCAGGTGATTGGATACGACAATATTCTGAAGCGATTCGGCTTGGGCTGGCGTATGACCACCGTAGAGCAGAGCGTGGGCGATCTCGCCGCGGCCTGCTGGGGCATGCTGGGCGGGCGGATTGACGGCGTGGTCAATGGGGGTGGCGCTGGAGCGGACGCGGGCCGGCCGTGGCTTGCCGAACCGCAAGTTAAGGTGTTGACGCCGAAACTGGTGCAGGCGGCCTGCGCGTAAGTGTTTATAAGCGTTTACGGGTATTCGCGGATGTTTTGACGGTTGGTGGCTTCGCTGAGCCGGGGGGTATACGACACGCGAGGTTTGGTTTGGTTTGCGTTTTTGGTAAAGCGCTTTATCATGGATGATGTGAGCGAAATATCGAGAACGTGCTCGAATTCGCGAAAAACAACCGACGATAATGGGCCGTGTGGTGGCGGACCCCCGTCGGATCCGTCAACGAGGAAAGGTGCAACCATGAAGAAGCTCATTCTTGATCTCGATACCGGCGTCGACGACGCGCTCGCCATCTCCTACGCGCTGGGCAGCCCGGAAGTCGAACTCATCGGCATCACCGGTACCTATGGCAACGTGCTTGTCGAGCAAGGTGTGCGCAACGCATTGGCCGTGACCGACCTGCTCGGCCACCCGGAAGTCAAGGTCTACCAAGGCCTGTCGCACTCCAGCACCACCGACCACTTCGAAGTGCTGCCGATCTCCGCGTTCATCCACGGCGACAACGGCATCGGCGACGTGGACATCCCCGATTCCAACCGTTCCGTCGAAACCGAATCCGCGGTCGACTTCATCATCGATGCGGTGAAGACCTACGGCAAGGATCTCGTTTACGTGCCGACCGGCCCGATGACCAACATCGAAGCCGCCCTGAAGAAGGCTCCGGAAATCAAGGACGAGATCGGCCGCGTGGTGCTCATGGGCGGCGCACTGACCGTGCCGGGCAACTGCAACGCCTGCATGGAAGCCAACATTTCGCAGGATCCGGAAGCCGCCGACTACCTGTTCCGTTCCGGCACCCCGACCACCATGATCGGCCTCGACGTGACCCTGCAGACCCTGCTTACTTATAAGGAAACCCAACAGTGGCGTGACCTTGGCACCAAGGCCGGCAAGTTCCTCGCGGACATGACCGACTTCTACATCAAGGCCTACGAGACCACCTCGCCGCACCTCGGCGGCTGCGGCCTGCACGATCCGCTCGCCGTCGGCGTCGCCGTCGACCCGACGCTCGTCACCACGCTCGACATCAACATGAAGGTCGACGTGGACGGCCCGACCCGCGGACGCACCATCGGCGACGAAACCCGCCTCAACGACCCGGTCAAGACCATGAAGGTCGCCGTCGGCGTGGACGTGCCGAGGTTCCTCAACGAATTCATGACCCGCATCTCCGGCCTCGCCGCCAAAGCCGGGTGACCGACTGAGTGGCCGGCCAAGTGACCGACGGCAATCGCAATAATCGCAAGAAAGGAAAGCAATCATGAGCGCAACCGAAATTCTCTCCGCATTGGATCGTATCCACGGCACCGTTTCCGTGATCGGTTCCATGAACGCGGACTACACCGTCACCGCACAGCGACTGCCCGGGCCGGGCGAGACCATCACCGGCGGCCCGCTACAGCTGCTGCCCGGCGGCAAATCCGGCAACCAGGCCGCGGCGGCCGCACGCATCGGCGCCACCGTGCAGATGTTCGGCGCGGTCGGATCGGATCGCAACGCCGACTTCCTGCTCGGAGCGCTCGGCGAGGCAGGCGTCAATACAACGCACGTGCGCCGCGTGCTCGGTCCGTCCGGCACTACCGTCATCACCGTGGATGCGCAAGGCGAGAACACCATCGTGTATTCGCCCGGATCCAATGCGCAGGTGACCGTGGACTACGTGGAATCCGTACGCGACGCGCTCACCCGCTCTTCCGTGCTTGGCCTATGCTTGGAAAGCCCGATCGAGACCGTCACCGCGGCCGCGCGCATGTGCCACGAGGCGGGCGTGAAGGTGCTGCTCAACGACTCGCCGTTCACCCCCTCCCTGCCGGTGGAGCTGGTCGAGGCCTCCGACATCCTGCTCGTCAACGAGCATGAGATGGCGCAGCTGCTCGGCATCGCGGAACCGGAGGATGATGATTGGGACGCGTTCGACTGGCGTCACGCGTTCGATAAGTTGCGCGGATTCGGGTTTGAACAGGCGATTGTGACGCTCGGCGGCGACGGCTCCGTAGTGCTTGATGGCACGGCGGACGATCCGGAGCATCGCATCCAGCGCATCGCTCCGGTGCGGGTCAAGGCAGTAGACACCACCGGTTGCGGCGATTCGTTCATGGGTACCGTGCTGGCCGGCCTGGCCTCCGGCATGACGTTGTCGCAGTCCGCGGAACTCGCCTCGTATGTGTCGGCCTACGCGGCCACTGGATATGGCGCGCAGGCATCCTACGGCACCGCGGCGCAGATTCGTGAGGCCTTCGCCGACGCCGAGTAGACGGAACGGGGAGGCGCTTCCACAGAAGCCGCGTGGCGTGGGCACCCACGTTGTTATATTGGAGTTTGGCTTAATTTCACGCACCGAACAATTGGGAAGGCAAGCATGTCGGCGATTCTCGAAGGCACTCCGGATAAGAAACTGGCTCTGGTGACGGGTCGCGCGTACCCCGAGCAGGCTCAGGAAACCGCAAAATACCTGGGAACCGACGTACTTGAGACCACCGCATACGATTTCGCCAACGGCGAGATGTACGTGCGCTACACCGAGCCCGTCCGTGGCGCCGACGCCTTCGTGATGCAGGCCCACACCGAGCCGATCAACAAGTGGATCATGGAGCAGCTCATCATGGTGGACGCCATGAAGCGCGCCTCCGCACGTTCCATCACCGTGGTCGCGCCGTTCCTCGGCTACTCCCGCCAGGACAAGAAGCATCAGGGCCGCGAGCCCATCACCGCACGCCTCATGTTCGACCTGTTCCGTTCCGCCGGCGCCGACCGCATCATGACGGTCGACCTGCACGCAGCCCAGGAGCAGGGCTTCTTCGACGGCCCGGTCGACCATCTGACCGCCATGCCGATCCTGCTTGACTACGTGCGCAACAGCATGCCGCTGGAGAACACCACCATCGTGTCCCCGGACGCCGGCCGCATCAAGGTTTCCGAACAGTGGGCCGCCAAGCTCGGCGGACTGCCGCTCGCCTTCATCCACAAGACCCGTGACACCACGCGCCCGAACCATGCCGAGGCACACGGCATCATCGGTGACGTGAAGGGACGCGACTGCGTGGTCGTCGACGACATGATCGACACCGCCGGCACCATCTGCGAGGCCGTGCGCACGCTGAACAACGCCGGCGCGAAGTCCGTGACGCTTGTCGCCACCCATGGCCTGCTGTCCGGTCCGGCCGTGGAGCGCCTGCGTGACTGCGGCGCCCGCGAAATCGTGCTCACCGACACCGTTCCGGTGCCCGAAGAGAAGCGCCTGCCGAACATGACCGTCCTGTCCGTGGCCCCGCTGCTGGCCGCCGGCATCCGCTCCGTGTTCGAATCCGGCTCCGTTTCTACGCTGCTCAACGGCCTGCCCGAAGACATGCGTCCGCGCAACATCTACGCCTGATATTTCGTGCGATTGCCATACGGCTATCGTGATATTTCAGGATTTATTACGATTTTTTGCGATTAAGCCCCGCTTGCGAGCGGGGCTTTTTGCTTGCCTCCGCACGTGATTTCGCGCCCGGCAGACGCCGTTTCGATACGTCGCGGCGTCGGGGTAGCCTGTACAAGTTGCCATCAATCGTATCCATATGTTCATTGCGACTTATCGATGCCTGAAGGCAGCACGCATACACACTCCTGCCATGGAAGGTCCATGGCCGATAGTCCGAAGGAGGTGGGTGATGTCTGCGCATAAGTACGAACTGATGTTCATTGCTGATCCTGAGCTGGATGAGCGCGGTCTGAAGAAGCTGACCGAGCAGTATCTGGAAACTGTCACCAAGGAAGGCGGTGCCGTCGAGAACATCGACATCTGGGGCCGTCGCAAGCTTGCCTACGAAATCGCCGGCAAGACCGAAGGTAACTACGTCGTGGTCAACTACTCCGCTGAGCCGGCCACCAGCGACGAACTCGATCGTCTGCTGAACCTGAACGAATCCGTCATCCGTACGAAGATTCTTCGCAAGTAAGTAAACCAAGCTTTCTAAGCTGCAAAGTAAGTAGGTAACGACATGGCAGGTGAAACTGTAATCACCGTGGTGGGCAACCTCACGGCCGATCCGGAAATTCGTACCATTGGCAGCGGCGCCGCCGTCGCCAGCTTTACGATCGCCTCCACTCCGCGCACCTGGAACCGTAACTCGAACCAGTTCGAAGACGGTCAGGCCCTGTTCCTGCGCTGCTCCGCGTGGCGCGACATGGCCGAACATTGCGCGCAGAGTCTGTCCAAGGGCATGCGCGTCATCGCGCAAGGCCGTCTGCAGCAGCGTTCCTACCAGGCGCAGGACGGTTCCCAGCGAACCGTCATCGAGATGCAGGTCGACGAAATCGGCCCGTCCCTGCGCTACGCGACCGCCCAGGTGACCCGTCAAAGCTCGTCCGGCAACGGAGGCTTCAGCGGCAATCGCGGCGGCTACAACAACGCCAACAACAACGGCGGTTTCGGCGGCAACAACGGCGGATATCAGGGCGGCTCCAGCTATGCTGGCGGCGCCGGATATCAGGGTGGAGCCTCCGCTCCGGTCAACGCCGCTCCCGCACAGTCCGCTCCGGCCTCGGACCCGTGGTCAAGCTCGGATAACTCCGGCTCGTCCTTCGGTTCCTTCGGCGCGTCCCAGTCCTTCGGAGGTTCCTCCGAATTCGGCGGCGACAGCGACGAACCGGAATTCTGACGGACCGAACCCCGTCCGCAATATAGGCGAACAGCGAAACAAGCAGCTTAATCGCAGTATTTCCAGATTTTAAGGAGAACATCAAGATGTCACGCAAGAGGCCGCAGCCGCCGGTCAAGCCGTTTAAGAAGAAGCCGAATCCACTGAAGGCCGCCAAGGTCACCGAGATCGATTACAAGGACGTCGCCCTGCTGCGTAAGTTCATCTCCGATCGCGGCAAGATTCGTTCCCGTCGTATCACCGGTGTCACCGTGCAGGAGCAGCGCGAGATCTCCAAGGCTATCAAGAACGCCCGCGAGATGGCCCTGCTGCCGTACGCCACGTCCGGCCGCTGATCTTAGAGAGGTTTGAACAATGGCTGAAACTAAGGTTATTCTCACCAAGTCCGTCAACCACCTGGGTCACCCGGGTGACGTCGTGGCCGTCAAGTCCGGCTACGCCCGCAACTACCTGTTCCCGCAGGGCCTGGCCTTCGCTTGGTCCAAGGGTGCCGCCGCCCAGATCGAGGCCATGAAGCGCGCTCGTCTGGCCAAGGCCGTCGCCACCCGCGAAGAGGCTGTTGCCGCCAAGGAAATCATCGAGGGCTCCACCGTCGAAATCGCTGCCAAGGTCTCCGAGTCCGGCAAGCTGTTCGGCGGCATCTCCGCAGAGAAGATCGCCATCGCGCTCTCCTCCAAGGTTGAGGTCAACCCGAAGAACATCACCGTTGAGCCGATCAAGACCACCGGTGACTTCCCGGCAACCGTCGCCCTGCACCCGGAAATCACCGCCAACTTCTTCGTGAAGGTCGTCGCTGAGTGATTTCGCCCCATTCACCGCTCGACGTCCTTACGGACCGGCGGTGAATGACTTCAGGCTGAAACACGTCTGAGCTTAAGCATCGAAAATCCCCCGTACCGATTGGTGCGGGGGATTTTCCTATATCCGCTCTTTAGCCGGCATCAGTCCTCATCGTCAATCGTGACGCTGAGCTTGCCATCCCTGATGCTGAAGCTGCCGTTGACGGTGAAGTGGGTGCTGTCGTCCTGAGACTCCCACGAATCGTCGAAATTCTTCTCTTCATACGTGCACTTCGCCTTGCCCTGCCGGGTGGAGAACGTGCCGTAATCGAGATCGATGTCGGACAGCTTCGGATAGACGCTGATGGACCATGCGAAGTTGCGGTAGTAGTCCTCGTCGTACAGGTCGAAGCCGAACGGGCAGCCTTCCGGCGCGTAGTCGGTGGACTTCGCGCATTCGTCCAGCTTGGCGTTCACGGCCTTGCTCAAGTCCTCCTTAAGCTTGGCCGTAGGCATGATCTTGAGATCGGCGGCATCGGAGTCCGCGTTCGTGCGCACCATGGTGATGCCGCTGGTGACATACCCCGACTTGCCGATCGACACCTTGTACGAACCCGGGTAGACGCGCAGCGTCCACGTGCCGCTGTCCGACTTCTCCGCATTCTTCGCGGTCACGTCAACACCGTTGACGGACAACGATTCCACGGCATTGGGCACCGACACGGTGATGGTCTTGAGCAGTGGGCTCGAGATCTTCCAATTCGGGAACAGCAGGAACTTCGACCCGTCCTTGTTGATGGTGAGCGAATCGTTGACGTTCTTGCCGTTCAGCGAATACGTCACGTTGACCTTGGCCACGCCTTCGACGGTTTTGACACTATCGATATGCGGGTTGGCGATCGTGGCGTTGTCGGCCTTCGCTACGGTGTCGGACAGCAGCTTGAGCTGGTCCTTGTCCACCTGCGGATCGGCGATGTCATTGGCCTTGTCATACTTGCCGTCGGCAATCGCCGTCAGATAGCTTTGCGCCACGGATTTCGCGCTGAAGACGGTCGAGTTGAGCACACCGTAGACAATGCCCAACACAATCAGGGCACCAATTACGATGCCGCTGATAAGGATCGTCTTCTTAGTTTTTGGGTCGAGCGGCTGACCTGCCCCCGGAGCTGCGACCGGCATAGAAGCCGCGCCTGCTGGCGATTGCGGCAGCGGCACCGCACCCGTTGCCGTGTTGCCCGTTGTCGTATTGGGCATGGACGTCGGGGCGACCGGTTGTGGAACGGCCTGTGAAACAGGCGTTGCGGTAGGAGCGGTGGGCGCGGGCATCGGCGCAGCCGGCGTCGCGGGCTGGGGGACCGATGCGGCCGGAGCTGCCGGAGTAGTTGGATTGGCCGGCTGTGCGGCAGCCGAAGCCGTCGGCATGGTCGCTGTTGCGGTCGTGCCGCTCGCCGTGGCAGAGGTCTTCTTCATGCCGTAGGACGGATCGCAGGACTTGACGTAATCGACCACGTTCTGCGGGGTCTGCTGCACGGTGCCACCGACGATGATCCGCCACATGCCCGGCAGGGACGCCACCAGCGTCGGACCGAACGTCATCGCGGCCACCTCGATCAGGAACGCCCAGATGCCGGCGACGAGGAAATACCACATCGGGGTCGTCATCGACATGCTGGACGAGGCGTATCCCGCCGCGAAATAAGTGAACAGGAACTCCGCGGCCAGCCAGAACACCATCGCGGCCACCGGAGCCTTCCATGTATGCTGCCAGCCCGCGTAATACGGGTCGTACATATTGCGCGCGGTCTCACGCAGCGCGATATAGAACGTGGCAAGCAGGAACAGCACGAAGCAGATCCACAGAATCCAGCCATACTGGCTGAGGGAGGACACGTTGAACAACGTGATCGTATGGACGCTGTAGCTGGACGTCGAGAAGGCGATGCCGCCGAACGAGGACAGCGAAATCAGCATAAGCGGCAGAGCCGGGAACAGCAGCGGAACCAGCAGCAGACCGCCTGCGCCGAGATGGTTCGCGGCGGACATGGCGATCGTCGCCACCAGGCCAAGCACCAGGAACAGCACGCCGTAGATCGCAAACGATTCGACCAGCGTGCGCACGAAGCCACGAGCGCGGTGCGCCCAACGCCAAGCGGCGGAGAAGACGTTACCCGAATCGCCCGCATACTGTGCCAACGCGTAGCCGGCCAGCGCACCGGCCGCCGACAGCAGGAACGCCATGCAGAACGTGCGGAAGGACACGCCGGAAAGCGACGCGGAAGCGGAATAGTCGCTGTAGGAACCACCCACCGTCACCGGGAAGATGGCGGCGAAGACCAGCAGCACCAGGCCGGACAGCACGCCGACGATCAGCGAGCTGATGACGCCCGTCCACTTGAAACGAAGCGCGAACCTGCGTGCCAGCATGTATGCGCCGAACGCGGCGCCGATCGCCAATGCCACGCCGGGCAGTCCGACCGGCAGCGTCACGCTGACGTGCGAGGCGTCAATGCCGAGATTGCTCAGCGAGAAGCCCTGGGAGCTGGTTTTGAGATTCAGCGAACCGCCAACGCCGAGCGTCATCACGGTGAAGAGAATCTGGAAGAAATTCGGGCCGGAGCCGGACACACCGTTGTTGCCTAGGAAGGAGGCGGTGTCGGAAAAGCCTGGAATGCCGGCAAGCCCGTTGCTGGCCGCGGCATTGCCCATGAAGAAGACGATCGATGCGAGCAGCGCGAACACCACGCTCGCGCCGAGACCGATGCCGAGGCTGGCGCCCATGGTCTTCATGGACTGCGGTGTGGTCAGCGCGGTGATGGTGGGATCGGCCGCCGGACGGGCGATTTGCTGGGTCGGCTGGCTTGGCTGCGGCGCTGCTGCCGGCTGCGGGGCCGGGGATGGCGCATACTGGAACTGCTGCGTCGGCGCGGCCTGTGGTGCCACCGTTTGCGTTGCCTGCGCCTGAGCGGTCGGCTGTGCTTGCGCCGCCGGTTGCGGTGTGGTGGGCTGCGGGACGGTGGTTTGCGGAGCTGCCGGTGCGGCGCTATTGGGCAGTGGGACGGCAGCGGTCGGCATCTGCGGGGCCGGTGCCATGTGCGGCGCGGAAGACAGCATGGTGCCGTCATCGGATTCCGCCGCGGCCGGCGCTTGCGGTGCCGCCGCGGTCGTTTGGATGAGCGGTGAGCCGCACGAGGCGCAGAATTTAGCGCCTTCGATGGTCGGCTGACCGCAATTTGGGCATGCCATAGGTAAGCCTTTCTCCTTCTTGATGCGCGTCATATACTCCTGTGACGCGCCATGGTCCTTATTATAAAGGGCCTCTGGCGCGTCGACGGGCTCGACGATGATGCGTGCTATTCGGCTCGCCGCGGTGGAAATGTGTGATGGAAAAGTTCGTGCCGTTGACTGTCGGAGTGGTTGCATTGCGCCAGAATGTGAAGAAAATGTGATTACTTGGATTCTAGGGCGCCATCGCGCCGCATTTTTCGTCGTATGACGCGATGTGCACCATAGATGGCGATTTGCTGAAAACGTTGGAAAATAGCGGTTTTATGATTGCGACACGCCGAAGGTTGCGTTCTTTCCGATTCTGAGTATATTTACTCCATGTGCTCAGCGAGAACAAAAACCTCGCCAAGACCAACGCCCCTTTAGCTCAGTTGGTTAGAGCAGCTGACTCTTAATCAGCGTGTCCAGGGTTCGAATCCCTGAGGGGGCACAGACAAGACCCAAGCCAATGGCTTGGGTCTTTTTCGTATTTCGGACATGCGTCCACCCAAAGCCGCGTTACTTCCTCCGTGCGGAGTAAGGTAGTGCGCTGTTGTCCGCCCAGAGCGGAATCGCAATTCATCTCGAATCGCACGAATCGTAAGAATCGTTAGAGAAGAAGCAATAGAGGAAACTGCAGTGGAATACACACTCTTCACCAAGCTTGCCGCGGAATTCGTCGGCACCGCCGTGCTGATGGTCTTCGGCAACGGCGCTGTCGCCAACGCGGAACTGAAAAACACCAAGGGCTACCATGCCGGCTGGCTGAACATCGCCATGGGCTACGGCTTCGGCGTCATGTTCCCGGTCCTGATGTTCGGCGGCGTCTCCGGCGCCCACATCAACCCGGCCATGACCCTCGCGCAGGCCGTCAACGGCATGTTCCCGTGGAACGAGGTCCTGCCGTACATCATCGCCCAGCTGCTCGGCGCAGTGGCGGGCCAGCTCATCGTGTACGTCACCTACCTGCCGCACTACAAGGACACCGACGATGCCGAAGCCATCCTCGGCACCTTCTGCACCACCGACGCGCACAACGACCGCGTGAACTACTTCCTCAACGAGTTCTTCGGCACCTTCATGCTGGTGCTCGGCGCCCTGTGCTGCCTGTCCCTGCCGTGGGGCAAGGCGAACCCGGCCGCCGCATCCATCGTCGTCGGCTTCATCGTGTGGGGCCTCGTGACCTCCATGGGCGGCCCGACCGGCCCTGGTCTGAACCCTGCCCGCGACCTCATGCCGCGCCTCCTGCACGCCATCCTGCCGATTCCGAACAAGGGCGATTCCCGCTGGGGCGAGGCCTGGATTCCGGTCGTGGCCCCGATCGCAGGCGCGATCGTCGGCGCGTTCCTGTTCAAGGTGCTGTTCGCCTGAGCATTACTTTGACGATTGCCGGCATTCGTCTGACATGCTGGTAAGGCCCGTGATTCCCTCCGGAATCGCGGGCCTTACGCATAGGTGGTATGCATGGCGGTCGGCGGCTTCGGCATGTTGACTGAGACTGGTACTGTTGCCGAAGAGAGAAACATCACCATATCGGGAGGCTGGATTGAAGCGGATTCGTCGTATCATACGTGCGCTCGATCCGAAAGCCGACGCCACAATGGGCCAACGGGAACGGCTTGAGGCGTTTCGCATCCGCAGGGCCGCCGCGCTGGTGCTCGTGCTGTTCCTGCTGATCGCATCGATGACGTCCTGCAGCGTGCACGCACTGCTGGTCCGCATGACGCCGAACACGCAGACGACGGCACAAGCCACGCATTCGACGTCGGCCAAGAAGCCAGCCAAGAAAACAGCCAAAACCAATCAGCATAAGACGGCCAAAAAAACCAAACCGGAAACCAAACAATCGCAGGAAGAGCAGGCCGTCGCCAAAGCGGTGAGCGCGCAATCGGCGGCACTGAGCGACGACGAGAAAACCGCGATTCTGAACAAAGCGCAGGAAACCGCGCAAAACAGCGGCAAACCGGTAACGCAATACCATTACTGCATCGCAACCAAAGGAAACGTCGGTTCGGCCGACGAATTCGGCAACGCGGCGTTCCGCATCCTCAACGACGAACACGGATGGCCACGCGCCGGAGCCATATTCGACCAATCCACGGACGGCAACTGCGATTTCAATCTCGTGCTGTCCCAAGCGTCGGAAATGACGTCGTTCTCGCCATCATGCTCGGTGGAATACAGCTGCAGGGTCGACAACAACGTGATCGTCAACGACGACCGTTGGAACGGTGGCACGCAACAATGGCTCGCCGCCGGCGGCAACCTGGCGCGATACCGCACGATGGTGATCAACCATGAGGTCGGACACCGGCTGGGGCACATTGACAACGAAACGACCTGCGCCGGCGAAGGCCAGTTGGCGCCGCTGATGCAGGAGCAATCCATGCATTTGGACGGCTGCAAGGTCAACGAATATCCGCTTGACTCGGAGCTGTGGATCGGCTGAACGTCGACTGCTTCCCGTTATTTTCTGCTGCTTTCTGCTGTTTCCCGGACTGACCGGGTCGTCTCGGCAATTCGGCGAGATCCGGCCAGCCGTTGTCACAAGCCGAAATACGCGTCGAAATCGTCTTGGCTGATACTGCGGTCGGCCGTATCGGCCCGTACCTTACCCCAATCGAACTCCTGCAACGCCTCGACGGCGCTCATCGGCTGCGGACTGGTATGCGCGGAATCGCCCTGCAAACCAAGCAGCCACGCACAATAGCCGACAACCTGCTCCGCGGTGACGCCATGCGCGCGCAGCGCCCCCATATCCAAAGAACGCTCGCGTTTGGCGAGCCTGCGGCCGGCCGCGTTGTCGATAAGCGGCAGATGCGCGTACCGTGGGTTTTCGGGGTTATATGGGGTGTATTGCGATTGTGGTGCGTGCTGCGATGGTGCAGAAGCCTGCGTTTTTGCCTTGCGGAATCCCGCCTTGATAAGCGCTCGGCGAATGGCGATTTGCAGGGCGTTCGACCGGAGCAGGTCGCGGCCGCGCACGATGTCGTCGACGCCCATGTCAAGATCGTCCACGACCACCACCAGCTGGTAGGAGAACAGGCCGTCGGCGCGGCGCACGATGGTGTCGCCGACGTCGTGCGCCAGATTGAATTCCTGATGGCCGAACACTGCGTCATCGAATTGGACGGTTGCGTGCGGGTTTGTGTCGGCGGGCATGGCGATGCGCAGCGAATGGCGGTCGCCGTTGGCCAGCCGCTGCCGGACGGTATCCGGATTGCTGGCGATAAGCCGGCGGCACGTGCCGGGATACACCATGAAACGGTCGCCTTCCTGCGGTGCGGAGGCTGCGCGGATGTCGGCGCGCGAGCAGAAGCAAGGGTAAATCAGCGGGGTTGTGCCAGCGATTGCGTTGTTGGCTGCGCTGCCGACTGCGGGGGTGTGGTTGTTGCGCTCGTCAAACGGCGAATCGTATGCGTCGTCAATCGTCAGGTTTTCCAAGCAATGCAGCGCCTCACGGTACAGGTCGTGCCGAGCGGATTGGAACACCGGATCGCCGTCCCAATCCAAGCCAAGCCAATGCAGATCGTCCATCATCAGTTCGGCCGCGCCGGGCACCACGCGCGGTTCGTCGATGTCTTCGATGCGCAGCAGCATGCCGTCGCCGCGGCTGCGCGCGGACAGCCATGCTCCGAGCATCGCATAGATGTTGCCGATGTGCATGCGGCCTGATGGGGTGGGGGCGAAACGACCTGGCACGGGGTTCCTTCCTGTCGTTGGCGGGCGGTTCGGTGTTGCCGATGCGGAGACCGGTTGCGCCGATGCTTGCAACTGTACCTGCATCGGCGGCCGGAACGGCGGGTTTCGTGGGACGCGATTGTGGAATGCGTTGCTGGACGTGCCGTGACGTGCCATGCCGAGGTTGCAGCGTGCTCCGAAAACGTGCCGTCGCTGTGAGATATCTCACAGTGTGAGAAGGATATTTAGCGCATGGTGATACGGGCCGCGCGTTTCGTTTGGGGTGTGCGTAAGGTGGTGTGCGTCATCCGGTATTCTGGGTGGTGATTTCGGCAATTCGGTCTATGCGTTATCGGTATGGCCGGTCAAAAGGGGATTTACAAGGGGCGAATATGACGAAGCGACAGTTCAGTAGAGCGGAAATCGAATACCTGCGTACATTGCCGTCGATCGACGCGGTGACGGACAGCAGAATCACGTATGCGAGGGAATTCCAAATCGACTGCATGAGGCGGTATCTGCAGGGGGAGAAGCCGACTGCGATCTTCATTTCCGCGGGATTGAGCCCATCGGTCATCGGGCACAAGCGCATCGAACGCAATATCGCACGCTGGAAGCGCGACGAGGACATCATGCGCAAGGCGGCCGAAGAGCCGGAACCGCATGATACGGCTGTGGACAGCCACAATGCGATGTCGGAAGTGCCGTTGGGCAAGATTCAATCGCTGGTATGCCAGGTGATGGTGTTGAGCGATCGCGTCGATAAATTGGAGCGTTTGGTGGAGGGGCTGCGCAAGGGGGATAAAATCTGAAAAAAAGTTTTCAGATTTATTGGTTTTTTCCGGCGGTTCGCGCGCATTTATCTGATACATTAAATGCGTAGACGGAGTCTTTGAAGTCCCCCTTCTACTGCTGTCTGGTTTTATAGCCCGCGCGAATTTATGACCGCTTTATCGCTTCACTTCAGGTCATCGCGCGGGCTTCTTTATACGTTGTCGGCGGTTTTCTGGTAACACTGGTATCGAAATATCAGCCGACATGCCGGAAACGGTGGTGCCGGCCGCGGACCGGCGGTCGAATGAACTTGCGAGAGGTGGACGATGACTGCATACATGGATCACAAGAACCTCGCCAACGAGGTGATCGACGATGCGCGCGCACGTGAGATCACGGACGGCGTGCATCGTGTGCTCGACCGCATCGCGGCAGCTGAGGAACAAGCCGGACGCGAAGCCGGCTCCGTGCGCCTGCTGGCCGCCACGAAGACGCGCGACATCGGCGAAATCATGGTTGCGATTGATGCCGGCGTGCGCATGATCGGCGAGAACCGTCCGCAGGAAGTGACGGCGAAGGCCGAAAGGCTGGCACGGCGATGCGCGGAACGCGGGTTTTCGCTGGGCGTCGCAGGCGCCGCGCCGGATGCTGCGGCGGAGCATATTCCATTCCACCTGATCGGCCAGCTGCAAAGCAATAAAATCGGCAAAGTGCTGCCGGTGGTCGACACTATCGAATCGGTCGATTCAATCGATTTGGCAGAAAAAATTTCACGTAGAGCCGTGGCTCGCGGTATTACTGTCGGCGTGCTGCTGGAAGTCAACGAATCCGGCGAGGAATCGAAATCCGGTTGCGATCCGGCGCACGCCATCCGCATCGCGCAGAAAATCGGCACGTTGGACGGCATCGAATTGCAGGGACTGATGACGATCGGCGCGCATGTGCACGACGAAACGGTGATTCGCCGCGGTTTCTCGCACCTGCGCAAGACCCGCGACCTCATCCTCGCATCCGGCGAACCGGGCACGGACCGTTGCCGGGAACTGTCGATGGGCATGACCGGCGACATGGAACTGGCCATCGCCGAAGGTTCCACCATCGTGCGCGTCGGCACTGCGATTTTCGGTGAGCGTGCGTTCATCTGAGCGCTTTCTTTGACTTTTTCTGTTTTTTAAGGATTTGCGGGGCTCGTCCGCCTGGATTGCATTCGTCTGGCTTACATTCGTCTGACTTGCATTCCTCTGAAAAACGGCTTGTCTGAGCTGCGTTCCGCCGGTAGGTGGGGTGCTGCGCGGTTTGGTGCCATAATTGCCGGTTTCGTGCCTGAAACCGTTGTCTTTCTAGGGGTAAGCCCTCCTATAGGGGGCAAGGGCTTTCGTATGGCGGGTGTGAACATGGGTGTGTTCGAAGGAGAAACCCATGTTTTGGTCTGCCTCTCGATTGATGAGTAAACCCGTCCGTCTGCTCGCCCGCAGGACGGATTCCTACGTGCATGCGCATGCGGTGCTGCGTTCGCCCATGCGGCTGTTCGGTGCCGTGGCGGGCGCCTCGGCTGATTCCTATGATGCCGGTGATGATAACGATGGCATCGGCAATGGCGCCGGAGTCGGATCTGATGCCGGTGCAGCTGCCGACAGTGGTCATGCCGGAACTGTTGCGTTCGCTGGAACGTCTGCTGGAACGTTCGCTGGAACGTTCGCTGGAACGCCGTCGTTTTACGAGGCGATTGACATTGCCGATGTGGTTCGCGCGCGCAGGCTGCGGCGGATTCGTTTCATATTGGTGCGGTGCGTGTCCGTGCTGCTGATCGTGGGCGCGGTGGTGGTCGCGTCGTTGCCGTTCGCCATGCAGGCGCATTCCGCGCGGCGCTTGGCCGAGACATCCGATTCGGCGGCTCGCACGGTTGCCGGATGGCCGTATCCGATGGCGATGGAGGAGTTGGAACGGGCGCGCGCATACAATCGGCGGCTTGCCGTGGAAGGACAGCCGGTATTGGGCGAGGCGGCCGATCCGTTCACTACCAGACCGGCTGGCACTGCCGGAGATGCTGATGTCGCTGACGATTCGGCGCATTCCGGCGGTGCCGGGCTTTCCGCTGCGGACACGGACGCGAACTATCAGGGCCTGCTGGATTCCGGCGCAGGCATCATGGGCACGGTATTGGTGCCCAAAATCGGCGTGGAACTGCCGATTCGGCATGGCACGTCCGAACCGGTGCTCGTCGTCGGTGCCGGGCATCTGTACGGCACCAGCCTGCCGGTCGGCGGCACTGGCTCGCATACGGTGGTCACCGGGCATCGCGGCCTGGTCAAATCGTTGATGTTCACACGGCTCGACGAACTGCACGACGGCGATTTCATGTACATCAAAGTGATGGACGAGACGCTGGGATACGAAGTGGACCGAATCAGCGTGATCGAACCGGACGACGTCTCACGGTTGAAAATCGTGCCCGGCGAAGACCGGCTGACGTTGATGACCTGCACGCCATACGGCATCAACACGCATCGGCTGCTAGTCTCCGGGCATCGCGTCGCAATACCGCTGCCCGCGCCAGATCCGGCCGACGTGCGCGACGAACGTGCGACCGAACTGGGCGTGCTCGCCATGACCATCGTTTGCACGATGGGCGGCATGCTGTTGTGCTGCATGGTCGTGCGGTCGATGCGGCCCCGACACCGAATCATGCGGCACGCTTCCGCCTGGCCGCGTAAAGGATAAGGGGGAAGGCCGCGATTTTCGCTGGTCCGCACGTTCCCCGAACCCATCAATGGAGGGGACGGGTTTCAAAACGTTCATCCATAAGGTTCAAGGCATGGAGGCGCATAGGCAATTCGCCGCAGCGCCATGAGAGATGGACATGTCATGAAGTGGATGAAGGACCCGCTTGCCGGCTTCATAAGCCGGTGTGGCGCGCGGATGGGAAAATTCACCGCATTGCTTGTCACGATTGCGATGCTGGCCGGCACCACGGGAGCCGGCGCGACCGCGTTCGCCGACGAAACGGTGACGGATGGCGGCAACGTGGCCGCCGAATCCGTAGCGAGCCAGCCGGAATCGACACAACAATCCGATGCTGAAAACGCAGTCGGATCGGACGTTGCCGACATTGCCGGGCAAGATGTTGCCGGACAGTCCGCAACGGACGATGACGACGCACAATGCCTTACGGACGACGGCGAATCGCAGCAGCCATCGAACGAACAAGCGCAATCGCAACTGCAGTCGCAATCGCAACCGGAACAACCGTCGGAGACGATGCCGGAACAGCGGCAGCCGTGCGATAAGACGGAACAGCCGAATGAGCAGAAGGAGCAGGAACGGCAGGCGGTTAGGCAGCCGACGGCTGAGAACGCTGACGTACCTGCAAATGGTGCTGCACCGGCTCAAGACGGCGATCGAAACGACCATGCCGGCGAAAATCGCACGGATGCTGTGGCGAATGGCGATGCGGGCGCGACAGCCGATGACGGCAAAACCGGCGATGCGGACGATGCTGACAACGATGGCAACACTGCTGAAGATGCCGACGATGCCGACAAGAACGGTAAGAATGACGCCGACAAGGATGCCGCGTCGGCTCAAAACGGCAACGATAACGACAAGAATGATGCTGCCAAAGACGATGCCGACGCCGACGAACACATCATGCGCGATCGCTTCACCTTCAATCGCAAAACCGTGATGCGCGCCGCTGCGAACGAAGCGGTGCAGGCGCCGGACCACGCGAAAAGCATCACATACAACGGCGGCGGCAAATACACGCTGAACCTCAACGTGGTGGGCAAGGATACCCGCGAAAGCCATGAGACCACGGAGAAAATCGAAGTGGTGCTCGTACTGGACACGTCCGGATCGATGAACTACTGCATGGACGGAAGCCAAAGAGGATGCAACAAATCGAATCCGAAGCGGTTGACGGCGCTGAAAGAAGCGGCGACCAGCTTCATCGACGCCACCGAGACCACCAACGACACCATCCAGGACGAAAACAGCAAAGTGCGAATCGCCATCGCTCAATTCGGGCAGACATCCGGCGTGGTGAGTTCCCTGACCAGCGATACCGCCGCTCTGAAATCATCGGTGAGCAGGCTGTCCGCCAATGGCGCGACCCCTGCGGACAAAGGCATGGCCGCCGCGCAGACGGCATTGCTGCGGGCAAGGCCAGGCGCGAAGAAAGTCGTCATTTTCTTCGCGGACGGTGTGCCGACCACGCAAAACGCTTTTAGCACAAGAGTCGCCAATAACGCCGTACAAACCGCGCTCGCCATGAAATCGGCCGGCACGCTCATCTACAGCATCGGCATCTTCGAAGGCGCCAATCCGGAGCAGCAATCGTTCGACAACTGGGAGAACGACCAAGCCAACCAGTTCATGCATGCCGTGTCCAGCAACTATCCGAACGCCACCGCGTACGACAAAGCCAATTGGGGTACGGGCGGCAACCTCGGCTACTACAAGGCCACCAACAGCGCGGACGATCTGACGAAGATCTTCGACGACATCCAGAAGGAAATCACCACGGGAAGCGCCTACAGCGGCGTCTCGATCGTCGACGAGCTGTCCGAATACGCGCAGGTCGATGGCGTTGTCTGGAACATGGCCAGCATGCGGAACTTCGGCGGAGCGACCTACTACCGGGTGACCGGCGGCGTGACGCTCAACGTGACGAATCTGCCTTCGGGGGCTACGCCTCCAGTGCTGGAACGTGATTACACATTGTGGTACAGCGACGCCGGCAACGGCAAGATCCGCGTCGAATTCGCCGGCGATTACGAGCTGCTGCACAACGCGACCTACACGCTCTCGTACGGCATAGTGCCAACCGACAGCGCCTACGCGCGGGTCAATATGGTCGACGGCGGCATCAACTACGACGCGACCGGCGACGCGGGCACCGGCACGACCTCCGCAGGAAAGCCGGGCTTCCGATCGAACGCGTCGGCGCAGGTCTGTTACACCTTCGACAAGCAGTCCGCCTGCGCGGCCTACCAGCATCCCGTATTGCAGGTGCCGTCCGCCAACGTGGTCGTGACGAAACATTGGGAAGGCGGAATGCCGGCGAGCGGAGCCACATTGCGCATCGATTTCATGCAGGGCGGCGCATCGAAGCTGGGCAAAGACCTTTCCGAAGATGACGAGCTGCCTACCGGCGAATGGCAGTACACATTCCGTGGCGTGATGGCAGGCGACTACACCGTCACGGAAGGCAACATCGCCGGCTATCACGCGAAAGGCAACGTCACCTCAGTGCCGATCAGCATCACCAGAGCCGACATGTGGAGCGCGTTCGACAAGGGACAGACCGCCACCTACGAAGCCTTGTTCACCAACGTGAAAGAGACGGTGGCCGTGCTGCCGCTGTCCGGCGCATCGGAAGGACGGACCTGGCTGGTCGTGGCCGGCGTCACGGCACTGGTGCTGCTGCTTGCGGGCATCGTCGGACTGGCTTTGATCGGGCGCGGACGGCCGTGACGGAACTGCCGGACGGCAATCGCAATTCTCTGATCGCAATCCGGCAATCGCAATTTTTCAATCACAACTAAAGAGCAACACAACTTACGAAACTTCCCATAAAACCAACCAATCGGCTGCGGTAACAAGGCCGACCAAACCAAGGAAGAGAGGTCTCTCATCATGAAGACGAGAAGGCTTTGTGCAGTAATCGCCGCGGCAGCAACGTTGCTGGGCGGTATGGCGTTCGGCACGGCCGGAGCGTACGCGGCCGGCAGCGCATCGATCGAAGTGCGGCATTCGCAGAAGGGGCACACCTACTCCGCGTACAAGTTCGCCTCGCTGACGGTGGACGGCGACGCCGTGCAGGTCGACACCGACGCCGATTGGGTGACTGCGGTGACCGACGCGGTGGCCACCGCCAACAACAACATGGACCCCGTTGTCAGCATGCCCTCCGAATATGACAGCAATCCGGCCGCGTTCGCCGCAACCAAGACCGGCGATAACGACGCCGCATGGTTCCGCACATTCGCGGCCTCGTTGGCGGTTGGCGATGGCGTCGTTGCCGACAAAACCGTTGCAGGCAACGGCGGTACGGCTGCCATCGGTTCGCTTGAAGAAGGCTGGTATCTCATCACCGATGTGGATGGAGAGGGTGGCCGAGGCACCAACGCCATCGTCGCCACCACGCTGAACGGCGTGGCCGCCACATTCAAAGTGAAGGGCGATCCGGCAACCGGCCAGGGCAAGATCAACGCTGTCGGCATGTTTGTGGCCAAGAACGAGAACGAGCCCGACCAGCCGGGCAAGACGGCCGATACGATTACCACCACTGAAGGCGTGAGCATTGGGCAGACCGTCGCCTACACCATCACGCTGGATATTCCGAACGCGGCCGAAGGCTACGACAAGTATCCGTACTTCGTGAAGGACGTGGCATCCAAGGGCCTGACGGTCAACAAGGACTTCAAGGCCATTGTTCGAGCCGCGGATGGCACGGAAACGAATATGCCGTTCGCCTACGTGACCGTTCCGACCGTTGGAGCCGACGGCAAGACCACCACCGTGCTGGAATTCGACTTGGCCAACAAGAGCGGCCAGCTGGTCATCACCTACACCGCCGTGGTCAACAAGGACATCATCGACATGGGCAACAAGGTTACCAACAAGGCGGCCGTGTCCCGTGACACCGAGGTGTGGAACACGCCGGTCGAATTCGACTCCTATACCGGGGGCTTCTCCTTCCACAAGTACGGTGTCGGAAGCGATGCCAATGGTCTCACAGGAGCGAAGTTCCACGTGTTCGAGGGAACCGAGGTTTCGCAGACCCCGCTCAAGTTCATCAAGATTGTGGATGGCGAATACCGCCTTGCCGAAGCGAACGAGAACGGCGCTGTCGCGGATGTGGAAACCACCACCGGCGACGTGAAAATCATGGGCTTGAAGTCCGGCAAGTACACGCTGAAGGAAACCGGATTCGCGAGCGGCTATGCGAAGAACTTTGTGCCGATCTTCACCGTCGAACTAGCTGTGAACCAGGAAACCGGCAAGTCGACCTTCAAGCTGGTCGGCGCCAACAACCTCGGTCTGGCAAGCAGGCTTGACGAGGGCATGTCCGACAAGGCAATCCAGGTCAAGAACGTGAAGAACGTCACGCAGCTGCCGCTCACCGGCGCAATGGGCACCGTGCTGTTCACCATCGCGGCCCTGGTAATGGCCGGAGCCGGACTGGCGCTCGTGCTGCGCTTCCGCGAATCCGATACGCCGATGGCGGTCTGAGCGGGCCAGCAGACAGGCAACGGGGCTTGTTCGGGCGGGTGAGTCGTTGAGCGATCAACGGTTCACCCGCTTTTGTTGTGACGAATACGGGCGATTTAGGGTTTCGTACCGCCTGAAATGGTTGGAAAAACGCCATTCGTACCGGTATGATGGAACACAAAGCGAACAACGAATCGGATTGCGGCCTTGCATCGCAAACACGTATCGCAAGCCGAACAGGGGAATGGCATGACGGAGGCCATTCGACTGCCGTGCGGTGGAAGGGAGCCGCCGCACGCCAAGCCGAAAGGGAACATCATGTGCAACGGTGGGGGAGCGTTCAGTCCGGAAGAAGTCGAATATCTGCGCTCGCTGCCGGTGGTGGCCGAAGCGACGTCGCGACGCATCACCTACACGGAATCGTTCAAACACAACTGCATGCGCCGGTACCATGCGGGCGAATCGCCGGTCGAACTGTTCCGCGAAGCCGGACTCGACCCATCGCTGATCGGCTATAAGCGCATCGAACGTTGTTTCGCGCGCTGGCGCAAGATTGCCTGCCGTATGGGCACGGATCGGCTGGTATCGGTTGATGGGAATGGTGGAGTGGTGCCATCGGCGTCGGCGGATGTGGCGCCGTCGGCGGAATCTGCGGAGGTTGCTCGATCTGCGGTATCGCAGCCGGTGCAGCCAACGCAAACGACGGAAACGCAAAGCAATGCGACGCTGCCCGCGCCGCGCAACGCAGCCGAAGTCCCGATTCTGTCGGGAGGTGACGTGCGCGACCTGCTCATCGCCCAGCAGGTGCGCCGCATCGACGAGCTGGAACGCGAGGTGGCGGCGTTGCGGGCGGAACTGCATCGCAAATAATCGCAAAAATCGTAAAAAATGCGAGCAATCGGCATCGTCCGCAAAGCGACGCATGTCGAGAACGGCGGGCGTGGCGAGCGGGTAGACTTGCGGGTATGAGAATCGCACGTTTTACGCATAATGATGTACCGCAGTACGCCTTCGTTCAGACCGACAAGAACGACGGCAAGGACTATCTCGTGGCCTTGAACGGCTATCCGCTGTCCGGCCAGGCCGTCGAGCCGACCGGCGAGCGCTATCCGGTGGATGGTGACGGCATTCGTCTGCTGGCTCCGGTGATTCCGTCGAAGGTGTACGGTTTGGCGAAGAATTATGAGGCGCATGCGCAGTTCATGCATGAGGCCGGTCATTCCGATATCAAGCATGCGCCGGAGGATATGGTGATTTTCACCAAGCCGAGCACGTCGGTGATTGGTCCGGATGATCCGATTGTGATTCCGCTGTGTTCGAATGATATGAATTTCGAGCCGGAGTTGGCTGTGGTGATGGGTCGTATCGCCAAGAATGTGCCGGTGGAGCAGGCCATGGATTATGTGCTGGGTTTCACGTGCGTGAATGATGTGACGTTGCGTGATCTGCAGGGTCTTGATCCGACGTGGACGCGTGCGAAGGGTTTTGATACGGCGTGCCCGTTGGGTCCGTGGATTGTGACGCGTGACGATGTGGATTGGAAGGATGCGAAGATTTCCTTCACGCTCAACGGTGAGGATGTGCCGATGGCGTCGGGTACCACGGCGAATCTGATTCACGGCATTCCTGAGCAGATCGCGGCGATTACGAGTTTCACCACGCTGCTGCCGGGCGATGTGATTATGACGGGTACGCCGAACGCGTCGGGTCATCTGGATCCGGGTGACGAGGCGATCGTGCACGTCGAGGGCATCGGCGATCTGCGCAACGTGGTGGTGCGCGGCTGATTTTCGGCTTGCTGGCGGACTTTGGATTAGGCGGGTTTGCAACGTTTCGTGATTTCGTTACGTTGCTGCCCGCCTTTTTCGTATGTATTGCGATTGCCGGTGAGCGCTGGTGATTGTCGGTGACTGCCGTCCTGTGTCGAAAGACGGTTTTGAGAAACGCAAAAAGTTGAGTGTGTGGGACTCAAGTTTTGGGAATATAATGGCGATGAAGTCGGTTGAGCATATCAGACAACGACATATGCGTCCGAACGCCGGCCCGGTAGCGAAGGCCGGGCGGCCGGGCGCGAACCATGGAGGATGATATGGAACAGAAGTTCACGCAGATGGCGCAGGAAGCGCTTTCGGACGCCGTTCAGAACGCGGCGGCGCTGGGCAATCCGCAGGTAGACACCCTGCACCTGCTGGACGCGATGCTGCGTCAGGAAAACAGCATGGCCCGCGCGCTCATCGAAGCGGCAGGCGGCAACGCGCAAAACGTGAGCGCCGAAGTGCATCAGGCGATGCAATCGCTGCCGAGCGCCAGCGGATCGACCACAACGCAGCCGGACGTCAGCAGGCAGCTGTCGGCGGTGCTATCGCAAGCCGAAAAAGAAATGCAACGGAGGGGAGACGAGTACGTCACCGTCGACCTCATGCTGGTCGCAATCGCGGCCGCGAAACCTAATCAAAGCGCGGACATCTTGGAAAAGAACGGTCTTACCGCGGATAAGCTGCGTAACGCCCTGACCGCCGCGCGCGGCAGCGACCGCAAGGTGACCAGCGCCGACGCGGAAGGCTCGTACAAGGCTTTGGAGAAGTACTCCACCGATTTGACGGCCGCCGCGAAGGAAGGCAAGCTCGACCCGGTGATCGGCCGCGACCAGGAAATCCGCCGCGTCATCCAGATCCTGTCCCGCCGTACCAAGAACAATCCTGTGCTGATCGGCGAGCCTGGCGTCGGCAAAACCGCCGTCGTCGAAGGCCTGGCGCAGCGCATCGTCGCCGGCGACGTGCCGACCACCCTGCAGAACAAGAAGCTTATCTCGCTTGACCTGGGCTCCATGGTGGCTGGTTCCAAGTACCGTGGCGAATTCGAGGAACGTCTGAAGAGCGTGCTTGAGGAGATCAAGAAGGCCGACGGGCAGATCATCACCTTCATCGACGAGATCCACACCATCGTCGGCGCGGGCGCGGCCGAAGGCTCCATGGACGCGGGCAATATGCTCAAGCCCATGCTGGCCCGTGGCGAACTGCGCCTGATCGGCGCCACCACACTGGACGAATACCGTGAGAACATCGAAAAGGATCCGGCGCTCGAACGTCGTTTCCAGCAGGTGTTCGTCGGCGAGCCGAGCGTGGAGGACACCGTCGCCATCCTGCGCGGCATCGCGCCGAAGTATGAGGCCCACCACAAGGTGACCATCGGCGACGACGCGCTGGTCGCGGCGGCAACCCTGTCGAACCGCTACATTTCCGGACGCCAGCTGCCGGACAAGGCCATCGATCTGGTGGACGAGGCCGCAGCGCACCTGCGCATGGAACTCGACTCCTCGCCTGAGGAAATCGACGAACTGCGCCGCCAGGTGGACCGTCTCAAGATGGAGAAGTCGTACCTGCTGGGCAATCCGAAGAACGACAAGGCCGCGGAAAAGGCCGAAGCGGAACTGGACGACAGCGCCAAGGACCGTCTCGCCGATTTGAACCAGGAAATCGCCGACAAAAGCGAAAAGCTCAACGGGCTGAAAGCGCGTTGGGACGCCGAAAAGAACGGCCACAACCGTATCGGCGACCTGCGCAAGAAGCTCGACGAGCTGCGTACGCAAGCCGAAAAGTACGAGCGCGAAGGCGACCTGGCGAAATCGTCAGCCATCAACTACGGCGAAATCCCGGCCATCCAGAAGGAAATCGCCCAAGCCGAGAAGAACGAGGCGGAATCGGGCGGAGCCGACAATGCCAACGCCGACGTGCCGATGGTCCCCGACCGCGTCGACGCCGACTCCATCGCCGAAATCGTCTCCGACTGGACCGGCATCCCCGTGGGCCGTCTTATGCAGGGCGAAAACGAGAAGCTCCTGCACATGGAGGAGTACCTCGGCAAGCGCGTGATCGGCCAGAAGGAAGCCATCCAAGCGGTTTCCGACGCCGTGCGTCGCTCGCGTGCCGGCATCTCCGACCCGAACCGTCCGACCGGATCGTTCCTGTTCCTCGGCCCCACCGGCGTGGGCAAGACCGAACTGGCCAAGGCGCTCGCCGACTTCCTATTCGATGACGAGAAGGCCATGGTGCGCATCGACATGAGCGAATACATGGAGAAGGCCTCCGTGTCCCGCCTGATCGGCGCCGCGCCGGGCTACATCGGCTACGAAGAGGGTGGCCAGCTTACCGAAGCCGTGCGTCGCCGTCCGTATTCGGTGGTGCTGTTCGACGAGGTGGAGAAGGCCAATCCGGAAGTCTTCGACGTGCTGCTGCAGGTGCTTGACGACGGTCGCCTGACCGACGGCCAGGGCAGGACCGTGGACTTCAAGAACACGATTCTGATCATGACCTCCAACCTGGGCTCGCAGTTCCTCGTCAATCCCGACATGGACGCGGACGCCAAGAAGAAGGCCGTGATGGACGCCGTGCACATGCAGTTCAAGCCGGAATTCATCAACCGTCTGGACGAACTGGTCATGTTCCACCCGCTGACCCGCGAGGAGCTCGGCGGCATCGTGGACATTCAGGTCGCGCAGGTGTCCGCACGTCTGACCGACCGCCGCATCACGCTTGACGTGACCGATTCGGCGCGCGAATGGCTTGCCAACACCGGTTACGATCCGGCGTACGGCGCACGTCCGCTGCGTCGCCTGGTGCAGACCGAAGTCGGCGACCAGCTTGCCCGCATGCTGCTGGCCGGCGAAGTGCACGACGGCGACACCGTGCTGGTGGACCAGACCGGCGGCGACCACCTGGAGCTGTCCGCGTGGGCCGCGGACCAGCTGGAGGATATGGGCGAGGAGAAGACGGACGATTCCGCCGACGTCCCGAACCCGGCTGAGTGACGATTATCGATTGGTTACCTGTCGGTCGTAAGCCTGCAATACCAGGCCTGCGACCGACAGCACGGTCGAACCGAGCAGTATGGCGATCGCCAGCTTCGGTTGCACGCCGAACGCCAGCCACAACGCGCACGTCCACACCGCGACCACGATCGTCACCGACGTGGTGATCTGCAGCACACGTGCGCGGATCGCATGACCTACCACAGCGCGGAAGAGCAATTCTTCCGCGCTTTTTTCTTGCGTTGGCTCAGGGGATTTCGCTTGAGATCGCGCCGATTCTGTTGATTCTGTTGACTGTGCCGATTGCGCCTTTTCTGTTTCTGCCGTCTGCTGCGCGGTCATCGCGTGTTGCCGGACAAGCGTGCCAGCCAGCGAAAGCGTCGCGACCACGCCGACGAACGCGAAATACGGATCGCGCGAGCCGGCCGGGAAAATCCACGACACCACGCACAGCAGCAGGCTGTACGCGTAAACAATCGCCATGCCAAGCGAAACCAGCGAATCGCCGTTCGGACGTCGCCGCTGCAATGCGGGCAGGCCGCGGTGGTGAATCGGCGCCGCGCAATAGAACATGACCGGCGTGATGACGATGGCGTGCAGCCACGGATTCGTCAGCCAGCCCGGCATGGCGATTTTGGCCAGCGCCAGTAATGTGATGACGAACGTTGGAATGGTCAGGATAAGCGCGATGACGAGGCGCTTGCCGAGGTGGTCGGTGGGTTGTCCGTCGATGTCGGATGTCGATTCGCCGTCTGCCATCACTTTGCCGTCTATCGTCACTCCACCGTCGGTTGTGTGGGATGGGTCGGCAAATCCGCCGTCCGTCCGCAGCGGAATCGCCTGGCGTGCGTCCGAGCTTGGAAACAGCCGCAACAACGCCCAGGTGGCGATGGATGCGGCCACAATCGACACGGCCGCCAAAAACAGATCGAATCCCATAATGTCCCTTCGTGTTGGGCTGATGCATTTCGCGTTCGGCTGATTTCAGCATAGTGCACGGTTGTGTGGCATGCGGTCGGTCTTGCGAATGAATGTGGATGCGTGGATTGATGTGTTCCTGACGACGTGATACCATCGAACGTATGTTCGATAATCCTGTGTTTGTAGTGATATTGCTGGTGATCGTGGCCGCGCTCGGAGCGGCTGCGGGCTTCTTCGCGGGCCGTGCCAAAGGGCAGGATATGGCCCGTGGTGCGAAGGAATCCGACCTGAACGAGGCGAAGGCGCAGATCGAGGCGGACAAACAGGACATCAGCAATCTCAACGCGGCTGTTGTGCAATACCGTACGCAGGCGGAAGGATTCAGCCAACAGCTGACGTATCTCAAATCGCAATTGGCACAGGCCCAGCGTGCCGAGGAAATGCGCGTGGAACGTGAACGGCAGCGTGCCGCCGAAGAAGCGAACCGTCGTCAAGCCGAAAGCGAACGGAAACTGCAGGAGCAAAGCAAGGTGCTCTCCGCACTGGCTCCGGTGCAGAAGAACCTCGACGCCCTGCAGACGAAGGTCGCGCAAATCGAAGAGGGCCGCAAGCATGAGATGGGCGCGCTCGGCGAACAGCTCAAAGGTCTTGGCGAACAGCAGGCGCGATTGGATCGCGAGACGAGCGCCCTATCATCGGCATTGCGCAACAACAAGGTGCGTGGCGCGTGGGGCGAGGCGCAGCTGCGCAACATCGTGGAATCGGCGGGTCTGTTGGAACATGTCGATTTCGACACCCAAGTTGTGGTCACCGACGCCGATGGACATACGCAACGGCCGGATATGATCATCCACATGCCGGGCGGCAAAACCATTCCGATCGACGCGAAAGCGCCATACGCCGACTACCAGCGCGCATGCGAGATTCCAGACACCGCCTCACCGGAGGAGCTGGCCCGCAAGAACGAGCTGCTGCATTCCCATGCCAAAGCGGTACGAGACCATGTGAAGACCCTGGGAGACAAAGCCTACTGGAACGCGTTCAGCGATGCTCCGGATTTCGTGATCGCGTTCATCCCTAACGAATCGTTGCTGCAGGCCGCATTGGAAACCGACCCGACACTGATGGACGACGCATTCGCGCAGAAAGTCGCGCTGACCTCGCCGATCACCCTATGGGCGGTGCTCAAATCCGTGGCATACGCATGGCAGCAGCAAAGCCTGACCGATGACGCGAAAATGCTGTTCGACCTGTCTCGAGAGCTGTACGAACGGTTTGCAGTATTGGGGGAGCGGGCCACCAAACTGGGTTCCGCCATCACCAAAACGGTCGGCGCATACAACTCGTTCGCCGCGTCGCTCGAATCGCGCGTGCTGGTCACCGCGCGCAAACTGCAACGCGTCGACCAAAGCAAGGTCATCGGCACCGTCGACATGATCGCGCCCGAAAAAGGGGATATCCGCGAGTTGTCCGCTCCCGAGACCAACGCCGAATGACCATGTTTATCGCTCATAAATCACCCATACCGCACGGTGAATGACGAGCCGAAAGGATAGGCTGGAACCATGACCGAAGAGAACACTTTCCGCAAGACGACACCGGTTCCGACGCATGATTCCGCTGCGGGCCAGTCTGTTTCCGCTTCGACGGAATCCACCGTCGATTTCGCCATGCTCGAACCGCGCGACCAGCTCAAGGCGCTGCTGCAGGCCGAAATGAAGGACAAGCCGTTCTCGGAACTCTCCTCCGTGCTGTTCGACCATCGTGGAGCCTCCATCGTCGGTCATATCCTGCTCGACACGTTGGAGGAAGCCGGCTATTCCGTCGACGATTTCGACGCGGTCGGCGCATTGACCGCCGCGGCCGTGCCTCTGGTCTCCGCCATGATCCAGGCCGCCGCCTCCCGTGGCGAGGATTTGGACGGTTTCGTCATGGACTTCGTCTACCCGTCCATCAAGGGTCCGTCGATTGCCGGCAAACGCGTGGTGCTGATCGACTCCTGGCTGTCTGAAAAATCGTATGTGCAGACCTCATCGCTGGTCACCCTGCGCAACGGCAACGAGCTGAGCCTCGACTTCTCCGTGGTGGAGAACGAAGGCGCCAAAGTGCTGGCCGTTGCCTCGCTGATCGGCGGTGTCGACATGGTCGACCCGACCATCAAGGTCATCAACCCGGTCACTTCGGAGGAATCCGAACTGCCGTTCGTCGAAGTGTTCAAGGAATCCGAACTCCACTGAACACCGAGTTTCCCGCCGACCGACCGCAAACATATCTGCCGTTGACGTCGTCGAATGTGCGATGACAAGCATGATGATGCATACGGATGCGCGGGCCTTTGACATATTTGTATTGCTGTTCCTATGAAGGGGAGAACGTGCACGATCCCAATCCCATCGATGTTGCCGCACAGGCATCCGGCGAACCGACGTTCCGCGAGGTCGGCGTAGGACCGTGGTCGCAAACCCATCCAGGCGAACCACGCCCGGACGATGCGTCATCCCCCAATTACGACATCCGCTTCGACTCCACCCTGCTCGACGAAGGCGACCGCCGCAACGTGCTCGACCGCTACCGCTACTGGACGGTCGCGGCCATCAAAGCCGACCTGGACTCCCGCGGGCGCCACGATTTCGAAGTCGCCGCGGAGAACTGGACCCACGATTTCAACATCGGCTCCATGGTGCGCACCGCCAACGCGTTCCAAGCGCGCCGCGTGCACATCGTCGGCCCGCACAAATGGAATCGCAAGGGCGCGCTCATGACGGAGCTGTACCAGCACGTCGAAAACCATCCATCCATAACGGAACTCGTCGAATGCTGGAAACTGCGCATCGCCGGCGAAATCGCCGCCGCCCAATCGCAAGCCGCCGCCATCGCCTTCCATATGCGTGGCTCCGCAGCCGCGACGGACGGCGCTTCCGGCACTGCCCCGAACACAAGCGAAACCATGGCCCAACTGGAAGCCTTGGACGCGAAAATAGCAGAACTGCAAGCCGCCCGCGTCATCGCGCTCGACATCATTCCCGGCGCGGTGCCCATGGAAACCTACCATTTCCCCAAACGCTGCCTCATGCTTTTCGGCGCGGAAGGCCCGGGCCTGTCCGAAAAAGCGCTCGAACTGGCCGATGACGTGGTCTACATCTCCCAATTCGGCTCGGTCCGTTCCATCAACGCCGGCGCCGCCGCCGCGGTCTCCATGCACGCCTGGATCGCCCAGCACGCCGCGCCGCAAGCCTGATCGCGCCATCGGCACGCGGCAAGAAAAGCCGTCGAACGTTGCTGTACCGGAAAGATGACCAGGTGTCCAACAATTGGGTTGCGAAATGGAAGGCAACGTCCGCGGCCGGGTTGCGAACGGGGCACGAAATAGGGCACACGCTCGTCACACAGACGCGTTACTGTTAGGGTCATGCCTACTTTCACCAAAGAAGAAATCGTGCATTTGGGCGATCTGGCCCGAATCGCACTCACGGACGAGGAAATCACCCGTCTGCAGGGCGATCTGAACGTCATCGCCGAATCCATCAACAAGGTCCAGGAAGTCGCCACCGACGACGTGGAACCGACCGCGAACCCGGTCCCGCTGGAAGCCTACCTGCGTCCGGACGTCCCCGAGACCCCGCTGACCCAGGCCGAAGCCACCGCAGGCGCCCCGGTCTCCGAGGCCGGCATGTTCGTCGCACCGCGCATTCTGGGACAGGAGTGATATGAGCACCACCGAACTCGTCAAGCTTTCCGCCGCCGAGATGGCGGCCAAGATCAAGGCCAAGGAAGTTTCCAGCCGTGAGCTGGTCGAAGCCCACCTTGCGGTCATCGAATCCGCCGAACCGAGCGTCAAGGCCTTCCTAAAGGTCTCCGCCGACCAGGCCCTCGAACAGGCCGACGCCTTCGACGCCAAGTCCGATGAGGACAAGGCGCAGATGCCGGAACTCGCCGGCGTGCCAATCGCCATCAAGGACATGATCGTCACCAAGGGCATCGAAACCACCGCAGCCTCCAAGATCCTCGAAGGCTGGGTGCCGCCGTACGACGCCACCGTCATCGAGAAGCTCAAGGCCGCGGGCATGCCGCTGTTGGGCAAGACCAACCTCGATGAATTCGCGCAAGGCTCCTCCACCGAGCACTCCGCCTACCAGACCACCCACAATCCGTGGGATACCGAGCGCGTGCCGGGCGGTTCCGGCGGCGGTTCCGCAGCCGCAGTGGCCGCATTCGAAGCTCCGCTCGCCCTGGGTACCGACACCGGCGGCTCCATCCGCCAGCCGGGCTCGCTGACCGGTACCGTCGGCGTCAAGCCGACCTACGGCGGCGTCTCCCGTTTCGGCGCGATCGCCATGGCCTCCTCGCTCGACCAGATCGGCCCGTGCTCCCGTACGGTGCTCGACTCGGCCCTGCTGCAGGAAGTGATCGGCGGACACGACAAGCGCGATTCCACCTCCATTCCGGAAGGCCCGCGTCCGATGGTCGCCGCAGCCCGCGAAGGCATGAAGCGCGATCTGAAGGGCCTCAAGGTCGGCCTGATCAAGGAGCTCGGCGGCGAAGGCTTCCAGCCGGGCGTCATGGCCCGCTTCAACGAAGGCGTCAAGAAGCTTGAGGAAATGGGCGCGGAGGTCATCGAAGTGTCCCTGCCGCACCTGCCGTACTCCCTCGGCGCCTACTACATCATCATGCCGTCCGAGGTCAGCTCCAACCTGGCCCGTTACGATGGCATGCGCTACGGCCTGCGCGTCATGCCGCCGGCAGGCGTTCCGCAGACCGCCGCCAACATGATGGCCTACACCCGTGAGGCCGGCTTCGGCGACGAAGTCAAGCGTCGTATCGTCCTCGGCACCTACGCCCTGTCCGCCGGCTACTACGATGCCTGGTACGGCTCCGCGCAGAAAGTCCGCACCCTGATCATCGACGACTTCAAGAAGGCCTTCGAAAAGGTCGACGTGCTCGTCGGCCCGACCAGCCCGGTCACCGCGTTCAAGTTCGGCGAGAAGACCGAGGACCCGATGGCCATGTACGCCATCGACATCACCACCATTCCGGCCAACCTCGCCGGCGTGCCGGCAATGAGCATCCCGGCCGGCCTGAGCGACGACGGCCTGCCGGTCGGCTTCCAGTTCCTCGCCCCGCAGCAGCGCGACGAGGTCATGTACAAGCCCGCCGCCGCTCTCGAAGCGGCCCTCGAGGAAAGCTGGAACGGCCCGATCTGGCAGTCCCTGAAGACCCCGTGGCTCGACGGACTGGACAAGTAGGAAGCATCGGAGGAAAGAAAACAAAATGGCTGAAAAGTTGATGAAGTACGCCGATGCCGTCAAGAAGTTCGACCCGGTCATCGGTCTGGAAACCCACGTGGAGCTGTCCACCACCACGAAGCTGTTCTGCCCGGCCGAAGTCCACTTCGGCGGCGAGCCGAACACCCAGCTCACCCCGGTGAGCCTCGGCCTGCCGGGCTCCCTGCCGGTGGTCAACAAGACCGCCGTCGATTACGCGATCAAGCTGGGTCTCGCCCTGCACTGCGAAATCGCCGAATGGAGCCAGTTCGCCCGTAAGAACTACTTCTACCCGGACATGCCGCGCGATTACCAGATCTCGCAGTATGACAAGCCGACCAACGGCAACGGCTACCTCGACGTGGAGCTTGAGGACGGCACCATCTTCCGTGTGCCGATCGAGCGCGCCCACATCGAAGACGACGCCGGCAAGAACACCCACGTCGGTGGCGCTGACGGCCGTATCGAAGGCGCCGACCACTCGCTGGTCGACTACAACCGCGCCGGCGTGCCGCTGATCGAAATCGTGACCAAGCCGATCGAAGGCGCAGGAGACCGCGCCCCCGAAATCGCAGGCGCCTACATGCGCGCCATCCGCGACATCGTGCGTGCGCTGAACATCTCCCATGCCCGCATGGAGCAGGGCAACATGCGCGCCGACGTGAACGTGTCGCTGCGCAACAGCCCGTCCGATCCGTTCGGCACCCGTTCCGAAACCAAGAACGTGAACTCGTTCCGTGGCATCGAGAAGACTATCCAGTACGAGATCCGCCGCCAGGCCGCCATCCTTTCCGAAGGCGGCGAGATTCTGCAGGAGACCCGTCACTGGGACGAGGCCTCGCAGACCACCGCCGGCGGCCGCGTGAAGTCCGACGCCGACGACTACCGCTACTTCCCGGATCCGGATCTGGTGATGTTGCACATCACCAAGGAGCACATCGAGGAGATGAAGGCCCAGATGCCGGAAATGCCTCGTGAGCGCCGCAACCGCCTGAAGGGCGAGTGGGGCTTCAACGATCTGGAGATGCGCGACGTGCTCAACGCCGACGCTCTGGACCTGCTCGAGGACACCGTCAAGGCCGGCGCTTCCGCCGCAGGCGCCAAGAAGTGGTGGCTGGGCGAGCTGTCCCGCGAAGCCAACAACAAGGGCGTGAGCCTTGAAGAGCTGCCGATCACCCCGGCCGACGTCGCCGAGGTCGAGAAGCTCATCGCCGACGGCAAGCTCAACGACAAGCTCGCCAAGCAGACCGTCGCAGGCGTGCTCGCCGGCGAAGGCACTCCGGACGAGGTCGTCAAGAAGCACGGCTTCCAGGTCGTTTCCGACGACGGCGCGCTCGAAAAGGCCGTCGACGAGGCACTCGCGGCCAACCCGGACATCGTCGAGAAGCTCAAGAGCGGCAACATGAAGCCGATGGGCGCGATTATCGGCGCTGTCATGCGCGCCACCCGCGGCCAGGCCGACGCGAAGGCCGTTACCAAGATCGTGATGGGCAAGATCAAGTGACATTCCGGCGATTGCCGAACGTTGCCTGATTGATGGCATCGAAAGGCGTGCGTTTTTGCGATGAGAGGAATCGTAAAAACGCACGCCTTTCTGCATTTTGTTGCTTTTTATCTGCTTTTACATGCCTTTTCATACGATTCACGCGTCGGCTGGGGAGGTTTCACAGGGATTTTGCCTAACAAAACTCCCAGCTGGCGTTCAGTCGGGTACAATACCGTCGGTATGGGTGCGGCGAGGGACCGCGCCGAGAAACATAGGGAACGATAATCATGTCAGAGTACGCTGAAACCACAGCGAAGGAACAGACGACGGACCAGCGGGCGAGGGAGCTGCCGGAACGCATCGTCATTCCGCCCATCAAGGGCGAGATGGTGCACTTGCGCCCCGCCACCATCGACGACATCGCACGCATGGAGGTCATTGAGGCGTACGTCGGCGCATCCGGCATCACCGGCAAGGACCGCGTGGCCGAACGTGGCGCTGTGAACGCGTGGGTGCGTCGTTCCGTGGCATGGTCCAATGGCGAAAAATCGAACGAATCCGGCGTGGGGGATCCGGAATCTCGTCGTACCATCGCATGGTCCATCGTCACCGAAGCCGACCATGACGGCGACGGCGAGCTTGACGCGGCCTCTTCCGACAACGTGATCGGCATGATCTTCCTCATCGACATCGACGGCTGGGCACGTTCCGCCCGCATCCAAGTGGTGCTCGGCAAGGACTACCGCGGCCGCGGCTACTCGCGAGACATCATGCCCCGCGTGATGACGTACGGCTTCGCGCCGGAACCGGCGGGCCTCGGCATGCACCGCATTTGGGTGGCCGTGCCGGAACAGAACACGCGTTCCGTATCCGTCTACCAGTCGCTCGGCTTCGTGCCGTCCGGCCGTTCGCGCGATGCCCTGTGGAACGCGTCGGAGAACCGTTACCAGGACCTCATCGTCATGGACACGCTCGTCGACGAATTCGACCCGATCCGCTCGCTCGACGCGTTCGGCATGCACGTGATCGAAGACAATCCGGGCGTCAAGGAGGCGTTGAGCGCCCGCGAACACTCGATCGCCATCCAACTCAACTCCGTACATAAGGGCGATGCGGACGATGCCGCAGCGGCAGGCCAGAGTGGAGACACGGCGCAGACCTCCGCCGACGAGACGTCTGCCGCGCCATCGCAGGAATCGCAGCCGAACGAAGCATCCGGAACGGCGAAGACGGACCAGAAGGCCGGCGATGCCGACAACAACTGGCCGTACAGCTCGGATGAGCGCAAAACCTCGAAGGATGCTTGGTGGCGCACGCTTGGACGTGGCCGCAAGCGCGACACGGAAGGCAGACGATGAGCGCCGAGGACCTCGACAACTACGAAACCGACGCCGAGCTGTCCCTATACAAGGAATACCGCGACGTCATCAAACTGTTCACCTACGTTGTGGAGACCGAGCGCCGCTTCTATCTGGCCAACAAGGTCGATTTCAACGTGCGTTCCGCCGGCCAGGACGTCTACTTCGACGTGCGGCTGACCGACGCGTGGGTGTGGGACGTCTACCGTTCCAGCCGTTTCGTCAAGAACGTGCGCATCGTCACGTTCAAGGACGTGAACGTCGAGGAAGTGCAGAAAACCGACATCGACATTCCCGACAGCATGTAGCAGACCTACGGAAAACCAGTCTTCGGCGGAAGCCGTACGGCTGGTTTTCCTTCTATCAGGGCGATTGCTGTCGGACTTGGCGGTGATTTTGTGTGCATGCGCACAGGTGCGCTGTGCGTTTCCCTACCTTCGGGTAGAATATCTTCGATTTTGTTTGTAAGGAGACTTCAAAGTGACGCAAAAGCAATCCGTGGTCATCATCGGTGGCGGCCCTGCCGGCCTGACTGCCGCTTGGGAGCTCGTCAAGGACGGTGGCTCCGAACAGTACGACGTGACCGTGCTGGAAGCCACCCGCGAATTCGGCGGCATCTCCCGCACCGTCAAGCATGACGGCAATCGTATGGATATCGGCGGCCACCGCTTCTTCTCGAAGGACGACCGCATCATGGACTGGTGGAAGGACGTTCTGCCGCTGCAGGGCGCACCCAGCTATGATGACAAGAAGCTCCACCGCGAGCATGATATGGAGCCGGGCGGCCCGGATCCGGAAATCGAAGACAAGGTGATGCTCAAGCGCCACCGCGTGTCCCGCATCTACTGGAACCGCCACTTCCTCGACTACCCGATTTCCCTGAGCGCCAACACCCTGAAGGCCATGGGCTTCAAGCTCACCATGGTCGCCGGCTTCAGCTACCTGAAGTCCATGGTGCACAAGCTGCCGGAAACCAACCTGGAGAACTTCTACATCAACCGTTTCGGCCGTAAGCTCTACTCCATGTTCTTCGAGGGCTACACCGAGAAGCTGTGGGGCCGTCACCCGTCCGAAATCTCCGCCGACTGGGGCGCACAGCGCGTCAAGGGCCTGAGCATCATGGGCGTGCTGAAGAACGCCTTCCAGAAGCTCCTGCCGAAGAAGCGCGACAACTCCGAAGTCGAAACCTCCCTCATCGAGGAATTCTGGTATCCGAAGCTCGGCCCGGGCCAGCTGTGGGAAACCGTCGAATCCAACTGCGAAGCCGCCGGCGTGAAGGTCATCACCGACGCCAATGTGGTGGAAATTCGCCAGAAGGACGGCAAGATCGCATCCGTCGTGTACGAGGATTCCGAAGGCAACCGCACCGAAATGGCCGCGGACGACTTCATTTCTTCCATGCCGGTCAAGGACCTTGTCAACGCCGTGGACGCCTCCGACCAGCCGGCTCCGAAGGATATGACCGAAATCGCCAACGGCCTGCCGTACCGCGATTTCGTCACCGTCGGCCTGCTCGTCAAGCACCTGCGCCTGACCAACACCACCGACATTCCGACCCTCGGCAACCCGCCGATCGTGCCGGATTGTTGGATTTACGTGCAGGATCCGGGCTACAAGGTCGGCCGTCTGCAGATCTTCAACAACTGGAGCCCGTACCTGGTCAAGGACGTCGACAACACCGTGTGGATCGGTCTCGAATACTTCTGCGAGGAAGGCGACTCCTTCTGGAACATGACCGACGAGGAAGCCACCAAGTTCGCCATCCAGGAGCTCACCCGCATGCAGGTCATCAACGGCCCGCAGGACGTGCTCGACTCCCACCGCGAACGCGTCAAGAAGGCTTACCCGGCCTACTTCGACACCTACGACCGCATGCCCGAACTCGTCGACTACCTCGACTCCTTCGGCAACCTGTACTGCGTTGGCCGTAACGGACAGCACCGTTACAACAACATGGACCACTCCATGGCCACCGCCATCGAAGCCGTCAAGGACATCAAGAGCGGCGAAACGTCGAAAGACAACGTGTGGTCGGTCAACACTGACAAGTCCTACCACGAAGAAAAGTAGAAAAATAAATAACGCGTGCGCATACGCCCTTTCTCCGGCGCTCGACGTACCTTTGTACGCCTTCGGCCTCAGACGGGCGTCTTCGCACGCGTTATTTATTTTTCGCAGCGTAACTTTGATCAAGCCCATGCTTTTTGGCATGGGCTTTTTCATTGCGATTTTCATTGCGATTGCGCGGTGCGCGGACCGCACGGGCGGACCGCGCGTGCCCGCTTCGCGTTGGTCTGGGTTGCGTTGTATGGTTAGGACAGTTCAAAAACCGCGATGTTTCGCGGCGGACTTTTCATTCGACGGAAATTTTCCGCAATTCTTTTTTACAGCTGTCGCGGGCGCATGCCTGTGGAAGCCAAGGAAAGGCAACTACCAGTGGCAACAAGCCCTAATCTCGATGATATGAAACTGCCCGAGCTCAAGGAGCTCGCCAAGCAGATGGGACTTCGTGGTGTCTCCACCATGCGCAAGACCGAACTGATCGCAACACTTCAAGCCGCCCGTTCCGGCGGCCAGGCTCCGGCCGGCGTCACCGTGCGCGCGCCAAAGTCCGCTCCCGCCGCAGACGCTGAGGTCAAATCGGCAAAGGACAAGAAGGCCGATGAAGCCAAGCAGGAGGAACGCCCCGTCCGTGCCAAGCAGGCCAAGTCCGCGGAATCCTCCGAAGTCGCGGATGCCGTGGCAGCGGTGGACGCGTTGAAGCCGAACGATGAAGCGCCGAAGCGTCGTCGCCATCGTGACGCCGAAGCCGGCGCCGACCTGCTCGCCGAACTGGGCCTTGACGATGCCGCTCCGAAGCAGGATGACCGCCGTCGCCGTCGTGATGACGACCGTAGGGACGATTTCGAGCCGCGTCGCCGCCGTCGCGTGGCGGACGGGCCGAAGAGCGAAGACGTCGTGCGCGACCTTGATGACATCCTCGCCACGCTGCCGTCGCAGGAAGATGCCGACGATGATAAGCGTCGCGACGAGACCGAAGACAACGAATACCGTCACAGCCGTGGACGCAACGATCGCCGTGGCCGCCGTATGCGTGGCCGTGACCGCGATTACGACGAGCGTGACGAGCGTCGCGGCAGGGGCGATCGCAATGATCGCAACGACCGTAACGATCGCGCCGACCGCATGGACCGCAACGCCGACCGCGACCAGCGCAACGATCGTATGGATCGCGCCGACCGCGACCAGCATCGCGACGAGCCGAAGGAAGACCTCGTGCCGGTCGCCGGCATCGTCGACGTGCTCGACTCCTACGCGTTCGTGCGTACGTCCGGCTACCTGCCGGGACCGAACGACGTGTATGTCTCCATGGGCCAGGTCAAGAAGTACGGCCTGCGCAAGGGCGACGCCGTGCACGGCTCCATCCGCGCCCCGCGTGAAGGCGAACGTCGCAACCAGCGTCAGAAGTTCGTGCCGCTGCAGTCCATCGACTCCATCAACGGCATGAGCGTCGAGGAAGCGCAGCATCGTCCGCAGTTCAGCAAGCTCACCCCGCTGTATCCGCAGGAACGCCTGAAGCAGGAGACCACGCCGAACAAGCTCACCGGCCGCCTCATCGACATCGTGGCGCCGATCGGCAAGGGCCAGCGTGGCCTGATCGTGTCCCCGCCGAAGGCCGGCAAGACCATCACCCTGCAGAACATCGCCAACGCGATCGCCACCAACAATCCGGAAGTCCACCTGATGGTCGTCCTCGTGGACGAACGTCCGGAGGAAGTCACCGACATGGAACGCACGGTGCAGGGCGAGGTCATCTCCTCCACCTTCGACCGTCCGGCCTCCGACCACACCACCGTCGCCGAACTGGCCATCGAACGCGCCAAGCGTCTCGTGGAGCTCGGCCAGGACGTGGTGGTGCTGCTCGACTCCATGACCCGTCTGGCCCGCGCCTACAACATCGCCGCGCCGGCCTCCGGCCGCATCCTGTCCGGTGGTGTGGACGCGCAGGCGCTGTACCCGCCGAAGAAGTTCTTCGGCGCCGCCCGCAACATCGAAAACGGCGGCTCCCTGACCATCATCTCCTCCGCGCTGGTGGAAACCGGTTCCAAGATGGACGAGGTGATCTTCGAGGAATTCAAGGGCACCGGCAACATGGAACTGCGCCTGAGCCGTGAGCTCGCCGACAAGCGCCTGTTCCCGGCCATCGACGTGAACGCCTCCGGCACCCGCCGCGAGGAGCTCATCACCGATCCTCAGGAACTGCCGATCATCTACCGTCTGCGTCGCCTGCTGGGCGGCCTCGAGCCGGAACAGGCCTACCAGACGCTCGTGCCACGCCTGAAGAAGACAGCGACCAACCGCGATTTCATGGCGTCGCTCATCCAGCAGAGCGGCAACGCCACCAACGGCAACTGAGTCGTCGGCTGCAAGCGAATCTGAAGGTTTGAGGGGCTGCATGGCAATCGCCGTGTAGCCCCTTTCCTATGCGTACGTTTCGACGAATTTCGTGAAATTGACCACTTCTTGGACAACGTTGTCAATTAAAAAATAGGTAAAAATACGACGAGAAAAGATAAATGGGGAAAATATATATGGTCGATATGGGGGTATGAGCTAAATAAAACAAAGATATTTCATGACAGCGTTGCGCCGTCCGGATAAACTGCGGCGATTCCGCGACGGTATGTGCGCGGTAGTGGGTATGGTAAGGAAGAAAAAGAACATGGAACTGCAGTGGGGACGGTCGATTGCGGCCGGTGCAGTGGATTGTTGGAAAAGGGGTATGAATGACCAACAGTGACAATGGTCCGGTAGACGCACGTACGGTTGCGAGCCAGCTCGACGCGACCGATGGCGTAATCCTCGACATGCTTGAAAAGGATGGCCGAGCCACGCTGTCCCACCTTTCCGAGGCGACAGGCCTGTCCGTGTCCGCCGTGCAGTCGCGCGTGCAGAAGCTTGAGCGTCGCGGCGTGATCCGAGGCTACAAGGCGGTTATCGACGACGAGCGCCGCGGCCTTGCGGTGAACGCCTACATCGCGGTCACGCCCATCGATTACTCCCAGGAAGCCGAGATTCCAGACAAGCTCAAAACATCGACGGCATCATGTCCTGCGATTCCGTCGCCGGTTCGCCCAGCTTCATGCTCACCGTTCGCGTCGAATCGCCCAGCAAGCTCGAAGAGCTGTTGAACCTCATCCATCGCACGGTGTCGGTCAGCACCGAAACCACCATCGTGCTGCAGCGTTACTTCGCGAAGTGACCGCTGTTCGGCAGATGCCGCGGTAGGGTGCGCGGTAGGCTTATACCCATGAGCGACAGCGAACATGACTGGCTTCGGCCAGAAGAAGAAACCGAATCCGAAACCATCATCGACGCGCGCACCGCGCAGAACAACCCCGAAGTGGCCGATGTGGTGGCTAAAATCGCCTCGCTGCGCCAATCGATAGACAACGTCGACACCGCCATCGTCTCGCTGCTGGCGGAACGGTTCAAATACACGTCGCAGGTGGGTGTGCTCAAGGCGCGTGCGGGCTTCGCGCCGGCCGATTACCAGCGTGAACATGCCCAGATCGAGCGTCTGCATCGCATTGCCGACGAAGCCGGACTGGATCCGGAAATCGCCGAAATGTACCGCGAATTCGTGGTGACCGAGGCCAAGCGCCGCCACAAGCGCATCGCCGAAAACGGGGGAGACCCGGGCGTACTCGACGTTTTCGCCTGAGCCGTCCGTTTTCCGCGCGCCCCGCGCGAACGTCCATTGCCGACGGGCATGCCGGGCACTACATTAAATGCCTTGGAAAGTTGTTTCGATTGCGATTGAGAGGTCCGGCATGCGCCACGCCACCGCGAACCGTCCATCCGGTGCCCGACGCCCGCTTGCCGCGGCGATCGCGGTCGCCGTCATCACCGCCGCTCCCGTCGCGGCAGTCGGCGTGAACGACGCGATATCGGCCTTGCAACAGAATGGGCAGTACGCGGCCGATGCATCGCATGATGACGTGATGAGCGCCTACACCTCCATCGACAAACCAGGCCGCCTTTTCCTGACCAACAGCGGATCCTCCACGTCGAAACGCGTTCCCAAAGGCGTTGTCGCATTGCCGTGGAAAATATCCGCCTCCTTCACCCTCAACGGGCCCGACGTAAGCGTTTCCGACGTTTCCGGCGCTTCCGGCATGATCGGCATACGCATCGCCCTGCATGCCACGAAACCCGACGTGACCGCCAATCTGACGCCAATCGTCGCCTTCACCATTCCCGGACGCGTCGGCAGTGACGTGACCGCCGATGACGGCGTGCTCGTCTCATCCGACAACACCTCGACCCTGGTGGCTGCGGTCGGCAAACCGGGCGAGGACCTGACCTTCAACGCCTACGTGACGGCGAAGCACTTCACCATGAGCTCACTGTCCATCGCCGCGGTGGAAGGCAACGTTCAGCAATCACTGCCTGACCTGACCAAGCGCGCAACCACCTTGGTGGACGGTCTGACCAACGTCGGCTCGCAACGCAACCGCAAGCTCATCGCCCAACTGGAACAGCTCAGAGACAACGAGAAAGCGCTCGCCAAACAGACCATCGCCGTACGTTCCAAAGCGCACGATCAGGCGTTCGACGGCTACATCGACGCGTACGTGGGCTCATACACCACGCATCTGTCCGGTTCGATCGGCAACGCCACACAGCTTCCCGCCATTCTCGGCACCGCGTCCGAACTGAACGGCGATACCTCCGTAGCTAAATCCGTGGCGGACCTGGCCAACGCCGTCAACGACGTGAGCGCCGCATACCGGCATATCGGCGCGGCCGACGCCGTCGACGAGGTGATTCGCACCATCGAACAGCGTGGCACATCCGGCTTGGTGAACGAGCTCACCAAGCGCGCCGGCGAGGAACAACAGCGCGGCTCCAAAGACTACAGTGCCGGCCAATCGCAGCTGTCCGCGGCCATGATCCCGTATTCGATGGATTTCACCGACGCATACACGGCTCGGCTTAAGGAACTGGGCGCCACCGCAGGCACGGCTGGCAGCTACGAAACCCAGGCGATTGCCGACGTGCGTGCCGGCATCAAAGACAATGAGAAGCTCAAAACCGCGTCCGACAAGGTGTCCGCGGCGATGACCGCGTTGGCGGACGCCAGCGAGCACACCGGACAGGCCAGCGCATTCCACCAGATCGTGCTGCGATTCGCCGACCAGCTGGATTCGGATGACGACACGTCCGAATCGGGCGCTGCCGATGACGCTTCTGTGCTGGACACGTTGCGTTCCGCCTCCGCCAGCCAATCGTTGTGCGCGAAAGCCGAGAAACGGCGGTCCCGTGCGCAACGCAAGGCCGAACGCGCGCAGGCGAAGAACAACACCGCCGATTCGACCAGCTTGGTCGATGACAAGAACGCCATCAGCATGGATGATGTGATGAGCTACGCGGGCGGACTACGCCCGTCGTTCGGCGCCGCGGCGGACACCACGTCGAAGAATGTGGCGAAAGTCGGGGGAGTGGACGGCTCTTCGAAGAACAGCGGTGGCGATTCGTCCGACGGTTCGGCGGATTCGTCCGCCAGCTCGCTACCAATTACCGGCTATGGCTTGGCGAAAACCGGTTTCACGCCGGATAATGGCGATTTGATTGACGAGACGGTCGAATTGGCCGCCGCTGCGGAAGTTTTCGACGATGCGCTGCAGGCTGGATTGGGTGGGAACGGTTCCGGAAATTCGTCCGCTGGCCCGCAGTACCTCCTGTCCGTTCCGGTGCTGTAGAGCACGCGGTTTGTGCGATGCGCTAAATCCGATAGTGCTCCGTCGCTTACGTGGTACGTTTCGGGGTTTTTGATTGCGATTTCCGCCTCCGCTTGTGCATTCGTTGAGATTACGCCCATAAAAACCATTTTTCGCGTACGGGTTTGTGCGCAGGGGCAGGAATGTACGCTGAGAACAGCCGAGAACGGGATAAGGACGGTTCTATGCGCGCACGTCTTGCGATTTAGAGCGATTCTGCACGGACGTGAGCAAAAGGGGATATGATTTCGACCGTTTTGCCTGCGATTTATACCCCTTTTCGCTCACGAAAGCATTTTTCCCGCGATTTTGACTGAATATGAGCAAAAGGGGGCACGGTTAGTTGCAGACAGTGACGGGATAGACGAGGGGCCTCTCCTTCATGCAAAGGAAAGGCCCCTCGTATGTGGGTGAAGTGAGCGGCTGCGCTACAAAAGCCGCTGGCGGCTCACCTCAGAGACTCACTTCTTCGGTTTCTTGGCCGGCGGTTCGCCTAGCTCGCTTTCGGCGACCGTCACATCGGCGGCCTCGTCCTCACCCTCGGCGGCAGCCGGTGCGGTGAAGGCGATCGGTCCGGTCACGCGACCAGCTTCGGCGATATCGCCCAGCGCGGCCTCGATGGACCCGCGCACATCGTCGGCAACGGCAAGCGTCACAGACAAGATCGGGGTCTTCATCGAAACCTTGGCCTTCGACTTGATGCCACGCAGCGCGGCCAGAGCCTCACCGGCATGAGCAAGCAGATCGGCGGATGCGTCGCCGGCGGCAGCCGCGTACACGTCGGCCACAGGCCATGCTGCGCGGTGCACGGAGCCCTCGCCCTCATGCATCCAGCTCCACACCTCTTCGGTGGCATACGGCAGGTACGGGGCCAGCAGGCGCGCGAACGCATCAAGACCCAGGCCCAGCGTGGTGCGTGCGGACTTCACCGCGGCCTCGCTCGGCACGTTGCCGGTGGAATCGGCGGTGCCGTAGGCGCGGTTCTTGACCAGCTCGATGTAGTCGTCGCAGAACTGCCAGAAGTAGTTCTCGATGACTTCCAGAGCCTTGGAATGCTCGTAGTTGTTGAGATCGTCGGTGGCTTCGCGGACCACGGCGGCCATCTTGGACATCGCGGAACGGTCGATCGGCTCGGTCACGTCGGCCGGGTTCCATGCGGCGACTGCCGGAGCGCCCACGTGATGGTTCTCGTCCTCACGGCCGATGGCCAGCGCGAACTTGGTGGCGTTGAGCAGCTTGATGGCAAGACGACGGCCGATCTTCATCTGGCCTTCGTCGTACGTGGCGTCCAGGCCCAGACGTGCGGCCGCGGCCCAGTAACGCACCGCGTCGGCGCCGAACTGCTTGATTGGCTTGTCCGGCACGACCACGTTGCCCTTGGACTTCGACATCTTCTTGTGGTCCGGATCGAGGATCCAGCCCGACAGCGTGGTGTTGGACCACGGCAGGCACTTGTTCTCCAAGTGCGCGCGGTCCATGGTGGAGAACAGCCAGGTACGGATGATGTCCTGACCCTGCGGACGCAGGTCCATCGGGAAGGTGGCGTTGAAAATGGCCTGGTTCTCTTCGCCCGGCTCCTCCCAACGGGTCACGATCTGCGGGGTGAGCGACGAAGTCGCCCAGGTGTCCATGATGTCCGGCTCGGCGGTGAAGCCACCCGGCACGTCACGCTGGTCCTCGGTGTAGCCTTCCGGCACATCGTCGGTCGGATCGATCGGCAGACGGTCCTCGCTCGGGGTGATCGGATGGTCGTAATCGGCGGTGCCATCCTCCTTCACCGGGTACCACAGCGGGAACGGAACGCCGAAGAAGCGCTGACGGGAGATCAGCCAATCGCCGTTGAGGCCATGCACCCAGTTCTCGTAGCGCACGCGCATGAAATCGGGATGGAAGTTCAGTTCCTTGCCGCGTGCGATGAGCTCGGCGTTCAGCTTCTCGTCGGTGCCGCCGTTCTTCAGGTACCACTGGCGGGAGGTGACGATTTCGAGCGGCTTGTCGCCCTTCTCATAGAAGTTCGTCATACGCTTGGTCGGGGTCGGCTCGCCGTCCAGATCGCCGGCAGCGCGCAGCTCGTCGACGATGACCTTACGTGCGGAGAACGTGGTCTTGCCCGCGGTCTCCTGGAAGATGCGCTTGCCTTCCTCGGATTCGATCCAATCCGGGGTGTCCATGACGATGCGGCCGTTGCGCTGGATGATGGAACGCAGCGGCAGGTTCAGATCGCGCCACCATTCGACGTCGGTGACGTCGCCGAACGTACAGCACATGGCGATGCCGGCGCCCTTGTCCATTTCCGCCGCCTTATGCGCCAGAATCGGCACCTTCACGTGGAACAGCGGGGAGTAGACGTACTGGCCGAAATACTGCTTGTAACGCTCGTCGTCCGGGTGCGCGATCAGCGCGCCGCAGGCGGCCAGCAGTTCCGGACGGGTGGTCTCGATGTAGATCGGGGTGCCGTCTTCGAAACGGAACGCCACCTTGTGGTAGAAGCCCGGATATTCGCGCGATTCCAGTTCGGCCTGGGCCACTGCGGTCTGGAACGTCACGTCCCACAGACCCGGAGCGTCCTTCTGATACGCTTCGCCACGGGCCAGGTTGCGCAGGAACGCCTTCTGGGCCACGCGCTGCGGATGCTCGCCGATGGTGTGGTAGGTCTGCGACCAGTCGATGGACAGGCCGAGGGAGCGCCACAGCGCCTCGAACTGCTTCTCGTCCTGGGCGGTGAGCTTCTCGCACAGCTCGATGAAGTTCTTACGGGAGATCGGCACCTGGTCCTTGGCGTCGATCTTCTTGCCGTCCGTACCCTCGAACGGCGGCACGAAATTCGGATCGTACTTCAGGGACGTATCCACGCGCACGCCGTAATAGTTCTGCACACGGCGTTCGGTCGGCAGGCCGTTGTCGTCCCAGCCCATCGGGTAGAACACGTCGTAGCCGTTCATGCGCTTGAAACGTGCGATCACATCGGTGTGCGTGTAGGAGAACACGTGGCCGACGTGCAGGTGGCCCGAAACGGTGGGCGGCGGGGTATCGATGGAATAAACGGCCTTACGGTCGCGGGTGCCCTGGAACTTGTAGACTCCGCTCTCGTCCCAGACTCCGCGCCACTTGTCTTCGAGACCGTCCACGCCGACCTTGTCGGGCAGCGGCGTGAGGTTCGCGTTGATGGTGTTATCTTGGCTTTCAGTCATAGTCGCTAGTCTAGAAAGCGAATGTGACAACTGCCGTCGTATCAGCGCCTATCGAACCGAATGCCGGAATCGCAGGCAAATCGCGGAAAATCCACATAAAAAACCGTGGAAAAATCAGTGCAGCGTCAATCTGTTCAACGGCAGCAGACGGTCGGTCAGATTCTTCGGATACCCCTGCAGCCCATCGGAAACGGCAAGGAAGTTCTTACGTGTGTACAGCCAGTCGCTGGCCGCGTTTTCGCTGACGGCGCGCGCGTAATCGCGCATGCGGGCCTGATAATCGTTGTCGTTGGTCGCGGCCATGGCATTGGCGTAAGCCTGCTGCGCGTCGCCGTTCTCGAAATGGAACACGGACTGGCCGTTGTCGAAGACGCTTGCGTCACCTTCGTCGCTCATGGTGGTCAGCGCGATGTTATAGGTGCCGGCGTTCATGCGTTCCGTCACGTTCGCGGCGGAATCGAGCACTTCCAGATTGGTGTTGATGTTGAGGTTTTCGATGGCGGTTTTCACGTCGTTGCCGATGCTTTCGTATTCCTTCGGCACCAGAATGTCGATTGGCGCGATGTAGTTCACTCCGAAATACGTGCGCATCCGTTGCCCCTGTTCGAGGTTGTAGAGGTACAGTCCGCTCAGGTCCTCATACCCGTCTTCCAGCGGGCTGATCGGCCCTCCTAGCGGCGCGTACGCGTCGGGCGCGTTCTTGGCGATGGTCTTCGCATCGATGGCGTATCGCGTCATCTTGCGGATCTGCTCGTCGGAGAAGGGGCTGTTGTTGTCGTTGTTGAACGCGAGCATCACCTTGTCGAAGCTGATGCCGCTGTCCGCGGTAATACCGTTGGTCTTGCCCAGTTCCGAGGCGGTTGAAGCGCTCAGCGGCAGCGCCATGCTGATTTTGCCGGCTTTCATGGCATCGGCCATGGATTCCTCGTTGGTGTAGTAGTAGAGCGTCACTTGCGATGATGCGGCTTTTTTGCCCCAATACGAGTCGTTGCGTTGCAGCACGATTTGCGATTGGTCCGCGGTTGACACGGTGAATGGTCCCGATCCGACCGCCGATTTCGCATAGTTGGTTTTGCTTTCCGCGTCGTACACGACGCCTGCACGGCCGGCCAGCGCGCGCAACAGCCGCGGATTCGGCTTGGCGAGCGTGATGACCACCGTATTCGCATTGGGATTGGTGATTTCCTTCAGATCACCAAGCTGGTCGGCTCCCACGTAATGGTTGTTGACGGCGTTCTGCAGCGACCAGACCACGTCGGACGAGTCGAGTTTGTGCCCATTGGCGAACGTCATGCCGTCGTTCAGCGTGAACGTGTACGTGAGACCGTCGTCGGAAGCCTGCCAGGAGCTGGCGATTCCCGGCTGCAGTTTGTTGGTTTCGCTGCGTGACACCAGCGTTTCGTATACGTTGCCGAGCAGCGCTTGCTCCACGGCGGTGCCTTGTTCGGTGCGGATGTCAAGCGATTTCGGCGCATTGCCTTCGATGCCGACGGTCACCGACGAGTCGGAGACGAGCGTGCCGAAGGATGTGATGGGATTCTTGCGGCCTGTCAGCGACAGTCCCAGCCACAGCAGCACACTGAGCACGATCGCGACGCCGAAGAAGATCAGCCAGCGCGTCGCCTCGGCTTTCAGATTACGTTTCCGCCCGTTTTCATCCATGCACCCGAGTCTAGTTGACGCGTGCTACACGCCCGATGGCCGGGTGCGATTCGACGGAGTGCCGGCGCGGCGGCTGGCATGCGTCGGAATCACGCGGCGAACGCGCTCGGACACGTGTCGTTGAGGGGGCAGTCGGCGCAATCCGGTTTTCGCGCATGGCAGATGGCGCGGCCATGCAATATCAAACGGTGAGACAGATCGGTCCATTCTTCGGGAGGGAAGCAGGCGGTGACCTCACGTTCGATGGCCACCGGGTCAGGGGAGGGGCTCGCCCAGTCGGACCGCCACCGCAATCGCCCAGTCACACGAATCACATGCGTGTCCACAGGAAAACCGGGCACGCCGAACGCGTTGCCCAACACCACGTTCGCGGTTTTGCGGCCCACGCCCGGCAGGCTGACCAGCGAAGCCATATCGGCTGGCACCTCGCCCCCGAATCGCACGCACAACTCATGCGACAGCCCGATGATGTTGCGCGCTTTCGTACGGAAGAAGCCGATGGTGCGGATGATGTCCTCGACGTGCTCGGGATTCGCGGCGGCAAGCTCCGCCGGACCGGGATATTCGCCGAACAGTTCCGGCGTGACCATGTTCACGCGCTTGTCGGTGGTCTGCGCGCTCAACACCGTAGCCACCAGCAGTTCGAAAGGAGAATTGAAGTTCAACGCGCATTTCGGATCGGGAATCTCCACGCACAACTGCTCGTATTCCTGATGCATGCGCGCGATCCGCGCCTTCTTCGATTCCCGAGGCATGCCTCCAGCCTACCCCTCGCATGCGGACGAACGCGGAAAACCTATGGAAACGTCGCAATCGGCAAAAACAGCGAAAATCCATCGAAAAAACGACAGAAAATCAGCAAAAAACAACAGGAAATCAGCGAAAGGCCAACGAAAACAAACGAAACCCGTCGAACATCAACGGAATGATCGCAAGAAAAAGTCAGCTTTCGCCGGACTCGCCGTGAGCCGCATCCTTGGCCGCGGCCTCATGCTCATCCTCTTCCGGCGGATCGAAACGATAGCCGACGTTGCGCACGGTGCCGATGAGATGCTCGTACTCGCCACCCAGCTTGGCGCGCAGACGACGGATATGCACGTCCACAGTGCGGGTGCCGCCGTAATAGTCGTAGCCCCACACCTCCTGCAGCAGCTGCGCACGCGTGAACACGCGGCCCGGATGCTGCACCAGATACTTGAGCAGCTCGAACTCCTTGTACGCCAAGTCGATCGGATGGCCATGCAGGCTGGCCGTATAACCGTTGGTATCCACTACCAGATCGCCGGAACGGATCAGGCCATCCTCGTTCTGCACGCCCTGCTCGCCGGTGCTAGCGGCCGTGCTGGCCGGCGCATTGCCCCGTTCGGACACCAGACGCAGACGCCCCTCCACTTCGGCGGGGGAAGCGGAGGCCACCACCACATCGGCGATGCCCCACTGCGAATTCACCACGGTGAAACCACCCTCGGTGAGAATCAGCACGATCGGCGTGGACAGTCCCGACGCGTGAATCAGGCGGCACAGCGTTTTCGCGGTGGCCAAATCGTCACGCGCATCAAGGAAAAGAATGGTGTTCTCCGGCATCTTCACCAAGCTCGCCGCATCCATCGGCAGAACGCGCACGCGGTGGGACAGCAACGCCAGCGAGGGAAGAACGGTGGCCGGGTCGCTAGCGAACGTCATAAGCGTAAGATCCGTCACGTCAGCTCCCTTTTGTTCTAAACTGATGCCGCGATTGTACACGCAAAATGTATTATCGGCGTTTCATCGATTGTAACTGAAGTATGTGGACACATACGGCTACATTTATTCATATTGCATACGTATTGACCACAATATAAAAAGGGGGTCCGAGATGACCGCTCCGCAGGCCGTTTCCCAGCAAAACCCGTCGAAGGTCGCTTTCGGCAAAGTATTGGCGATCCAGATCGTCGCGTACGTGGTATTGGTGGCGCTCGCGCTCGTTCCCGGCATCGCATACGGCGATTCCGCCAATCCCGCCGTGGTGCCGTTCACCATCATCGGATCGCTGGCGATGATCGCGCTGCTGGTAGTGTTCAGCCCGTTCCGCGACGGCACCGCCGGACACGTGATCGCCGTCATCGCCGGCCTGCTGTCGGTGGTGTGCGCCACGACGATGACGCTCGGACGGGCGATTTTCGCCGCCGACGCGACCGGCGGCAAGGACTTCTCCATGGAGGACGGCTGGATCGCCGGCGTCGGCGGCCTGCTGATCCTGCTGATCGTGATCTCCTTCGGACGCCAGATGGCCCGCGAAAACCGCACGCACCTCATCCGCTCGCTGTCGCACAGCGTGGTCGAAGGCGTTGCGATGATCGCCAGCGCAGGCTGGTGCTTCCTGCCGACGGTACTGAAGGCGATTGGCACGGTCGCGTTCGTCGTGGTGCTGCTGGTGATCGTGGCGCTCGCCGTCTGCTCGTACTTCTGGCATCGCGACGCCGACCCCGAACCGACCGCGCGCGATCCGTGGATCGGCATCGCGATGCTGCCGGTCATGATCGCCGGTGCCGTGGTAGGCATCGCCGCGCTCGCCGTCGTGACGTTCTGACGATTTGGCGGTTGCGTAATCGCCATAATTCACGTATTTAAAAAGCCCGTAATCATTGCGATTGCGGGCTTTTCCGTTGCGCTGCGTGCGCTGCTGTGGGCTGTAGCGTCAGCCGAGGAAGCCGAGATGTTCGAACAGCACTTTCAGGCCGATGAGGATCAGCACGACGCCGCCTGCGATCTGCGCCGGCTTCTGCCAACGCGAGCCGAACACGCGGCCGATATACAGGCCGGCGGCGGAGAACAGGCCGGTGGTGATGCCGATGATGACCACCGACAGCCAAATGTTGAGCGTCATGAAAGCGAAGCTCACGCCGACGGCGAAGGCGTCGATGCTGCAGGCCACGGCGAGCGGCAACATGTGCCGCCAATCGAATTCAGGGGTTTCCTTGGCGTTCTCCTCGTCCTCTTCGAACGCCTCGCGTACCATATTGCCGCCGATTAGGGCGAGCAGGCCGAAAATGATCCAATGGTCCACGGCGGTCACGTATTTGCTGAACGTGCTGGCCGCGAAATAGCCCAGCAGCGGGAACAGCGCCTGGAATCCGCCGAACCACAGGGCGGTTTTGAGCGCGTCCAGACCGCGCAGCTTCTTGACGGTCAGGCCTTTGCCGATGGAGACGGCGAACGTGTCCATGGACACGGACACGCCAATAAGCAGAATCTGAATGAGCATAGCTGGTGAAAAGGTTCATCCCGCCGGTCTCCCCACGGGATGGGCCTCGACGGATTGCGTTCCGCCTACGCCTAGGAGTACCGACACAGAACTGCCGCACGCGGATCGATGGTGTCCCGCGGGCTTTGAATTCAGCGAATACTGTTCGCATGCCGTAAATTACAAGCCACCACTATAACGCACAAGCCGCCCTTGAAACAAGAGCGGCTTGTTATCGTCTATCGTCGAGTCGGAATTATTTCGACTCACTTCTCGCTTCCGCATGCTGCGCATGCGGCTTCGCCGCATAGCTGCTTACTTCGGCTACTGACAGCGCACCGCGCTGTCAGCTTCACGCCTCAGCGAGGCGCTTGCGGGCTGCGACGATTTCCTCCTCGGCCTTAGCGGCACCGGTCCAGTAGTCGCCCGGCTTGACTTCCTTGCCCGGCTCCAGAGCCTTGTACTGCTCGAAGAAGTGCTTGATTTCAGCCTTGTGGTACTCGGACACGTCGTCGACGTCCTTGATGTCGTCGAAGCGGACGTCGGCCGGCACGCACAGCACCTTGTCGTCTCCACCGGCCTCGTCGACCATGTGATACAGGCCGACGGCGCGGCACTCAACCACGCAGCCCGGGAACACGGAGTTCGGAATCATGACCAGGGCATCGAGCGGATCGCCGTCCTCGCCCAGGGTACCGTCGATGTAGCCGTAGTCATCCGGGTAGCCCATGGAGGTGAACAGGGTACGGTCCAGGAACACGCGACCGGTCTCGTGATCCACTTCGTACTTGTTCTTGGAACCGCGCGGGATCTCCACCACGACGTTGAAGGTTTCTGCCATTGTTTTCTCCTTGATCGAATGATCAGCAGTAGTTCGTTACTTAGAATACCCGCTTTCGCGCCATATCGGCACCATTTTCCGGATACCTATATGAATGGTGCTCAGTGCTGGGGAGATAAGGCGTGATGCGCTCGCTGGTCAACATCTTTTTGGCCGATTGTGATTGACTATCCTGCCTTGGAACGTTGGAAGAACAATTCCGTAGGTGGTTTTGCTCTTCCGTAGGTGGTTGACTCTGGTATCCCTGCGGCAAAAAGGCTTGATTCCAGCCATTCTGTTTGCGTGGATTGACCGGAGAGCACCTACGGAATCAAAAAAACCACCTACGGAGTGCACAAAGCCGGGTTGAAAACGTGAGAAACGTCTTCAACCCGCCCTTGATCTATGTGTTTTGTGCTGGCTGGGTGCTAGGCAGAGTGCCTAGCACCCAAACTCACTCAGTCCTCGACCACCGTCAGCACGTGCGCCACGTCGGCCCACGGTGCCAGTGAGACGTAGTTGTCCCAGACCCAATCGAACTCGCGTCCGGTCAGCTCGTCGCGCACCTTGAGCGGCTTGTCGGTGGCGAAACCGAAGTCGGGCAGTTCGATGTGCACGATGGACTGGTGCGTGTTGTGGCCGTCGAGGTTCACCACCACGATCACCGTATCCGGCTTGCCGGTACCGGTAAGCTCGGCCGGGGTCTGGCGCAGGAACGCCACCACGCCCGCATCGTCGCTCGGCAGGACGTGCAGGTTGTGGTAGCTGCGGCATGCCGGATGCTCGGAACGGATTTTGTTGAGCGAGGTGAGCAGCTCGGAGATGCCGTACTTGTCGGCCTCGTCCCAATCGCGCACCTTGACTTCGTACTTCTCGTTGTCGATCTGCTCTTCGAATCCCGGACGCTGCTTGTTCTCGATGAGCTCATAGCCGTTGTAGATGCCCCAGCTCGGAGAGCCCATCGCGGCGAGCACCGCGCGCACCGCGTGACCGGCGATACCGTTGTCGCGCAGGTAGGCGGTCATGATGTCCGGCGTGGACGGCCAGAAGGTGTTGTGCTGGTAGAAACCACCGTCGCCGTTGGTCTCCTCCAAATACTCCTCAAGCTCCTCCTTGGTGTTGCGCCACGGGAAGTAGCAGTGCGACTGCGTGAAGCCGGCATAGCTCAGCGCGCGCATCATGCCCGGACGGGTGAACGCCTCGGCCAGGAACAGCGTCTCCGGATGCTTCTTCGTCACGGCGGCGATCACGTCCTGCCAGAAACGCACCGGCTTGGTATGCGGGTTGTCCACGCGGAAGATCGTCACGCCGGCCTTGATCCACAGGTCCATGATGCGTTCGGTTTCCGCTTCGATGCCTTCCATGTCGGCGTTGAAATCGATCGGATAGATGTCCTGGTACTTCTTCGGCGGATTCTCGGCGAATGCGATCGTTCCGTCCGGCTTGGTGCGGAACCAGTTCGGATGCTGTTTGACCCACGGGTGGTCAGGCGAGCACTGCAGCGCGAAGTCGAGCGCCACTTCGATACCCAGCTCATGCGCGTGCGCGCAGAACGCCTTGAAATCGTCCATGGTGCCGAGCAGCGGGTCGACGGTGTCGTGGCCGCCCAGCTCGGAGCCGATGCCGAACGGGGAGCCCGGATCGTGCGGTCCGGCAATCAGCGTGTTGTTGCGGCCCTTGCGGTTGGTCACGCCAATCGGGAAGATCGGCGGCAGGTACACGATGTCGAAGCCTTCGGCCTTCGCGCGGTCGAGGCCGGACAGCGCCGTCTTCAGCGTGCCCTGCACGATCTTGCCGTCGGCGTCGAAATACGCGCCTTCGGAACGCGGGAAGAACTGGTACCATGCGGCGAAGCTCGACTTCGGACGCTCCACGCGGAAGCGCTGCGGATTCGACGCGCTCAGGCCGTCGCGCAGCGGATTGGTTTCATGCAGGCTTGCGATTGCGTCGGTGGTCGCTGCGGCAAGACGCGCGGTCGCGTCGAGCGACTTGTCGGCAACGGTCTTCGCGGCTTCGCGCAGCGTCTTCTTGTCATCGGCGGTCAGCTTGGAATCGCGTGCGCCAGCCCAACGTTCCAGCAGCTGCGCGCCGGATTCCAGCGCGTTCTCCACATCGTCGCCGACCTCGACCTTGATTTGCGCGTCGTGCAGCCAGGAAGCGTACGTATCTTCCCAGCCTTCGACCACGATGTGCCATTCGCCGAGCTGCTTCTTGACGTCGGCATAGCCATCTTCCCACGGCTTCAGGTCGCTGTGGTCGCCGATCTTGACCATCGCTTCCCAGCGGTCCAGGCCGGGGTTGGTGCAGGTCATGGGGAAGCGGGCCTTCTCGGTGCCGCGCGTGTTGCGCACGGACACGGTGGCACCGGCCTTGGTGCGGCCTTCGATGAACACCTGCGCGGTGACCTTGAATGCCTCGCCAAGCTCCACGCGAGCCGGGTACAGGCCGTTTTCGGCGGACGGAGTGATGCCAAGAACGTTTACGCGGCCGAACTGTTCCGGGCTGGTGCGGTTGATGATAGGTGCTGGAGTTTCGCCGACGGTTCGCTTCGTTGCGGTTTTCGGCTTGGAAGTGCGCTTGGTGGTTGGTTTTTTGGTTGTCGTCTTTGCGGTTGATTTCGCGGCTGTCCTCGTTGTCTTTGTGGCCGCTGCCTTGGCTGTTGTCTTTGCTGTTGCCTTTGTGCGCGGTGTCGCGCTTGATGATGTTGCTTCATTCATATAGCCGATTATAGAGGTAGTTGTGTTCTTTTTGTGATTTCCCTTTTCGTAACGATTACGGCGATGCGGCTACAAGTGCTTTCTTCAAATACTTTTGGTAAAGCGTTTTAATACATGATTTGCGATTATGTTCGATTATGAAGGCTACAGCGGCATGACCATACGTTGTGCGCGTCGGTTGCGTTCGATATGTATGGGGACTTTATATAAAAGGAGCGAGACGTCCTAGAAAAACAAAAAACCGGAAACCAAAAGGTTTCCGGTTTCAATTGGTAGCGGGGCATGGATTTGAACCATGGACCTCTGGGTTATGATCCCGACCGGCCCGAAAAATCAGGCGGCCAGAACCATAGCCGGGGTCTTCCATGCCCCGCCACGTAGGCGGAAGTCGTCAACGTTGACGACAGGCAAACCTCCGTTTCCTTTTAGCTCAGATTGAGTAAGGTCAGGGCGCATCAGCGTGTCAATGGAGACACCGAAGAATTGCGCAGCACGGCACATGTCGTTGAAAGACCATTGTGCGCCGGTGTTAATCATTCGATTCAGATTCTGGCGATGCTTGCCCATGTATGCGGCGAGATCGCTTTGCTTCAGCCCTCTCAGGCTAAGCATCATCCTTATGTTGCCGATGGCTACGGCTTGGTAGTCGATCACCGCCGACGGGGCTGTCAGTGTTTCGTTCATGGCATCACTATAACCACTTTTGATCACAAAGTCAACACGCTGACGATTTGTAACTCTGTCACTCAATGGTGTATCTGTAATCACATGCGGTTACAAACACAGGAAAACAAGACAGCACAAATCGTGCTCGACTTGCTCGATACGCGGAACATGACACAGTCCGCGCTCGCCGACGAGATCGGGCTGACTCGGCAAGCACTGTCCAGCAAGATCAACGGCACTCGCAGCTTCACCAAGAAGGACTATGTGGCGCTCGCCGACTTCTTCAACACCAGTGTTGACTACCTCATGGGTCGCACCCTTGACCCGTGGCCGGCGGACAACCCCCAACCGGAAGAGGCGGCGAAATGAGCAAGTCCAATTGTGAACCTGCGTTGCTGTCCTCTCTGGAGACGTTGCAGCACAATCTTCAGGACGCCGGCATGCTGCGCATGAAAGCGTCCCTGTATTCAGAGGCTGCCGTGCGCGAGGCACTGGGGGACTCCGAATACAGGCGAATCTCGGAGAAGCTGGACAGGCGTGCGCTTCTGGCACAGCTCGACGCGGTGTCCCTGTTTCTCCTACAAGTCCTTGGTCTTGTTTCGGTCGGTGAGGGCGATGGCGATCTGCTGAGCGCCGAAGCCGATGTAATGAACGGCGCGGGCGAGTTTCCTCACCTCTTCGCTTTCTGCACGATCCCGGAGCCAAGCGGCGCTACTGGTTCCGACACGGAGATTGTCGAGCGCTTCGTTAAGCGCCTCTCGTTGTGTCTGCATTGAAAATTCTTCCTTTCCCCGCGTCGTGCGGATTTTTGGTTGGCACCTCAAGCCTACCGGCACGGGGAAAGGGCCTTATCCTCTGAAAGGAACCCTCATGATCTGGTTCGTCATCTCCATCGTCCTGCTGCTCTTCAGCGCCGCCGTCACCGGCATCGCGCTGTCCAACAACGTCAAGGGGGCCGGCATCGGCCTCATTCCGGGCCTCGTCGGATTGATGCTGCTGATCCCCGCATGCCTGTACTCCGTGGACGTGGGCGAGGTCGCGGTCATCCGCAACATGGGCGGCAGTCTGGCCGGCCATTCCGAAGACGCGGGCTTCCATTTGAAGACGCCGTGGCAGAGCATCGTCAAATACGACACCCGCAACAACCTCATCAACTTCTACAAAGACACCGATTACAAGTACGACGGCGGCAGCGCGGTCGGCAAGCAAGTCACCGTCAACGACAGGAGCGGAGCTTCCGCAGACATCGACATTCAGGTCAACTACAGCCTTGATCCAAGCGCCGCCGAATACCTGTACTCGGAGTACGGCAAGCAGCAGACGTTCACGCAGAACTACATCAGCAACGATCTTCGCAGCGTGGCCCGTGAACAGTCCGGCCGGTTCGACACTTTGACGATGCTCACCAACCGAGGCGAATACACGAAGGCGGTGCAAGATGCGCTGGCGGCCAAGTGGAGGAAGATCGGCCTGACCGTCGAACAGGTCAGCGTGCAGGACGTGCGCTATGGCGACGAGATCGTCAAGAAATACAACGAGGCGCAGGCCGCCGAGATCGACAAGCAGAAGGCCATGAACGAGCAGGAAGTCGCCAAGACCGAGGCCGAGACCAAGAAGATCAAGGCGCAGGGCGAGGCCGACGCCAACGCCGTGCTCAACGAGAGCCTGACCGACAACGTGCTCAAACAGCACTATATCGACGCTCTGTCCAACGCGGATCAGCTCGTCGTCGTCCCGGACGGCGCTGACACGCTCGTCCAGACCAAGTAAGGGCGGCGTCATGTTCAAGTGCTACCCGTACACGATCGGCCTGCTGCTGGTGGTCTCCATCGTCTGCTGTCTGGCGTGGCTGTTGACCCATGACGCCTGCATGCACCCGCTGGGCAATGGTCTGGCCGCGTGGTGGGCGTTCGTCAACGCGCCACTGTTCCTCATCGGCCTCATCGAAGAGGCGGGAGGCGAATCGGAATGAGCCTGTGCTGGCAGCAGATCACGTTCTGCGCCGTCGCCCTCGTGCTCGTGCTGGCCAACGTCGGCACCGCGCAGAAGCGCAGGGAAAAACCCTCAACGACGGTGTCCTCCGTATGCCTGTGGGTCGCCCTGTGCCTTCTTGTGTTGTCCATCTAGTCTTGCCTCCTCTTCCCGAGGTGGCGGCGGAAGGAAAACCGTACAAACCCGAATCGAAAACTCAAAATCTCTTCTCCTCTCAAACAGCGTCGGCGGTTCCCCGGCCGCCGGCGCATAGGGCGGGCAGGTTAGCCCCCGGCCACGCAGGCGCACAAGTGCCGGCACAGGGCCGGGACTCGGTTCGATTCCGAGGCCGTCCACTGGGGCCGCGTCAACGTCGGCCGCGATCCATCCCCATACGACAGGAAGTCAGTGGATAGCGGAAGCGATGGCGTGCGAGCCGGTGGTCTCCATTGCCGGCGTCGACCACGCCAGCGCGGCCCCGCGCCAAACGAAGGAGTCCCATGAACACCCACCGCAGCCTCATGATCTGGCCCATCACCGAACGGGGCCTGACCATGACGCCCGGCGAACTGATCGCCGAGACGCTGGACGCGATCTGCGAATGCAACTCACGGCTCGACTACCCACGCCTCATCCTCATGCCGTCGCCCGCCGCGTTCGTCATCGACCGCAGCACGGCGACCATCGGCGCGGAATGCGAATGGGCATGGAAACGGGACATCAGGAAAGGAAAATCATGACATCCAACAAGGAAATGGCCGAAAAACTCGCCGAGAAGTTCTACGGCCTCATCGAGGGCGACGTGTCCGTCTCCGACGGTGAGCTGGCAAAACTGTTCGTCACGGCGCTCGACCAAGCCGGCCTCGCATTGAGCGAGAAGGCCAAGGCCTTCATATCCGTCGAACCTGTGCTGCCCAATGGCAAGACGCTCGCCGACATGTTCGCCTCCAGCGACCGGAAGCCGCTCGGCGCCGTCATCGACGACGAAGACGACGAGGAAGAGGGCGACGGCCCGGATGACGCCGGCGAGCTTGACGAGCTGGAGCACATGCGCGACGTGGCCGACATGGCCTATGCGGCGCTCTCCGACCTCGCCCTGCACTGCCACAACCGCCGCGAAGACGTGGCATGGGGCATCGCGAGCAGCGCAGCCAAGGACGCGCACGTCCTCGCCACGTTCGTCGGCGACTGGATCGAGGACATGGAGGACGAGGACTAGTGGCCGGCGAAACCATCCTCACGATCGTCGGCAACCTGACCGCAGACCCCGAACTGCGCACCACCGGCACCGGCACGCAGGTGTGCGGCTTCACCATCGCCTCCACGCCGCGCGTCTGGAACCGGCAGGCCAACCAGTACGAGGACGGCCAGTCATTGTTCATGCGCTGCTCCGCCTGGCGCGACCTCGCCGGGCATTGCGCCCAGTCGCTGTCCAAGGGCATGCGTGTCGTCGCCACCGGCCGGCTCTCCCAGCGCTCCTATCAGGCTCAGGACGGCACGAACCGCACCGTGGTCGAAATGACCGTGGACGAGATCGGGCCCAGCCTGCGCTACGCCACCGCGCAGGTCACGAAACAGGGAGGCCACGACGGCTATCAGGGTGGCAGCACGTTCGGCAACCCGAACGGCCAGTCCCCGCAACAGCAGCAGCCGCAGCAGACGACACCGCCGCCGGCGTCCGACCCGTGGGCCAACGGCGGCAGCGGCTACACGCCGGACACGTTCACCACCGACACCGGCGACCCGGAATTCTAGAAAGGACACTCGCATGGCGAAGAACAAAAGCAAGGGCGTGCAGGACACGCTCATCCCCGACGAGATAACCCCGTTGCAGCTGCTGCCATTGTCCGCAGCCGCAGGCTCGGTCAAGAAGGCCGCCAGCGCGTTCCGCGTCAAGGCGTCGAAGCTCCTCGAATGCGCCGACAAGGAGGAATACATCGAACGCTACAAGGGCATCAGCCCATACGTCGAAGCGCTCTACGACGCCGACGAGCTCGCGCAGCGCATCATCGACGAGGCCACCGTCCTGGACGACCTCATGACCTATCCGAACTCCACGCGCCACCGGATCATGCTCGACGACTTAAAACGCAGCCTCGACCCGTTCGGCGAACTGCCCACCACGGACGACGACGGGAACGACGGCGGGGAAACCGTCGACCCCGACACCGGCGAGATCGAATAGGCCGACCCGAGAGGAGAAGACACCCATGACTTGGTTCATGATCGACGATGGCATCTACGACGCCCCGCAATGCGAGGAGCTTCCATTGTCCGCGATTGGCCTGTGGGCGATGGCCGGCAGCTACGTCGGCCGCCAGCTGCGCCACGGCGACTACGACGGGGCCATCACCATGCAGCGCGTCAGGAAGCTCGGCGGCAGCCCGAAGCTCGCCCGCCAGCTCGTGGACGCCGGCCTGTGGCGCGAAACCGAGCCCGGCGTGTTCGAGATCGTCGCCGCCAACCCCGACGGCACCATGCTCTGCAAGTACGCGGCCACCAAGGAATTGCAGGAGAAACGCGCCCGCGCCGGCCGTGCCGGTGGCAAGGCGTCCGGCCGCTCGAGACGAAGCAAAAACGAAGCAAATGCTTCAGCAGACAGCGAAGCAAACGCGAAGCAAATGCTTCAACCGGACGAAGCAAACGACGAAGCACTTGCCGAAGCAAAAGGTGAAGCAAACGCGAAGCAAACCGGCAAGCAAAAACGAAGCACCCTTACCTATACCTATACCCATACCGATATAACCTCCCCCAACCCCTCCACGCCGACGCCCGAACCGGAGCCGGAGCGCACCACCATGGCCGAACTCGAGGCCAGGATGCTCGAAGACCCGTTCGAGACCGCGTGGAACGCCTACCCACGCCACACCGGCAGCAAAACCGAAGCCGAAAAGGCGTGGAACCTCGTCGTCCAAGGCGTCGCAGGCCGGCCGCCGGCCGACCCCAGACAGCTCATCGGCAGCGTCATCGCCTACGCCAAGACCGTGGACGAACCCAAATACGCGCCCAACATGAGCCGATGGCTGCGCCAAGGCGCATACACGGACACCATGCCCAGCCAGCCGAAACCCTACCGGCACGCACTGCCCGACGGCACCGTCATCGACGACCGGTGGATCACCGGCCACATCCGAGACCACGTGCCCGTAGGCAGCTTCACCGACAGCATGAGAACCGACTTCTGGGCCTGCGTCAAAACCGGCATCGACCCGGAACAAAAAGCCAAGGAAATCATCAACGAATGCCAACGAAAGGCCCAGAGATGAGCACCAAACCCACCGACGAAACCAGCCGCATCGTACAACGGCGAGACCGATACCGATGCGCCATCTGCGACCGGGAAACCGGCAGCCACTGGAGCGGCGACAGCATCCACCACAGGGAACCGCGAAGCCACCCCTTCGACCGGCTCCACCAACCCGAAAACCTGCTCCAACTCTGCGGCAGCGGCACCACAGGATGCCACGGATGGGTACACGCCCACCCCAAGCGCGCCTACCGGCTCGGCTACCTCGTCCACATGGGCAAAGACCCCGCCACCATCCCCGTCTACTACCGCACAGGCGGCTGGCAGCAGCTCAACGCGGACGGCACACGCCATCCCTGCCCGCCACCCGAAGACCTCCCCGCCCATATCGACATCAAGAAAGGCAACGAATGAACACCCAACACGACATCACCGTCAGCGGCAAACCCCTCAACCCGCCAAAACCGCCAGCCAAACCACACATGCTGCTCTGGATCGACACCGAAACCACCGGCATCAGCCGCACCAACGCGAAACTCCTGGAGATCGGCATGATCGTCACCAGCATGGACGGCATCGAGGAACACGACCGGTTCATCTGCCCGGTACGCCCCGACAAGCTCAGCCTCTACGACATCGACCCCAAGGTGCTGCGCATGCACCTCGACAACGGGCTCCTGGACACCGTCATGGAAACCGAACCCGAAGAATTCGGATACGCGAACGTGGCCCGCAACCTCGGCGCATGGCTCGACACCGAGGCATCCCAGTACGTGCTCCACCCGGCCGGCACCAACGTGGACTACGACATCGACGTACTCACCAACCAACTCGGCCCCCATCTCCACCCCGACTGGCTCCGCCAGCTCACCAACCACAGAAAACTCGACCTCAGCACCTACCGGATCAGCGACCTAGCCCTCGACCACAACCCCTACCAAAACCACGCAGGCACCCACCGAGTCCAAGACTGCATCCGCCGAGACCGCAACGACTACGCCAACTACCTCGACATCATGCGAGCCGGCATCCAAGGAGCCCGATCATGAACCCCCGCAAACGAATACCCGCAACCATCACGGCGATCCTCGCCATCCTCGCGCTCACGGCATGCGGAGAAACACCCAAAGGCGACGGCCAAGGCACCGTGAACAACCCCGACCACGGATACGTCCGCTGGTACGAACTGCCCGACGGCAGCGCGGCCGTCCGATGCTTCTCCGACTCCGGCGGAGCGTCATGCGACTGGGAACACATCAAACTCAAGGACAAGCAATGAGCACCCACACCACAACCCCCGCCCCGCAGACCATCGAACTCATCCGCCGCCTCCTGGAAGCAGCCCACCGACCCGAACCGGCCAACGATCCGACCATCTGCGCGATCTGCGGCGCACCGCTCACCGACACCACGTCATCCATCTGCCCCGACTGCCAAGAACTCGAAAAGGACTGGTAAGCATGCACACCACATGGGCCAACGACCCCGTCAACTCACCAAACCACTACACACGCTCGCACCCGGGCATGGAGTGCATCGAACTGACCGCAGACACCAGCTTCTGCCTCGGCAACGCCATCAAATACCTCTGGCGCTACCACAGCAAGGGCCGACCCGTCGAAGACCTCGAAAAAGCCCGATGGTACCTCTGCCACGTCATCGACCACGACGAGAAGATCGCATGGACACGCCAACAACACGCCATCCTCGACACCCTCGCCAACGATCCCGCCATCCCCGACGCCGAAGCGCACACATGGGCCAGCTCAACGACATCGAGATCGACATATGCCCCGACTGCGCCCAACGATTCAACGACCAGACCATCGGCACCATCCACATACGCCGAGACCACCGAGACAAGCTCAGCCCCTACCTGCTCGAATACCAGTCCACCGATTTGAAAGAAGACCAAGCATGACCAGCATCATCACCCACGAAATCGAGGAACGCTACCCCTACCCCGACAACGGCGAGCGCCCGACCGTGTACGAGAGCGGCAAGGCCGTCGCCGACGACGTGCTCGAATGGTGGAAGCAGGTGGCCGCGAGCGCATGGGGCTTTATCAACGGAACGGAGGCAATGCAGTGAGAAGGAACGGCAGACCATACGCCGTCGGAATCATGCCCATCGTCGTGGCCAGTTTCGCGGCGCTCGCCGTCGGGTACGGGCTCGGCGAACAGGCGCAGCTCGGCGAACAGGAGGCGCAGACCGTCACGCAGGAGGTGCGGCACACCGGCGACGTGAAGCGCCTGTGCCTGACCGTGAAAACAGGCGGGCGTATCGACGCGATCACCTGTCAGGTGCTCGACGACATGACGGGAGCGCTCTCATGAGCGATCGGATCAGACTCACCCCGGCCATGCGAGACCTGCTCTTGGAAATCTGGCAGAACGGCAGCGCCTACCCGCTCGACCGCAACCACAAGCGCACCTTCGAGGCGTTGGAGGCGCGGGACTATATCGAGCACGTCACTTGGGGGCGATGGCAGATCACCCCGCTCGGCGAGATCGTCGCCAAACAACTAGCCAAGAAAGGAAACCGGTAATGCAGGTCAGCTTCACCGCCCACGCGCCCAATCACAGCATGCTCACCATCCAGCAACGCCTCGAAGCCGCCGGCTTCACCAACGTGCACGTCAACGCCATCAGCGACAGCACACAACCCTTCACCCGCACCAACCCTGAAACCATCCAAGCCTACGAGGAAGGCAAACAACTCATG
>CDYX01028765.1_pt1 | contig 73041 bp, 59 predicted proteins | sample 554871 | NCBI WGS metagenome assembly CDYX01 (sample SAMEA3182061, study PRJEB8094) | gut metagenome | biome: human; feature: gut; material: Stool; isolation source: human stools | place: Canada | collected 2013-01-14 | reverse complement strand
GAAGAGGGCATGGCCACGGTGGCAGAAATTGCCATTGTACTCAGCGGCACTTTCCCGGTGCTGGCGATTTTGATGAAGTTCCTGAAAAAGCCGCTGTCCGCACTGGGGCAGAAGCTGGGGCTGGACTTTGTGAGTACCAGCGCCATGATCTTTTCCCTGGCGAATTCCGTGTCCCTCTTTGTGATGATGAAGGATATGAAGAGGCGCGGCATTATCATCGCCACTGCATGGATGGTGACTGCCAGCGCCGTGCTGGGTGACCATCTGGGCTTTACGGCCAGTGTGGCGCAGGAGATGATTTTACCCCTGGTGGTGACGAAGGTCACAGGCGGTATCGTGGCAGTGGCGCTGGGCCTGTATCTGACCCGCAAGCTCCCGGAAACAGACGCCTGAAGCACCGGGGCTGAGATCTACATGAGGAATTGAAGGAGGAGTACAGTACAATGTACAGGGCAGACAAGCTCTACAACGACATGATGGCTGTGGACACGGCTATCAAGCAGCTGAAGGTGGAGGATGAGGCATCCCTGGCGGAGTATTTCCGCCTGTATACGGAGCTGATCTTCAACCACAAGTGGATAGGCAGCATCTATGACATCTACTCTGACAATGCTGATATCTATCGTGAGAACGGCCTCTATCTCCACGGTGCCCACGAGATGATGAAGGACACCCTGAAGCTGACCTCTGCTTTCCCTGACATGCAGGTGACCATGCGGGATACCTTCGCTGTCAAGAGGGATGACGGCTACAAGCTCTGGCGCTACTACACCATGTCTGGAACCAACAAGACTTACAGCATCTATGGCGCCGCCACCAACAAGCCCCTCAACTCCGATGCCTGCATCGCCATGAGTATGGCGACGGTGAAGAAGATCAGCGGCAGATGGCAGATCGTCAAGGAGTTCACCATGTACAGCATCGATGAAATCCGCGACACCTGCACGGCCGAAGATGCGCCTGGTGCCGCAGCAGAGGAGGTCGCAAAATAATGAACATTCGTGATATCAAGCGGAAGAAGATCACCGAGATGACCACAGACGAGATTCTGGCTGAGCGCAAGTTCTACGAGGATGTGATCGCCAACTGCAAATATGAGAAGCCCCAGGACATTGCCGACCTCTTCGAGGCTTACACCATGCTGATCTGGAAGCACAAGCAGGTGGGCCGCGTGTACGACTTCTATTTCGATGGCCTGAAGGAAGAGCGCGACGGCGGCGACAATCTGGAGGGTTCCGATCACGTCGTGCTGGATACCCTGCGTGCCCTGGCCCGGACGCCGGACTTGAACGTGGTGTTCGAGGAGATCCACTGCATCGGCAATCCCAAAGACGGTTTCCGTTTCGGCCAGGTGGTGTGGAACGACGCCACCACCGTGGACGGCGTGGGGCCCGATGGCCCCGGCTCCGGCCTGGGCTATGAGGACCGGGAAGACCTGGAGATGTGCGAGTGCTGGATCCGGAAGATCGACGGCAAGTGGCGTGTGGCCAAGGAAGCCAGTATCCGCAGCAACGCCGCATACAAGCGGGTTCTTGGATGAGTTTTCAGGATTTTTCAAAATCTTAAATCAAAATTAGAAAGGAGCCCTCGCAATGAGCACTATGCGTAAGATCATCATCCCGTTGCTGCTGTTTATCTACCTGATCGGCAGCGGCATCATCCCTCCTCTGATGGGAATTTGGAACAAGGAAGGGTACCTGTTCGGCATCCCCTACTTCTTCGTCGGCTGCTGGTGTGTCAGTGCGCTGCTGGTTTTATTGACGCTGTTCCTCTACTGGTATGAGCGTAATGACAAGACATTTGACGATTGACACGATATAGCAGGAGGAGAGACGAATGGAAAATGTTCAGCTGATTAAAAGCCCCATCCCCTTTATTATGATGTTGGTCTATATCGCTGTCGTTATGGTGATGGCCTGGTATCAGGGCTTCTCCAAGATGGCACGTGAGCGGAAGAAGAATCAGACGTTCGAGGATTACATGACCGCTGGCAAGTCCCGCAATGCTGTGATCGTATTCCTCATCACAATCGTTACCTTCTACTCCGGCACGACGTTCACCGGCCGGGTCGGTTTCTTCTATAACTTCGGCGTGGCCGGTCTGGGCTCTGTGATTGTCTGTTCCGCAACCGGTATGGTCATGTTCTTCCTCAGCGAAAAAGTGTGGCCGATTGCCAAAAAGTACCGCCTCTCCACGCTGCCGGATATCATGGAGCTGCGCTATCAGAGCCGCTGGGTGAAATTCTTCGTCTCCCTGATTATCGTGTGCTTCAACATCATCTGGCTGATCACTGAGATCCGTACCCTGGGCCTAGCGGTGAACCTGGCTTCTGGCGGCGCAATCGCTACTGAAATTGGTTCCGCCATCGCTTTCGCGATCATCATCCTGTATGTTGCCACCGGCGGCGTTCACTCCGTGTCCATGGTGGACAGCTTCTCTGCCTGCGTGATGTTGGGTGGCTCCCTGGTGGTGCTGGGGTATCTGGTCAACTTCTTCTTTAACGGCAGCTTCGTGGATATGTTCCAGTCCGCCGACACTGCCGCCCAGATGCTGTATGCCGGCCAGACCCAGGAGTCCATTTTTGCCCTGGCAAACTCTGGAAACTACAATTTACCCTATTGGATCTCCAACATCGTTCTGGGTACGATTGTTATGCTGGTCTACCCCTCTAACTTCATGAGCATCTGCTTGGCAAAAGATGTGCGTGAGGTCAAGAAGTCCTCTCTGGCTACCTCTGCCTCCGGCATCTGGTTGTCTATCTACGCCATCTTCGGTGTCGTGGTGTTGGGTGCCGTTGCAAAGGGCTACATGGTGAGCGACCCGGAAGCCGGCATTCTGGAGCTGTGTTCTATGGCCGGAAGCCCCCTTATGCTGGGCCTGGTGTGCACCTTCATTCTGGCCGCCGCTCTGGGCACCCTGGACTCCACGCTGATCTCTCTGTCCGGTCTCGTGTCCAATGACCTGATCACCAACATGGTAAAACTGAAGAACCATGAGCCCACCATCGGCGCAGATGGCGGCGAGACCCTGGCGACCATTGATACCCGTGTGCAGCGGGATGCCAAGAAGGAAGTGCGCATGACCCGCATCATCGTGGTGGTCCTGGGCGTCATCGCCTTCTGCTTCAGCCTGACGGATCTGCCTCTGCTTACCCTGCTCACCGACATGGCGACCAACGGCATGTCCCTGGTGGTCCCGACCGTTGCCGCGGGCCTCTTCTGGAAGAAGGCCACTCCCCAGGGCGCCATCGCCAGCATGGTGACGGCCGAGGCTGTGTACCTGGGCCTGTATGCCTCCGGTGTCCGCTATGTGTGGGGCGGCTTCTTCCTGGGCTTCCCCGCCATCGCTGTCGGCATCGTGGTGATGATCGTGGTCTCTCTGGCCACGCAGGACAAGTACTACAAAGCGCACGCTGCCCAGCAGGGTGTGTTTGAAGACTTCTTTGTCCGTGGCCGCGTGTCCGCCTGGATTCGTGAGAACATGGGTACGAAAGCAGCTAAGTAAATATACTTTCAAATGCAGAAGAGCGTACTTTATCAAAGCTGCGTATTCAACGAAATATCCGAGCGATTCCGAACAGTAAGATTCGAATTTATCGGTTAGTCTCGGGTCGTTAAACAACTGGCGGCGGTAGCCATTGCGGGTATTGGAAAAATTTTTGGACGGTATCCGATTCGGTGGTGATCCGCCGCAGTTGTTTTTAGAGGCGGCTCCCGTAGCTCTCTCAACTTTATGAGAAGGATAGACATGCAAATGCCGGTAAAAGAAATGCAGGAGCATCAGAGAAAAGGAGGAAACGTCTATGGGACGAAAGGAAGTCCTGGCTGAGAGAAGAGCACTGGAAAATTTTTACTACAATTGCAAATTGGAAACACCGCAGGAAGTGGCAAAGCAGTTCGAGGTCTATACCAGACTGATCTGGGAATTCCATCAGGCAGGCCTTTGCTACGATTACTACTGCGACCAGACTGTCACCCATCTGGAGGGCGTGGGCACCTGGGTGGGAGGAAAGGATGCCCTGGAAGTAGAAACCCTCCCCACTTTTTCCGCCTATCCCAATAAAAAATGCAATTTTAAGGAGATCTACGCCGTAGGTGATGCTGAACGGGGCTATCACTTCGGGCAGATCACCAGCAACTCCGGGACATTTTCAAGAGCGGGAGCCACTATGGGCGGTCTGGGCGATGGCTCTACGTTTGATGAAGATAGTTCTTACTGCCTGTGTGAGTGCTATGTCAACAAGGTGGAGGGGCGCTGGTGTATCGTCAGCGAATTTGTGGTCAATGGGCAGGAAGCGATCCGGCGCCGCACAGCAAACACCCGCCCCTTCTGCAAAACGATTCTGGAATTCTATGAGGGACTTGAAAAAGAAGCTTCCGTTCCGGAGCTTGCAGCGGGAGAGGAGACTGCGAAATGAGCATGGTCTGTTTTGAATTATCCAGAGAACTCCATGAGCAGGAGAAGGCGGTGCGCGGGATTCAAATCGCGGACGCGGATTCTCTCTGTAATTATTTGAAGGGCTTTTGGGAGTTTATCTATAACCACAAGATGTTCGGCTGCGTCTATGATATTTACAGCGATGACATCGAAGTCCGCCGGGAAAATGGCTTTGTGCTCCGTGGGATTCCTGCTGTGGAGCACGCCGTCATGCGCCTTTGCTCTGCCTTTCCGGATTTGAAAGCGGAGGTCGCCACAATTTTCGCATCTTCACAGGGGGAGAATCGTTACCAAGTTTGGATGCGATACTATTTCTCTGGCACCAATACGGGGCCCAGCATTTATGGCCCTCCTACGGGATTGAAGCTGGAAAAGGAGAAAGCACTGAACATCAGTTCCTTCCATGTGGAAAAGATCGACGGCGAATGGCTGATCGCGCATGAAACCACTGGACTTTGCTGCGACTATATCCGAGCAGTCTGCACTGGGGATAAAAGATTCAGTTGTCTGGAAATGTGAGGACTGGATTCCGATGATGCCGCAGCGGATACGCTGAACGTGCCTGGAGTCCGTCCGGCAAACGGTGCAAAGTGAAAGGAACAAATGAAATGGGACGTAAAGAGGTTTTGGCAGAGCGAAAAGCGCTGGAAGAGTACTACTACAATTGCAAGCTGGAGACACCGGAAGAGGTTGCAAAGCTTTTTGAAGTCTATACGAAGCTGATCTGGACCCATCACCAGGCGGGCCTGGTATATGATTACTACTGCGATGAAACCGTTATCCGGCAGGAAGGCGGCGGAAAGATGGTAGGCGGTGTAGACGTGGCAGAGATCCACACCATCCCCGCCTTCTCAGCTTATCCCAGGAGCAAAACCACGTTTTTGGATATTTTCTGCGTAGGTGACCAGGAGCACGGCTACCGGTTCGGCCAGTCTACGACCAACAGTGGGATTTTCTCGGCAAAAGGAGCCAATAGCAGTGGTCGGGGCGATGATTCGGTGTTTGAAGAAGGGACCTATGTGAACTTCTGCCAGTGCTATGTCAACCGGGTGGATGGGCGTTGGGTTGTCACGGAGGAATATCTGGGCTACGGCAATGAGATCAAGCGTCAGATGATGGCGGGGGCGCAGCCCTATTATAAGACCGTGCTGGGCGATCCGGCAGAGCGGCAGCTTCCGGTATGTGAGGAATCGGCGCAGAGAGACGATGAAACGGTGTGCGAGGAGGAGAAGGCATGATCTGCTTTGAACGGGCGGATGCCCTGCATGCCCATGAGAAAGCGCTCAGGGCGATTCAGGTCACAGATGCAGATACGTTATGCGCATATCTGAAGGGCTTTTGGGAGTTTATCTATAACCACAAGATGTTCGGCTGCGTCTATGATATTTATTCCGATGACATTGAGCTGTATCGCGAGAACGGTTTTGTCCTGCACAGCATCGAAGAAGTGGAGCACGAGACCATGAATCTGTGCGCCGCCTTCCCAGATCTGCAGGTGCATATTGCGGACATCTTTGCAGTTCCCAGCGGGGAAGAGGAGTATCGGGTCTGGATGCGGTATTATTTTACCGGAACCAACAAAGCGTACAGCATCTACGGCGCACCCACCGGCCAGAAACTGGAGGGAGAAAAGGCCATCAATCTCAGCGATTTCCATGTGCGGAAAATCGACGGAGAGTGGCTGATTGTTCTGGAACGAACTATGCACCCCTGTGACTATATCCGGGCTGTTTGCACTGGAGATACGAGCTTTACAAAACTGGAAATGTGATATCATAAGCTGACAGCAGCATGTTCCAACTGCTGCTGTCAGCTTTTTATCCAATCTAAACAACATCGGCATATTGGGAGCTCCATCACTCGGTGATGGGGCTCATTACACATCTTGCGTCAATACGATAACGTTTGGCAAAAATATCTCTATATATTTAATGGGCTCAAGTTAAAGCAATTGTTTGTATGCTGATCGGTTGCAAACAGTCCAAGTTTTTAGATCTGAATCCCAGTGTCTCATTATGCTGTGCGGGGAGTTTGAAGTGCATCATCTGTTTATCCCAAAAGGAAATGCTTTATCCCCGCAAACTGTTGCGGCATAACAGCCGGGAGCTTCCCATTTTCACCGATCAGACTGCTACATTGTCTGTAAAAGGCGGACTGGAAGGCAGGAAAAGGCGCTCCAACCCGGATGGAAAAGCCTGGAATCCCGATGTCGCCACTACTTTTCAAGAGATTTTGGCTAGATTGATGGCGCGATGTGGAAAAAGGAGCCGGACAGGCCCAAGATGACGCCTGAGCCACAGCTTCCATAGGAGGAAAGCGCCCCGCGCCGGTTCCGGGGGCGGGGCAATCCTGCGCGAAATAACCGGACAGTATGGAGGGCTACGCCTCCATGACCCGCCAGAGGATATGGTCCGTTTTGAGAAGCCCTGCCATCATAATGCCAGAAGATCCCACTGGACAAGGGGGCGGAGTCAACGTTGAGCTATTTGAAAATGCGGGTGCAGCTGCCCGCTGCTTTGCTGGTGTGCCTGCTGCCGACTGGATGTGAAGAGATGGAGACATCCTCCAGTGGGGAGACCGGGCCCCGTCACGGTACTGGAATACGAGCCGTTTCCGGATCCGTCTGAAGAGACGGTGACGATCTCCGCCCGCTTCCAAAATGAAAACGGCATGGCGCTTCGGGAGGGAGAGGCCTGTCTGCCGAGGATATCTGCACCAGCTTTCCCCTGGACGAGGCTGGGGAAAACCGGGTGTCCGGCCTGCCCCGGGAAGGGACCCTGGACCTGCCTTCCTGCGATAGGAGGGACCGGGAACAGGATGTGTTTTTCCTTGGGAGCGGTGATTGACGCCTCCACCAACGAGAGCGGCAACATTCTGGCCCAGGTGTTGGCACTGAGTCCTCTCCATAAGGGGGTATTGGAGTGCCCGCCCGATTTGGCAGAGCGACTCCGAAGGCGTTCCTCTCTGGAGATGGTCACGACATCACTTTGCCAACAAGGGGCCGGACACAGACTGCGCGGTGCTGCTATAAACGATTGGTTATCCCAAAGCACAGCCCTGTCCACCAATTTGGGTGGACAGGGCTGTGCCGTGCATGAAATGGCAGGTTCAGAATTGAAAAGTCGCTGTGTCTCTTGATTGGCCTCCGCCGCGGCAATGAACTCCCGGAATACAAAGGGGCCTGCCTACGGTAGGAACAGGGGCCTATTGGCTCCACATCGGGCTGGATGTCCGGGGCCGGCAGTTCTGCTTCCGGTGCCGGGTGGGCTTTGCCATTCAGAAACCCGATGTACGCATAAAAGGCCCGGGCCGGTTGTTGCTCGCCTCTGATGACAAATACTGCCCCGTGCCGCCAGGGGGCCCTGGTGCCCAAGGCCGGGGCCAGACATGGGCCAGACTTCTGGAGGGCGACATTCACCCTGCCACCGGCAGCCGACCCGGGGAGGCCGCCGCAATTCCCGCCCCCGGGCCGAATACTGTGCTGCGGATCAGACAGAGAACAACAGGTCGGAGTAGGTGGGGAAAGGCCAGCGGTCAGAGCTGGTGAGGGTCTCCAGCTGATCGGCAGCCCGCCGGGCGGTATCCATATCGGGGATCAACACATCATGGCTGTATCGCATAGCTTCCGCAGCGTCCGCGGGAATTGCAGACAGGTCCATCTCCAGCTTGTCGGAGGCGGCCATCAGGGCATCCGTCAAGCTGCCGATCTGGCAGGCAGTGCTGACCTCATACTGGCAGCAGGCACCCAGGTCCTTTTTGGTACCGGCCCGGCTGCACAGGTCCCCGGCAAAGACGGAGACGGCGGGTAGGATTTGGCGGCGGATCATGTCCGTCATGGTCCGGGCCTCGATACAGATGACCGTAGAGTAGTTCTCAATATGGATCTCCGCCCGGGCCTCGATCTCCTCCTTGGTGTAGATGCCGTGCTTGACAAACAGATCCACGTTTTTGGGAGCGGTGTACATGGGCAGAGCGTCAGCGGTGGAGGTCAGGTTGGAGAGGCCACGTTTCCCGGCCTCCTTCAGCCAGGCCTCGTCATAGCCGTTGCCGTTGAAGATGATCCGCTGATGCTCGGTGAACACCCGGCGGATCAGCTTCTCCAGGTCGGCCTGGAAGTCCCGGGATGCCTCCAGTTCGTCGGCAAACTGTTCCAGTTCCTCGGCCATGATGGTGTTCAGGGTGATGTTTGGACCGGAGATGGACTGGGAGGAGCCCAGCATCCGGAACTCGAACTTGTTGCCGGTAAAGGCCATGGGGGAGGTGCGGTTCCGATCCGTGTTATCCTGGGGGATAGCGGGCAGGGAGTCCACGCCGATCTTCAGCGTCCGCTTGCCGGTGCTCTGGAAATCCGTGTTGTTGATGATGGAGTCCACCACAGCGGAGAGCTCGTCTCCCAGGAAGATGGAGAGCACGGCGGGCGGTGCCTCCTGGGCGCCCAACCGGTGGTCGTTGCCGGGGAAGGCCACCGTGGCCCGGAGAAAGTCCTGGTAGTCGTCCACACCTTTGACGAAGGCCGCCAAAAACAGCAGGAACTGGGCATTCTGCCGGGGGGTGGAGCCGGGCTTGAACAGGTTCTTGCCCGTGTCGGTGGAGAGGGACCAGTTGTCGTGCTTGCCGGAGCCGTTGACGCCCGCGAAGGGCTTCTCATGGAGCAGGCACACCAGTCCGTGGCGGTCGGCCACCTTCTTCATCATTTCCATGGCCAGCTGGTTCTGGTCGCAGGCGGAGTTGGCATCGGAGAACACCGGCGCCATCTCATGCTGAGCAGGGGCTACCTCGTTGTGCTTGGTCTTAGACAGGACGCCGAGAGCCCAGAGCGTCTCATCCAGATCCTTCATATACGCGGCCACTCTGGGGCGGATGGCACCGAAGTAATGGTCCTCCAGCTCCTGCCCCCTGGGGGGCTTTGCGCCGAACAGGGTCCGGCCGCACATTCGCAAGTCCTCCCGCTTCTCATAGAGGGCCTTGTCAATCAGAAAATACTCCTGCTCCGGCCCTACCTGGGCAGTGACCCGCTTCGTCTCTGTGTCGCCGAAGAGCCGGAGGATGCGGACCGCCTGGCGGCTGACCTCGTCCATGGACCGCAGAAGAGGCGTCTTCTTGTCCAGGGCTTCGCCGGAGTAGGAGCAGAAGACGGTGGGGATGCACAGGCTGCCCTCCTTGATGAAGGCAAAGGAGGTGGGATCCCAGGCGGTGTAGCCCCGGGCCTCAAAGGTGGCCCGCAGACCGCCGGAGGGGAAGGAGGAGGCATCCGGTTCACCCCGGATCAGCTCCTTGCCGGAGAATTCCATCATGATCTTTCCGCCGCCCACAGGGGCGATGAAGCTGTCGTGCTTCTCCGCCGTGACGCCGGTCATGGGCTGGAACCAGTGGGTGAAATGGGTGGCGCCTTTTTCCACGGCCCACTGCTTCATGGCCTCAGCGATCTCATTGGCGGTGGAGAGGTCCAGGGGCGTCCCCTCCGTCACGCACTTCTTCCAGGCGCTGTAAGACGCCGAGGAGAGACGCTCCTTCATAGTGCCTTCGTTAAATACCAGACTCCCAAACAGCTCCGGCAATTTCTTCGTCTCACACATCACACAAAACCTCCTGTCTCAAATTCGTTCTGTATCAAAAAGGAATGCGGAGAGCCTTCTCACATTCCGCTCTGACCGTAGTTGGAGAGGACACGGGCGGAGGGATCGTCCACGTCGCAGCCCTCCCAGGACCGGTTGGGCATCCAGAAGTCCCGGATCATCCGGGCCTGGCCGGGGTAACACTGCTCAAAGATCTCCCGGTACAGCAGGCTCTCCTTGGTGAAGGGTGGACAGTAGTCATATTGTTTGCGTCGGGTCTCAAACTCAGAATCCGTGTACTTCTCCTCCGCGTAAGCCTTCAGGTCGTCCACCATGGAGTGGCCCACTGCGTCGGAGAAGGCGGCCTTCTGCCGCCAGAGGATGCTGTCCGGCAGCAGGCGGTCCTTTTCAAACGCGTGGCGCAGCAGGTACTTGCCCATGCCATAGGTGTTCATTTTCAGCGCCGGATCCACCGCCATGACGTATTTCACGAAGTCCAGGTCGCCGAAGGGGACCCGGGCCTCCAGAGAGTTGACGGAGATGCACCGGTCCGCCCGCAGCACATCGTACATGTGCAGCTCATCCACCCGCTTTTTGGACTCCTGCTGGAAGGCTCCGGCGCTGGGGGCAAAGTCTGTGTACTTGTAGCCGAACAGCTCATCGCTGATCTCGCCGGTCAGCAGCACCCGGATGTCCGTCTTTTCGTGGATGGCCTTGCAGCAGAGATACATGCCCATGCTGGCCCGGATGGTGGTGATGTCCCAGGTGCCCAGGGCGGCGATGACGACGGGCAGGGCCGCCAGAACCTCCTTCCGGGTCATATAGACCTCCGTGTGATCGGCGCCGATGAACTCCGCCGCCTCCCGGGCGTACTTCAGGTCGATGGCATCCGTGTCCATGCCGATGGCGAAGGTAGGGATCTTCTTCCCCAGAATTACGGAGCTGATGGCGCACACCAGGGAGGAGTCCAGCCCGCCGGAGAGCAGGAAGCCCAGGGGAGCGTCCGCGTCCAGCCGTTTATCCACCGCCGCGATCAGCTTGTTGCGGATGTTGCGGCAGACGGTCTCCAAGTCATCGGGGGAGTACTGCGTGACGGTGGTGAGATCCGCATAGCGGACAAATTTTCCGTCCGCGTAATAGTGTCCCGGCGGGAAGGGGCGGATCCCCTTACACAACCCCACCAGGTTTTTCGGTTCGCTGGCAAAGACGATGGCGCCGGAGCGGTCATAGCCGTAGTACAGGGGCCGGATGCCGATGGGATCCCGGGCTGCGATGAGATCATCCCGCTTGGAATCGTAGATGATGAGGGCGAACTCCGCGTCCAGCTTGGCGAACATCTCCAGGCCGTACTCCCGGTACAGAGGAAGCAGGATCTCACAGTCGCTGCCGCTGCGGAAGGAGTAGCCTTTTTCCGTCAGCTGCCGCTTCAGGGGGCGGAAGCCGTAGATCTCGCCGTTGCAGACCACATAGTCCCCGTCCAGCTCAAAGGGCTGCATCCCCGCCTCCGTCAGGCCCATGATGGCCAGCCGGTGAAAGCACAGCCAGCCGGACGGCGTCTCGAGGATCTGAGACATGTCCGGTCCCCGGGACCGGGTTCGGTCAAAGAAGGGCAGAAGTTCCTCCTTGGTGTAGGTCTTTTTGGAAAAACCCATAATTGCGCACATAGATAGAAGCACCTCCGAAATAAAAAAGATCGCAGCTCCGTCCTGAAATTTCAGGACGAATAGCTGCGATCCGCGGTGCCACCTGACTTGCCCCCTGATCGGGGACCTCTTTGACTAGGCTCCAACAAGCCCGCGTGAGGTAACGGTCACGACTCGTTTCACTTACTGGCGGTCTCCCGCGTTCAGATCACAGCTACGGAGTGTTCTTCCCGCGGACTCTTTGGTACGGGGTTCTCACCATCCCCCGCTCACTGGCCCGGAACATCCGCGGTACTTTTCTCCATCAACGCCTTTGCTGATGTTAAAATTATGGTCTAAAGATTACCACTGGGGATATCCGCTGTCAATGTGGGAATATCCCAAAACCCAGCTGAAAATTTCCTGAAATTTCTCCATCCTTGTGTCAGGGGGATGTCCCATCTACCCAATGGAGCGTACCAGATTCGTGTAGCCGGTCAGATACCGGTCCACCTCCGCAGCGGCGGAGCGCCCTTCGGCGATGGCCCACACCACCAGGGATTGGCCCCGGCGCATATCGCCAGCGGCGAACACCTTGTCCGCATTGGCAGCATAGCTCCCCGGCGCTGTGCGGACCGTCCTGTCCGCCTCCACACCGAAGGCCTCGCACACGCCCCGCTCACACCCGGCAAAGCCGGTGGCGCCGATCAACAGCTGGCAGGGCAGGGTATCCCCCTCCGTGGTGACCACACCGGTCAGGGAACCGCTTTCCCCCGCCACCAGGCTCTGGACCTGGACGCCAAACCGCCGGGGATCCTGGCCCGTAACGGCCAGCGCCTCTTCGTGGGCGTAATCCAGCGGCAGGCTTCCCGCAGCGTCCAGGTAATCCGTCCGGGGACGGCGCACCAGCTGGGTCACGGAGCGGCAGCCTTGCCGCAGGGCGGTGGCCACACAGTCGCTGGCGGTATCGCCAGTGCCGATGATAACCACATCCAGCCCGGAGGCGGAGGGAACCGCCGCCTCCGCCTTGCCGAACTGAGCCCGCTCCACAGCAGCCTTCAGGTACTCGGTGCCGTAGCATACGCCGGAGATGCCGGTGGTGTCCAGTCCCAAGGGCCGGGGCGCTCCGGCCCCGCAGCAGAGGATCACCGCGTCGTACTCCGCCAGCAGCCGCTTTGCCACGGCACCCTCTGAGGCGTCCACACCGCAGACGAAGGTGACGCCCTCCTCGGTCATCAGGTCGATGCGCCGCCGGACCACAGATTTGGGCAGCTTCATATTGGGGATGCCGTACATCAGCAGACCGCCGGGGTGCTCCGCCCGCTCGATGACGGTGACCATGTGGCCCCGGCGGTTCAGCTGGTCCGCTGCCGCCAGGCCCGCCGGGCCCGAGCCTACCACGCAGACCTTCTTCCCCGACCACTGGGGCGGCCGGCGTGGGCGGAGCTTCCCGGCGCCAAAGGCCGCTTCGATGATGCTCAACTCATTGTCCCGGACCGTAATGGGGTCCCCATAGATGCCGCAGATGCAGGCGTTTTCGCAGGGGGCGGGGCACACGCGGCCGGTGAACTCCGGAAAGCTGTTGGCCTTCAGCAGCCGGCTGAGGGCGTGGCCCCAGTTGCCGGAGAGGATCATGTCGTTCCACTCGGGGATCAGGTTGTGCAGGGGACAGCCAAAGGCCTTTCCCTCATATATCATCCCCGCCTGGCAGAAGGGGACGCCGCAGTTCATGCACCGGGCGCCCTGCTGGCGCCGGATCTCCTCCGGCAGGGGAAGGTGGAACTCATCCCAGTCCCGGACCCGCTCCGCCGCGGGCCGGCGGCCATCCTCCCGGCGGGTATATTCCAAAAAGCCGGTGGGTTTTCCCATGTTGTCCAGCCTCCTCTCAAGCTCTGGTATTGGCGTAGAACGCCTCGATCTCCGCCTGCTGACGGGTCATGCCTTTCTCCTCGTACTGGGCGATGGACCGGAGCATCCGGTCGTAGTCCCGGGGCATGACCTTCTTGAAGCAGGGGACGTAGGAGTGGAAGGCCGCCAGGATCTTCTTCCCCCGGGGGGAGCCGGTGGCGGCCACATGGGCCTCAATGAGGGAGCGGAGCTCGGCGATGTCGTGAGGCTCCGTCAGGGTGTCCGTCATCACCTGGTCCTTGTTGAGGCGCATATAGAGGTCGTGCTTTTCGTCCAGCACATAGGCGATGCCGCCGGACATCCCGGCTGCGAAGTTCTTTCCCGTGGGGCCAAGAATCACGCAGCGGCCGCCGGTCATGTACTCGCAGCCATGGTCCCCCACGCCCTCCACCACGGCGATGGCGCCGGAGTTGCGGACGCAGAACCGCTCGCCGGCCATCCCGTTGATGAACGCCTGGCCGGAGGTGGCGCCGTACAGAGCCACGTTGCCCACGATGATGTTCTCGCCGGGGTCGAAGGTGCTGTCCTTGGGTGGATAGAGTACCAGCTTGCCGCCGGAGAGGCCCTTGCCCAGCCCATCGTTGCAGTCGCCCTCCAGCTCCAGGGTCAGTCCTTTGGAGATGAAGGCGCCGAAGGACTGGCCTCCGCCGCCATGGCAGGTGATGACATAGCTGTCGTCCGGCAGGGAGTCCCCGCACTGCCGGGTGATCTCGGCGCCGAACAGCGTGCCGAAGGCCCGGTCCGTGGAGGAGACGGTGAGCTCCAACCGGCCGGTCCGCTTCCCCTTCAGCGTCTTGCCCAGTTTGGCCAGCAGCACGCTCTCATCCAGGGTCCGCTCCAGATGGAAGTCGTAAACATCTCCGGGATTGAAGTGGGACGGCCCGCCGCTCCAGGGATTTTCCAGCAGGCTGCGGAGGTCCAGGGTCTCCGCCCGGTGGGTCACCAGCTTCTCCCGGACCCGCAGTAGGTCACTGCGGCCCACCAGTTCATCCACGGTGCGGATGCCCAGGGCCGCCATATACTCCCGCAGCTCCTGGGCCACGAATTCCATGAAGTTCACCACGTACTCCGGCTTGCCGGAGAAGCGGGACCGGAGCTGGGGATTCTGGGTGGCAATGCCCGCCGGGCAGGTGTCCAGGTTGCACACCCGCATCATGCAGCAGCCTAGGGCCACCAGGGGCGCGGTGGCAAAGCCGAATTCCTCCGCCCCCAGCATACAGGCGATGGCCACATCCCGCCCGGTCATCAGCTTGCCGTCGGCCTCCAGGGCCACCTGGCTCCGCAGACCGTTGGCGATCAGGGCTTGGTGGGCCTCCGCCACGCCCAGCTCCCAGGGCAGGCCCGCCCCGTGGATGGAGCTGCGGGGCGCGGCGCCGGTGCCGCCGTCATGGCCGGAGATCAGCACCACCTGGGCACCGGCCTTGGCCACGCCGGCGGCGATGGTGCCAACCCCCGCCTCGCTGACCAGCTTCACGCTGATCCGGGCCCGGCGGTTGGCGTTTTTCAGGTCATAGATCAGCTGGGCCAGGTCCTCGATAGAGTAGATGTCGTGGTGAGGCGGCGGAGAGATCAGTGTCACGCCGGGGGTGGAGCACCGGGTCCTGGCAATCCAGGGATAGACCTTTTTCCCGGGCAGATGGCCGCCCTCGCCGGGCTTGGCACCCTGAGCCATCTTGATCTGGATCTCCTGGGCGCTGGTGAGGTAGGCGCTGGTAACGCCGAACCGGCCGGAGGCTACCTGCTTGATGGCGGAGCACCGCTCATCGCGCAGGCGCGCCGCGTCCTCGCCGCCCTCGCCGGAGTTGGACTTGCCGCCGATGCGGTTCATGGCGATGGCCAGGCACTCGTGGGCCTCCTGGGAGATGGAGCCGTAGCTCATGGCGCCGGTTTTGAATCGCTTGACAATGGACGCCACCGGCTCCACCTCGTCGATGGAGATGCCGCCGCTCTCATCGAACTGGAAGTCCAGCAGCCCCCGCAGGGTATGGGGCTTGGCAGGCTCGTCCACCAGGGCGGAATACTCCTTGAAGGTCTCGTAGCTGCCCTCCCGGACGGCCTTCTGCAGCAGCAGGATGGTCCGGGGGTTGTACATGTGGTCCTCCTTGTCCGGGCCGGACCGCAGCTTGTGGATGCCGGTGGAGTCCAGCGTGGAGTCGTAGCCCAGGCCCAGGGGATCGAAGGCCTGGCTGTGGTTCCACTCCACGCCCTCCTCGATCTCTGCCAGGCCGATGCCCTCCACCCGGCTGATTGTGTTGGTGAAGTACTTGTCCACCACGTCCCGGTTGATGCCCAGGCACTCGAAGATCTGGGCGGACTGGTAGGACTGGATGGTGGAGATGCCCATTTTGGAGGCGATCTTCACGATGCCGTGGAGGATGGCGCTGTTGTAGTCGTTGACGGCCGCAGTGGGATCCTTATCCAGCATCCCCAGGGTCACCAGCTCCTCTACGCACTCCTGGGCCAGATAGGGGTTGATGGCCTGGGCGCCGTAGCCCAGGAGGGTGGCGAAGTGGTGGACGTCCCGGGGCTCGGCGCTCTCCAGGATCATGGAGACTGCGGTGCGCTTTTTCGTCCGCACCAGATACTGCTCCAAGGCGGACACCGCCAGCAGGGAGGGGATGGCTACATGGTTCTCGTCCACCCCCCGGTCTGACAGGATCAGGATGTTGGTGCCATTCTTGTAGGCCCGGTCCACGTTGACGAACAGCCGGTCCAGGGCATTGGCCAAGGGAGAGCCCTTGTAGTACAGCAGGGAGATGGTCTCTACATGGAAGCCGGGCCGGTCCATGTAGCGGATCTTCATCAGATCCACGGAGGTGAGGATGGGGTTGTGGATCTGGAGGACTGTGCAGTTCTCCGCTCTTTCCTCCAGCAGATTGCCGCCGGAGCCCACATACACCGTGGTGTCGGTGACGATCTCCTCGCGGATGGCGTCCATGGGCGGGTTGGTCACCTGGGCGAAGAGCTGCTTGAAGTAGCTGAACAGGGGCTGGTGCTTTTCCGACAGCACCGCCAGCGGTGTGTCCACGCCCATGGCGGAGGTGGGCTCCGCCCCATCCCGGGCCATGGGGAGGATGGCGTCCTTCACCTCCTCATAGGTGTAGCCGAAGGCCTTGTACAGCCGGTCCCGCCGCTCCTGGGAGGACCGCTCCACACGCCGGTTGGGGATGGGAAGATCCCGCAGGTATACCAAGTGGGCATCGAGCCACTCGCCGTAGGGCTGCTGGCGGGCGTACCGCTCCTTGACCTCGGCGTCGTCCACCAGTCGACCGGCAGTCAGGTCTGCCAGCAGCATCCGCCCCGGCTGGAGCCGGGACTTCTTCACGATCTTCTCCGGCGGGATGTCCAGCACCCCCACCTCGGAGGAGAGAATCAGCTGCTTGTCGGTAGTGAGATACCACCGACAGGGGCGCAGGCCGTTCCGGTCCAGCACCGCGCCCACCGTGTCCCCATCGGAGAACACGATGGCCGCCGGGCCGTCCCAGGGCTCCATCATGGTGGCATAGTAGTGGTAGAAGTCCCGCTTCTCCCGGCTCATTTTCCGGTCGTTGGCCCAGGGTTCCGGGATGCACATCATCACCGCCTGGGGCAGTGGGATGCCGTTCATCATCAGAAATTCCAGGGTGTTGTCCAGCATGGCGGAGTCGGAGCCGCTCTGGTCTACCACCGGCAGGATCTTGTCCATGTCCGCCTCCAGTACGGCCGAGTGCATAGTCTCCTCCCTGGCCAGCATCCGGTCCACGTTGCCCCGGATGGTGTTGATTTCACCGTTATGGAGGATGTAGCGGTTGGGATGGGCCCGCTCCCAGCTGGGGGTGGTGTTGGTGGAGAACCGGGAGTGGACCAGGGCGATGGCGCTCTCACAATCCGGCTCCGTCAGGTCCGTGTAGAACTTCCGCAGCTGCCCCACCAGGAACATGCCCTTGTACACGATGGTCCGGCTGGAGAAGGAGCAAATGTAGGTGTTCACATTGGATTGCTCGAACTCCCGGCGGACCACATACAGCTTCCGGTCAAAGTCCAGGCCACGGGCGCAGTCTACAGGCCGGGCCACAAAGCACTGGCAGATGCAGGGCATACAGTCCAGGGCCTTCCGGCCCAGCACCTCCGGATGGGTGGGCACATCCCGCCAGCCCAGGAAGTCCAGCCCCTCCTTGGACGCGATGATCTCCAGCATCTTCTGGGCCTGGGCCCGCTTCAGCGCGTCTGCGGGGAAGAAGAACATGCCCACGCCATAATCCCGGGGGCCGCCCAGGGCGATGCCCTCGGCGGAGGCCGCCTTCACCATCAGCTTGTGTGGCACCTGAATCATCAGCCCCACGCCGTCACCGGTCTCGCCGGTGGCGTCTTTACCTGCCCGGTGCTCCAGCTTTTCCACGATCTTCAGGGCACTGTCCACTGTGGCGTGGGACGGCGTGCCCTTCAAATTCACCACGGCGCCGATGCCGCAGGCGTCGTGCTCCCACAGGGGATCATAGATATTGTGTATGTTCTGCGCTGGTCCACTCATTGGGACTGCCTCCCTTGTCGTTTCATCGTCAGGCTTCAGCCTGTTGTGTACCGCTCCAGGATCAGCCGGGCGGTCTCTGCAAGCCGCAGCCCCGTGTCCATGCTGTACTTCTGCAGAAAGCGGTGGGCCTCCGCCTCGCTCATGAGGTTTACCTCCATCAGCACCGCCTTGGCCCGGCAGATCAGCCGCTCCTCCTCGGCACTTCGCTGGATATGAAGCCGGGGAGCCGGGGCGCCGCCTGCAAGGACTCCCTGGGCCAGATCCAGCGAGGCGAAGAACTCCGCCCGGGAGGAGGGGACGGCCAACTTGATGAGGTTCCTGTCCCCACACAGCTCCAGATTCCCGGGAGAGGAGATGACCAGCACCGGGGCGATGCCCGTGAGGTCCACGGCCAGCATCTCCGCAGTCATGTCCCGCAGCCGGAAACCGCAGATGACGACGGCTCCGCCCAGCTTCCGGGCGGCTCGGATGGTTTCCGCGCCGCTGAAGCAGGAGATGGACGGCGCGAGGCCGCCGGAGCCCAGAATGCGGGTGATCTGGGCGTGGGCTTTCTCAGAGGCAAACGCCAATATGATCCTGTCCATGGAATTTGCCCCCCTCCTCTCTCTGCGGCCCTGTCAGAAGGGCCGGCAGGTCAGTACGCCACCAGATACTGTTCCAGCTCCCACTGGGACACCTGGGCGGCGTACGACCGGCACTCCCGACGCTTTCCGGCCAGATACTGCTCCGTCACGTGGGCACCTAGCGCGTCCGTAATGACGCTGTCTGCCTCCAGGGCCCGGACGGCCTCCTCCAGAGAGCCGGGGAGCCGCTGGATGCCGGAGGCGTCTCCCACCTCGTAAAGGTTGCCGGTGAGGGGGGCGGGGGGCGTCATCTGCTGCTCGATCCCGTCCAGTCCCGCGGCAAGGCACGCCGCCAGGGCCAGATAGGGGTTGCAGGCGGGATCAGGGCTCCGCAGCTCCACCCGGGTGCTGTTTCCCCGCGGTGTTGGAATGCGGACCAAGGCGGAGCGGTTGCCGGTGGACCAGGCCAGATGGCAGGGGGCTTCGTAGCCGGGCACCAGCCGCTTGTAGCTGTTCACCAGTGGATTGGTGACGGCACAGCATCCCCGTACGTGTCCCAGCAGTCCCGCGATGAACTGATAGGCCAGCGGGGACAGGTGCCGGGGATCCGCCTCGTCATAGAAGGCATTTTTCCCATCCCGAAACAGGGACATATTTACGTGCATGCCGCTGCCGGCGGCGCCGCTGACGGGCTTGGGCATGAAGGTGGCGTGGAGGCCGTTCTTCTGGGCCAGGGTCTTCACCGCCAGCTTGAAGGTCATGATGTTGTCCGCAGCCCGCAGGGCGTCGGTGTACTGGAGGTCGATCTCGTGCTGGCCGGCTGCCACCTCGTGGTGGCTGGCCTCCACCGCCACGCCCATCTGCTCCAGATTCAGGCAGATCTCCCGGCGGGTCCCCTCCCCATGGTCCAGAGGGCCCAGGTCAAAATAGCTGGCCTCGTCGGAAGTCCGGATGGTGGGCTGACCGTCTTCATCGGTCTGGAACAGAAAGAACTCCAGTTCCGCTCCCACATTGCAGGTGAAGCCCAGGGCGTCGGCACGGCGGAGCACCCGCTTCAGCACACCTCGGGGATCACCGGCGAAGGCGGTACCATCGGGGTTGTGGACGTCGCAGATCAGCCGGGCCACCTTGCCGTACTGGGGCCGCCAGGGCAGGATGGCAAAGGTGTCCAGGTCCGGCCAGAGATACTGGTCTGATTCTTCAATGCGGACGAATCCGGCGATGGAGCTGCCATCCATCATAATCTGGTTGTCCAGCGCCCGCCCGATCTGAGAGGCGGTGATGGCTACGTTTTTCAGCTGGCCGAAAATGTCTGTGAACTGCATACGGATGAACTGGGCATCCTCCTCCCGGACCAGCCGGATGATGTCCTCCTTGGTGTAGTGACGCATGAGCCTGACTCCTTTCCGATGGTGACCGTGTATGGACGCGGAGCGCCCCTCCGCGAAAAATTTTAAAAAGAAAAAAGAGCAAAGGATACCGCCAAAGGGCGCCTTTGCTCTCAGTGCTATTATTATACGAACTCTAAGGCGGTGTTGTCAAGACACTTGGGGGCCCGGAATCCCCACAGACGGAAAATTTGTGGGACCGCCTAAAATCGTTCCGCCGTCCCCAGGAGCTTTGGCGAAATCGACAAAAAATGGAGGAATGCGTTGACAGCTCCGACAAAGCTGACTGCGCGCCCGCCATCAAACAAAGGTACTTTGGCCCACCATCCCACAGCGCCTTGTTTGATACACGCAACGAGACATATCCCACTCAATGGCGGGGGCATTTCTTTTGGCAAAAGAATATGACCGACACATCAGCGGTTATGAAGATCGTCAGCACACCATCTTGCAGGACAGCGATTGCCCCGCAGGCCCCGGATGCCCGGTCCCCTGACCACGCCGGACGAAAAGGGCCGTTGCCCGCAGGCTGTTCTGGAACAGCCCTTCCGGGGAAATCTTCCATTGGCAGCAGTTATCCCATGACTTAGGATGCCCGCTGCCGTGCAGCTGGGACCGCGTTTCCCCCGGCGGGAAGGAAACACAAAACGCGCCCGGACCGGGAATCCCGGTCCGGGCGCGGCGCGTGGAGACAGCGCGGATTTACGGCTGCCGCAGGTGGATCTGGCAGGAGGGCAGATCGTAGAAGGGCTCTGCCGCCGTAGGGGTCAGGCCGGATACGGCCCCGGTCTGGTACAGGACGGAGGAGGACTTAAAGCACAAGGGCAGAATAGGCGCTTGCTGCTGAAGATAGGCACACAGGTCCGACAGAGCTGCGGCCCGGTCCTCCGCTGCGGCGCAGGCGGCCAGGAGCTGCTCCGTCTGGGGATCCGCCCAGCCGCCGTAGTTCAGACTGCCGCCGGTGCCCACCAGGGCGGAAAGGTCCCAATTCGCAGGCAGCCGCACTTCGCCATAGTACAGGTCGAAGTTCCCGGCGGCCAGGGCGGCGGCATACTCCTCCCAGGGCAGGGCCTCCACTTGGATCTGAAGGTCGAAATCCGACAGGGCCTGGGCGATATGCTCCGCAGCGGAGACCTTGAAAGTGTTCTCCTGATTCACCAGCAGGGTCACTGTGCGGGTCCGGCCGGTGTTCAGTCCCGCTGCCTCCATCGCTGCGGCGAAATCGTCATAGGAGTATAGGGACTCCAGCTCCGCCGGGTAGAGCGGGGAGACAGGGGAGACCGGGAACTGGGCCGCCCGGGCGTGTCCGGACAGCACGGCGCTCACCAGCGTCTCCCGGTTGATGCCCAGGCCCAGGGCCCGGCGGGCGGCGCTGTCCTGAAAGGGGGCGCGGGCGGTGTTGAAGCCCAGGAACTGGAGCACTGTGGTATCCGCATCCTCATAGCTGATGTTGCCGGTGGCGGTGATGGGCTCCGTGCCGATCAGGTCGGCAGTAATCAACTGCACCTCGTGGGAGGAGAACTGGTACAGTATGGCCTCCCGGTCCCTGGCGGCGGAGAGGGCGATCCGCTCCGCGGGGCGGGACTCTCCCCGCCACCAGCCGCTGTGGGACGCCAGACAGGCACCCGCTTCATCGGTGGTGAAATAGTAGGGGCCGGTGCCCACAGGGGTGAGGCTTTCCTCAGTTCCGGACTTGACGATGGGGATGTCCAGCAGGGCCGGGAGGCTGGAGTCCGGGCGGGACAGGGTTACGATTACCACCCCGTCCCCGGCGGAGACAGCGGCCACATGGGCCAGCCGGGCGCTGTACCGCTGGGAACTCTTGGCCCGCCGCAGGGTGGCCGCCGCGTCCGCCGCCGTCAGGGGGGACCCGTCGGAAAAGGTGACGCCGCTGCGGAGGGTGAACGTGTAGGTGAGGGAGGCGGCGTCATAGGTGTAGCTCTGGCACAGCCACGGCTGGGGTTCCAGCTGGCGGTCCAGGCGGAAGAGTCCCTCGTAGATGAGGGAGCCCGCCACCTGCTGCATGCCGTCGGCACAGGTCACCGGGTCCAGCGTCTGGTCCGGGTCATAGGGAAGGGTGAACGCCGCAGGGAGGATCACCTCCTCCTGCTGGTCGACGGGCTCCTGGTCCCCCAGCAGGCCGTTGGCGGACTCCACGGGGGCTTCCGTCCAGCAGCCGGACAGCAGCAGGGCCACTGCCCCCAGCAGGCACAGGATCTGGATGCGCTTGGTCTTGGTCATGGCACAGGCCCTCCGGCAAAGAGTGTTTCAAAGGCAGATCACGGCCACCTGTGCGCCCCGGGCCTCGCCCATCTTCCGGTGGGACCAGAAGAGGTCGGGGCGGCAGGCGGTACACAGGCCGCAGATGTCGATATGTTCCGGCGCGACACCGGCGTGGAGCAGCCACTGACGGTTCAGACCCGCCAAATCTACATGGTATTTGGGCCCTCGACGCTCCAGATACGGCTCCGCCTCCGGCCCCAGGGCAGAGGTCCGCATGGCCTCCGGTACGTCGCCGTCGGTCTCAAAGCAGCATTTCCCAATGCAGGGCCCCACGGCAGCCAGGATGCGTTCCGGTCTGGCGCCCAGCAGGCGGACCATCTCCCGGACGGTCTTCTCCACGATTCCAGCGGCACAGCCCCGCCATCCGGCGTGGACCGCTCCCACGCACCCGGCGTCCGGGTCATGGAGCAGAAGGATGCCGCAGTCGGCGGAGAACACCACCAGGGGCAGTCCTTTTTCAGCGGTGATGAGGGCGTCGGCGTCGTAGTCCCGGTCCCGGATCAGACCCTTCCCGGCGTCGGCGGCGGTGCAGAGCCGCACATCATCCCGGTGGACCTGCCGGGAGAGGACGGGGTACGCCGAGTCCATATCCAGGGCGGCGAAAAAGCGGCGGTAGTTCTCCTCCACGTTCTCCGGCGCGTCCCCGCGTCCGGGGCCCAGGTTCAGGGTATCCCACGGCGCCGGAGACACCCCGCCCCGCCGGGTGGAGAATCCGTGGCGCACCCCGCCCAGCAGGGGAGAGGCGAGCCAGACCAGACTCTGTTGTTCATGGGTGACAAATGACATGGCGACCTCCTTTGATTGAGCATGAAAAGGGACGTCAGGAGCGTTCCTGGGGATCGTTCACCGGGTCCGCAAGGCGGCGGGAACCCTACCACCAGATGGTACCAGTCAGAAACAGCAGGGCGCTGACGAGGAACAGGGCTGTAAAAGGTTGGTGCCTTCGGCGAATAGGTATCCAAAGGCCAGCAGCCCCAGGGCAGATACCATCAGACCTATGCCGATCAGCATATTTCGAATCGTGTGCAGCAGGCGGATGCTCTCCTGATTTTCACCCACGGAAGCAGCTCCCTTCTGTGAAAAGACCGCCCCCTGCCCTCCGGCAGGAGAGAACAGGGAGCGGAAGAGATAAAAATGAAAAGACAAAGGATAAAAGATAGAGTGGAGAGTGAGGAGATGCTCCCAAAAGGAAAGGGGCTAGGGGAAACCCATCCGGGTTTCCCCAGTTGATCTGCCGAAGGCAGATCAAGAAATTCCAATCATTTTCGCCGCGGCGTGTACGTGGCGAAAATACTTTGACCTAAGCGCCTTGGGCGCGTTCACCAGTCCGCAGACTGGTGGTGGGGGAGGTCGAGGGGGAGCCTGCTCCCCCTCGAAATCAGTTGTCGTGGTACTCCTTGCAGGTGCACTTCTTCCACTTCAGGCCGCTGCCGCAGGGGCAGGGGTCGTTGCGGCCGATCTTGTTGACCTTGACAGGCTGCTTCTTGGGGGCGGTGCCGTCGCCGCCCACGTTTTCCACCATGCCCTTGGCCACCCGCTCCCGCTTGACCTCCTCGTCCTTCTTCAGCCGGACGGAGAACATGCGGCGGACCGTCTCGGTCTGGATGGCGGAGACCATCTCTTCGAACATGGTCAGGGACTCCTGCTTGTAGGCGATGACCGGGTCGGTGTTGGCATAGGCCCGCAGGCGGATGCCCTGCTTCAGGTCGTCCATGGCGTCGATGTGGTCCATCCAGTACTCGTCCACCACGCGCAGCATGATGACCCGCTCCAGCTCCCGCATGAGGGGCGTACCGATCTCCGCCTCCTTGGCCTCGTAGGTCTTCTCTGCGGCCTCCAGGAAGAGGTCGGTGAAGTCCTGCTGGGTCTTGTCGGCGGCGTCGTCCTCCGTGAACTGGAAGGTGTCCTTGGGGAAGTACAGCCCCTCCAGGCCGCGCAGCATCTCCCGGCAGCCAGCGGCGTCCAGGGCCTGGGCCTCGCCGAAGGCCATAGCCACGTGGTCGGCGATGGCGTTGCGGGTCATGGACAGGATGGTGTCCTTCAGGTCCTTGCCGTCCAGCACCTCCCGGCGCTGCTGGTAGATGATCTCCCGCTGCTTGTTCATGACGTCGTCGTACTCCAGCACGGACTTGCGGGACTGGAAGTTCCGGGACTCCACGGTGGTCTGGGCGTTCTCGATGGCCTTGGTCAGCATCTTGTTCTCGATGGGGGTGTCCTCGTCCAGGTCGAACTTCTCCATCATGTTCTGGATCCGCTCGCCGCCGAAGAGGCGCATCAGGTCGTCCTCCAGGGAGATATAGAACCGGGTCTCGCCGGGGTCGCCCTGGCGGCCGGCGCGGCCGCGGAGCTGGTTGTCGATCCGGCGGGATTCGTGGCGCTCTGTGCCGATGATGAAGAGGCCGCCGGCGGCGCGGACCTTCTCCGCCTCCTCCGCGATCACCGCCTTGTGCTGGGCCATCTTCTCGGCAAACAGCTTCCGGGCGGCCAGAATCTCCTCGTTGTCTGTCTCGGCGTAGCCGGTGGCGTCGGCAATGACCTCATCGGAGTAGCCGGCCTTCACCAGGTCTGCCCGGGCCAGGTACTCGGCGTTGCCGCCCAGCATGATATCGGTGCCGCGGCCGGCCATGTTGGTGGCCACGGTGACGGCGCCGAACTTGCCCGCCTGGGCCACGATCTCCGCTTCCTTCTCATGGTTCTTGGCGTTCAGCAGGTTGTGCTGGATGCCCTCCCGGGCCAGCAGGCCGCTGAGCAGCTCGTTCTTCTCAATGGACACGGTACCCACCAGCACGGGCTGGCCCTTGGCGTGGCAGTCCTTGATCTGCTGGATGACCGCCCGGTACTTGCCTGCCTCGGTCTTGTACACCACGTCGTGGTGGTCGTGGCGCTGGTTGGGCCGGTTGGTGGGGATCTCCACAATGTCCAGCTCGTAGATGGTGCCGAACTCCTCCTGCTCCGTCATGGCGGTGCCGGTCATGCCGGACAGCTTGTCGTACAGGCGGAAGTAGTTCTGGAAGGTGATGGTGGCCAAGGTCTTGTTCTCGCTGGCCACGGTGACGTGCTCCTTGGCCTCGATGGCCTGGTGCAGGCCGTTGGAGTAGCGCCGGCCGAACATCAGACGGCCGGTGAACTCGTCCACGATGATAACCTCGCCGTCCTTCACCACATAGTCGATGTCCCGCTTCATCACGCCGTGGGCCTTGATGGCCTGGTTGATGTGGTGGGAGAGGGTAGCGTTCTCCGGGTCGGACAGATTCTCCACGTGGAAGAACTCCTCCGCCTTGGCGATGCCCCGGGCGGTGAGCATGGCGGTCTTGGCCTTCTCATCCACGATGTAGTCCGCGTCCGCCTCGGCGGGATCCTCTTCCTCCTTGTTGTCCACCTGGACGACCGCCTGCTTCTTCAGGCGGGAGACGAACATCTCTGCCATGTCATAGAGCTGGGTGGACTTCTCCCCCTGGCCGGAGATGATGAGGGGTGTCCGGGCCTCGTCGATCAGGATGGAGTCCACCTCGTCCACGATGGCGAAGGCATGACCCCGCTGCACCAGCTCCGTGGAGTAGATGCACATGTTGTCCCGCAGATAGTCGAAGCCCATCTCGTTGTTGGTGCCATAGGTGATGTCCGCGGCGTAAGCGGCCTGCCGCTCCTTGGTGGTCAGGCCGTGGACGATCAGGCCCACCTTCAGGCCCAGGAAGCGGTGGACCTTACCCATCCACTCACTGTCGCGCTTGGCCAGGTAGTCGTTCACCGTGACGATGTGGACGCCCCGGCCGGTCAGGGCGTTCAGATAGGCGGGCAGAGTGGCTACCAGGGTCTTGCCCTCGCCGGTCTTCATCTCGGCGATCCGGCCCTGGTGCAGCACGATGCCGCCCACCAGCTGCACCCGGTAGGGCCGCATGCCCAGCACCCGGTCCGCGGCCTCCCGCACGGTGGCAAAAGCCTCCGGCAGGATATCGTCCAGGGTCTCGCCATTCTGCAGGCGCTCCTTGAACTCTGTGGTCTTGGCCCGCAGGGCCTCGTCGCTCATGGCCTTGTATTTGTCGGCCATGGACTCGATCTTGTCCACGATGGGGTAGATGGATTTCAGCTCCCGGGAGCTGTAATCACCGAAAATCTTTTTCATCAGACCCATGATTGTGATACTTCCTTTCCGGGCCGGTCCCTCCGGCCCGCCGGAATGGCGGAGCGCTGGAGAAAGGCCCGTTGATCCATATTATTTATAAAAGGTGGGGCAGTCCCCACGAAAAAGCAGAAATAGCATACCACAATCGCAGGTGGAATGCAAAGAAAAAACAACTTTTGTAAAAAAAGTTCATAAATAGCGGCCCATGTCCGGCAGAAGCCATGATTTTTCGACAGGACGCGGCGGGGAAATCAGCGAAAAGAAACAAACGCTTCCCAACCGGGCAATCGATTGCCCAGTCATAGGAGCTCCGGATCCAGCTCCTCGTCCAGTAGCATCCGGATGCGGCTGAGGACCGTGCCCTCGCCGGTGGAGGCGTCGTAGTCCACGCTTACCAGCCGGGCGCCCGGCAGCTTGCGCTGGAGGGCGGCGTACTGCCCCTTGCCGAAGATGTGGCCCGGCAGGCAGGCGAAGGGCTGGACGCAGAGAATTTTTCGGTATCCCAGCCGGGCCCAGCCCACGGCCTCGGCAGCGATCAGCCACCCGTCCGCCACCGTCACCCGCAGGGGAGCATACCCCTCCGCCTGCCGCTTCAGCTCCGGCAGCGGCGGCAGGGCATGATAGCCCGCCTGATTCAAAATCGACAGCATATCCCGCTGGATCTCCGCCAGGTACGACGCCAGCAGCCGATACACCCGCCGGGCAGGGGCGGAGCCTTTCAGGGCGTGGCCGTCCATGTAGTACAGGGCGTACCAGGTGATGCCGCCCACGCCGATCTCGCAGTGCTCCGCCGCCAGATACCGCTCCAAATTCCAGTTGCCCAGGTGGCAGTATTTCGTGTAGATCTCCCCCACGATAGCCACCTTCTGGACTTCACGGGGCACCCGCTCCACCGCCCGGAATTCGGCCGCCATCTCCCGGCAGCGGCGCAGGATCTCCCGGCGGGTGAGTCCTCGATTCCCCGCCAGATCCTGTCCCAGGTCCTCCGTCCAGCGGCGCCAGAGTGCCTCCGCCGTGCCGGGGACTGCCTCGTATGGCCGGGTCTGGTTCCGCAGCAGGGCCAGCGTGTCCCCCCACACGGCAGCGGCCAGACAGCGGCGGACCATGGCGGCGGTGATGGGCAGCCCGGTGCCCCGGTCGATGCCCCGGACATTGAGACTCAGGGTCTCCACCCGGCCGTAGCCCAGCCGGTCCAGCACCCGCCGCAGCAGGCGGATGCCGCAGGAGCCCCGGCACTCGTCCCCCGCCTGGCCGAACAGCACCCCGCACCGGGCCGGGTCGTACCGCCCGGACCGCAGGGCGGACAGCACCTGCCCCGCCACCAGGAACACCGGGTAGCACAGCTCATTGTGGAAATATTTCAGCCCCAGCTCCGCCAGATGGGGATCGTCCTCCGTCAGCAGCACCGGCTCCCATTCCTCCGACGTAAAGGCGTACTGCAGCAGGGGGAACCAATCGTCCAGCAGGGAGGGGATCAGCAGCGTCTTCCGCTCTGCCATCCCGGCCACCTCCTTTTATCCCAGCATACCGGTCCGCGCGGGGGAAAGCAAGGCAAAAGTGGTTACAAAATCCGCCGGAATCCCCGCCGCCCCTTGCCCCGCCCGCTCCTTTGTGTTAAACTGACAAAAAAGCCCCACCCGCCGCCGCGGCGGGGAGGAGCAAAAAAGGAGGTTCCCCCATGAAGCTCAGCTTTTACGGCGCCGACCAGTGCGTCACCGGCAGCTGCCACTGTCTGGAGGTCAACGGCAGGCGCATCCTGGTGGACTGCGGATTGCAGCAGGGGCGGGACGAGGTGTCCAACGACGCTTTTCCCTTTGCCGCGAACGACATCGACTTCGTCCTGGTGACCCACGCCCACATCGACCACACCGGCCGGATCCCCATGCTGGTGAAGCAGGGCTTCCAGGGCCGGATCGTCGCCACCCGGCTGACGGCGGATCTCATGGACATCATGCTCCAGGACTCCGCCCACATCCAGGAGTCCGACGCGGAGTGGAAGAACCGCAAGGCGGAGCGGTCCGGCGCCCCCCGGGTGGAGCCCCTTTACACCATCGAGGACGCCCAGCGGGTGAGCCAGTACATGACCACCTGCGAGTACAACCAGCCCCTGGACCTGTGCGAGGGCGTCCGGGTGGAGTTCGTGGACGCGGGCCATCTGCTGGGCTCCGCCTCCATCCTCGTCACCGCCACGGAGGGCGGCATCACCAAACAGATCGTCTTTTCCGGCGACATCGGCAATGTGGACCAGCCCATCATCCGGGACCCCACCTACCTCACCGGCGCGGACTACGTGGTGATGGAGTCCACCTACGGCGACCGCAACCACACGGAGGTGTGGAGCTACACCGACGATCTGGCGAAGATCATCGACGAGACCATCGCCAAGGGCGGCAACGTGGTGATCCCCTCCTTCGCCGTGGGCCGCACCCAGGAGCTGCTGTACTTCATCCGGGAGATCAAGGACAAGGGGATGGTGAAGAGCGACCCGGACTTCCCCGTGTACATCGACTCCCCCCTGGCCAAGAAGGCCACCACCATCTTCACCGGCGACCTGCGGGGCTATCTGGATGAGGCGGCGCTGGAGCTGGTGCAAGACGGCACCCACATGTTCAACTTCACCAACCTGCGCATGACGGAGACCAGCGAGGAGTCCAAGATGCTGAACATGGACCCCACCCCCAAGGTCATCATCTCCGCCTCCGGCATGTGCGACGCGGGCCGCATCCGCCACCACCTGAAGCACAACCTCTGGCGGCCGGAGTGCACCGTGGTGTTCGTGGGCTACCAGGGGGAGGGCACCCTGGGCCGCGCCCTGCTGGAGGGTGTGAAGAGCGTGAAGCTCTTCGGCGAGGAGATCGCCGTCCATGCGCAGATCGTGAACTTCCAGGGTCTCTCCTCCCACGCGGACCGGAACCACCTGCTCTCCTGGATCCAGGCCATCCAGGCCCCCAAGCCCCAGCACGTGTTCGTGGTCCACGGGGACCGGGAGGTGGCGCCCTTCTTCGCCAAGACCATCCAGGGCCTGGGCTTCACCGCCCACGCGCCCCAGTACACGGAGGTGTACGACCTGATCGCCGACAAGGTGACCGAGCCCGGCTACCTGCCTGAGCGGAAGGCCAGGACCACCGGCGGTATGCGGGCCAGCGCGGCCTACGAGCGGCTGGTGGCCGTGGGCAACATGCTTATGGAGAGCATCAAGCGCAGCCGCGGGCGGGACAACAAGTCCCTGGCCCGGTTCGCGGACCAGCTGCGGCAGCTGCTGGAGAAGTGGGAGAGCTAAGGCAGCTCCCTTGCCAGAGAGAAGGCGGCCTGGAACGCGGCCTCCAGCTCCATGCTGTGGAGCTGCGCCGCCGCATCCTCGTATTTTTCGACGGTGTTCCAGTCGTCGTCCGGAAGCAGGTCCCGGAGCCGCAGGGACAGGCGGGCGGTCAGGCGGGAGACTTCCCGGTACTCCGGGGAGGGGAGATAGGAGGGGAGAAGCTCCTCCTTGGCGTATTCGTAGAGAACTTGCATCAGGTCTGTCATAATCAAAAGACGCCCCCTAAACACGCGAATTGCACGTATTCATAATATACGTGCAAAACGCGTGTGTCAAGAGGCTCGGGAGAGATTTTATGATAAAATTTGCGGAGAGACTGCGTGAATTGCGGAAAGAACGTCATGTCACACAAAAGGACATGGGGGAAATTCTGGGTATCCAGTTGCGTTCCTACCAATGCTATGAGAGCGGCGACCGCCGCCCGGACTATGAGAAATTGGTGGCCCTGGCGGATTACTTCGACGTGACCACAGATTATCTGCTGGGGCGGAGCGACGTGCGGGGGTAACATGGGATGGGCCGCCGTCCGGCGGCCACGGGGGATTCTGCTCCCGCAGGGGGCTGGTCCAGCGGGATGCACCCCCCATTGTCGTCGTCGCAAAGTCCGCTCAGCTCCGTTTCCGCCTGCGGCGAAAACTGCGCCTGCTCCCTTGCTCCTCCTCTCCCCACCGCGCGGGGCGCGGCGGGGGCCCCTTTCGGTCTTGCCAAAAGAGAAACGGGCCGTGCACGGTCCAAAAGAAAAGACCGCTTAGACGCGCTCCGGCGCGTTCGTGCCTCCGCGCGACGGGGGTCGGCGGATCGGTGCAAGCGCCGATTTTGGCCTGCCTTCGGGCACGCTATCATCTTCTGCAATTTCTGGGACTGCCGTCCCGTGGAGGATGGTGCGGAGGTCGTCGGGGTGGTTATCGCATTGTCTCTGCTTCTCTTTTCGCTGCCGCTGGCCGTCCCGCGCGGGAACTGGTGCAACGGGCGGATGTGGGCATCCGCCCGAAAGCATAAACCCCTACGACCACCCGGGTAGCGCGTAGCGAAGCGGAACGCGCGGAAAGAGGAGCCGGTCAAATGCGTCCTTGCACCCCGACCCAAGACGCACCCGCGCCGCGGGAATCCGCCATCAAGCCTGTACCGCACCCCGCCGCGCCCGTCGGGGAGCCATCGCAGACCCGCAGGCACCATCTCACGCCGACCCCCGTACAGCAACTTTGCACCAGAGGTGCAAAGTTGCGACCAAAAGCGTTCTTTTCTTTTGGACCGTGCACGGCCCGTTTTCTTTTCGGCAAGACCGAAAAGAAAATGGGGGGTGCATCTGCCCAGCCATCAGCATGGCTGAAATTCCAGCGTCCAATGGGACGCACCCCCTGGAGGTATCTATGGACAGACTTCATGAAAACCGCATCTACACCGGCACGGTGGAATCCTACTCCAGCGAGGGTTTGGGCATCGTCCGCCTGGACGGCGCCGTGGTGTTCGTCCCCCAGGCCGTCCGGGGGGAGACCATCGACCTGAAAATCACCAAGGTGATGAAGACCGCCGCCGCAGGGGAGATCGTGAAGATCCACAAGCCCTCTCCCGACCGGGCCCAGCCCGAGTGCCCCGATTACGGCCGGTGCGGCGGGTGCGACTTCCAGCACCTGACGTACCCCGAGGAGCTGTGGGCCAAGCGCCAGCGGGTCCAGGACGCCCTGACCCGCCTGGGGGGCGCAGACATCCGGGTGGAGGAGATCCTGGGGGCAAAGAACCCCCTCCACTACCGCAACAAGAGCCAGTACCCCGTGGGCGCGGACGGCGCCATCGGTTTCTACCGGGCCCGGTCCCATCAGGTGGTGCCGGTGAAGCGGTGCTTGATCCAGCCCGAGGCGGCGGACAAAACCGCCGCGGCGGTGGGGGAGTGGATGCGGCGCTACAAGGTCCCCGCCTACGACGAGGCCACCGGAAAGGGACTGGTGCGCCACGTGTACGTCCGGGTGAATCGGAAGGGCGAGAGCCTTTGCTGTGTGGTAATCAACGGCAGGCAGGCCCCCCGGGAGCCGGAGCTGGCCGCCTATGTCTGCGCCACCGTGCCCCACACCGCGGGGGTGCTGGTGAACAGCAACACGAAGCGGGGCAACGTGATCCTGGGGGAGAAGTACCGCACCCTCTGGGGGCGGGACTATCTGATGGACACCCTCTGCGGCCTGGAGTTCAAGCTGTCGGTGCCGTCCTTCTACCAGGTGAACCGGGATCAGGCGGAAGCGTTGTACGGCAAGGCCCTGGATTATGCCGGCCTGACGGGGCGGGAGACGGTGCTGGACCTGTACTGCGGCATCGGCACCATTACACTGTGCCTGGCGAAGCGGGCCGGACGGGTCATCGGCGCGGAGATCGTGCCGGCGGCCATCCGGGACGCCAAAGAGAACGCCGCCCGGAACCACATTGAAAACGCGGAATTCTTCTGCGGCGACGCGGCTGAGACAGCCGCACGGCTGGAGGCGGAGGGCCTGCGGCCGGACGTCATCACCGTGGACCCGCCCCGGAAAGGGCTGGCGCCGGAGGTGATCGGCTCCATCGCGGCCATGGGGCCGGAGCGGGTGGTGTATGTCTCCTGCGACCCCGCCACGCTGGGCCGGGACGTGAAGCGGTTCGGAGAGCTGGGTTACCGGGCCGTCCGGGCCTGTGCAGTGGACATGTTTCCCGCCACACGGCATGTTGAGAGCGTGGTGCTGCTGGAGAGGAGTTGACTAAAATGGCAGTTTCAAAATTCCGGATTTATGACTACTGGAAAGACAAAGCCATCACGAAAAAATTTGAAATCAAGCCGGTGTCCGCGTGCACGAAGGAGGACGACGCACTTTCCATAACAGAATTTCCTGATGAGATTTTTTGCTGGGCTTGTCAGATGCCGCCGTATCAACAGGGGACACATCGGACACTCAGCGGACTTTGGAATGGAGACACACTTTTACAGCGGTCCCATATTTTGGAAAAGTCCCTGAATGGAGAGGATAAACCCGAGAATTATTTTCTGCTGTGTCCGCAATGTCACGCGGAATCTCCGGATACGACGGACGCGAAGCTCTTTTTCGCGTGGGTCCGGTATAAGCGGACGCATGAGAACTATTCCATGGTGCTTCGGAGGGATATGAAAAAGGCGGCGGAGATTCTGGGAGTGGACCAGAACCTTGTGGAGGAGCGATTTGCCGCGCTGCGGCTGACCCGGCTGGAAGAGGATGCGTATATTCGAGACTATATTGTCAAAAACTGTGCGATGCATGGCAGCTTTCTTGCGCCGCTCTCCCGCATGATGATCCTGCAAAAATGGATTCTGGACCCGGAGGAACAGAAAAAGTTTGCCGCCTGGCGGAGGACGCTGCCTGAAGAAGAGACTGGTGAGAAGGAGCCAACATAAATATCTCAAAAGAGATCATTCCGCAAGGACTGAAGAATAAAACAGTTGTCAAACACAGTTTGAGGGTGTATGATAAATCACAAATCAGGGCGGTCACTGCCAGAGAACCGAAACAGGAGGAGTATTATGAACAAAACGGCAAGCATGGTCTTGAAGATCATCGGCGCCAGCCTGGCATTCGCAGCGGTTATCTGCCTGCTGATCGGCGGCTGGCATGACCTCAGCGTGGGATACAGCGGTATGAAGAAGCGGCTGGCCCGGAAATTCGGCTCCGAGTACGACGACTACGCCGACGAAGAGCTCTACGAGTAATCCAGAGCATAAAAAGGACCCCATCCAGATGGATGGGGCCCTTTTCTGCGTTTTTTCCGCCACAGGGCAACAAAAAACGGCTGGAAGAAATCCCCAACCGCAACGAAATTCCCCTTGACAGAGGAAAAAAACCATGGTAAAATAAGACGCTTATATGATGGCAGAGGATATTCCGCCATTTTTTATCGTTGAGATAACGATAGCATATTTCCCAGAACAATGCAAGAGCGGGATGCAGGAATTTTAACAACGATACCGTGCGTATCATTCCTGGCCGCGCCACCCGAAAAACCACGCGCCCGGCAGGACAGGGCGGGGCGCACAGAAGAAAGGTGAATGAGAAGATGGCCAAAGACAAGTACTACGGAAAGACCCTTCGTAAGAACTTCGCCAGGCACGAGGAAGTCATGCCCATGCCCAACCTTCTGGAGATCCAGAAGAAGTCTTACCAGGAGTTTTTGGACACCGGCCTCCGGGAGGTGTTCAACGACGTGGGCGCGATCACGGACTATCAGGGCAACCTGGAGCTGACCTTCATCGACTACAAGATGGATGAGGCGCCCAAGTACGACGTGGAGGAGTGCAAGGCCCGGGATGCCACCTACGCCGCGCCGCTGAAGGTGAAGGTCCGCCTTCGGAACAAGGAGACCGAGGAGATCAAGGAGCAGGAGATCTTCATGGGCGACTTCCCGCTGATGACCCACTCCGGCACCTTTGTTATCAACGGCGCCGAGCGCGTCGTGGTTTCCCAGATCGTCCGGTCCCCCGGTGTGTACTACGGCAAGGAGACGGACATCAAGACCGACCTGCCCATCCTCACCTCCACTGTCATCCCCAACCGGGGCGCCTGGCTGGAGTATGAGACCGACGCCAACGAGGTCTTCTGGGTCCGCATCGACAAGAACCGCAAGCTCCCCATCACCTGCCTGATCCGGGCCCTGGGCCTGAAGACGGACCAGGAGATCCTGGACCAGTTCGGCGACGATCCCCGCATCGTCACCACCCTGGAGAAGGACCCCTGCAAGAACTACGAGGACGCCATGCTGGAGATCTACCGGCGCCTGCGTCCCGGCGAGCCCCCCACGGTGGAGGCCAGCGAGACCCTGATCCACAACCTGTTCTTCGACCCCCGGCGCTACGACCTGTCCACCGTGGGCCGGTACAAGTTCAACAAGAAGCTGTCCCTGTGGCAGCGCATCCCCGGCTACAAGCTGGTCTATCCCGTGGCAGATCCTGCCACCGGTGAGCTCCTGTTTGATGAGGGCCATCTGCTGACCAAGGACGATGCCCGCCTGCTGGATACGGTCGGCGTGGGAGAGGTCACCATCGACGTGGAGGGAGCGCCCCTGCGGGTCATGTCCAATAAGATGTGCGACCTGAGCCATTATGTGGACTTCGATCCCCTGGCCGAGTGCGGTATCAAGGAGCGGGTGCGCTTCGACGTGCTGCAGGAGCTGCTGGGCCAGTACAGCGGCGAGGAGCTGAAGGACCAGATCCGCCTGCACCGGGCCGATCTGGTGCCCAAGCATATCATCATTGATGATATCCTCACCTCCATCAACTATATGAACGGCCTGGCCCGGGGCATCTCCGTGAAGGATGACATCGACCACCTGGGCAACCGCCGCCTGCGCTGCGTGGGCGAGCTGCTGCAGAACCAGTTCCGCATCGGCTTTTCCCGGATGGAGCGGGTAATCCGGGAGCGCATGACCATCCAGGACCTGGATGTGGTCACCCCCCAGAGCCTCATCAACATCCGCCCCGTCACTGCCGCCATCAAGGAGTTCTTCGGCTCCAGCCCCCTGAGCCAGTTCATGGATCAGACCAACCCCCTGGCGGAGCTGACCCACAAGCGGCGTCTTTCCGCCCTGGGCCCCGGCGGCCTCTCCCGCGAGCGTGCCAGCATGGAGGTCCGCGACGTCCATTACAGCCATTACGGCCGCATGTGCCCCATCGAGACCCCTGAAGGTCCCAACATCGGCCTGATCTCTTATCTCGCCACCTATGCCCGGATCAATGAGTACGGCTTTATTGAGGCGCCCTACCGGGCAGTGGACAAGGAGACCTTCCACGTCTCCGACGAGATTGTCTATATGACCGCCGACGAGGAGGACAACTACATCGTCGGCCAGGCTGCTGAGCCTCTGGACGAGAACGGCTGCCTCATCAACGCCCGTATCACGGCCCGGCACCGGGACGAGATCGTGGAGGTGGACAAGGAGCGGGTGGACTACATCGATGTGTCCCCCCGGATGATGGTCTCTATCGCGACGGCCATGATCCCCTTCCTGCCCAACGACGACGCCAACCGCGCCCTGATGGGCGCCAACATGCAGCGTCAGGCCGTGCCTCTGCTGCGTCCCCACGCGCCCATTGTGGGCACCGGCATGGAGCACAAGATCTGCATCGACTCTGAGATCGCTGTCCTGGCGGAGGGCGACGGCGTGGTGACCTCTGTGGACGCCCGCCACATCACCGTCAAGTACGACAGCGGCGAGGTCAAGGACTACAAGCTGACCAAGTTCCTCCGGTCCAACCACGGCACCTGCATCAACCAGCGGCCCATCGTGGAGGTGGGCGAGCGGGTTCACGGCTGGGGCACCGACGAGAACGGCCAGACCGTGGATCCCACCGTCCTGGCGGACGGCCCCGCCACTGAGCAGGGCGAGATCGCCCTGGGCCAGAACATCCTGGTTGGCTTTATGACCTGGGAGGGCTACAACTACGAGGACGCCGTGCTGCTGAACGAGCGTCTGGTGCGGGAGGACCTGTATACCTCCATCCACATCGAAGAGTACGAGATCGACGCCCGGGACACCAAGCTGGGCCCGGAGGAGATCACAAGAGACATCCCCAATGTGGGCGAGGACGCCCTGAAGGATCTGGACGAGAACGGCATCATCCGCATCGGCGCGGAGGTCCGTTCCGGCGACATCCTGGTGGGCAAGGTCACGCCCAAGGGCGAGACCGACCTCACCGCCGAGGAGCGGCTGCTGCGGGCCATCTTCGGTGAGAAGGCCCGGGAGGTCCGGGATACCTCTTTGAAGGTCCCCCACGGCGAGAGCGGCATCATCGTGGACGCCAAGGTCTTCACCCGGGAGAACGGCGACGAGCTGGGGCCCGGCGTGAACATGGTAGTGCGGGTGTATATCGCCCAGCGCCGGAAGATCCAGGTGGGCGACAAGATGGCAGGCCGCCACGGCAACAAGGGCGTCGTGTCCCGGGTCCTGCCGCAGGAGGATATGCCCTTCCTGCCCGACGGCACGCCGCTGGACATCGTGCTGAATCCCCTGGGCGTGCCCAGCCGTATGAACATCGGCCAGGTGCTGGAGGTCCATCTGGGCTACGCCGCCCAGAAGCTGGGCTGGAAGGTAGCCACCCCCATCTTCGACGGCGCGTCTTACAGCGACATTCAGGAGCTGCTGCAGCAGGCGGGCCTGGATCCTGAGGGCAAGAGCGTGCTGTACGATGGCCGCACCGGTGAGCCCTTCGACAACAAGGTCACCGTGGGCTACGTGTACTTCCTGAAGCTGCACCATCTGGTGGACGACAAGATCCACGCCCGCTCCACCGGCCCGTACTCCCTGGTCACCCAGCAGCCGCTGGGCGGCAAGGCCCAGTTCGGCGGCCAGCGCTTCGGCGAAATGGAAGTCTGGGCCCTGGAGGCCTATGGCGCGGCCTATACCCTGCAGGAGATCCTGACGGTGAAGTCTGACGACGTCACCGGCCGCGTCCGGACCTACGAGGCCATTGTCAAGGGCCACAACGTGCCCCAGCCCGGTGTGCCGGAGTCCTTCAAGGTGCTGGTGAAGGAGCTGCAGTCCCTGTGCCTGGACATTCAGGTGCTGGACAAGGACGGCAACGTCATCGAACTGAAGGAAGACGAGGACGCTATGGACACCTTCAACCTGGCCCGGATGGACGCCGACGACGACCGGCACCGCGCCTTCTCCGAAGAGGCGGAGTTCCAGGATTCCGGCTTTGACATCGAGGACGCCCCGGAGGATGCCGGCGCGGACATCGACGTGGACTTCGACGACGAATGATCCAGGATCGTATTGTTCGTCAACTCAACAATTCTGGATCATGTAAGGAGGAAATCGCAAGATGATCGACAACAACACTGGCAACAACATTGCCTTTGACGCGATTAAGATCGGCATGGCCTCTCCGGAGCAGATCCGCGCCTGGTCCTATGGCGAGGTGAAAAAGCCGGAGACCATCAACTACCGCACCCTGAAGCCGGAGCGGGACGGCCTGTTCTGCGAGCGCATCTTCGGACCCACCAAGGACTGGGAGTGCCACTGCGGCAAGTACAAGAAGATCCGCTACAAGGGCAAGATCTGCGACCGCTGCGGCGTCGAAGTCACCCGGGCCAAGGTCCGCCGGGAGCGCATGGGCCACATCGAGCTGGCCACCCCCGTCTCCCACATCTGGTATTTCAAGGGTATCCCCTCCCGGATGGGTCTGCTGCTGGACATCAGCCCCCGGATCCTGGAAAAGGTGCTGTATTTCGCCAACTATATCGTCACCGACCCTGGTGAGACTCCGCTGACCAAGAATCAGATCCTCTCCGAGAAGGAGTACCGGGATTACCGTGAGAAGTATGAGGACGACTTCCAGGCCGGCATGGGCGCCGAAGCCGTGAAGAAGCTGCTCCAGGACGTGGACCTGGAGGCCCTCTCCGCCCAGCTCCACGCAGAGCTGAAGGATGCCTCCGGCCAGAAGAAGGCCCGGATCGTCAAGCGGCTGGAGGTGGTGGACGCCTTCCGTCTGTCCGGCAACAAGCCGGAGTGGATGGTCATCGACGTGCTGCCTGTTATCCCGCCGGAGCTGCGCCCCATGGTGCAGCTGGACGGCGGCCGGTTCGCCACGTCCGACCTGAACGACCTGTACCGCCGGGTCATCAACCGGAACAACCGCCTGAAGCGGCTGATCCAGCTGAACGCCCCGGATATCATCGTCCGCAATGAGAAGCGGATGCTCCAGGAGGCTGTGGACGCCCTGATCGACAACGGCCGCCGGGGCCGCGCCGTCACCGGTGCCAACAACCGGGCGCTGAAGTCCCTCAGCGATCTGTTGAAGGGCAAGCAAGGGCGGTTCCGCCAGAACCTGCTGGGCAAGCGCGTGGACTACTCCGGCCGTTCCGTCATCGTGGTCGGCCCCGAGCTGAAGATCTATCAGTGCGGCGTGCCCAAGGAGATGGCCGTGGAGCTGTTCCGCCCCTTCATCATGAAGAAGCTGGTGGAGGACGGCACCGCCAACAACATCAAGTCCGCCAAGAAGATGGTGGACAAGGGCGTTACCGAGGTGTGGGACGCTCTGGATGTCATCATCAAGGACCACCCCGTCATGCTGAACCGCGCTCCGACGCTGCACCGCCTGGGCATCCAGGCCTTCGAGCCGGTGCTGGTGGACGGCCGGGCCTTGAAGCTGCACCCCCTGAACTGCACCGCCTTCAACGCGGACTTCGACGGCGACCAGATGGCCATTCACGTGCCCCTGTCGGCCGAGGCCCAGGCGGAGGCCCGCATCCTGATGCTCTCCGCCAACAACCTGCTGCGTCCCCAGGACGGCGGCCCCGTCACCGTGCCCACCCAGGACATGGTGCTGGGCTCCTACTACCTGACTATGGACCGCATGGGCAAGGCAGAAAAGGGCGCCGAGACCATCTGGTGCGAGGACGCCGGCGACACCAACCTCACCGCTCACTCCATCGTGGACGCAGATGACTTTGTGGCCGCCAACGACGCCCTGGAGAAGGGGCAGAAGAAGGCCGCCTACCGCCCTCTCCACTTCTACGCCAGCGAGGAAGAGGCCCTCATGGCCTACAACGACCATGTGATTGGGCCCCACTGCCCCATCGGCGTGCGCCGCACCATGACCGTGGACGGCGTCAGCCACACCGCTGTGGTAGAGTCCACCCCCGGCCGTATCATCTTCAACCAGAACATCCCTCAGGACCTGGGCTTTGTGGACCGGACCGATCCCGCCCATGTCTGCGACTATGAGGTGACCTTCACCTGCGGCAAGAAGCAGCTGGGCCAGATCGTAGACCGCACCATCAACAAGCACGGCTTCACCGTGGCCGCTGAGGTGCTGGACGCCATCAAGGCCACCGGCTACAAGCACTCCACCCTGGCGGCCATCACGGTCTCCATCGCGGATATGACCGTGCCCCCCAAGAAGTACGAGCTGGTGGCGGCCTCCGAGCAGAAGGTGCTGGACATTGAGAACCAGTACAAGATGGGCTTCATGACCGAGCACGAGCGCTACAAGCAGGTGGTGCAGGTGTGGGAGAAGACCACCAACGATGTCTCTGACGCCCTGCAGAAGAACCTGGACCGCTATAACCCCATTTTCATGATGGCGGACTCCGGCGCCCGCGGTTCTATGAAGCAGATCCGCCAGCTGGCTGGTATGCGTGGCCTGATCGCCAACACCGCCGGCCGCACCATCGAGATCCCCATCAAGGCGAACTACCGCGAGGGCCTGACCGCCCTGGAGTACTTCATCTCCTCCAGAGGCGCCCGGAAGGGCCTGGCCGACACGGCTCTGCGTACCGCAGACTCCGGTTACCTGACCCGCCGCATGGTGGACGTCTCCCAGGATGTCATCATCCGGGAGGAGGACTGCCACGTGACCCACGGCATCAAGGTCTCCGAGATCAGCGAGAACGGCCAGGTGATCGAGAAGTTCTCCGACCGGCTCCGGGGCCGTTTCCTGGTGGGCGATGTGGTGGACGCCGATACCGGCGAGGTGCTGCTGTCCAGCACCAAGATGATGGACGAGAACGACGCCAAGATCCTGGAGACCCACAAGTGGGTCCAGGCCAACTACCGCGACGGCGACCGCTGCACCTTCGACCCGGCGGTTGACGAGCACCCCACCGTCATGATCCGCACCGTGCTGACCTGCAAGGCCCACAGCGGCGTGTGCGCCAAGTGCTACGGCATGAACCTGGCCACCCAGCAGCCTGTGGGTCCGGGCGAGGCGGTCGGCATCATTGCCGCCCAGTCCATCGGCGAACCCGGCACCCAGCTGACCATGCGTACCTTCCACACCGGCGGTCTGGCCGGCGGCGACATCACCCAGGGTCTTCCCCGTGTCGAGGAACTGTTTGAGGCCCGTAAGCCCAAGCGGATGGCTACTCTGGCAGAGATCGGCGGCACGGTCAAGTTCGAAGAGACCAGCAAGGGCAGCCTGGTGAACATCGTCATCACCGCACCTGACGGGGACACCCGCACCTACGCGGTGCCTCACACCGGCCTGCTGGTGAAGGATGGCGACGTGATCGAGGCCGGCCACCAGCTGACCTACGGTGCGTTGAATCCCCACGAGGTGCTGCGCATTCGCGGCGCTGACGCCGTGTACAACTACCTGATCCAAGAGGTCCTGCGGGTGTACCGCCAGCAGGGCGTGGATATCAACGATAAGCATATCGAGATCATCGTCCGCCAGATGATGCGCAAGGTCCGTCTGGAGGACGCCGGCGACACCAAGCTGCTGGACGGCTCTATGGTGGACGTCCTGGAGCTGGACGACGCCAACGAGGAGATCGACCGCCGCAACGCCGCCGGTGAGCGGCAGGAGAACGGCGAGCCTCTGCGCCACGCCGTAGGCACCCAGCTGCTGATGGGCATCACGAAGGCATCTCTCGCCACGGACTCCTTCCTGTCCGCCGCCTCCTTCCAGGAGACCACCAAGGTCCTGACGGAGGCCGCCATCAAGGGCAAGGCCGACCATCTGGTGGGCCTGAAGGAGAATGTCATCATCGGCAAGCTGATCCCTGCCGGCACGGGCCTGACGGCCTACCACACCTTTGCTGAGGAGTTGGTTCCCGGCCCGGCGCCTGTTGAGGCCGCCCCGGAGCCCATTCCCGCAGAGCTGTGATTCGCCGGACATCCCGCAGACACAAGACCGGGAGAGAGCCTGACCGCTTGCGGTCAGGCTCTCTTTTCAGATGCCGGGCATCGAGAGGCGGGGTGAAGGAGACGCCCCGCAGCCCGGGGCTGAAACGGTTCTGCTGAGAAGCGGATGACCAACGCCCCCCTTTATTTAAAATATCAAAGCTCCCTTGTTCCCAGGCGCACTGCGCCGTATCCGGACGGCGGCCAGAAACGGCCCGGAAACAGGGAGAAGTTCTCCTAAGATGTCTCCAGGTATCCGGCACGCCCGGGAGATGGGGAAAACGTCCAAAAGTCTGCGGATCATGGAAAATTTTTACCGAAAAATGTCTTGACGGATATGTTTCCCCATGGTATAATCCAAAAATGCGCGGATATTAGGATTCTGCGGATTTTGCCATGCGTTTCAGGAGGAATTTCCCGTGATCTCGGAGCTTGCTTCCCAGGAGAAGGTCATCGGCGTGAAGCAGTCCCGCAAGGCGATCAGGGAAGGCCGGGCCAAGCGGGTCTATCTCGCCTGTGACGCCGATCCCGCCATCACCGAGCCGGTGGCCGCCAGCTGTGCGGAGGCCGGCATCCCCGTAGAGACGGACTACACACTGTCCCAGCTGGGCCAGGCGTGCCGGATCAGCGTGGGCGCGTCCGTGGTGGCCGTCCTCTCCGCATAAAGAAATGGTTTTTTTCGGAATAGCTTCACCGCGTTCCGTAAAAAATAAGGGCTGTCGTGGTTACACGGCAGCGAAATTATGAAAGAAAGGAGAAATACACCGAATGCCTACTTTTAACCAGCTGGTCCGTAAAGGAAGAGAACAGGCTACCTACAAGTCCACTTCTCCCGCTCTGCAGTTTGGTCTGAACACCCTGAAGAACAAGACCACCGATCTGCCTTCTCCCCAGAAGAGAGGCGTGTGCACCGCCGTGAGAACCGCGACCCCCAAGAAGCCCAACTCCGCCCTGCGTAAGATCGCCCGTGTGCGTCTGACCAACGGCTACGAAGTCACCGCTTACATTCCCGGCGTGGGCCACTCCCTGCAGGAGCACTCCGTCGTGATGATCCGCGGTGGCCGTGTCAAGGATCTCCCCGGTGTCCGTTACCACATCATCCGCGGTACGCTGGATACCCAGGGCGTCTCCGGCCGTATGCAGGCTCGTTCCAAATACGGTGCCAAGCGGCCCAAGCAGAAGTAAGTCTGCGAACTGAGAGCTTTGCCGAATAGGTTTATATAGATGGCGGCCTCCGGGCCGCCGGGACGACCTCTTTGGCAGGCATCCACGGAAGGCTGCAATACGCCTTTTGAGTACCTATGAGATCATAGAATTATTATGAAGGAGGGAAGCATAGTGCCCAGAAGAGGTAATGTTCCCAAGAGAGAGATCCTGCCGGATCCCGTTTACGGCTCCGTCCTGGTCACCCGGCTGATCAATAGTGTCATGCTGGATGGCAAGAAGGGCGTGGCCCAGAAGGTGGTCTACGGTGCCTTCGACCAGATCAAGGAGAAGACCGAGAAAGACCCCATCGAAGTGTTCAACCAGGCCATGGAGAATATCATGCCCAGCCTGGAAGTCAAGGCCCGCCGTGTGGGCGGCGCCACCTATCAGGTCCCCATGGAGGTCCGTCCCGCCCGCCGCACGACCCTGGGTCTGCGCTGGCTGACGGCCTACGCCCGTTCCCGCAGCGAGCGCACCATGGCTGAGCGCCTGGCCGGCGAACTCATGGACGCCGCCAACAACACCGGCAGCGCCGTGAAGAAGCGCGAGGAAGTCCACAAGGCAGCCGAGGCCAACAAGGCGTTCGCCCATTTCCGCTGGTAAGTTAGGAGAAACAGTATGCCGAGAAAAACACCTCTTGAAAATACCCGTAATATCGGCATTATGGCTCACATCGATGCAGGCAAGACGACGACTACCGAGCGTATCCTGTTCTACACCGGCGTGAACTATAAGATCGGTGAGACCCATGATGGCACCGCCACCATGGACTGGATGGCCCAGGAGCAGGAGCGCGGCATCACCATCACGTCCGCCGCCACCACCTGCTACTGGTCCGGTTCCAAGAACCAGTTCAAGCCCACCCGGATTAACATCATCGACACTCCGGGCCACGTGGACTTCACCGTGGAGGTGGAGCGCTCCCTGCGCGTGCTGGACGGCTCTGTCACCGTGCTGTGCGCCAAGGGCGGCGTGGAGCCCCAGTCTGAGACTGTGTGGCGCCAGGCCGATAACTACAAGGTCCCCCGGATGATCTATGTCAACAAGATGGACATCATGGGCGCCGACTTCTACAACGTGCTCCGCATGATTGAGGAGCGCCTGAAGTGCAACGCCGTGCCCATCCAGCTCCCCATCGGCAGCGAGGATACCTTTAAAGGCATCATCGACCTGATCGAGATGGACGCGGACATCTACTATGACGATCTGGGCAAGGATATGCGCGTGGAGCCCATCCCCGCGGACATGGTGGACCTGGCAAACGAGTACCGGGAGAAGCTGATGGACGCCGTGTCCATGGTGGACGAGTCTATCATGGAGGCATATCTGGCTGGCGAGGAAGTTCCCACGGCCAAGATCCGTGCGGCCATCCGCAAGGCCACGATCGCCAATGAGATGGTGCCCGTCACCTGCGGCACGTCTTACCGCAACAAGGGCGTGCAGAAGCTGCTGGATGCCATCGTGGACTATATGCCCTCTCCCCTGGACATTCCGCCCATCAAGGGCGTGAACCCCAAGACTGATGAGGAGGACGAGCGTCCTGCGGACGACAACGCCCCCTTCTCCGCCCTGGCGTTCAAGATCATGACCGACCCCTATGTGGGCCGCCTGAGCTTCTTCCGCGTCTATTCCGGCCATCTGACCACCGGTTCCTCCGTGCTGAACAGCACCAAGAACGTCAAGGAGCGTATCGGCCGGATCCTGCAGATGCACGCCAACCACCGGGAGGATATCGAGGAGGTCTTCTCCGGCGATATCGAGGCTGCCGTGGGTCTGAAGAACACCACCACCGGCGACACCCTGTGCGATGAAAAGGCACCCATCATCCTGGAGTCCATGGAGTTCCCCGAGCCCGTCATCCGCGTGGCCATCGAGCCCAAGACCAAGGCCGGCCAGGAGAAGATGACCATGGGCCTCATCAAGCTGGCCGAGGAGGATCCCACCTTCAAGACCTACACGGATGAGGAGACCGGCCAGACCATCATCGCCGGCATGGGCGAGCTGCACCTGGAGATCATCGTGGACCGCCTGCTGCGCGAGTTCAAGGTGGAGGCCAACGTGGGCGCACCTCAGGTCGCCTACAAGGAGACCATCAAGAAGGCCGTGGACCAGGACACCAAGTATGCCCGCCAGTCCGGCGGCAAGGGCCAGTACGGCCATGTCAAGATCCACGTGGAGCCCAACGAGTCCGGCAAGGGCTACGAGTTTGTCAACGCCATCGTGGGCGGCGCCGTTCCCAAGGAGTATATCCCGGCTGTCGACGCCGGTATCCAGGGCGCCATGAACGCCGGCGTGGTGGCCGGCTTCCCCGTGGTGGATGTGAAGGTCACCCTGTACGACGGCTCCTATCATGAGGTGGACTCCTCTGAAATGGCGTTCAAGATCGCCGGCTCCATGGCCTTCAAGGAGGCCTGCCGCAAGGCCGATCCCACGCTGCTGGAGCCCATCATGAAGGTCAGTGTCATCGTGCCCGATGAGTATATGGGCGATGTCATCGGTGACCTGAACAGCCGCCGCGGCCAGATCATCCAGCTGGAGGCCCGTCCCGGCGCCCAGCAGATCGACGCCTACGTGCCCCTGGCCGAGATGTTCGGCTATGCCACCGACCTGCGGTCCCGCACCCAGGGCCGCGGCCAGTACACCATGGAGCCCAGCCACTACGTGGAGATCCCGAAGAATATCCGGGATAAGATCGTGGAGACCCGCAATAAGCCCCAGGCGTAAGGAAAAAGGGATTGATTTTCCCTCCATTATACGGTAAAATAAGCAATGCTGAGAAAAACCGCATTGCACCCAACAGATTTTGAAAATTGACAGGAGGATTTTCAAATGGCTAAGCAGAAATTTGAAAGAACCAAGCCCCATGTTAACATCGGCACCATTGGTCACGTCGACCATGGCAAGACCACGCTGACCGCCGCCATTACCAAGTGGCTGTCTCTGCAGGGCAAGGCTCAGTTCGAGGCTTATGACTCCATCGACAAGGCCCCCGAGGAGAAGGAGCGCGGCATTACCATCAACACCGCTCACGTGGAGTATGAGACCGAGAAGCGTCACTATGCCCACGTGGACTGCCCGGGCCACGCCGACTATATCAAGAACATGATTACCGGCGCTGCCCAGATGGACGGTGCTATCCTGGTTATCGCCGCTTCCGACGGCCCCATGGCTCAGACTCGTGAGCACATCCTGCTGGCCCGTCAGGTGGGCGTGCCCGCCATCGTCGTGTTCCTGAACAAGTGCGATCAGGTCGACGACCCCGAGCTGCTGGAGCTGGTGGAGATGGAGGTCCGTGAGCTGCTCTCCAAGTATGAGTTCCCCGGCGACGACATCCCCATCATCAAGGGTTCCGCTCTGAACGCTCTGATTTCCGAGTCCAGCGATCCCGCCGCTCCCGAGTATGCCTGCATCAAGGAGCTGATGGATGCTGTTGACGACTATATCCCCACCCCCGACCGCAAGGAGGATATGCCTTTCCTGATGCCCGTCGAGGACGTGTTCACCATCTCCGGCCGCGGCACCGTGGCTACCGGCCGTGTGGAGCGTGGTGTCCTGAAGCTGAGCGAGGAAGTCGAGATTGTTGGCCTGACCGACGAGAAGAAGAAGACCGTCGTCACCGGCATCGAGATGTTCCACAAGCTGCTGGACTACGCTGAGGCCGGCGACAACATCGGCGCCCTGCTGCGTGGCGTGGACCGCAACGGCATCGAGCGCGGCCAGGTTCTGGCGAAGCCCGGTTCCATTCATCCCCACACCAAGTTCAAGGGCCAGGTTTACGTCCTGACCAAGGACGAGGGCGGCCGTCACACCCCCTTCTTCAACAACTATCGTCCTCAGTTCTACTTCCGCACCACCGACGTGACCGGCGTCATCACCCTGCCCGAGGGCACTGAGATGTGCATGCCCGGCGATAACGTCGAGATGAGCGTGGAGCTGATTACCCCCATCGCCATTGAGAAGGGCCTGCGTTTCGCTATCCGTGAGGGTGGCCGCACTGTGGGTTCCGGCGCTGTTACCGAGATCACCGAGGCCTGATTTTTCAGCCAAGAAAAAGAACTGCCGCATTGCGGCAGTTCTTTTTTTGCCCGCAGGCCATTCCGAACGGGCTCAGTCCTGCTCCGGATAGACCAGTGTGTCCTGGAATCCGTCTGCCCCGGCGCAGAGGATATCTCCGGCCACCGGCTGCCCCTCGCAGACATAGAGGTTGGCCTGGACACCCTCCGGCCGTCCGGGATAGTTGGTGACGGTGTAGGTGTACCGGGCCACTTGCTTGCCGCAGCACGCAGAAAGGTCGAAGCCCTGGGAATCCTGCAGCTCGTTGTAGGTGAGGTAGGGCTCCTCCAGTTTCTCCGGCAGCAGAAACTGCAGCGTCTCCACCGGTTCCTCCTCCACCTGCCAGCCCATGGACTCCAGATAGGCGATGCGGTCGGCATTGCCGGTCAGCTGCCAAGCTGCCGCGTCCTGACCGCCACCGGAGCGGCCCACCAGCAGCAGGACGGCGGCCGCCAGGATGCCGGCCAGGATCACAGCCACAACGGCCTTTGTCTTCTTGGAAACCCGCGCGGTCCAAATCAGCATATCGATCCCTCCTGCATCTTCCTATTCATTTTTTTCCGGATTTATGATAAGATGAAGCAGAACAAGCCGTCGGAAGAGAAGCGGTAAAAAGAGGCAGAGGTCAGCAAGGAGGAGGCCGGCATGGAGAAAGCGCGTCTGGACAAGATCATCGCCGGGGAGGGGACATACTCCCGGCGGGAAGTGAGGCTCCTGGTCCGCCAGGGCCGGGTGCTGGTGGACGGTGTGCCTGCCCGGTCTCCGGAGGACAAGGTGGTGCCGGAAGCAGTGGAGATTATGGTGGACGGGACCGTGCTGCACTGCCGCCGCTACACCTGGATCATGCTTCATAAGCCTGCGGGGGTCCTCTCCGCCACGGAGGACGGCCGGGGGGCCACAGTGCTGGACTTGCTGCCGCCGGAGCTCCGGCGGCGGGGACTGTTTCCGGTGGGTCGGCTGGACAAGGATACGGAGGGATTGCTGCTGCTGACCAACGAAGGAGGACTGGCCCACGACATCCTCTCTCCCAAGCATCATGTGGACAAGGTCTACTATGCCCGCACTGCCGGCTGTCTGACGAAGGAGGACTGCAGGGCGTTTGCGGCAGGCATGACCCTGGGGGGCGGCCTGGAATGCCTGCCGGCGGGGCTGGAAATCCTCTCCGCCGGGCCGGAGGGCAGCGAGGGGCTGGTCACCCTGCGGGAGGGGAAGTTCCATCAGGTGAAGCGGATGCTGGCGGCTCGGGGAAAGCCGGTCCTCTATCTGAAGCGGGTCCGCATGGGCAATTTGCCACTAGATCCGGCCCTGGAACCCGGCACATACCGATATTTGACGGAGGATGAGGTAGAGAGCCTGCGAAATTTCTAACGGCCACATCAGAAAATTCAAATCTTGCCCAAAAAAGAAGCCGTTTTTTTGTTGAAAAAAGAAAATATATCTTGCATTTTGACAAATTCAACGATATAATATATCCATTGACAATTTGCACAACGCCCCCACGTGTGATTTTAGAGGAGGAGGACGACCATGTCTGGAAGAATTTTTCAAAATGTGGTGCTGCAGCTGAAGGAAAATACGGACCGGACGGTTGGCGTCATTGACGGTGAGGGCATCGTCATCGCCTGCAGCGAACTGGCGATGATCGGCCAGCGGTGGGCGGAGCATGTGCCTGCCATCAATGCTGCCGGCGGCGCCATCGTCACGTCGGAGGGAAAGACATTCAAGGCCCTGAACGGCTGGGGAACCCAGTTTGACTATGCAGCCTTCGCCTTTGGCGACAACGAGATCAGCAAGACCGTTTGCGCCATGGCCACGGTGGCGCTGAATGCAGCCAAATCCTACTACGAGGAGAAACATGACCGGGGGTCCTTCATCAAGGACATCATCTCCGATAACATCATGCTGGGGGATATCTATGTGCGGGCCAAGGAGCTGCGGGTCACAGCGGACGTGCCCCGGGGCGTATTCGTGGTCCGCACCCTGAAGAAGGGGGAGTCTGTCCCCATGGACGTGATCCAGTCCCTGTTCCCGGACCGGCAAAACGATTTCGTCCTCAGCATCGGCGAGGGCGATGTGGTCCTCATCCGCCAGATGCCGGAGGGCTCCGGCATCAAGGAGCTGAACAAGATCGCCTCCTCTATTGAGGAGGCCCTCCGTGCCGGCGGGGAGCCCACGGTGGTGGTGGGTATCGGCACCGTGGCCACCCACCTGCGGGACTTGGCCAAGAGCTATAAGGAGGCACAGATCGCCATTGAGGTGGGCAAGGTCTTTGACACGGAGAAGTACGTCATCAACTATGAGAATTTGGGCATCGGCCGGTTGATTTATCAGCTGCCCACCACCCTGTGCGAGATGTTCCTCCAGGAGGTGTTCAAAAAGAACCCCATCGACGCACTGGACAAGGAGACGCTCTTCACCATCCACAAGTTCTTTGAGAACAACCTGAACGTGTCCGAGACCGCCCGGAAGCTGTTCGTCCACCGGAACACTCTGGTGTACCGGCTGGAGAAGATCAAGAAGCTGACGGGCCTGGACCTGCGGGAGTTCGACGACGCCATTACCTTCAAGGTGGCTCTGATGGTCAAGAAATATCTGACCTCCCGGGGCATCGACTCCTGAGCCTGGATGGATCACACAAGCGCCCCGGCCGGAATTCCGGCCGGGTTTTTTCGCGCCCGGCGGAGACGGACCGCCGGGGAGGAAAACGGAATCGGAAGATTTGAAAAAGGCGGTTGCATTGCGGCGGAAAACCAGATATAATGAAAAAAGCTCTTACATTATGTCGACTGGCGGGGAACCTTTCGGCCGCGCCCGGCGTGTATAAAATAGGGAACACGAGGTACAGACATGATTCGATTAAAAGACGTGGAGATGGAGTACGACAACGGCACCCGGGCCATCAAGGGCATTACCCTGACGATCGAGGACGGGGAATTCGTGTTTCTGGTGGGCCCTTCGGGGTCCGGCAAGTCCACCATCATCAAGCTGCTGACCGGCGAGGTGGAACCCTGCGCCGGACGCATTATGATCAACGGTTTTTCCGTCAGCAACATCTCAGAAAAGCAGATCCCCCTGATGCGCCGCACTCTGGGAGTGATTTTTCAGGATTTCCGGCTGATCGAGAAGAAGACTGTCTATGACAACCTGGCCTTTGTCATGCGGGCAGTGGGCGCCAGCCCCAAGGAGATCCGCAAGCGCATCCCCTATGTGCTGGAGCTGGTGGGCCTGGGGAAAAAGGCGGACAGCTATCCCACGGAGCTCTCCGGCGGCGAGCAGCAGCGGGTAGCCATTGCCCGGGCCCTGGTGAACAACCCCAACACCATCATCGCCGACGAGCCCACCGGAAACCTGGACCCGGAGCGGTCCCTGGAGCTGATGAGCCTGCTGGTGAAGATCAACGAGCTGGGCACCACCGTGGTGGTGGTGACCCACGAGAAGGACCTGGTGGACCGCTTCGGCAAGCGGGTGGTCACCATCGATTCCGGCCATGTCGTCAACGACAGCGTGGGCGGCTATGTGGGGGGGCATATCCATGGCTAAACGTCACGATTTCAGCTATTTTTTCCACGAGGGACTGAGCAATATGTTCAGCCACGGCTTCATGTCCTTTGCCGCCATCGGCATCACGGTGGCCTGCCTGCTGATTATGGGTACCTTTACTCTGGTGGCGGTAAACGCCAATGAGCTGCTGACCACCCTGGAACAGGAGAATGAGATCCTGGCCTATGTGGATGACAGCTACACCGAGACCCAGGCCCGGGCCCTCAAGTCCCGGCTGGAGGCCATTCCCAATGTGGCCTCCGTCACCTTCATTTCCAGGGATGAGGCCATGGAGGACTTCAAGGCCCAGTACCCGGATGAGGAGCTGTTCCAGGACCTGGACCCGGAGATTCTGGAGGACCGCTACGCCATCAAGCTGGTGGATCTGGAGGCGCAGAGCGAGACCGTGGAGGCGGTGCAGGCCCTCACCGGCATCTCCGATGTCAGCCACTACGAGGAGATCGCCGGTGGTTTTGTCACTGTGCGGAACGTAGCCACGGTGGTATGCGTGGCACTGATCGCCATCTTGTTCGTAGTGTCGGTGTTCATCATCTCCAACACCATCAAGCTCACCACCTTTGACCGGCGGGAGGAGATCGCCATCATGCGGATGGTGGGCGCCACCAACGGCTTCATCCGCTGGCCCTTTGTGTATGAGGGCTTCATGCTGGGCCTGCTGGGCGCGGTGATCGCCTTCTTCCTCCAGTGGGCGCTGTATGCGGCAGTGGCCCGGGGTGTGGACAGCAACGACACGCTGCAGCTGATCCAGGTGATGCCCTTCTCGGAGCTCTGGGCGCCAGTGGCGGCGGTGTTCGCTCTGGCGGGCATTGTGATCGGCGTGGGAGGCAGCCTCTCCGCTATCCGGAAATTTTTGCAGGTGTGAGGTGACGGGCATGAAGAAAGCTGGCAGGCGATTCCACCGCATCTTCCGCGCCGTGTTCGCAGCGGCGCTGGCCTTGGCTATCACCGGCGCCAATCTGGCTCCGGCGGCGGCCGTCACCTGGGCGGACGTGAATGAATTGAAGGATGAGGCCAACGGCCTGGACGCGGAGAAAAAGGAGCTCCAGGCCAAGCTGGATGCCCTGGCGGACGACAAGAGCCAGGCTGTGGCCCGGAAAGAGCTGCTGGACCAGCAGATCGCCAATACGGAGGCACAGATCGCCAATACGCAGGCCCAGATCGACCGGTATGCCGCCCTCATCACCCAGACGGAGGCGGAGCTGGTAGAGGCTGAGGAAAAAGAGGCGGCCCAGTACGAGCTGTTCTGCAGCCGGGTCCGAGAGATGGAGAAGCAGGACGAGGTCAGCTACTGGGCGGTGCTGTTCCGGGCCAGCAGCTTTACCGACCTGTTGGGCCGGCTGGACGCCATCAACGAGATCATGAAGTACGACCAGGGCGTCATCGACGACCTCAAGGCCCTTCAGGCGGAGATCGAGGAGAAGAAGGCCACGCTGGAGAGCAGCAAGGCTGAGACCGAGGCCGCCAAGGCGGAGCTGGTCAGCAAGGAGAATGAGCTGAACACCCAGCGCAGCCAGGCCAACGCCGTCATCCAGCAGCTGTCCGCCAACGAGAACGAGACGGAGGCCGCACTGGCAGATCTGGAGGCGGAGCAGGACGCCCTGTGGGCGGAGGCCCAGCGCCTCAGCGACCAACTGGTGGCCCAGCAGGCCGCCAACGGCCAGTCCACAGAGTCCAATCCAGGCGGCTACATCTGGCCGGTGAACAGCCGGTACATCACCTCCACCATGGGCGGACGGAACTCTCCCGGCGGTATCGGCTCCACCAACCACAAGGGTACGGACATCGGCCGGGTGGGTTACACCAGCTCCATCTACGCAGCCAAGTCCGGCACGGTCATCGTGTCCCAGTACAGCAGCTCCTACGGCAACTATGTGGTCATCTCCCACGGCAGCGGCAATACCACGCTGTATGCCCACATGTCCAGCCGGAAGGTGGAGGTGGGCCAGTATGTGAACCAGGGGGATGTGATCGGTATCACCGGATCCACCGGCAACTCCACCGGGCCGCACCTGCACTTTGAGGTGACGGAGAACGGTGTCCGGGTGAATCCCCTGAGCCACGGCGCGGAGCCGCGGATGGGCTATCTCAGTGGCTATACCCTCTCAGGAAGTGCATAAACTACGCTCCCGCCCCGTAGGATGGGGCGGGAGTGATTTTATGATCGGTATGATGACTTGGACGCCCCCTGCGGGCGGCGTCCGGCAAAAGAGCGTGGTTCTGGAGACGCGGGCCCTGCTCCACCTGCGGGTGGCCTGGGCGTCGGTGGCCAGGGGCCCCCGGACACCGGAGGCCCTGGTGCGGCGGCGGGTGCTGACGGCCGCTAAGCGGCTGCGGAAGGCCGGTGTCACCCGTCTGGTGGTGCCGGAGGCGTTTGCCTATGGGGAACAGCTGGAGAAGGTCGGTGTGGCGCCGGTGTCCACGCTGCCTCTGCGGCGGGCGCTGGCGGCGGATCTGGCACGGGCGGTCATGGCAGGGCGGAACCTCTCCGGCGGCAGCGCACGGCTGGCGGTGGCGGGAGACCAGCTCTCCGGCGAGCTGGTGCGGACCGTGACGGAGCTGGCGCTGGGAAACCGTTACGTGCTGCTGGATGTGCCCTACGGCGGCGACACCCTGGCCAATCAGCTGCGGCGGGAGTACGGCGTTTCCCTGCTGCTGTCCCCCACCCGGCAGCAGATGGAAGAGGCGGATGTGCTGGTGCTGTTTGCGGCCCGGACGGACCTGCGACGGCGGGACCCGGCAGTGCTGCGGCTGTATGATGAGGCGGCGCCTCTGCCGCCGCTGCTGCTGCCGCCGGTGCTGGAGGGCCAGATGCCCCCGGGCCTCTGCCGCCCTCAGCTGCTGGCCGTACTGGTGGAGAGCGGCGTCCTGCGGCCGGGGCAGATCACCGTGGGCACGGCGGAGAGCTGACACCGCAGAGAATTTTGCAAAACCGCAGGCGGCATCGCTTGACATTCTCAAATCCACACACTATAATACTACTCTATGATAATATAGCATCATTATGTGCAGGGGCGGCCGCATCGGCCGCCCTGCCAAAGGATAGGAGAGATACGGTCCACATGGAAAGAGAGTACAAGATGAGCGCGGCCCGCGCCCAGGAACTGCAGGAAGAGCTGAACTATTTGAAGACCACCCGGTCCGACGAGGTGGCGGAGCAGATCAAGGTGGCCCGGGGCTTCGGCGATTTGAGCGAGAACAGCGAGTACGACGAGGCAAAGAACGAGCAGGGCAAGCTGTATTCCCGCATCGCAGAGCTGGAGGAGATCCTGCAGCACGTGGTGATCGTGGACGAGAGCAACGCCCCCACCAACGTGGTGACCATCGGCTGCAAGGTGACGGTGGCGGACAAGAACGGCAACACCATGCCCGCCTACCGCATCGTGGGCTCTCAGGAGTCCGACCCCATGAACGGCATCATTTCCGAGGAGTCTCCCTTCGGCAAGGCCCTGGTCGGAGCCAAGGAGGGGGACACCGTTACGGTGGAGGCCCCCAGCGGCACCATCGTCTACACGGTGCAGAAGATCGAGCGGTAAAGGAGAGCGGACATGTCTGAACAGAAGACAACCCAGCAGCCGGAGCAGGAGCTGAGTGAGCAGCGCCGCGTCCGGCGGGAGAAGCTGGCGGCCCTTCAGGCCGCAGGCGAGGATCCCTTCCAGCAGACCCGGTTCGACTGGGACGCCACCTCTGCACAGATCAAGGAGCACTTTGACCAGATGGAGGGCAGGGCCGTGAAGGTGGCCGGCCGCCTGATGAGCAAGCGGGGCATGGGCAAGGTCAGCTTCTGTGACCTGCAGGACCGGGACGGCCGCATCCAGCTGTACGCCCGCCAGGACGAGATGGATGAGGCGGTCTATAAGAAGTTCAAGAAGTTCGACATCGGTGACATCGTGGGCGTCGAGGGTGAGGTGTTCCGCACCCAGCGGGGCGAGATGAGTGTCCGGGCCAAGAACATCACTCTGTTGAGCAAGGCGCTGCTGCCCCTGCCGGAGAAGTTCCACGGCCTGACAGATCTGGAGCTCCGGTACCGCCAGCGGTATGTGGATTTGATCGTGAACCCGGAGGTGAAGCGAAACTTCGTCATCCGGTCCAAGTTCATCAAGCACGTCCGGGACTTCCTGGATGAACGGGGCTATATGGAGGTAGAGACGCCGGTGCTGAACACCATTTCCGGCGGCGCCACTGCCCGGCCCTTCATCACCCACCACAACACTCTGGACATCGATATGTATATGCGTATCGCCACAGAGCTGCCCCTGAAGCGGCTGATTGTGGGCGGCCTGGACCGGGTGTATGAGATCGGCCGCATCTTCCGCAACGAGGGTATGGACCCCAAGCACAACCCGGAGTTTACCACTGTGGAGCTGTATCAGGCCTACACGGACTTCAACGGCATGATGGATCTGTTTGAGGACCTGCTGTCCTCTGCCGCCCAGAAGATCCTGGGCACCTATCAGGTGGAGTGGCAGGGCGAGCAGATCGACCTGACCCCCGGCTGGCCCCGGCTGACCATGCATGAGGCCGTGAAACAGTACACCGGCATCGACTTCATGGCTATCTCCTCTGATGAGGAGGCGGTGGCCGCTGCCAAGGCCATCGGCGTGGAGCTGCCGGAGACGGCGGACCCCACCTGGGGCAATGCCCTGTATGAGACCTTCGATCAGAAGGTGGAGGAGAAGCTGGTACAGCCCACCTTCATCACTATGCACCCAGTGGATGTGAGCCCTCTGGCCAAGCGTTCCCCGCAGGATCCCCGGCTGACGGAGCGGTTCGAGCTGTTCATCTGCCGCAGCGAGATGGGCAACGCCTTCTCCGAGCTGAACGACCCTATCGACCAGAAGCAGCGGTTCCAGAAGCAGGTGGAGCTGCGGGCCAAGGGCGACAGCGAGGCTGGCATGATGGACGAGGACTATATCAACGCCCTGGAGTACGGCCTGCCCCCCACCGGCGGCCTTGGAATCGGCATCGACCGCTGCGTCATGCTGCTGACCAACTCCGACACCATTCGGGAAGTCATTCTCTTCCCCACTATGAAGCCTCTGGAATGAGCGCATCCGGCCGGAGAGCCTGTGCTGGCAAACGTCCGGCTAAGGCCGGATTTGCGGAGAGCTGCAAATGGAGAAGTTGACCCGGCGGGGCCTTTGCCCCGGCGGAAAGAGGGGGAGTACGCCGCTGGCCGGCGTACTCCTCCGTCTGCTGTCAAGGCAAAAACCGCCGGCAGAAAAACGGAATCCTCTCCGGATATGCGCACCAGCTCTGGATTTAGAGCGGAATGTGTACGGCACCGGGGCGGTCGAACAGCGGACTTGAGAAGCAGAGGCACCTGCGCCGCAGGGGGAGGAGAGAGATTCCGGAGGCGATAAATGGGAGAGCACGAAGGCGGCACCCTTCCGGAGAAGACCGGATCCGGAGCTCCCACCTGGGCTCCGGGCTGTTGAATCTGTAACGGCCGGGCTGCAGCGGCCGGTGTTTTTTTATTTATAAGGTATGAAATTCCAGGGTGCTGTGAAAAAAATCGTTGACTTGAATCACAGAAGAGCTTATGCTATACTTGCTTTTGTATAAATCCCCACAGCGGTTTCCATGAAATTCCATGGACTGCGGCGGCCAAGGGCTGCCGAATGGGACCTTTCGCGCTCTATGTCCCACCGGGCATAGAGCGCATCCCCGTCTCCGGACAGCACCTGGAACGGATGGACGCACGGGGAGCAGAATGACCGGAAAAGGAGGCGCGCCCTATGGAGATCATCACCAGCCGGACCAATCCGCTGTGCACCCATCTCCGCAAGCTGGCGTCCTCCGTTTCTTATCGCCGGGACTGCGGGGAGTTCCTTTGCGACAGCCCCAAGTTGCTGGAGGAGGCTTTGCTGTGGAGAGCGGACCTGCGGACAGTGGTCTGCACGGACCCCGCTGCCCTGCCTGCCCTGCCCGATGCTGTCCGCCGCGTCCAGGTACCCGGGGATTTGATGAAATCCATCTCTCCCACACAGACGCCCCAGGGCGTCCTCTCCGTGTGCGGCCTGCCGGGCCGGACGCTTCCGGAACAGCTGACCGGCCGCCGGTACGTGGTCCTGGACGGGGTTCAGGATCCGGGGAATGTGGGGACGATCCTCCGGACGGCGGACGCCTTTCACGCCGACGGATTGTTTTTGGTGAACGCCTGCGCGGACCTGTACAATCCCAAGACCGTTCGGGCCTCCATGGGTGCGGTGTTCCGCTGCTCGGTGTGGACCTGCGGGCTGGAAGAGCTGCGGGCGCTGCTAACGAAGAGCGGCCTGCCCTTGTACGGTGCGGCCCTTCGGAGCGATACGGTGGACGTGCGGCGGGCGGACTTCTCCCACTGCGCTGTGGCCGTTGGCAGCGAGGGGAAGGGCCTCTCGGCGGACGCGCTGGCGGCTTGTGACCTGACGGTGAGGATCCCGATGAGCGGCCACTGCGAGTCCCTGAACGCTGCTGCTGCGGCGGCCGTGCTGCTGTGGGAGGCGGCGAGAGACGACTGAGGAGGGAAGTCCATGTCCGCGCTGAAATACTGGCTGTGGCTGACGGAGCTGCCGGGGCTGACGAACCAGACCCGGCTGGCGCTGCTGCAGCATTTCCCCACGCCGGAGGACGTGTACTACGCGGAGGCGGAGGAGGTGCTGCTGACCGAGGGCATCACCCGGGAGCAGGCGATCCTGCTGGAGAACAAGGACTGCGCCGCTGCGGACCGGATTTTGGCGGACTGCCAGCGGCTGAATGTGAACATCCTCACCCTCCAGGACGCGGGGTATCCCAACCGGCTGCGGAATATTTACGACCCGCCCTGTCTGCTGTATGTCCGGGGCCGCCTGCCGGCTTTTGACGATGAGGCGGCGGTGGCTGTGGTGGGCACCAGGGACTGCACGCCCTACGGCGTCTCCTGTGCGGAGAAGCTGGGCCATGGCTTGGCCGCCGGCGGAGCCGTGGTGGTCAGCGGCTTGGCCCGAGGCATCGACTCCGCGGCGTTGCGGGGCGCCCTGCGGGCCGGCGGCACGGTGGCGGCGGTGCTGGGCAACGGCACGGATGTGATTTACCCACCGGAAAATCAATACCTATATGAGGATGTTGCGGCGGCTGGCGCGCTGGTCAGCGAGTACCCACCGGGCACGCCGCCGGATGGACGGCATTTCCCGGTGCGCAACCGCATCCTATCCGGCCTCTCTCTGGCAGCCCTGGTGGTGGAGGCGCCGGAGCGCAGCGGTGCGCTCATCACGGCGGGCACCGCCCTGGAGCAGGGGCGGGACGTGTTCGCTGTCCCCGGACCCATTGATGCTCCGGCCAGCGTGGGCTGCAACCGCCTGATCCGCGACGGCGCCGGGCTGGCGTCCGACGCCTGGGACATCCTGCGGGAATACGCGGCCCGGTTCCCGGACAAGCTGCGCCGGGAGGGGACGCAGGACGCGCCCCCTGTGCTGGGCTATCAGGCCCGGCAGAAGACGGAGCCCAAGCCGGTGGCTCCGTCGGTGAGCCTGTCCCACAATAATCTGAGTCTGACCGACGACCAGATCTGCCTGCTCCGGACGCTGACGGAGGAGCCCATGCTGGCAGACGACCTGATCGAGCTGACGGGCATCCCCACTCGGCGGGTGCTGTCGGCCCTGACCGTGCTGGAGATCGAGCATCTGGTGACACAGCACAGCGGGAAGCGGTACGCCCGCGCGGTGAATTTGACGGAATAAACACGCGCCCGATCCTGGGCGCTTGGAGGTAACTATGGCAAAACACAGCCTGGTCATCGTGGAGTCTCCCGCGAAGGCCAAAACCATCGGAAAATACCTGGGCAAGGAGTTTGAGGTGAAGGCCTGCATGGGCCATCTGCGGGACCTGCCCAAGAGTACCCTGGGCGTGGACCTGGAGCACGACTTCGAGCCGGTCTACAAGCCCATCAAGGGCAAGGAGGACATCATCGCCGACCTGAAGAAGTCCGCCAAGAGTGCGGAGATGGTCTACCTTGCCACCGACCCGGACCGGGAGGGAGAGGCCATCTCCTGGCACCTGAAGCAGCTGCTGAACCTGCCGGATGAGAAGACCCGGCGGGTCACCTTTAATGAGATTACCAAGAACGTGGTGCAGGAGAGCATCCGGGAGCCCCGGGACATCGACCAGAAGCTGGTGGACGCCCAGCAGGCCCGCCGCATCCTGGACCGGATCGTGGGCTATGAGCTGAGCCCCCTGCTGTGGAAGAAGATCCGCCGGGGCCTCTCCGCCGGGCGGGTCCAGTCCGTGGCCACCCGCATGGTGGACGACCGGGACCGGGAGATCGAGGAGTTCAAACCTGAGGAGTACTGGACCCTGGATGCCAACCTGTTCGGCGACGACGCGAAAAAGCTCCCCTTCGCCGCCCGCTACCACGGGAAGGACGGCAAGAAGGCGGAGCTGAAGTCGGCGGAGGACGTGGATGCTGTGGTCCATGAGACGGAGCACGCCCCCTTCACCGTCAAGACCGTGAAGCGCACAGACAAGCAGCGCAGCCCCTCTCCGCCCTTCACCACCTCCACCATGCAGCAGGAGGCGTCCCGCAAGCTCTCCATGACGCCCCGGCGGACCATGGCCATCGCCCAGCAGCTGTACGAGGGCGTGGATATCGAGGGCGAGGGCACCGTGGGCCTCATCACCTATATGCGTACCGACTCCCTGCGGATCAGTGAGGAGGCCCTGGCCTCCGCCAAGACCTTCATTAGGGGCCGCTACGGCGAACATTACGCCCAGACCCACCGCTACAAGGCCAAGGCGGGCGCCCAGGACGCCCACGAGGCCATCCGCCCCAGCAACGTCAACTGGACGCCGGAGCAGCTGAAAAAGGACCTGACCGGCGAGCAGTACCGCCTCTACCGCTTGGTGTGGAGCCGCTTTCTGGCCAGCCAGATGGCCAACGCCGTGTACGACAGCGTGGCCGTGGAGGTCGAGGCGGCGGGACACAGCTTCCGGGCCAGCTCCTCCAGCCTGAAATTCTCCGGCTACACCGCCGTGTATGAGGAGGGCAAGGACGAGGAGAAAGAGGAGAAGGAATCCCCCCTGCCCGCCCTGCGGGAGGGCGAACCTCTGACCCTGAAGGACTTTGACCGGGAGCAGCACTTCACCCAGCCCCCGGCCCACTATACAGACGCCACGCTGATCCGGGCCATGGAGGAGCAGGGCATCGGCCGCCCCTCCACTTACGCTCCCACTGTGTCCACCATCCTGGACCGGGAGTACGTGGTGAAGGAGGGCAAGTACCTCCGCATCACCAACCTGGGCCGTGTGGTGACCGCCCTGATGAAAGAGCGGTTCTCCGACATCGCGGATCTGAAATTCACCGCCAATATGGAACAGCGGCTGGACTCCGTGGAGGAGGGAAAGACCGCCTGGAAGGACGTGCTGCGGGAGTTCTACGGGGACTTTGAGCAGGACCTGGAGAACGCCGAAAAGGCTCTGGACGGCACCCGCATCAAGGTGCCCGACGAGGTCAGCGAGGAGATCTGCCCGGAGTGCGGGCGGAATCTGGTGGTAAAGTCCGGCCGGTTCGGCCGCTTCCTGGCCTGTCCCGGCTACCCCGAGTGCACGTTCACCATGCCGCTGGTGGTGGAGATGCCGGGCCGCTGCCCCAAGTGCGGCGGGCGGCTGATGAAGCGCACCGGCAACAGCAAGAAGACCGGCAAGCAGTATACCTACTACTGCTGTGAGCATGTGAACAGCAAGGACGAGACGGCGAAGTGCGACTTCATGACCTGGGACGTGCCGGTGAAGGACGACTGCCCGGTCTGCGGCCACACCATGTTCAAGAAGGCGGGCCGGGGATTCAAGAAGCCCTTCTGCATCAATCCGGAATGCAGCAACTTCCTGCCGGAGGAGAAGCGGGGCTATCCCAGGAAGAAGGCCGCGGACAGCGCCGAGGGCGCGGAGCCTGCCGCTGCGGCGGAGGAGACAGCGGAGAAGAAGCCCGCCAGGCGGACAGCCGCAGCGAAGAAGGCGGACACCGCCAAGACCGCCGCGAAAAAGAGCGCCGCCAAGAAACCGGCAGCTGCCAAGACTGCCGCAAAGAAGCCTGCGGCCAAGAAGGAGACGGCCTCCAAAGCGGCGGCCAAGACCACATCCACCAGAAAGACCGCGGCCAAAAAGACGGTCGCGTCAAAGGCGAAGAAGCCCGCCGGGAAGGAGTGACAGCTCCCGGGCCAGGCGGAAGCCGGAGCGGAAGAGGAAGCGCTCCTCCTGCTCCGTGCAGCGCCAGGCGGCGGCCTGATAGGACTCCAGCAGTTCGATCTGCTCCGGGGTCAGGGAGGCCAGCAGAGCATTCTCCAGGCGGCTCTCCCGCTGGTAGAGCGGCCAGCAGGTGCCGGGGAGGTTTTCGTCCAGGTGCTCCAGGAGGTTCTCGAAGAGAATGTCCAGAGGGTCAGTCATGATGAATCATCTCCGAAATCGTAGTTTAATTTCGTGTTTACAATATACACGAAATTAAACTGCAAGTCAAGGGGTGGGGCATGGAAAATTTTGCACAACGGGTCAGACAACTGCGCAAGGAGTCTGGCAAGACACAGACACAGATGGCTGCTGTTTTTGAAATCAGTGCTCGCCAATACCAAAATTATGAGGGCGGCGGGCATTATCCGGATGTGCCGGGATTGATGAAAATGGCGGACTACTTCGGCGTTACTACCGACTATCTGCTGGGACGCAGCGACCAGAGGAGCTAAGGTGATACGGGCCGCCGTCCGGCGGCCACGGGGACTTCTGCTCCCGCAGGGGGCTGGTCCAGCGGGATGCACCCCCCATTTTCTTTTCCCTCTTGTGGAAAAGAAAACGGGCCGTGCACGGTCCAAAAGAAAAGACCGCTTAGACGCGCTCCGGCGCGTTCGCGCCTCCGCGCGACGGGGGTCGGCGGATCGGTGCAAGCGCCGATTTTGGCCTGCCTTCGGGCACGCTTTTCCCTTCTGCAAGTTTGTAACTGCCGTCCCGTGGCGGATGGTGCGGAGATCGTCGGGGTGGTCATCGCATTGAGGGGCTTCTCTTTTCGCTGCCGCTGGCTTGGCGGTTGACGGGAGCTGGTGCAAGCCCCCACGACCGCCGGGGCAGCGCGTAGCGAAGCGGAACGCGCGGAAAGAGAAGCTGGTCAAATGCGTCCTTGCACCCCGATTTTTGTCGGAACCGCGCCGCGGGAGTCAGTGTTCAAGTCTGCACCGTACTCCGCCGCGCCCGTCGGGAAGCCCTCGCAAACCCGCAGGCACCATCTTACGCCGACCCCCGTACAGCAACTTTGCACGAATGTGCAAAGTTGCGACCAAAAGCGATTTTTTCTCTTCCACCGGGCGCGGCGCATTCTCTTTTTGTCAAGAACAAAAAGAGAATGGGGGGCGCATCCCCCGTGGAAACGGCCCCCTGGCGGGAGCCAGATTCCCCGTCCCATGGGACGCACCATCAACCAACGATAGATAAAGGATCCAAACTATGAATGTAACAGTTATCGGCGCCGGCCTGGCCGGCTCGGAGGCTGCCTGGCAGCTGGCCCAGCGGGGTATCGACGTCACCCTCCGGGAGATGAAGCCGGAAAAAAAGACCCCCGCCCATGAGACGGAATACTTCGCGGAGCTGTGCTGCTCCAACTCCCTGCGGAGCGACCAGCTGGAAAACGCTGTGGGCCTTTTGAAAGAGGAGCTGCGGCGGCTGGGCTCCCTGATCCTCCAGTGCGCCGACGCCACCCGGGTGGAGGCCGGCGGCGCCCTGGCGGTGGACCGCCACGGCTTCGCCCGCATGGTGACGGAGCAGATCCGCAGCCACCCCCATATCACCGTGGTGCCCGGCGAGGTGACCGAGATCCCGGAGGGGGAGGTGGTCATCGCCTCCGGCCCCCTGACCTCCGACGCCCTGGCGGAGCGGCTCCAGTCCCTGTTGGGGGCGGACACCGCCCTCCACTTCTACGACGCGGCGGCCCCCCTGGTCACCGCCGAGAGCGTGGACATGGACAAGGCCTGGTTCGGCTCCCGGTATGACCGGGGGACGGCGGACTATGTCAACTGCCCCATGACCGAGGAGGAGTACGACGCCTTCTGGAAGGAGCTGACCACGGCCCAGGAGGCCCCGGTCCACGGCTTTGAGGACAAGATGGTATTTGAGGGCTGTATGCCCGTGGAGGTCATGGCCCGCCGGGGCCACGATACCCTCTGCTACGGCCCCCTGAAGCCCCGGGGGCTGAAGGATCCCCGCACGGGAAAGGAGCCCTACGCCGTGGTGCAGCTGCGGCGGGACAACGCCGACGGCACGGTGTACAACCTGGTGGGCTTCCAGACCCACCTGAAATTCCCGGAGCAGCGGCGGGGGTTCTCCATGATCCCCGCCCTCCACGATGCGGAGTTTTTGCGCTACGGCGTCATGCACCGGAATACCTTTTTGAACTCTCCCCGGCTGCTGGACCGGTACTACCGGCTGAAAGCGGAGCCCCGGCTCTCCTTTGCCGGCCAGATGACCGGCGTGGAGGGATATGTGGAGTCCGCCGCCTCCGGCTTTCTGGTGGGGGTGGAGACCGCTCGGCGCCTGACCGGCAGGCCGCCCGTCGATTTCCCCCGGGAGACCGCCATCGGCGCTCTGGGGCTGTATGTGTCCAATCCCTCCGTCACGATGTTCCAGCCCATGAATATCAACTTCGGCATCATGCCGCCCCTGGACCATCGGGTGAAGGGGAAGCGGAATAAGAACGCGGAGCTGTCGGCCCGTTCACTGGCCATCATCGACCAAATCAAGCAGGAGGTGCGGGAAGCATGAAGATCATCGTAGACGCAATGGGCGGAGACAACGCGCCGCTGGAAATCGTCCGGGGCGCGCTGGACGCCAACCGGAACCATGGGGTGGAGATCATTCTGGTGGGCCGGACGGCGGAGGTGCTGAAGGCCGTGGAGGCCTGCGGCCAGAAGAGTCTGCCCGCAGGGGTGGAGATCAAGGACGCCAAAGAGGTGGTGGAGATCGCGGATGACCCCGCCATGGCCTTCAAGCAGAAGCCAGACTCCTCCCTGACCGTGGGATTGAACCTGCTGAAGGACGGCGCGGGAGACGCCTTTGTCTCCGCCGGGTCCACCGGGGCGCTGCTCTCCGGGGCCACGCTGGTGGTCAAGCGCATTCGGGGCATCCGCCGGGCCGCCATGGGGCCCCAGATTCCCACCGCCGGGGGACGGGCGGTCCTCTGCGACTGCGGCGCCAACGCCGAGTGCACGCCGGAGTACCTGCTCCAGTTTGCGTACCTGGGCAGCTACTACGCCCAGCGGGTCATGGGCATCGAAAAGCCCCGGGTGGGCCTTCTGAACATCGGTGCGGAGGAGGAGAAGGGCGACACCCTGCGCCATGAGACCTACGCCCTGCTGAAAGAGGCTGGGGAGGCCGGCCGCATCCACTTCATCGGCAATGTGGAGGCCAACGAGGCCATGATGGGCACCGCCGATGTGATCGTTACCGACGGCTTCACCGGCAATGTGATGCTGAAAACCATGGAGGGCGTAGGCAAGTTCCTGCTCAAGTCCCTGAAGGAGATGTTCCTCTCCAGCACCAAGACCAAGCTGGCCGCCGGTCTGGTGAAAGGGGATCTGGGGCAGATGAAAAAGCTGCTGGATCCCAGCGAGGTGGGCGGCACACCCTTCCTGGGGATCCAAAAGCCGGTGATCAAGGCCCATGGCGGTTCCAACGCCAGGGCCATCGAAAATGCGGTGCTGCGGGCCAAGGAGTATGCGGAAAGCGGTTTCATCGCGGACATTCAGGCCAACATCGAACACATGCGGGTCCAGCCCGGCATGGAAAAAAATTGATTTCCTATTGACACCGCCGTAGAGATTGCCGTATGATTACCCCAGCAAGGCACAGAACCATTTTTCCTTGAGGGGTGAACGACATGTCGAATGAGGAAATTTTTCAGACCATGAAGGATTTGGTGTCCGAGCAGTTTGGTATGGAGCTGGACGAGGTGACGCTGGAGACCTCCTTTGAAGACGACCTGGGCGCCGACTCTGTGGACCTGGTGGAGTTGGTGATGGCCATGGAGGAGGAGTTCGAGCTGGGACAGACGGCGGAGGACGAGGTCAAGGCCATCAAGACCGTGGGCGACGCGGTGAATTACGTGGCAGGCAAGCTGAACGGATAACTTGCAGGAACGCCCCGCGCAGAGCGGGGCTTCCTTTTGGGAGTGGACGATATGCGGGATCTGGAGAAAAAACTGAATTACACCTTCCGCAACCAGGCTCTTCTCGAGGAGGCGCTGAACCACAGCTCCTACGCCAACGAGCACCGGGCCGGTGGGCTGCGCAGCAATGAGCGGCTGGAGTTCCTGGGGGACTCCGTGCTGGGCTTTGTGACAGCGGAGTTTCTCTTCTGCCAGCACCCGGACCTTCCGGAGGGGGACCTGACCCGCATCCGGGCGGCCCTGGTGTGTGAGCAGAGCCTGTATGAAGTGGCGCAGAAGCTGGGCCTGGGCCAGTATCTGAAGCTGGGCCGGGGCGAGGAGGCTGGCGGTGGCCGGGAGCGGATCTCCATCCTGGCAGACGCCACGGAGGCGGTGTTTGCTGCTGTGTACCTGGACGGGGGGATCGAGGCGGCCTCCGCCCTGATCCACCGCTGCCTGCTGGACGCAGAGAAGGAAGAGGTAGTGGAGGAGCGCCGCCGGGACTACAAGACGGCTCTGCAGGAACTGGTCCAGCGCCAGGCGGATCAGGTGCTCACCTACCACATGACCGGCGAGGCGGGGCCGGACCACGACAAGACCTTCCAGGCGGAGGTGCAGCTCAACGGACTGCCCATCGGCGCCGGTTCCGGCCACAGCAAGAAAGAGGCCGAACAGGCGGCGGCCAAGGCCGCGCTGGAGACGCTGGAGGAGACGTGAACCGCCTTCGGCCGCTGCATACAAATGAGCAGACCGGTCCTGAACGGCCGGTCTGTTTTTTGCTTTTCTCCGGGCTATGCGGAAATATGACTGGAATTTTCAGCCTGGCCGTGATATACTCAAGCATGTATGTGCGATTTTAAATGACTGGGGGATTGAATCCATTGTCTTTGCTGTCATCCATCCTGCTGGGCCTGATCCAGGGCCTGGCGGAGTTCCTGCCCATCTCCAGCTCCGGCCATCTGGCCATTGCGGAGCACTTCCTGGGCCAGGCGGGCGTTCCGGCGACGCCGGACTTTTTTGACGTGCTGCTGCACCTGGGAACCCTGGTGGCAGTGTTCGCGGCCTACTGGCAGGATATCCGGGACATGATCGTGGAGCTGATCGACGGCGTCCGCGATCTGGTTCGCGGCACCACACCCAACCCCATCCCGCCGGCACGGCGGATGATCCTGCTGATTATCGTGGGCACGCTGCCCCTGTTTGTGGTGCTGCCGGTGAAGGATCTGGTGGAGGGCCTGTCCGGCAATATCTATTTCGTGGCGGGGGCTCTGATCGTGACGGGCTTTCTGCTGTTCGCCAGCGACCGGGTAAAAAAAGGACGCAAGACGGAGCGGAGCGCCAAGCTGCTGGATGTGCTGCTGGTGGGCATTGCCCAGGCCATCGCTACCTGCCCCGGCATCTCCCGCTCCGGCACCACTATCACCGCCGGCTGCTTTGTGGGCTTTGACCGGAAGTTTGCGGTGCGCTTTTCCTTTCTGCTGTCCATCCCTGCCGTCCTGGGGGCCAACATCCTGACCTTGAAGGACGCCATTCAGGAGAATTCCATCATCGTATCGGACATTCCCGTGTATCTGGTGGGAGTGGCGGTGGCCGCCGTGGTGGGCTATATCTGTATCCGCCTGCTGAAGATGATCGCCGATAAAGGCAAGTTCGGCTGGTTCGCGTATTACTGCTGGGCAGTGGGCCTGATCGTGCTGGCGCTGACACTTGTGCTGAAGTAACTTGCCTTTGGTGCGCAGAGCACGTCCGCGGCGGAAGCGGCATCAGGCGTCCGGCGGAGCCAGACCCTGGAACGGGCAGGTTCGGCCAGGCCGCTCAGGAAAGGGCCTCTGGAAAACCGAAGATTTTGCGGCGCATCTCCGTTGCGCTGCATTGACGGTAAACAAAGGAGATTGGAACCTCGAAGGAGAGAAGCATGGCATCCTCAACGCAGAAGAAGACGACAACGAAAAAGAGCGGCAGCCGCTCCGGCTCACGCACGGCCAAGGGTAAGCAGCCTCAGAAGCGTCCCATCCGCCGGGAGGTGGGGGGCGTGATACTGCTGGTGCTGGCGCTGTGTGTGCTGGTGAGCTACTGCGGCGTGCAGGCGATCCTCATCGACCTGCTGGCCAAGCTCCTGAAGGGACTGTTCGGCTACGGCTACTGGCTGGCCGGCCCTGCTATGCTGCTGGCAGGAGGGATCCTGCTGCTGCACCGGGGCCGCCCGGTCACCCTGCGGACCACCTGCGCCCTGCTGCTGCCGCTGCTGGCAGGAGCGCTGTTCCACACCATTTTCGCAGGGGGAGACTATGCGCTGAACGGCTGGGGCGTTTTGAAGAATCTCTGGACGGCGGGCCTTGCCCTGAAGGCGGGCGGCGCCGTTTCCGGCCTGCTGGCGGAGGCGGCGGTGCTGGCGGTCTCCAAGGTGGTGTCTCTCTTTCTCTTCGGCTTGCTGCTGGCGGTTCTGCTGCTGGCGGCCCTGCATGTGACGCCCTCCGCCGTTCTGGAGATGGTACGGAACCGGCCGGAGTACGAGGAGGAGCCGGAGCCTACGCCCGCCGTCCACATCGCTCCTGCGGAGCCGCCCCGGCGGCGGGGAGAGCGCCAGAGCAGGCCCGCCATCGACATTCCCCTGGACGGCGAGGAGCCATCCGCACAGCCGGAGGAAGAGTCCGGCCGGTTTACCGGCTTCTTCCGGCATAAGTCCGACAAGATGAAGACGCCGGACCAGGTGCTCTCCGACAAGGAGGCGGAGCAGGCGGCGCTGGAACCTGCGCCGTCTCCGGCCCGCGCCAAGGCCGCTCCCACCCCGGAGCCCGTGGCGGAAGAGGTGTCCGTTCCGGAGCCCGCCCCCGCAGCGCCTGCCGCCCCGCCTGCCCCGGCGGCGGGGAAGAAGGCCGTGGCCCAGGAGGTAGCCGCCGCTACGGCAGCGGTGACCGCGGAGATTGAGCAGAAGCTGACGGAGGATGCGGACACCTATCAGTTCCCCCCCATTACCCTGCTGCAGGAGAGCCGGGAGGAAAACTATGCCGAGACCGGCGCAGAGCTGCGGAACAACTCCCGCCGCCTGGCGGAGACCCTCACCAGCTTCGGTGTGGACGCCACTGCCGGAGACGTGGTCCACGGCCCCTCCGTCACCCGGTATGAGTTCGTGCTGGACCAGGGCGTGAAGCTCAGCAAGATCACCAACCTGTCGGATGATATCGCCCTGGCCCTGGGGGCCTCCGGCGTGCGGATCGCCCCCATTCCAGACAAGATCTCCGTGGTGGGCATCGAGGTGCCCAACAAGCAGGTGACGCCGGTGCTGATCCGGGACGTGATCGAGTCCCGGGAGTTCACAGAGCACAAGTCCAAAGTGGCTTTCGCCCTGGGAAGGGATATCGGCGGCCGGAACATCGTGGGGGATATCGAGCGTCTGCCCCACGTGCTGATCGCCGGCACCACCGGATCCGGCAAGTCCGTGTGCACCAACTCCCTGATTGTGTCGCTGCTGTACAAGTCCACCCCGGATGAGGTCCGCTTTATCATGGTGGATCCCAAGATGGTGGAGCTGGCCCCCTACAACGGCATTCCCCACCTGCTGATCCCGGTGGTGACGGATCCCAAAAAGGCCGCTGGTGCCCTCCAATGGGCGGTGTTCGAGATGATGAAGCGGTACAAGACCTTCTCTGAGCATGGTGTGAAGAAGCTGGAGGAGTTCAACCGCCTGGCCCGGGCCAGTGAGGACCTGGAGACGCTGCCCAGCGTGGTGGTGGTCATTGATGAGTTGGCCGACCTGATGTTGGTGGCTGCTAAGGAGGTGGAGGAGTCCATCTGCCGGGTGGCCCAGATGGGCCGCGCCGCCGGCGTCCATCTGGTGATCGCCACCCAGCGGCCCTCCGCAGATGTGATCACCGGCCTCATGAAGGCCAACATTCCCAGCCGCATCGCCTTTGCTGTGGCATCCTCTCTGGAGTCCAGAATCATCCTGGACAACACCGGCGCGGAGAAGCTGGTGGGCAAGGGCGATATGCTCTACGCTCCCCTGGGCCAGGGCAAGCCCACCCGCGTCCAGGGCTGCTTCATCTCTCCGGAGGAGATCGAACGGGTGGTGGAGTTCGTGAAGCAGTCCGGTGAGGCGCATTACTCCGATGAGGTCATGGCCAAGATCGAGGAGTCCATGCAGGAGAAGGAGAAAGGCGGCAAGGGCGCCGCGGCCGCGGCGCCGGAGGCCGGAGAGGACGAGGGGGACGAGCTGCTCCCCGCCGCCGTGGAGGTGGTGCTGGAGACCGGGCAGGCCTCTGTCTCCATGCTCCAGCGCCGGCTGAAGCTGGGCTACTCCCGGGCCGCCCGCCTGGTGGACCAGATGGAGGAACGGGGCATCGTGGGGCCCTTCGAGGGCTCCAAGCCCAGGCAGCTGCTGATCACCCGTGCCCAGTGGCAGGAGATGCAGATGGGCGGCGCGCCCGCCCCGGAGGCGGACGAGCCTCCCTTCCCGACGGAAGAGGAGACCTGACGGATGCAGGCCTTCAGCGGAGATTTCTGAAAACCTCTGCTTGACAAATCCCCGCAAAGACGTATAATGGGACTATCATAAACGCGATGACAGAGCCAGCCCTGCGAAACCGGCTTAGAAGCGAGGGGGAGACGGTGCAAGCCCCCAGCCCACGCCGCACGGCAGCCACTCTGGAGCAGTCCGCGAGGAGCGGAACGGCCCATCCCCGTTACCGGATGACATGAGATGCCTCCCATTTGGAGGCAGATCAGGGTGGTACCGCGGAATGGAATGTTCGCCCCTGACAGAGATGTCAGGGGCGTTTTTTATTGCCGGCCGCCGTAAATGAGATTACAAAATCCGACCAAGGAGGTCTTTTTTATGAAATTTTCCAGCAAGATTCAGCGGTGTGAGCTCTCTCCCATGCGGAAGTTTCTGCCCTATGAGCTGGCGGCAGAGGCCAAGGGCCGCAAGATCTATCATCTGAATATCGGCCAGCCGGACATTGAGACGCCCAAGGCCTTCTTTGACGCGGTGAAGAATTTCCAGGACCCGGTGCTGGCCTATGCGGCGGCCCCCGGCGTGTCCGAGTTTCTGACGGCGGTGCAGGGCTACTACGCCAACCTGGGCATCCACCTGGAGCAATCGGACATCTACGCCACCGCCGGCGGCAGCGAGGCGCTGCAGATGGCCCTGACCTGCATTCTGGACGAGGGAGACGAGATCCTAATCCCGGAGCCCTTCTATCCCAATTACAACACCTTTGTCAGTGTCACCGGCGGCGTGATCCGGCCTATCCCCACAACTCCGGAGGAGGGCTACCGCTACGCCGACCGGGCGCGAATCGAGCCCCTGATCAACGAGCACACACGGGCCATCCTGGTGACCAACCCCGGCAACCCCACCGGCGTGGTCCTCTCCCCGGAGGAGATGCGCCTGATGGCGGACATCGCCAAAGAGCACGGCCTGTTCCTTATCAGCGACGAGGTGTACCGGGAGTTCGTCTACGGCGGCGAGCCTCTGGCCTCCATGGCCCAGTTTGACGATGCGGCCGAGAACGTGGTGGTGGTGGACTCCATCTCCAAGCGGTTCTCCGCCTGCGGCGCCCGGGTGGGCATCCTGGTGTCCCGGAACCGGGAACTGATGGCCCAGGCCCTGAAGATCTGCCAGGGACGCCTGTGCGCGGCCACGCTGGACCAGCTGGGCGCTGCCGCCCTGTACGGCGTAGGCTCCGACTACTTCTCCGCCGTGCGGGAGGAGTACCACAGGCGGCGGGATACCTGCATGGAGGGCCTATCTCAGATCCCCGGCGTGGTGTGCGAGTGCCCCAAGGGCGCTTTCTACCTCATGGCCAAGCTGCCGGTGGATGACACCGACAAGTTCCAGACCTGGCTGCTGGAGGAGTTCCAGGACAACGGGGAGACCGTCATGTTCGCACCCGGCGAGGGCTTCTACGGCACCCCCGGCAAGGGCCGGGACGAGGTCCGGCTGGCTTATATCCTGAAGCAGGCGGATCTGCGGCGGGCCATGGAGGTCCTGGCCCACGGCATTGAGGCATACAACAGCCGGAAGCTGTGAGAAACGAGCAGAGGAGAGCGGCTTTTGCCGCTCTCCTCATGTTTTTATGATTCCGGTGTCCAGAGGCACTGTTCCAGATCCACCGTGCCGTCCAGGCGAAAGGCCACACCCTCCGCCTCCAGCAGGGCCCGCTGGGTGCCGGGGGCAAAGGTGTCGAAGGCCGCCTTGGTACCGCCGAAGCGGTCCACCACCCGGTGGCAGGGCACGGTTGGGTCCTGACAGGACGCCATGGCATATCCCACCAGCCGGGCGCTCCGTGGCATCCCGGCCAGCCGCGCCACCTGGCCGTAGGTGGACACACTTCCGGCGGGGATCCGCCGGACCACGTCATAGAATGCGCCGAAGACTGTGCCGCTCACTTCTCCCGCACCTCATACAGATCCGTCCTCCGGGCGGAGAGGATGGGCAGCTGGGCCCGTACCGCCTCCAGCCGTTCCACGTCCAGGTCCGCGTACAGGGTTGTCTCCTCCGCCCCGGCCCGGCAGAGCACGGCGCCCCAGGGATCCACGGCGATGGAGTTGCCGTAGGCCACGTAGGAGCCCTGTTCGTCCCGGGCGGGGGAGACCCCCACGGTGAAGCACTGGTTGTCCACTGCCCGCTGGCGGAAGAGAAGTTCCCAGTGGGCGGGGCCGGTAGTCATGTTGAAGGCCGCCGGCACGAAGATCACCTTTGCCCCCCGCAGGCACATGCACCGGGCCAGCTCCTCGAACCGCAGGTCGAAGCAGACGCACAGCCCCATGGTGCCGAAGGCCGTCTCGAAGGTGGTGATGGCATTTCCCGGGGAGAGGGTGTCCGACTCCCGGAACCGCTGTCCCCCCTGGACGTCGATATCAAACAGGTGGGCCTTCCGGTGCTTGGCCAGCTGGCGGCCGTCGGGGCCGTAGACGTAGCTGGTGTTGTAGATCCGACCCTCCGACAGCTCCGGCACAGTCCCGCCCACGAGGTAGAGCCCCAGCTCCGCTGCCAGGCGGGACAGGGCCGTCTGGGCCTCGCCGCCCTCCGGTTCGCCGTAGGCGCCGAAGCAGCTGTTGTCGTAGGGGCAGCAGAACATCTCCGGCAGCACGGCGAAGTCCGCTCCATTCTTGGCCGCCTCCCGGATTTTGCCGCAGGCGGTCTGGATGTTTTTCCCTTTGTCCGGAAGCACCGGCATCTGGATCAGCGCAATGCGCATAGGCGCACCTCCTCAATCATTCCGTCATTTCCCGCAGCACCAGATCTGTGGCGCCCCCGTCGGGGGAGCGGAGCAGGCGCTTCACCTGCGGGTGGTGCCCGTATTCCACCTGGAGAAAGTCCCGCAGGGCCGTGCCCTGATGACAGCCATGGATCAGGCGGAGCCGGTACGTCCCGGCCCCGGCCCGGCGGAGCAGGGCATCCACCGTGACCTTGGCCTGATAGGTGTTCCTGCCGTGGAGGTCCACGGTGACAATTCCGCACTCCATGGGCGGCTGCCTCCTCTCTCCCGCCGGAGGGCGGGGAATGCTCTTCTCCCATTGTAACATGGGCGGAACTGTGTTACAATGCAAAAAACAGAGGAGGCATGGAAGATGGCAGTTTACACGGAGAAAAAGACATACCACACCAAGGCCCACATGGGCATGATCGACGTGACGGAGGACTTTCAGCACGCAGTGGAGGAGGCATGCCGGCAGCACGGCATCTCTGCCGGGACGGTCACCGGCTTCACCACCGGCGGCGTGGCGGGCCTGACGACCCTGGAGTTCGAGCCGGGCATTGTGAACCACGACCTGAAGGCGGCGCTGGATGTGTTCTCCCCCTATCTGGATGAGAAGGGGCGGGTGGTGCCTTACTGGCATCATGAGACCTGGCATGACGACAATGGCTCCTCCCACATCAAGGCGGCGCTGCTGTCCCCCTTCATCACGGTGCCTTTTGTGAACGGCAAAATCACCGTAGGGCCCTGGCAGAACCTGACCCTCATCGAGTGCGACACCCGGGACCGGGTGCGGGACATTGTGTTCCAAGTGATGGGAGAGTGAGTGCAGCGTGGGTGCCGAGCGTCCGGCATTCAAGTGTTCCGGCGGAGCCGGGACCTTGGCGCGGGCGGGCTCTGCCTGCCCGCACCAGTGAGATGCAGGGCCCCCGGCCGCGCCAAGCGGCTGGGGGATGCGACACCCGGGACCGGATGCGGGACAAGTTGGAGCTGTTGACAAAATCCCTTTTCCCCCAAATTATGCTACAATAAGAGGGAAAGGCGGTGGCGGAATGCAACTCAAATTCCACACAGTGACCATCGAGGATCTCATGCCTCAGGATCACTTCCTGCGGCGGCTGGAGGCCGCTTTGGATCTCTCTTTCGTGCGCGTGGAAACCGCTCACCTGTACAGCCGGCGGTATGGGCGTCCGCCCATCGACCCGGTGGTGCTGGTGAAATACCTCCTGGTGGGCTTTCTGTACGGCATCCCCTCGGAGCGTCAGATCGAGCAGCGGATCCAGACGGATGTAGCCCTGCGCTGGTATCTGGGCCTGGATCTGTTTGACCGGGTGCCGGATCACAGCACCATCTCCCAACTGCGGCGGCGAAAGCCGAGTTTTCGGAAGATCTTCCGGCGGCTGTTTGAGGAGGTGGTGGGGCAGTGCGTCGCCAAGGGTCTGGCTAGTGGACGGCTGGTCGGAACAGATTCCACCCATGTGAAGGCCAACGCATCCTGGGCATCAGAGGAACTGGTGGAGTTGCCGGAGAGTCCCGGAGTATACTGGGAACGGTTGGACACCTATGAGGAAGAGGG
>CDYX01013887.1_pt1 | contig 75001 bp, 68 predicted proteins | sample 554871 | NCBI WGS metagenome assembly CDYX01 (sample SAMEA3182061, study PRJEB8094) | gut metagenome | biome: human; feature: gut; material: Stool; isolation source: human stools | place: Canada | collected 2013-01-14 | reverse complement strand
GTGAATATGTCGTGTATGATATGGAAACAGGAAGAGAAAAGGTATTTATAAAAGATAATAATATGCATACAGATGTCATACAACCTATACAGCATATACCGGAAGAATCCTATAAGCTTGCAGATAAAGAAAGAGTCTTGAGTTATTCTGATTTTACCAAAGAAGAACAACTTGGTTTCCAAATCATGTTTATGGATCCACATAAAGGAAGAGCTGTTTATTATTCACCATTTTATTGGTCACCCTATAACAATAAAGTTATTGATGTAAATAATTTAATAGAAATAGGGTTTATTAGTGACTGGAATATTAAGGATGATGTATTCTATGCATATGGAAGAGATAATTTTATTGTGATTACCGGGCATGGAGAAAAAATTCGACAATATTATAATGAAGCATTAACGTTAGGAAAGAGACTCAAAACTAAATATTGTGAGATAGATAAAAAGAAAGCATTATATGGAAATCGGTACTCTGTACTGGCAGATATTAATGAATTTACACCGGATGAGATAGAAATTTTGCATAGTTTATGGAAGGAAAGTTTTTTAAGAAGAGTGCCGGAAGAGAGAGAAAAGGAACAGGAAAAAGAGATGGATTGTGTTTGGCATAAAATAAGGACTGAGCAATAATCAATATTGTCATGCATTTATTTAGGGAAGAAAGAATATTGGGATCTATAGATAATGCGGCAAGAGACATAGCCGCTCCCGTAAAGAGAGCCGGAGAAGTGGGAGACGGCCGGCTGAAAGCCCTGTATGCCCTGCAGGCAGGAATGAACGCAAGAGACATACAGAAAAACCAGAAGACAGATAAAGCCATTAACAAGAACAACGCCGTAGGAATCAATATCAGCCTGGGCAGCACCGGATGGAAAGGCCATGCGGAAACCATTACCGAAGAAACAAGAGGAAGCCGGATCACCGCAGGAAGAACAGCCGCTATTATTGCCAAAGAAGACATGACAGTCAAAGGCAGCACAGTCAATGCCAAAGACATCCATCTCAAAACGGGAAACAACATCCACATCCTCTCCTCCGAAAACAAGAGCACAACCACAGAAGAAACCAAAGGAAAAAGCGGAAGTATAGGAGCCTTCCTCAGCAAAGGAGGATATGGCATCGGCGCGTCCTACGGGAAAGGAAAAGGACAGACAGAAGAAACCACCCTTACCCATACCCCGTCAGACATCACTGCGAAAAATACGGTAGCCCTTTCCGGCGGAAACGACACCCTGATCCGGGGCGGGACAGTTAAAGGAAACAAAGTTACTGTTAACGCAGGAAGAATGTCCATAGAAAGCGAACAAGACAAAAAGAATTACAAAGAAACAAGCAAAACATCGGGTCTCTCCATCAGCTACACACCGGGAAGCGCCGTCAGCGTAAGCGGAGGAAAAGGAAAAACAAACACAGACTCCATCTACGAAAGTGTCACAAAACAGGCAGGCATCTATGCAGGAAAAGAAGGATACGATATCCAAGTCAAAAACAACACCCGCCTCAAAGGAGCCGTCATAGACAGTAAAGCACCGGCAGAAAAGAACCGGATCACCACCGGTACTTTGACATGGGAAAACATAGACAATAAAGCAGAATATAAAGCAAGCGGAAAAGGAATCTCCGTATCCACTAATGCCGTATCCAAACTCAACCCCTTAGGACTGGGCTATGTACCGACCATCCCCGTGAAAGGGAAAGCAGGAAGCATAACCTATGCAGCCATAGCAGACAGCATCATCACCACAACAAAAGAAAAGACAGATAAAGAAATACGCCATAATACAGAAAATGCACTTAACACACTCTCTGAAATCTTCGACAAAAAGAAAATAGAAGAAAAACAGGAATACGTGAATATCCTCTCCCAAGTAGGATACCGCCTCATAGGAAACATAGCGGACAGAAAAGAAAGCGAACTGAAAAGAAAAGCGGAAGAAGCAAGAAAGAATAATAACAGAATGGAAGCGGAAACCTATGAAAAAGCAGCGGGAAAATGGAGCGAAAGCGGAAGCAACAGAATACTCCTGCATGGAGTGATGGGAGCCATCCTGTCCAAAGAAGCAGGGAACGGAACAGGTAAAGGACTGACAGGAGCAGGGCTGAATGCCGCCCTGCAAACCCAATTGGGAAAGATAAAAGACAAAGAACTGCATAAAATAGCCAGCGCCGCCATAGGATACATAGCAGGGAAAGAAACAGGAGCAGCCATAGCATGGCAGGCCACGACCTACAACTATCTAAGTCCTAAACAAAATGAACAGTACCAAAAAGAACTGGAAGAAGCCAAAACAGAAAAAGAAAAGACGGAGATAACGAATAAATGGCTGCAAATAGATGAGACACAGAAAGAAAAATGGTTGAAGAAACAAGAAGCCGGTACATATACAGATCTCAGCACAATAAAAGACGGATACTTACCGGGAGTAGTTATTCTTGGAAATTCTAATTACTCAGACTTTAATTGGATACAATCTGCTACATTGAATGGGTTAGGAGCTGTAACAAATATTCCTTGGTCGGGAATTGATGATAAGTTATTGGTAACGTTGCCAGTGCGTTATCGAAACGCTTTCGGTATATTGGGGAAGACAGGGATATTAGGAGCGGGAGCGGCATCTTTTATAAGTATATATAACGATTATAGAATATATAGTGGGGGTGATTTACGCAAAGCTCTTGCATATGATGTTGGTGGAACCGCCGCCAATATATTTTTAAGTACAGGAACTGCGGGGATGTTGACTGCAGCTGGTATAGCTACGGTACCAGGGATTTTTATTGGAGCAGGAATTGCAGTAGGAGGAGGGATATTAATTGATAGAGGCATTGATACGTTGAAACAAGATTTAATTTTGGATAAGGATAAGCAATTGGACAATAAAGGCAGGGGGGAAAATAATTGAGCAATCTCGTACTTCTTGCCGTTGTAGTTCTTATATCTATATATATTACTATTCGAGCGTTTATAAAGTTTAGATGGGAATATATGGGATGGAATGTATTTACAATAACCTATTTTGGAGGCTTTATAGGATGGCCTCTTATTATGACTATTATTGCAGGATATCCGTTAGTAGTAGAAGAAATTGGGCATAATATATCAATTTTGTTTCATATAGCTATGATTGGATTACCAGTAACAGCGTATTTAATGGCGGTAGCAATGTATAAACGTGAAATCATAGATTCGCAATATAAAAAGAAGCCAGTTGGGAATATTTACAAAAGTGCAAGATTCTTCTCTAAAATTGCTATATATATAATGCTCTTAGAAATTATTTGTATATTAGCTATAGAGTGGTGATTAAATGGTATTATATTGAACATCAAGGGGGATTTAAGATAGATGGTGCCTGCAATAAAAGATAAAGCAGGAAGCACAACGAAATCGGCCGTATCTGCTGCACAGATAACGGTAACAGATAAAGAAAAGCAGACACAGGATATATCCACATTAAACCGTGATACAGGAACAAGCCCGAACAAACTCAAAGAAATCTTCGACAAAACAAAAGTAGAAGAAAAACAGGAACTCATCCACATGATGAACATAGTAGGCAACCAAATCATCCATGAAGCGGCAGACCACTATGGATGGAAAGAAGGATCCACAGAAAAACTCCTTCTCCATGGAGCCATAGGCGCACTGACAGGAACCATGAGCGGAGGGAATGCATTGGCGGGAGCCGTATCGGGAAGCATGAACGAATTTGCTTTGGCATACATAGAAAAAACAAAAGGAAGAGACTGGATGGACACCCATCCCGATACTGTACAAGCCATCAGCACCGCCTTGGGAGCCGTCGCAGGAAGCCTGACAGGAGACCGCGCGACAGGCGCCTATACGGCACAGATGGGGACGAAATGGAACAGACTGGCAAAAAAACCGCAAGAAGACCTGAACAAACAACTCAAACAAGAACTATCCACAGAAAAGAAAAACCCTGACGAACTTCTCAAACTGCTGACAGAATACATCAACATGAGCGAAGCCGCTGAACATCCTGCTTCGCAAAAAGCACTACATGGTGTCTGGAATGAAGAAAAAGGATATACATTACCGAAGATGACAATAAGCGCACAGGAATATAAAGCGATAGATCAAAAATCATTCAACCGCGTGGTACAGAAATACAATCTGCCGACCAAATGGAACAATAAGAAAAACGTACAGGAAAATCTCGAGTCACTGAGATATGACTTGGAAAGGAAAACCTATAAAGGAAGAACCGTATTCCAAAGCGATTGGGCTAAATACGGCGGATATGGATTAGACTTTATAGGAGAATTACAGATAGGGAATGTATCGGGTTTAGCGAGAGGAATAGGGACTATAGGCGATTTTGGGAATTATGTAACGGCAGAAGATCGAAACAAAGTGCTGTCGGAAATTGCGGGTGGATATGCAGGTAGTGCTTTAGGAAATAAACTTATGCCCATAATCATTACAGGAATGGGACTAGAGCAAATCAATCCTATGGGAACACATGCGGTAAAAGCGTTAGGCATTTCGGGAATGAGTCTCGTTGGAGCATTTATATTGGAGGAGGCGTATATACAGAAGAAAACCTATTTGGATTATATCTACCATATAAACAAATATAATTATGATCAGGAACAATTTGATAGTGAACTGATTCAGAATTTTGATATAAAAGAATAGAAGGAGAGGGAAAATGAAAATTGTAGATATTTCCTTTTATTTTGGAATAATAGTAGTAATCCTAACTTTCGTTACTATGGTGTGTTTCGTGTGGGGAGATATACATAAACAGAGAGAAAAAATTACTCAAAATATAGGGAAATATGGAGTATTCATTTTTATGTGGTTATTATTAGCCTTTTTTTCCTTAATTTTTGTATTATCATATGGGACTAATATTCTGAGTCTTATGGGTGAAGCTGCTATATATGATGCAAAAGGAAAAATAGGGGTAGCAATTTTCATATTATGGGCAGTTTTTATTGCTATAAGATATTATCTTTGTGTATTATTTCCGGAGTTTACAAGTGACGATAAGAGTGATGTTATTAAGACTCAACGACAAACAATTTTCCTTTCAATTATGACGATATTAGTGGAACTATGTTTCGTGTATAAATACTTTAATATATTTTTGTTTTGGGTCTCAGGTTAAACGCAGCCATAGCAGACAGCATCATCACCACCACAAAAGAAAAGACAGACAAAGAAATCAGCCACGACACAGCAAACGCGCTTAACACACTCTCTGAAATCTTCGACAAAAAGAAAATAGAAGAAAAACAGGAATACGTAAATATACTCTCTCAGGTAGGATACCGCCTCATAGGAGACATAGCGGGACATAAAGAAAACGAACTGAATAAGAAAGCAGAAAAAGCCAGAAAAGAGAATAACAGCATACTGGCGGAGAAATACGAAAAAGAAGCAAAGAAATGGAGCGAAAGCGGAACCAATAGAATTGCCATGCATGGAATCATGGGAGCCTTAGTATCCAAAGAAGCAGGAGCAGGAATGACAAAAGGATTGACAGGAGCAGGACTGAACGCCCTCCTGCAAAAAGAACTGGGAAAAATCAAAGCCCCGGAAGTCCATAAAATGGCAAGCGCTGCTATAGGATACCTGGCAGGCGGGAAAACAGGGACAGCCATAGCCCATCAGGCGACAACCTTCAACTACCTTACCCATGAACAATATAAACAATATCTGGACGATATGAAAAACGCAAAAACAGAAGAAGAGAAGAAACGATTACAAAAAGACTGGGAAGCCATAGATGAAAGACAAAGATATTCACCAATATCAACGCCCGGTACATATTGGGACTTAAAGACAGGCAGACCATTTACGGTGAAAGAAGGAGGAAATCTTTTTGAGCCGGTATTAGTTACAGCAACACGTGCACATGGAGAAACCATATTTGAAAGCGCGATGTCAAGTGCAATCAATGCAAAAATTGCCAAATATCTGGGAAGAGAAACCGTTATTGGAGACGCACTTACCTTGCCGTGGGATATAGCCAATGATGCAAATATTGACAAGTATGGGATACAAGGAGTTAAGCGGAGGATCGGTATGGATATTTATGGGAATTTGATAGTCATGTTTGCTGGTGCGAAAATTGGTGGTATTAAGGGGGGTTCTACAGGAATTTTTAGTGTATTGGGATTGACCGAAATAAAGGAAGCAATTGCACCGCCATTAATAGAGAATGAAAGAAAACAGGCAGATGATTCTTATCTCAGAGAAATCAATAGTAATGTGATTGATTAAGAGGAGGAGAATCATTATGGAACTGTATGTAATAATAGTGGGTTACTTTATTGGCATGCTAATTTGGTCCAGAAAAAATATTATTTTTAACAATATAATATTTGGAACTAACAATAAAATTAAAGGGCTTAGAGTGGGGTTTTCAGCGTTAATACCAGCAAGCATTTTAGTATATATATTATTTTCTGGAAATAATATATTGCGACTGTTATTCGGCCTTTTGATTATTATTGTTGGGCAAATTTTTATATGGATAATGTTTAACGAAGAAAGAAAGTTAATTCTAAATACTATAAAGGTACAGAAATTGGGATATGAGGTAGAAAATCATTTTCGACAAATGCTAAGGAAAAAACAGACAGATACGCTAATAGGAATTGTGGGGATAGGTGTAATTGTTTTTATGGGGGTATTAGTAATTTTATTTCATGAGTGAAAGACATCTTTGCGGGAAATCAGGTAATCCATAAAATGTCCGACCGCTATGGCTGGAAAGAAGGATCAGCGGAAAAGACAGTCCTCCATGGAGCTCTGGGAGCATTGACAGGAACCATGAGCGGAGGGAATGCATTGTCAGGAGCCGTATCGGGAAGCGTGAACGAATTTGCCTTGGCGTACATGGAAAAAACAAAAGGGAGAAACTGGATGGACACCCACCCTGATACCGTACAAGCCATCAGCACAGCCTTAGGAGCCGTTGCAGGAAGCCTGGCAGGAGACAGAAACACAGGAGCCTATACGGCACAGATGGGGACGAGGTGGAACTATTTAGGATTTGAGCTGCCGGAATTCAAGAAACTATTAGTTAAAGATTTAAAGAATCCGGATGGGACACCAATTACAGAAGAACAGGCAAAACAGATACAGGATAACATCATCAAGAATGGAAGTAAGTTGGATCCGGAAGGCAGTTCTTCTGATAGTCAGTTAGAACAAGGTGATTCGTTTGCATTAATAGGAGTCGCGGCGACTCTCAAATACCAATGGAATTCAAGTAGTGTAGACCAATTGATGGCAGACTATAAGGATATGGTGTCAAGTAAACAACATATGACGAAAGAAACCGGCATGTTTATGCTTAGACCTATAAATGTATCTCCACATAAGAATCATGAATTTGATGCGTATCTTATACAAGGAGGAATAGGTTCTTTTGAGGGAGGATACATTTATGATTTTAAGACAGATCGGTCATATTTCTCTCATGGCGGAGCTTTGGCAAAATCTCCTTCTTTGATTAATTTTGAAATAGCTGGGTTACAGTTTGTGTCAAAAGATTCGAAATATAATCTTTCTGATTTTGAAACTAGGAATAATATCATATCTGGAAATAGTGTTGGTGGAAGTGCCTACATAGGAATTGGAGGTGGGGTATCAACTCCTATAAGTGAAATGTTTATGAAGATTTGGATATATAAATATGGAGTGGGGTTGCCACAAATTGGGATTAGTGGAGATCATACTGAACTATTGTCTAAAGATAGGGAGGTAGAACAATGATTTCTATGTTAAAGACCAAGAGATTACTTTTGAAGTTATTAGCAATATTTGGTATTGTGTTAATACTAAATATTGTTAATCGGTTGGAATCAAGACAACCGGAGGAGGAAATCAGAGAAAGTATTGCAGGAGTCAGTGTTTATAACGAAGAAAGACAGCTAAAAGACTTACTGATATTTGATTATAAAACTGACAGGCAATTTATTCTTACATATACTTTCCAGTCCTATGGAAGCGAGGGTGAGATTATATGCTATTATCAGAAGTATCTTGAGGATACTGGCTGGAAATTTATAAAGAAATCAGATAATATTGATTATTCAAATAATAAAAAGATAGGTGAATTATTCTATTTTCAAAAGGGAAAATATGAACTCAATTTCTGTTTTAATATTCAGGATTTAAACTATTACAGAGAATGCCATGGAGAAGAACCTTTAAAATACTCTGTTACGATTTTTCCTAAATTATAAATAGGTTTTAGGGAAGAATCAGATTATATATGCTAAGGGGCGTGCAACAGGTGGGAGTATAAACTATCGGTGATTGAAAAGAGGGAAATAATTTATGTTTAACAACAAAGGTGGTATTTCTTTTATATTCATTTTAGTGGGAATAATTTCAGTTTTTTATTGTATAAAAAGAATTTATGAAGGAGATTTCTTGCTCATAAATTTTTCAGACTGTGGTCTTTTGTTTCTGTTTTTGATGACAAGTATTTTTATAATATTTGCAGGATTATTTTTGATTTATACAGAATTAAAAAAAATGGGTTCAAACGCAACGGAGAATCGGAAGGGATTGTTTATATTTAAAATAATAAAATCATTTTGGTATCCTGATGAATATTACGACAGAAAAAATAATCATACACTTTTTAATAAAATAAAGAGGTATATTGGATTCTTGATTATTTTTATATCTGTTTATCTATTTATGGTAATTACTTTTTTTGCTTCAAATCGACTGAGCTTGTTGGAAATTATTATAAGAATAGTTGCCATGTTGTATATTTTGATGTGTTGTAGGAAGTATTTAATGTGATGGTGGATTGGGAACTCTGCTGTTGAGTGACTGTCAGGAAACAACATCAATAACGACGGCGGAAAAGTGAAAGCCTCCTCCGTCATTTTGGACGCCCTGAAAGACATAGACAATACAGGGACATTGGAAGCGGAAAAGAAGATGACCCTTCACGCCGGGCAGGACATCCGCATGACAACCGGTACCCATCGGGAAGAAAACGGACAGGGACATACCACCGCTATTTCAAAAAGAGGAGCCGCATCCGTCACAGGAAAAGAAGGCAGCCTCACCATGACCGCCGGGAAAGATATACACCTGCAGGCAGCCCGTATTTCCTCAGCGGGAGATATGACCATTGCCGGCAAAAGACAGGTAGAACTGGGGACAGCCGTTGCAGAGAAGGACAACCGCGTCACATGGGACAGAAGCAACGACAGAAGAGACAGCACCGCCATGGAAACAGGAAGCACCCTGACAGCGGAAAGAAACCTGACACTCCTGGCAGGAGAAGACCTATCCATGACAGCCGCCCATGTACAGGCAGGAAAGGCAGCCATAATAGAAGCCGGAAGACATATAACGGAAAAAGCGGGGAAAAACACCGTAGAAATGGAAGAACACCACCGGCACAAAGAAAAAGGACTATTGAGCAGCAAAACAACCACCACCTACGATGAAGCGAAGAGAACAGATACAACAGGCAGCATCGTAGAAGGGGATACCCTCACCATGACCGCCGGGAAAGACATCACCCTCAAAGGAAGCGCCGCCGTATCCACAGAAAAGACAACACTCCTTTCAGGAAACAACATCTCCATAGACGCCGCAGAAACAGAAAACAGAGAAATCCACAGAAAACAAGTCAAAAAGAGCGGCCTCTTCGGAAGTGGGCTGGGATTCACCATCGGAAGCGAAAAGACGAAAGACAGCTACGACATGGAAGAAACAACACAGACAGGGAGCACGGCAGGAAGCGTGAAAGGGAACGTGACAATCACGGCCGGAAACGAAACAGACATCCGAGCCTCGGACATCATAGCCGGGCAGGACAGCCTTATAGCAGGAAAGAACGTAACCATAGAAAGCAAAGACAATACCTGCAGAGGAAAAGAAGAACACGAATACAAAAAGAGCGGCCTTACCGTATCCTTAGGCGGAGCCTTGATCACGGCAAAAGACAATGTCATCCGGCCGATAAAGAACGCCGGACAGGCGCATGACGGGCTGCTTGGGAAACTCTATGCCGCCGATGCGGGATTCAACCTGCATGATGCGGTAAAGACATATAAAAACATAGGAGACGTGAAAAAAGGAATTACTCTTGACGTCAGCATAGGAAGCCGGTCCGCCAAATCCGACAGCCGGTACCAGGGAACAGAAGCCAAAGAAAGCAGGATCGTTTCCCAAGGAAATATACGTATAAAGAGCGATGAAAATATTGCCGTAAAAGGCTCACAGATAACAGGCGAAAACGTGACCCTGCAGGCCGGGAAAGACATCAGCCTTACCGCCGCAGAAAACAGGAAGACAACAGAAGGGAACAGCAGGAGCAAAGGCGCAGGAATTACCGCCTCCTTTGGTATAGGCGGACTCCAAAATGTAGGCATCAGCGCAGGAAAATCCAAAGGAAATATGGAAGAAGAAATAATGACCCATACAGGAAGCGCCGTCACCGCTAAAGAAACCCTGGCCATGGAAAGCGGCAAAGATCTGAACATCACAGGAAGCAAAGCAGGCGGAAAGAAAGTAGAAGTAAAAACAGGAAATAACCTCTCCATAGAAAGCTTGCAGGACAGCCATACCTACCACAGCAGGGACAAAGAAAGCGGCATCCATCTGCAGAGAGATATTACCGTCCGTCCGGATACAGGGAAAAAGAAAATGGACGATCCCTACTTCTCCATTGGGAAAAAGACAGACACCACAGACTCCACCTATATCAGCGTCACAAAACAGGCAGGCATCTATGCAGGAAAAGAAGGATACGACATCCAAGTCAAAAACAACACCCGACTCAAAGGAGCCGTCATAGACAGCCAAGCACCGGCAGAAAAGAACCGGATCACCACCGGTACTTTGACATGGGAAAACATAGACAACAAAGCCGAGTATAAAGCAAGCGGAAAAGGAATATCCTACAACGGGAAAATAGGAAGAGGAGACAAGAACGATCCCTTAGACTCCCGGACAAATAACCGCTATGGAAAAGACACCATAACAGGACAAAGAAACGGAATGAACAAAATCACCCCAACCATCTACGGCTCAAAAATCCCGTTAAACGAAAGAGGCATCCTGAATACACCCATACCGTCCGTCAAAGGAAAAGCAGGAACAACCACGAGGTCAGCCGTAGCCAAAGGAACCATTACAATAACAGACAAAGAAAACCAAACACAGGATATATCCCAATTAAACAGGAACACGGAAAACAGCCTGAACAAACTCAAAGAAATCTTCGATAAAACAAAAGTAGAAGAAAGAAAACGACTATTGGAAGAACTGGGGATAGTGGGGAACCGGGCTATCCATGAGATAGCCTCCCACAATGGATGGAAAGACGGCTCCGCCGAAAAGGTAGCCCTCCATGGCATGCTGGGAGCCATCACTGGAGCCAAGAGCGGAGGAAGCGCGCTAAGCGGCCTGATAGCAGGAGGAGCCAACGAATATGCCATAGGATACCTGAAAAAGACCAAAGGGAAAGACTGGATAAACAAACATCCCGATACCGTACAGAACATCTCCGCCGCCTTTGGAGGAATCCTGTCCAAGATGACAGGAGGGAGCGGACATACAGGCGCCTACATCTCCCAGATGGGAACGAAGTGGAATGAGTTGGAAGAAATTAGAGAAGTTGATAATTTAAATGAAGCGCAAGATATTATGAATGAAAATGTAAATGAAGAAAAGGAGGCAAGTAGAACGCCTGAATCTGACTTCATGCAGGAATATCCGGATTTGAGTAATGAAATATTTAAGAACCATAGAGATATTGCGAACTCCGCGGGGCAATTCATAGGCAGTTCAATGGGTGCAGAAGTAGCAGCAGACCTATTAAGGCATGCCTTATATGGAAATGGTTCGCCTGTTTCAGCTGATAGTCAGTTAGGGCAAAAAATTAGTTCTGATTTGAATAACTCTGCTATTCTTAGGGCTGCTATACAATCTTATGGAATGAAATTAAAAGTTGGTGAAACTAAGTATATTTACGGGTCTGTTAATTTGCAGGTAAAAGATGAGTATGATAATAATGCTACTATTAATGGAGTACTGGGATATGGGAGAATAAAATTGGGGCTACAAATTACAAGAAATGAAAATAGTATAGATTATTATGGACAGGCCAGCGATGCATATAATTTTGAGTGGCATGATGTCAATTCCAATTTAGAAAAGATGAAAGAGGATTCTTCTTGGGATCAATTTGGGAAACTAATAATTGATGCCATAAATAACGGGGCAGCAGGATATCAAGAAATTGGCGCGATACAGGCTTTTGACTGGAGTGCAAATCTTGATGGAACAATAGGGTTAGAATAAGGAGGAACATTGTGAAAAAGAAAATATTCCTTGCGTGTTTGGCCTTTTGTTTATACAATGCTTTTCTTATGGGAATTCATATGGTTATGATTCTATCGGAACCTACTATTTGGAGTCCAGCGGTAAGAACTGTATTTGGACATGCATCTCGCATACAAATAGTAGAAAGAAATAGGAATTTGCTTTATTTGGAATTATGTGATAATAGACCGGAAGATAAAATAAAAATGAAATCAACGATTCTAGATAGGGATGTATATGAAAAAGAAAGCGAAACGGATATATTTTACAGAGATAAAGTGTTCTATTCTTATGGTAGTGCCGGATTTTATACGATTTATGCGAATCCATTTAGGATAAAGGTATATAGGAATCCGTCTCAGCCATTAGAGGAGAAACAAGAGATAGATAGATCCTTAGCGAAGTATAACAGTGATGAGATACAAGTAATTTCATCACTGTCAGATCTTACTTCAGAAGAGCGGCAGGCATATGAGAAGTTGAGAGTGAAAGCAGATAATAAAAAAGGTAGATAAATATATGCCGATGGAACGGATGAGCGTCAATTATCTTTTCCTGCGGAGACAACAGTAAATTTCGAAGGGTTGGTATATGAAAAAAGTTATTATATCATAGTATTTCCAATAGACAGATGAATGGGGAAATATTTCAAGTCAGGATGATCACTACAGCAGCTGACATAGGAAGAAACCCGACCATAGAAAGCGAACAGGACAAAAAGAATTACAAAGAAACAGGCAAGACATCCGGACTGTCCGTCAGCTACACACCGGGAAGCGCCGTCAGCGTAAGCGGAGGAAAAGGACAGACAAACACAGACTCCACCTACGAAAGCGTCACAAAACAGACGGGCATCTATGCAGGAAAAGAAGGATACGACATCCAAGTCAAAAACAACACCCGCCTCAAAGGAGCCGTCATAGACAGCCAGGCAGAAAAAGAAAAGAACCGGATCACCACCGGTACTTTGACATGGGAAAATATAGAGAACAAAGCTGAATATAAAACAGGAGGACACGGAATATCCTACAACGGGAAAATAGGGAGAGGAGACAAGAACGATCCCTTAGACTCCCAAACAAATAACCGCTATGGAAAAGACGCCATAACAGGACAAAGAAACGGAATGAACAAAATCACCCCAACCATCTACGGCTCAAAAATCCCGTTAAACGAAAGAGGACTCCTGAATACCCCCATACCGTCTGTGAAAGGAAAAGCAGGAACAACCACCCGATCGGCCATATCTAAAGGAACCATAACTATCACGGACAAAGAAAACCAGAAACAGGACATAGAGAAACTAAACAGGAACACGGAAAACAGCCTGAACAAACTCAAAGAAATCTTCGACAAAACAAAAGTAGAAGAAAGAAAACGACTGTTGGAAGAACTGGGGATAGTCGGGAACCGGGTCATCCATGAGATAGCCTCCCACAATGGATGGAAAGACGGATCCACAGAAAAGATAGCCCTCCATGGAATGCTGGGAGCCATCACGAGCGCCAAGAGTGGAGGAAGCGCCCTAAGCGGCCTGATAGCAGGGGGAGCCAACGAATATGCCATAGGATACCTGAAAAAGACCAAAGGGAAAGACTGGATAAACAAACATCCCGATACCGTACAGAACATCTCCGCCGCCTTTGGAGGAATCCTGTCCAAGATGACAGGAGGGAGCGGACACACAGGCGCCTACATCTCCCAGATGGGGACGAAGTGGAATTTACAGTTAGATGAGCATGCCCAAAATATAAGAGAAAAGTTATGGAAAGAACAAAAAAAAACATATGATAATGAATATGTAGATAATGAGAATGTAGGAGATGCATATACCAATCTTGAAATTAGTAGTGCAGAAGCTAATCTTGAAAGTAGGTATAAGCAATCTACCCAGATGAAATTGGCACCTGTTGCTACAGAACTCTTAGGATATTATATGGATGGAGATAATTCTAAACATGGTATTACTAATATTGAATATACGGAGCATGGATTACGTGTTGTGGAATTTGGAGAAACTTCAGTTTTAAATAAGGTACTTAGAAATGATAAACCGATAAACATGCGCTTTATCAAGGATACGCTAAATTATGCAGGGAAATCTCCTATAATTACCTCTGCAGATAGTTATTCCTTTTATACGAGTGGTGTAGATCTTGCATTGGGATTAGGAAGTGCAACAGCCATTACTTCAATTAAGTTTGAAGAGGGAAAAATCCTTGCCAAAATAACAGTGACAGACCACTACGATTTTGGTAAAAAAGAAGCAAACGCAGGAGATTTCTTAAAATCGGCATATATATTGCAACAATCGGGTAGAAAGAAGACTTTTGCATATAAAACTACATATGATGTTACCTATACAATAGACGAGTTTCTTGATTATATTCTGAAAGGTATAGGTGATTGATATGAGAAATACTAAAATATTGGTTGCTTTTAGTTTATTAATAGGGTTATGTGTTGATTTACACATGAATACATTTCAATTTGAACATTCAACTTATTATGCGGCATTTAGATATAGGTTCAAGGTTGACAGGATATTTACTGATTTGTGGACAAAGACGGCCTTAGAGTCGGATTGTTTCGCTTATAAGTATGAATATCCATATATATTTTTGTATGGCATAGGAGGATATACAAAAGTAAACTTAATTCCTTTTTATGGGGAAACGATTAAAGTGGTTAATGAAACTTATTATAGAAACATCCCGGATGATTTGAGAAGTGATGTGTTAAGTTCTTTATCGCAGCTAAATGAATCTTATCTATGGGGGATAGAGATTAGATATGACTTTATAGGATTACCCAAAAGAGATATAGATATTTTTAAAGAATTACAAAGAAAAGGGCGTGAGAAAAAAGTCAATTATATTAAAAGAGAATCGTATTATGCTTCTGATAAAAAATTTATGAAAGAATATATTGATAGTAGAAAAGGATTAGATATGCTTGATAAAAAGCTGGAAGGTATTACCTTAGAATTAGAAAATAAATAAATAATACACAGGCTGAAAGCCCCGTATGCCCTGCAGACAGGCATGAACGCGAGAGACATACAGAAAAACCAGAAAACAGACAAAGCCATTAATAAGAACAATGCCGTAGGAATCAATATCAGCCTGGGCAGCACCGGATGGAAAGACCAAGCGGAAACCGTCACCGAAGAAGCCAAAGGAAGCACCGTCACCGCAGGAAGAACAGCCGCTGTCATCGCCAAAGAAGACATAGCCGTCAAAGGCAGCACCATACATGCCAAAGACATCCATCTCACAGCAGGAAACAACATCCACATCCTCTCCTCCGAAAACAAAAGCACAACCATAGAAGACTACAAAGCAAAAAGCGGAAGCATAGGAGCCTCCATCAGCAAAGGAGGCTATGGCATCGGCGCGTCCTACGGGAAAGGAAAAGGACAGACAGAAGAAACCACCCTTACCCATACCCCGTCAGACATCACAGCAAAAGATACGGTATCCCTTTCGAGCGGAAACGACACCCTGATCCGGGGCGGGACAGTTAAAGGAAATAAAGTTACTGCTAACGCAGGAAGAATGTCCATAGAAAGCGAACAGGATAAGAAGAATTACAAAGAAAAGAGCAAGACATCGGGCCTGTCCATCAGTTACACACCGGGAAGCGCCGTCAGCGTAAGCGGAGGAAAAGGAAAAACAAACACAGACTCCGCCTACGAAAGCGTCACAAAACAGGCAGGCATCTACGCAGGAAAAGAAGGATACGACATCCAAGTCAAAAACAACCCCCGCCTTAAAGGAGCCGTCATAGACAGCCAGGCAGAGAAAGAAAAGAACAAACTCACTACAGGCACATTGACATGGGAAGACATAGAGAATAAAGCCAGCTATGAAAGCCATGGGAAAACACAGACAGTTTCTTCTGATAAAGTATCCTCTTCCAATCCGTTGGGGGCATCTGTGGCAATGGCTGTTCCTGTACAGGGGAGTCACAGTAGCATAACAAGAGTTGCCATAGCTGACGGTATCATACAGACAACGGAAGGAAAGACAGAGAAGGAAATCAGCAGGGATACGAAGAATACACTGAATAAACTGGCGGAGATCTTTGATAAAAAGAGTGTGCAGGAAAAACAGGAACTAATTGGTCTTATAGCTAAAGAAGGCTTTACACTGGTTGGGGATATAGCTACAAGAAAGCAGGAATCTCTGCGGACTAAAGCAGCAGAAGCCAGAACCCATAATAACGAAGCCAAAGCAGAAAGCTATGAAAAAGAAGCCGCTAAGTGGGCTGAGAATGGTATCAATCGGATCGCTCTACATGGCATCGTAGGGGCCTTGGTATCGAAGGAAGCAGGTACAGGAGTAGAAAAAGGTCTGACAGGAGCCGGGCTGAATGCCGCTTTGCAGGGAGCATTGAAGAATATTTCTGATCCGGAAGTACGCAAAGCCGCCAGTCTGGCGATAGGTCAGGCAGTTGCAGGAGAAACCGGTTCTGCCATTGCAGAATACGCCACCGTATTCAATTGGCTCTCCCATCAGCAGCAGGAAATGCGGGACAAACTGATCAGCGAAGCAGAAGCGGAAGGAGATATGGATAAGGCAGAGCGAATACGGGCATACTACCAGGAACTTGACGAGAAGCAGGATGATGTCATCCGTAAACTTGAGTTGCCGGAATCGGATGACTATAGCCCAAGCGTGGAAGCAGCTATTATAGAATCCACCAATATCTATGAAGATACAGATGCCTTCCGGGAAGTCACAATTGGTGCACTCAAGATAGCAAAGGAAAAGGGGCTGACAGAATACCATTTCCTTGATGAAGACTATGTAACGCTAAATGCTTCTATTGGGATGGGTATAGGTCTCTCTGGCGGATTTATTATGGACAGGACAGGGAATGTCTATTCAGTGGTCGGCGGAGGGTTTACAGGAGGAATCGGTGGAACAATAGCTACTGGAAAATTAGCAATGGATACAAGCGGGTGGACTGCAGCAAACTTGCAACAAGCTCTATCAGGAGGTAGTGTCAGCTTTGATCTTGGTATAGGTGGATCGGTTACTGTAAACGTGTCTAAAGTAGCCGGTAGCAGAGAGATAGGTGGTACGACCGGAATTTCTGCAGGAATGACAGGAACTTACACGCAATTTATTTGTAATATAAATGATTTGTGAGAGGTGGCGTCATGAAGAAAATCGACTGGGATAATTTAAATTACTATGATTTTATTGGGGGGATAGGAATAGGTGTAATTCTGTTGTTTGGCATATATTTGGGGGGGGCTTTGGTATACGACAAAAGACTATCGACTGGAAACCGCACGACAACTGGAATGTATATACAATGAGATTCCCAATCCGGAAACTGTAACAGACGATGCTTATGGTGTAAAAAAGATGTGGTTGTCGTACTATGTTGTAGGCCATAGAACTTATGCTAATATGGATGAAGATAAAATTATGGATTGGTACATAGAAAGGTTAAATTCAAGTGGGTGGCATGTAGATAAAAGACGTAGAGAAAAAAATGATAAGGTGGAGATATATAGTGTAATTATGCGGAATGAAAATTTTTGGTTGGAAATAAGCCATATAAGGGAAAGCTGTAGATTCAAGTTTTTTTTACTAAAAGAAGACTGGATATATGATAAAGGCCTTTAATTACTAATTTTAGGAAGCGTGAAAGGGAACGTCACCATCACAGCCGGACAGACGGCATCCGTCAGAGCCTCCGACATCATCGCAGGGAAAGACACCCTCATCACAGGAAGAAACGTAGACATCGAAAGCAAAGACAATACCTACAGAGGAAAAGAAGAACACGAATACAAGAAGAGCGGCCTTACCGTATCCTTAGGCGGAGCGGCCGTCAATGCGGCAAGAACCGTAGCCGCCCCCGTAAAGAGAGCCGGAGAAGTGGGAGACGGCCGGCTGAAAGCCCTGTATGCCCTGCAGGCAGGAATGAACGCAAGAGAAATACAGAAAAACCAGAAAACAGACAAAGCCATTAATAAGAACAATGCCGTAGGAATCAATATCAGCCTGGGCAGCACCGGATGGAAAGACCATGCGGAAACCGTTACCGAAGAAACAAGAGGAAGCCGGATCACCGCAGGAAGAACAGCCGCCGTCATCGCCAAAGAAGACATGACAGTCAAAGGCAGCACAGTCAACGCCAAAGACATCCATCTCAAAGCAGGAAACAACATCCACATCCTCTCCTCCGAAAACAAAAGCACAACCATAGAAGACCCTAAAGTAAAAAAAGAGTAGTGGATCGTGCAGACACTATGCAAAGTGAAATAAAAGAGGGAAGCATTATAGTGGATTGAGGGCAAAGATGGAAAATGTATGGAAAGAGCTTTTAGCGTATGTAAAGAAGAAAACTGTAGTGAAAAAGGTTTTAGAATACGTAGAGAAGGACATTTTATTGAAAAATGTTTTAAAATGTATTCCACGACTTGTAGTGAGTATTGTAGTAATTATTCTTATGGCAGACATAGGTAGTTCCGGAATTGAGTATTTTTCCAGGTCTGTAAGGCAGGATCTGTATGAGCATATTCCGGATATTTATATTTACGGAACGGATACCCTTCTATGCGATGAACTTACCATTACTGCCAGAACATCTGACAGAGCGTTTAGTTCAGAGGCGTTTGTTCTTACAGCCAAAGGGAATGTCATAAAAGAGTATTATACAGAGCAACTGCTGCAGAGGGGCTGGATAAAAGGAAAGAATGAAAAGGGAGAAGATTTTTATATCCGTACTGAGGATCGTGATAAATTTTGTTTTTATAAAGATGGATATACATTAGATGTGTTTTTTGATATCCCATTGGATCAGGATCCGAATAAACTAATCTGGGGGGACCAAAGAAAGCTATATGTAATCACAATGGCTAGGATTGAGTTTTATAGAGGTTTAAGGTAAAAAAACGGAAAACAGATAAAGCCATTAAAACAGATAAAGCCATTAATAAGAACAGCTGCATTCTGATAACGCCTTTTTATTTTTGGTAAAGAAAGGCGAGTAATGAAAAATAAAGGTAAAAAGCTGTTATGTAATTGAATTATGTTGTCGGTGAATACCGGCATGGGGGCGAATCCCCCTCTCTCCGCCATGAAGTTTAAAGCTTGTCTAATAAGGCGGGCTTTTTTATTTATAGCGAATGGTAAACTATGTTTTTATATTTACCATTTCATCCCTTTTACGGTATGGATGATTTTTGTGGCAATCAGTCCGTTTATCAGTCCTGTAACAGTGCCGGATAGAAGCAGGACAGGACTGTACCACAGGAACGCGGGGGTGTTTAACAGAAGAGCGGAGATCAGGAGCTGTGCCAGATTGTGTGTCACGCCGCCGATGATGCTGATTCCGGTGGGAGAGAAAGAATTTCTGCGGTAAGAAATATACATGGCAAGAAAGCTTGCTATCGCGCCTGTAAGGCTGAAAACGGCAGTGAAGGGACTGCCGCTGAAAACGGAAAGGAAGAATACCCGGAGCAGGGATATGGAGAGGACTTCTCCGAATGGCAGGAAATAAAAGGCAATGACAATAATGAGGTTGGCTATGCCTAATTTAATGCCGGGAATGCCTGTCCGGAAGGGAAGCATGTTTTCTATGCAGCTGAGTAAAAGCGCCATGGCTGTAAACAGGCCGATGACACTCACTTTTTTTGTCATGGATGATCTCCTTCAGCGAACGGTGCCGTCAATTTTTTTATCTGCAGCGGATTGTATTTCAATGACTAAATGATGAGGAAGGCAGATGATGGCGGAATCGGCGGTGTGAATCGCTCCTTGCCGGAGGCAGTCCTTATGGGGGCAGTCGGCAGCCGTCATTTTTACGGTTCCGTTTTTGATGGTGAACTCATTTTGTCCGTAAGGTGTACCGATGTGGATGATGTCGTTTTTATCCAGCGGCCACGAACCGTACGGAGCGCCGTCTACTGTGGCGGTGACGGAACCCGCATCGTGCATAAGGGTTTCTTTTCCTATGAAGAGGAGGGCCGCTGCCAGAAGGAAGCACATAATGAGGTAAAGGTCTTTTTTTATCATGGCTTGTCAGGAAATAAGAACGACAGGAAGTTCAGAAGTAAATATTTTTTGTAAATCGGGAGTGATCATCAGGGTATTGTCATTTCTGAATAGGATCATTTGAAATTCACCGCGGTGTTCTTTCCAGAACAGGGCGGCTTTTTTTTCGCCCATAACGAAGAGAGCGGTGGAAAGGATATCCGCTTTTTCACTGTCTTTGCAGATGACGGTCACCGCGCGGAGCCCGTTTTGTACGGGTTGTCCTGTATGGGGATCAAAAATGTGATGGTACCGCCGGCCATTTTCGATGAAGTACCGTTCGTAGTCGCCGGAGGTGACAATGGACGTGTCGGAGACGGAAAGCGTCCCTGCTGTTTTATCCGTGTCATCAGGGTGGCGCAGGGCGATGTGCCATGGTCTGCCGCCGGGTTTCGTACCGATGACTTTGATATTTCCTCCTAAATCAAGAAGGGCGTTTTTAATACCGGCAGCTTTTAAAATATCTGCCGCTTTTTCAGCAGCTGTTCCTTTTGCCATACCGCCCAAGTCAAGGGCACATCCGCTTTTCAGGAAATATTCTCCTGTTTCTTCGTTATGGGAAATATATTTCATGCCTGTTTTACCAAGTGCTTCCCCGCGCTCGGTTTCCGTTGGCACATGATAGGGGCCATGGGGGAATCCCCACAGTTTGGAGAGGGGCGCGAGGGAAATGTCAAAAGTACCGCCGGTTGACCTGTTCCATGATTCGGCAAGGCTGATCAGGCGGGCGGTGTCTTCTGAAGGGATCAGTTTTCCTTCCTTTGAGAGCCGGGAGATTTCACTGTCCGGATTTTCTACGGAAAGGAGTGTATCAAGACGGCGTATTTCTTTTTCTGCATGGAGAAAAATGGTTTCGCTGTTTTTCCCATAGGCGGTGATTTTCATGTAGGTGCCCATCGCAAAGAAGGAATGGCTTTCGGGGGTGTTGTCCTGAAAAGGAGCACATGCTGCAAGGATAAAAGGAAAGATAAGGAAGAAAAGAAATTTTTTCATTTTTTTGTTTCCCGCAGGTGATGGTTAGCGCGGCTCTGGATACGGTCGAGAGGCAGGCCGAGGGGACAGATTTTCACACAGGACAGGGATTGGCTGCACCCTGCAAAAAAGTATTTTTCATAGTTTTCTTTCAGCTTTTGGAGATGGATGTCCTCTTTGTTCTGTTCCAGTATTTTAAAAGCATGAATCATGGACGCGGCGCCGCTGAAGGTGCTTTCCGGCGTGTAGTTCGGGCAGATCTCAAGACAGCAGCCGCACATCAGGCATTGTCCCGCATCATATTGAAGGGAGCGGTCGCCCTTTTTCTCATCGCGGTCTTTTTCAGAAAGCCAGACCTGCATTTCTTTCAGCCGGGCAAAAATTTTTTCCCGATCTACGCGAAGGTCGCTGATGACGGGGAATTTGGAAAGGGGCGCCAGTTCTATTTTTCCTTTCTTCACGATATTGCAGAGGAAGAGGGAGCATGCCAGACGGGGAAGTCCGTTGATGAGCATGGCGCAGGCGCCGCATTTCTTTTCCTGACAGCTGGAGGCGTAATTGATTTTTTCTGTTTCTTTTCCGTCAGCGGTAAGAAGCGGCATGCGGGCATTCAGTTCGGATAAAAAATCGGCTACCGTGAGCCTGCCGTCTCCCGTATAGGTGAATTCTTGGGTATAAGGGGCGGAGCGGCTGTCTTTTTGCCGTTTGATGATGATTTTAATGTCCATCGGGATCCCCTTCTATCGCTGCTAATGAAATATGGATTCCGCCGTTTTTATAAACGGCTACGGTCGTTTTTCTGTATGATTCCTGTTCATCGGGATAATCGCTTCTCGTGTGGGCGCCGCGGCTTTCTTTTCGGTTCAGTGCGCTTTTCAAAATCGCTTCTGCAAGGAGAAGGGATTTCGGGAAAGCATCGTTTTCATCAATGGTGGCGCTTTCGTCATAGAGCCCGCCGACAGCCGCGCGAAGTTCCTGTACTTCAGAGAGGCCGAGGAGCAGTCCTTTTTCATCGCGTTCGATGCCGAGAGATTTTTGTAAAATTCGATTCAGCGCTTTTCGCGCGGCGGGAATATGGAGTCCTTCTTTTTTATCTTTTGTCCAATACGCGGGGGTCATTATTTTTTCATCAGGACGGAAGGAAGAGGTCTGCCCCGACAGATCTTCCATGGCGGAATCAGCGGCTGTCCGTCCTCCATACATGGCGCCTAAAAGAGAATTTCCTCCCAGGCGGTTGGCGCCGTGGTACTGGCAGGCCGCCTCACCTGCCGCGTAAAGGTTGGCAATGGGGGTGCGGTGGTTCACGTCGACATAAAGGCCGCCCATGAAGTAATGGATACCCGGTGAAACGGGGATCGGTTCTTTTAAAGGATCAAGGGCGAGAAAATCATGGCATGCTTCAAGGACTCCGGCCAGTTTATGGACGCTTACTTCCTTGGGGATATCTCTCATGTCCAGATAAGGCTGGATGCCCTGCTTGATCCACTGCCATTCCTCCCGGGCAATGACGTCACGGGGCATAAGGTTGCCCAATGCAGGATATTTCACTTCCATGAAGTAGAATTTTTTCCCGTCCTGTTCCACGTAAAGTCTTCCGCCTTCGCCGCGGACCGCTTCTGTGATAAGCATATTTTTCCCGTGAAGTCTGGTGGTGGTGGGATGGTACTGGATCATCTCCATGTTAGCTGCAGGAAGACCGTCTGCAAAAAGAGAAGCGGTTACATTTCCTGTATTGAGGACGGAGCCCGTGGCATTTCCGAAAAGGCCGTTCAGGCCGCCTGATGCAATGATGACAGCAGAAGCGGGAATATAGGAAACCCTGTTCTTTTGTAATTCATTAACGAGGACGCCTTTTGCCTGTCCGTTTTCCATCATGAGCTTGAGAAAACGGAAGCCTGTGATGTGCCTGATCATGCGTCCGGCTTCAAAAAAACGCGCTCTTGTAGCGAGAGTGTACATCAGCTGTTTTCCCGTACTGGCAGAAGCGAAAGCGGTTCTTTTTTTTGTCTGCCCGCCAAAAGGGCGCTGCTGGATCGTTCCGTCTTCGTTTAGGTTGAGAGACATACCCCATGCAAAGAGGGTGTTCACGATTTTGGGGGCACTGTGAGTCAGGCGGTGAACGGCTTCACGGCAGGCTAAAAAGCGGCCCGCTTTGTATGTTTCCTCTTCATGGAGAGCCGGTTCATCATGTTGCCCCATGGTGTCAAGCGCTGCATTGATACCGCCTTCCGCCATGTTTGACTGGGCGCGCCACGGGGGCATTTCTTCCACGATGAAGGAAGGCACATTTTCCTCAGCCAGACGGATGGCGGCGGATAAACCGGCTGCGCCTGAGCCGATGATGACAACTCTGTCCATAAAGCCCCCTAAAAATTCCAGTAAATGAAATAGGAAATCAAAGCGAAAAGAAACAGTACGGAAAATATGGAATACACAAGAATATAATCGGCTGTCCGTTCTTCGTATTTCAAAAGGCCCCGCTTGATCATCCAGGGTTTCGTGGCGCACAGAAGATGAATAAGAATGGCGGAGATGAAAATGATTTGTGAAAAGAAACGGAGAGTCGTGAATTCACGAAGGAAAAATACGCCGTTTACCGTTGTGGTGTACGCGGTTATATGAAACCAGACAGAAAGAAGAATGATAAATCCCGACAGACGGATCAGCCAAAAGGACGCATTTTCTTTTAAGTACCACCGCCCGGTCCGCATTCCTTCACGCACGGCATCTTTTGACAAAAGAATACCCAGTATGCCATGAAGAAGGAGGGCCGCAAGAAGGATATAAGAAAGGGGCTTCCAATTGGATGCGGTCAGGCGGAGAAGCGTAAAAGCTCCCATGAGTCCATGGAGAGCGAGAAGCACAAGCATGAAACGGGCAAGAAAGGAATTGAATTTCTTCATGGCGATACTCTCTTTTCCAGAAGAACCAAATCGAAGCGGCCGCTGTGGACAAGGGAGCGGAACATAAGAGTGTCATAAGGACGTGTTTCCACGGCATAACCTTTCTCTTTAAAAAGTGCGGCAATCTCTTCCGCATGGGCGGTATATGCCGCATCTTCTTTGTCATAGGGAATAATCATTTTCGGGTGGATCGTTACTTTTGCACCCATGTACTCCGAAGCGGAGGCGCCGCCTTCCTTTTCCGTGTTCACCAAAACGGTATAAACCGCTTCTTTTTCATGGAGAGAAAGGATTTCATAGTTATTTGCTGCGGGCGGAAGCTGGAATTTCTGTAAAAAATGGTCATAGCCTCCGCTTTCATAATCCGATTTTGTGGCACTCGAGACAGCATCGGTCTTTACCTCTAAGAAATTTATTGTCTGGAGAAAGAAGCCGGAGAGAAAAATAAAAAAGATTGTCAGAGGTGCGATAAGTTTTCGTGGTTTCATGGAGTATCTGATGCCTGTTTAAATGAAATATAAAAATATACGCTGTCTTATAAGATGGTTTTCCGGGCATGCAAATCAGTTTCTTTGTAAGGCGGCCTTATTTATTTTACAAGGCCTGCCGACTGTTTTTCAGAAGAGAACTATGCATGGCAGTTATGAAAAACATAAGTTTATATCGTATATGATCGAAGTGAACCTGAATCTGATTGATGAATTGAAATTTTAACGCTGATGTTTGAAGAAATATTGACAGAGGAGTGATAAGTGGTTACTCTTATAATATACCACAATATATTTGGCATTCCTAATATAATATATTGGAGTAGTTATAATTTATATGTGGAACATATATGGAAAATAGGAAGACATGGTGAATCAAAAAGAAGAGATATGCACGGACATAGGAAGAGCGATGGGCACGTTTCTTCGTATAACGTCTTATGGAAGGCCGCAGGGAGAGGTGTCCAAAGCGGTGCGGGCATATTTCCGGAATGTGGAAAATCTTTGCAGCCGTTTCCGAAGTGACAGCGATGTATCCCGTATTTCCGCAGCCGCCGGGGTAAAACCCGTGATGGTTTCTTCTCTTTGCAGGGATGTCTGCCGCTGTTCTTTGCGTGAAGCGGCGTTCACCGGAGGTATTTTTGATCCTACTGTCGGCGCGCTTACTTCTTTATGGAATATTGGCGGGGAAAACGAAAGGATTCCCTCTGAGGAAGAGATAGAGAAGGCAAAGGTCCTCATTGATTACAGGCATATAGAAATCGGTGAGCGATCCGTGTTTCTGAAAGAGAAAGGAATGTCTCTCGACCTGGGCGGTATCGCAAAAGAGTATGCCCTTCATAAGGCGGCAGCTCTTGCGGAACGCATGGGAGAATGCTCTATGATGATTGATGTAGGCGGAGATATCTGCGTCGTGGGAAATAAACCGGACGGTTCTGCATGGCGTCTTGGCATCCAGCATCCCCGACAAAGGAGTACGCTCATCGCAACAGTTGCGCTCGGCAGCGAGGATACCGTAGAAACGTCAGGTGATTACCGCCGGTTTCTTTTGAAAGACGGATTGATGCAAAGCCATATTTTCCAAATCAAAAAGAAAATACCGCTTATCAGCGCCACGCTTATTTACAAAAGAAATGGAGAAATGCTCCCTGTCAGCGGCGCGGCGTGTATCGCCGGCGGTCTTGATAAGGTGCGGGAGTGGCTGGAACGGATTCCCCGGCTGGAAGGGATTTTTATCACGGAAGATTTACAGGCCTACGTGACGGAGGGAATCAGCGACCGTGTCCGTATACTTACGAAAGATACGGATCGGCGGGCTCTCATACGGCATAAATATGAAGGAGAGTGTCATGGAAGTTATTGACGTATTTAAGTCGGGCGGCCCCGTTATGTACGCGCTGCTGCTCTGTTCTATATGCACAGCGGTCATTATGATCGAGCGGGGCATGTTTTATCACCGGGCAGGAAAAAATCTGGGAATCTTTGTGGATAACCTGCCTAATATGCTTTTAAATAAAAGTTGGAATGACGCTTATGCCGATGCGGCGCAGGAAGACAATGCGGCTGCTTTTGTGGCGCAGGAAGGCATTCGTGCCGCGGCGGAAGGAAAGGATTTGCGGCTGGCATTGGATACGGCGTACAGTACGGCCGCCGCCGAACTTCGAGCCCATTTAAATTATTTATCTATGATTGTCACGTTATCCCCCCTTTTGGGGCTTTTGGGAACGATTGCGGGTATGATCAGTTCTTTCCAGATTTTCAATTTACAGGCGGGCCAGCCGATGGCTATCACCGGGGGGATTGGCGAAGCGCTTATCGCAACGGCGGCAGGTCTTTGTGTCGCTATTTTCGCTCTTGTTGTCCATACCGTTTTTGCGCAAAAGATGGATGATATTTTGACCGTTATAGAAAAAGCGGACGCCATCATCTCTTCGGAGGGCAGAAGGAGAGGCATCTGATGAGGGGGAAGCGGAATTTCCATCTGCTCTCGCAGCCGGAGGTCATCATTATCCCGATGATTGATATCATGCTCTTCCTGCTGGTATTTTTCATGGTGAGCACGATTTATATGGTTCATCTGAATACGCTTCCTGTTAATTTGCCTGCAGCGCAGGCGGCGCGATCGGAAACGAAGCCGACAGTGGTTTCTGTCACGGTGAATAAGGCGGGCCATGTCTTTTATGATATGGATGCAAAACCGACGGCCGGTATTTCCGAAAGGGTAAAGAAAACGCTTGCGGAAAAGCCGGAGACCATATTCGTCATCCGCGGGGACAGGGATACGAATTATGCGGATATTACAAGTGTGCTTGATTCGTTGAAGGCCGCGGGAGCGCGCCATGTCTCCCTGGCAGCAGAATCGGGGAAGAGGTAGTTATGCATTATCGTACGAACTGGCTTGTCGTTATTCTTCTGGCGCTTGGTCTCCATGGTGCCGTCTTTGGCGGACTGATATTGGTAAGGCCGCTGCTGGACGGATCGGCGGAGGAAGTCGCGTCGGAAGTGGGAACAACCATTGAATTGGAAGACGCACCGCAAAGCGGCGAGGGGGAAGAAACGAAAGATCCCGGCTATGAAGATGGTGCGGAGGGAGGTTCTCTTGTAGGAGAGGCACTTCCCGGCAAAGGGCTGGAAAATATAAAAGCGGCGGATATTTCTAATGAGCCGGCAGCGGAAACGGATATCGTGAAAGTTATGGAGGAACGGGAAAACCCGCCTCCCGATACGGAACCGGAACCTTTGGAAGAGACGGAAGCCGACGTTCCCGAAGAAAAGGCGGATACTGAACCGATTGTTGCGGAAAATGAAAAAGATGCGGTGAAGAAATTCCAGCAACAAATTGAAGACGCAAAAAAAGATCCGAAGAAAAAAATATCAAGTACTATCGTGGTGAAGAAAAAAGGTGACGGCAGTACGCATACGATGAGTCAGCCGCCGAAAATCATCGTGGATTCTTATCCGCCGGAAGGGATGTATACATTTAAAGGCGTTGTCCGTGTGTTTACGACGATCGGAGAAGATGGGAAGGTAAAGAAGACAAAGGTGGCGGTTACTTCAGGGCGGCGCGGTGTGGATGAGCTGGCGATGGCATTCTGCCGCCGCTGGACATTCAAACCGGCGCTCGACTCGAAAGGACAGCCCATGGAATGTATCAAATTGATCCGTATACCGTTCAATCTGCCGCCGGAAAAGATGAAAGATCAAATTGACAGGAATACATAGTTCATCCGGGAAATCGGCGGATGATGTGATTAAAGAGGGAGGAGCAGATGAAAAAAAGAACGATGAAATTTTTATATAGTATCGCAGCAGCGCTGTTTCTCTTGCTGACTGCGGCACTGCCTGCCGAAGCGGCACAGAACTGGATGCAGGTCTATGCCCATGTGGAGCAGATGATCAATAAGGGCGTCGAACAATATAATAACGGCGATTTAGAAGGCGCGAAAAAAATAATCAATGATTCTTACTATGGGGTTTACGAAAATGACGGGCTGGAAAAAGCAATCAGGACGACTATTTCTTCGAAGAACGCCAACCTGACGGAATATCAGTACAGCGAGCTGAAAAAAGCGATTCGTGAAAATAGGGGTAAAGATGCGGTCCGCGGAGAAGCCGATAAACTTCTTTCTATGATGAAAAATGATATCGAGTCTCTTGACAGCAAAGGGGCAGGCGGCGGGCGGTGGACTTCTTTCTGGCCGGCATTCCTGATCATGCTTCGCGAAGGGATGGAAGCGATTCTCGTTCTTGTAGCGATTATGGCGTATCTGGCGAAGTCGGGAAATAAGAAATACCTCGGCACCGTTTACAACTATTCCATTGCTGCTGTGGCGGCAAGCTTTATCACTGCTTATATTTTCAGCGTTATCCTCGGTAAGTTTACCGGCGGCGCGTCAAGAGAAGCTATTGAAGGCGTGACGGCCCTTATTGCTGTCGCTGTTCTTCTGTCCGTCGGATTTTGGATGGGCGGAAAGGCAAAAGGCGATGAATGGAAGAAATATATAGAAAGTATGATGAAAACGACCATTACCACAGGAAAAGCGAGGGCTCTCGGGCTGGCGGCGTTCCTTGCGGTGTACCGTGAAGGGGCGGAAGTGATTCTTTTCTACCAGGCGCTTTTTAACGGCGCTTCAGGGGATACTGATATGATTTGGTTCGGATTCGGGACCGGATGTGCGGTTCTTGCTGTTATTTTTGCCGTTATCCGTCTGGGGCTGTTCCGTATACCGCTCCGTCCTTTCTTTATCATCACAAGTATTCTGATGTACCTTATGGCTGTCAGCTTCGCCGGCGGCGGAATCAGCTCTTTGCAGGAAGCCCAGCTTGTTCCCCAGACGGTAATTACCGATTCTTGGTTCCCAAATATTGACTGGCTTGGCCTTTATCCGACTTATGAGTCTGTGGGGCTCCAGCTTGCGCTTCTTATTGCTGCAGGTATCACGCTGATTGTCCGTGGAAGAAAGCGTGCGTAAATATTTCTTTCGGACTCTTCAGAGGAATAAGAAGGATCCTAAGCAGGGTTATAATTGGGGGCTTGATCTCCAGGCGCCCCATTTATATACAATTATTTTTCCATTTTTTTATAAGGAGAGTGTTAAAATGAACAGTTTCAAAAAAGTTTTTACCGCAGGACTTGCTGCCGCTGCATTATTGGCGGGAGGCATGACGGCTTCCGCAGGATTCCAGGAATATCCGATCGGCGATGAACAGGAAGATACCGTCAACCACTTCAAAGTGGCCCTCGTATATTTCCAGCCTGTACAGATGGAACCGGAAGGCTCCATGCTGGCAGCGGATAAGGCGGATATCCATATGGAGACCGATATCCATGCCACGGAAGGCAACGAATGCGGCTTCGGTATCGGAGAATGGATCCCGTACCTCACCGTCCACTATAAACTGACCAAAGTGCAGACCGGCGAGTCTATTGAAGGCGTATTCATGCCGATGAGCGCTGATGACGGCCCGCACTACGGCGCAAACCTGAAGCTTCTTGGCGCAGGGACATATGAATGCGAATTTTCCATTGACAGCCCGGCACGTCAGAATTACAGCCTCCATGTAGATAAGGAAACAGGCGTTACCGGTCATTTCTGGGAAGAACCGGTCGTCATGAAATGGACTTTCGACTACGTTCCGCGCAATTGGTAATGTAAGAAGGAAAGCAGGCGGAACGGTCTTTCCCAAGTGATGTTTTCAAGATGCTGTAAAGAAATCCCCGGGCGGCAGGACAATAAAGAAATATAATATCTGCGCTGCGGAAAAATTTCTTTATCCGGTCTGTCCCGGGGATTTACTTGCAGCCGTTTCTTTTTGTGATTATTCGAAAGGAATTCTCATGATGCAGTTTCAAATGTTTCTGCAGCAGCTTATTCCCGCCATGGAATTCGGTACTGCGCTTATGACGCCGCTGGCAGTGCTGCTTGCTATTCTGTACAGTTGTGACGGAGGGAATCTTCGCAAAACTTTCAGAAGAGCTGCTTATTGGGGATTTTGGGGCTCTGTCTTCATCATGGCGGCCAAACAGGGGACAAGAAATGCGGTCAGCCGTGAAGGGTTTGAGGGATTGATGGCATTTTTCGCCATTATCAGCGAACTTATTCTGGCAGGTGTGCTTCTCGGTTCATCCGAAAAATTCATGAAGCGGCTTGGCATTTTTAAAAAGGGCGTCATTATCAACGTACTGGCTCTTACGATGTACTACGGCATGGAAATATGGCTCATTCCCGTGACCACCGTACTGAATGTGAATAATCCGTTTTCTGCGGAAATGCTTATCCGCATGCTCGGATTTGCTACAGGATTATTTATTGCTGTCGTGGGGAGCTGGCTCATTTACCATGCGGCAAAATCGCTGAACGACAAACGGCTGTATACTGTATTTCTTATACAGGTGGCGGCGCTTTTAATTCAGCAGATTATTTATCTTGTCCAGATTCTGATGGCAAGGGGAATTCTTCCTGCACGGTACCTGATCAAGGTGATGGCACCGGTTATTGATCACCAGGACTGGTTTATTTTTATTGTGTTTATCGTGGTCTTTGCGGTTCCTGCCGCATTGTTTTCACAGAAATGTCCAGCGAGGCCGGCAGGCTGCAATCCTGCACAGTATAGGAAAATCGTGGCAGACGATATACATAAAAAGCGCTGGGGCAAGGCTTCCGTAGGCGCGCTTATCGTGATGATCATTCTTTCCAGCGTGGGCAGTGCTTATGCAAACAAAAAGGAAGAATTGGTTCCTGCGGTGTCCGTTACCGCAAAGGATCAGATGGTGAGCATTGATATCAATAAGGTGAATGACGGACATCTCCACCGTTTTGCCTATCGGACGAAGAAAGGGACGCAAGTGCGTTTCATCGTGGTGCTGAAAGGCGGCTCCGCTTACGGAGTCGGACTGGACTGCTGTGAAATCTGCGGGCCGACAGGCTATATTGAAAGAGAAGGACAAATCGTCTGCAAACTTTGCGATGTGGTTATGAATAAGCAAACAATCGGACTTCCCGGCGGCTGCAACCCGATTCCCGTAAAATATGGAGTAGGGAACGGACAGATCCGGATCGAGCAGAAAGAGCTGGATGCCGCGGCGAAGTATTTCCGTTAGCAGAAAGGAGGATATAATTGTTCTGGCAAATGGTAAAAGGCGCCATACTCCGGCAGGGGCGCCAGCTTCTTTTCGTGGCGCTTACCGTAGCCCTCGGCATTTCACTGGCAACGGCAATGCTGAATGTCATGTTTGACGTAGGAGAAAAGGTGAATCAGGAACTGAAAGCCTTTGGCGCAAATATCACGGTGACGTCAAAAAATTCCTCCATTCTGAAAGATATTTACGGGCTGGACGATGAATCGGCACCGAAAGAATACTTGAAAGAATCTGACCTGGGGCAAATCAAGACTATCTTTTGGACAAATAACATTGTCGCCCTTTCTCCCCATCTGAACGGCCATGTCACGTTGGACAACGGTGTATCTGTTCCTGTTTCAGGCACATGGTTTGATCATAAGATGGATCTTCCCACCGGTGAAGTTTTCGTTACAGGAGAGCAATATCTCAAGTCCTGGTGGCAGGTAGATGGAGAATGGCCTGAAGAAAAAGAAGAAAATTCCGTTCTTGTGGGGAAGGATCTGGCGGCTTCCCTGCATGTAAAAAAGGGAGACACCCTTTACTATACTAATAAGGATGGAACAAAAGGTTCATTTACCGTTTCAGGCATTCTTACCGGCGGTGGTGAAGAAGACGGTGAAATTATCGCGTATCTTCCGGCTGTGCAGAAAGCTCTCGGTCTGGAAGGAAAGGTGGATACCGTCACTGTCAGCGCCATGACGACACCCGAAAACGAATTGGCCCGCCGTGCCGCTGCCAATCCGAAAAGCCTTTCTATCAAAGAATATGAAATCTGGTATTGTACTTCATATGTAAGCTCCATCGCTTATCAGATCGAAGAGGTCATTCACGGTTCCGTGGCCCGTCCTGTCCGGCAGATTGCCGAATCGGAAGGGCGTATTCTGGATAAGACACAGCTTCTTATGCTTCTCATCACTGTCCTTTCCCTGCTTTCTGCCACCATGGGGGTTTCTAACCTGGTCAGCGCAAATATCATGGAAAGAAGCAGGGAACTGGGGCTGCTGAAGGCCCTCGGCGCAACGGATGTTTCGGTAATCATCCTAGTCCTGTCAGAAATTTTTATGGCAGGTCTGGCGGGTGGTATCTTAGGCTATTTTGTAGGGATCGGCTTTGCGCAGATTATCGGTCATGCCGTTTTCGGATCGGGTATCGCGGTGAACCTGATTGTCATTCCGATTCTCATCGTGCTTCTGATTCTTATGATCCTGCTTGGCAGTCTGCCTGCGATTCGTTCGATTCTCAGGCTCCGTCCGGCAATTGTTCTCCATGGCAGGTGATTCCTATGAATATAAAACGATTACATATGTACCTGGTCATGGTGACAAATGCGCTTCTGCGGAGAAAGCTGAGAATGTTTATTGCCCTTTTGGCGGTGGCTATCGGTGCGACAATTATTTCGGGCATGATCACGGTGTATAAAGAAGTACCCGAGCAGATGGGGCGTGAATTCCGCGCATACGGTGCAAATCTCCTCCTGCTTCCCGCCAACGGGAAAGCAACCATGGAGGAGGCGGCTGTCGCTCCCGTTTATGATATGCTGAAAGACAAAGAAATAATCGGTGCGGCGCCTTTCCTTTATGAACGTTTGAAGATTAATGAGTCACCCGTACTTACCGGCGGCACTGATTTCAATGAGATCAGAAAGGTAAGCCCCTACTGGCAGATCAATGGAGAAATGCCGAAAGAAAATTCCAAAGAAATACTCCTTGGCTATGAGCTGTCCGAACGCTTTCAGGCGAAACCGGGGTCGCAGGTTATCGTAGCGCTTGGCGACGGAACGAAGGAAGAAACATATACTGTTTCGGGCATTGTCCGCACCGGAGGCAAAGAAGAACTATTTGCCTATGTGGATATTAAGAGCCTTTGGGATTTTCTGGGAAAGCCCAATCTTCTGAGTATGGTACAGGTGAGTGTTGTGGCGAATTCAGGAGACCTGGAAGCTCTTGCGGCCCGTATGGCGGCCGAAACACCCGATGTCCATCCGCAGACAGTAAAGCAGATTGCCGCATCGGAACAGACCGTCCTCGGCAAACTGCAGGCCCTTGTTCTGCTCGTTACGGTAGTTGTTCTCCTTCTGACGCTTGTCTGTGTGGGAACGACGATGACCGAAGTCGTTTCTGAACGGCGCCGTGAAATCGGTTTGAAGAAAGCCCTTGGGGCAACGAACAGAAATATAGCAGGAGAGTTTTTCGGAGAAAGCTGTATGCTCGGCTTTATCGGCGGAATAATCGGCACAGGATGCGGATATCTTTTTGCTCTTGCCGTCGGAGTCAATGTTTTTGGCAGGAGTCTTGAAGTTTCATTTCCCATTGCGATTATGACGATTATTCTTTCCATTGTAGTGACAGCTGTGGCGACGATGCTGCCTGTACGAACCGCTGTAAAAGTGGAGCCGGCCATCGTCCTGCGTGGTGAATAAGGAGCGTATGATGAGTCTTTTAAAATTAACCGATGTGGGCATGCTCTACGGCGGGCGTGTTCCTGCACTGGAACATATCAACCTGACCGTGGAAAAAGGAGACTGGCTCGCCGTCATGGGGCCGTCCGGTTCAGGGAAAACCACGCTGATGAATATCATCGGCTGTATGGATAAACACACTTCGGGGGAAGTCATCCTTGACGGAATCAATCTGAATGAAGTGTCCAAAAACGAACTGACACAGATCCGGCGTGATAAAATCGGCATGGTGTTTCAGCAGTTCCATCTGATTCCCTATCTGACGGCTGTGGAAAATTTGATGGTCGCCCAATACTATCACAGCATTCCCGACAAGAAAGAAGCCATGGAAGCCCTGGCCCGTGTCGGTCTTGAAGACAGGGCGGGTCACCTGCCGAGCGAGCTTTCCGGCGGCGAACAGCAGCGCGTGTGTATCGCAAGAGCTTTGATCAATTATCCGGTCCTCATTCTTGCCGATGAACCGACAGGAAATCTGGATGAGAAAAATGAAAAACTGGTCATGAACCTTTTCCGTGAACTCAATGAAGAGGGGCATACCATCATTACCGTTACCCATTCCGACCATGTCGGCAAAGCGGCAAAACGGATCGTTATCATCGAGCATGGACATATGCGTGAAGGAGGAGAAGAAGAAAAAGCATGAAAAATTTAAAGAAATATGGCGCTGCGGCTGCAGCCGGCCTGGTGGCAGCGACGCTGCTCAGCGGCTGCGGTGATACCAAAGAAGCGCCTGCGTCCGAAGGTAGCACAAAATCGGGGCTGACCCAATATAAACCGCCGAAAGTGGACACGAAAGGGCTCCTTTCCAAGGCGAAAGACGGTACCTTTGAAGGAAAGAGCGCCGCAAATGGAGAAGGAGAGTATTCCATTATTTCCATTACGGTGAAAGACCATAAAATCACGGCAGCTACTTTTGACGGCTTCCTGAAAGACGGAAAACGGAAAGGGGAGGATTATGGAAAAACAAACGGAAAAATAGAAAATAAGGTTTATTACAACAAAGCCCAGCTTGCATTGAAAGCGAATAAAACTTATGCGGAAGCGCTGCTGCAGAAACAGGAGTTGAATAAAGTCGATGGCATCTCCGGTGCTACCCTTTCCTATAAGCAGTTTTTCGATGCGGCGCAGCGTGCTTTGGAAGAAGCGGGCAAATAATTATTGTCATCGGGAACGTGTAACAGCGTTCCTATTTTTATTTCCATGGACGGCGGGATATAATGTAAAAAAACAGGAAGGAAAACCATGGACAGAAAAAAGAAAGCTGACGGACTTTTGGCGGGTACTGTATTAATCTGCCTGCTTGCGGCGCCATTTAAAGAAACCGGCTTGCTTGGCGGCGGACTTTTCCATATGGCCTTTGCTGCTTCCGTAGGAGGAATTGCCGACCTTTTTGCCGTATCTTCCCTTTTCGGAAAACCGCTGGGGATTTCCTGCCGCACTGACATCATTGCCAGACGGCGGGACCAAATCGTGGACATGGCGCGGGACATGGTAGGGAAAGAACTGTTTACGGAAGAACTACTGGAAGATTTTCTGGAAAAGAATTTAAGCTGTGAGCTTATTCTTGCCCAAATTGAAAAACAGGAAGAACTTCTCCTGCCTTTACTGGAATCTGCCTGCCGCTGCGGCATTCTTGCCGTGGATAAAGGCAAGCTCTGGAAGCTGCTTCTTCGGGAAGGAAAAAGTGTTATTCAAAAAGAAAACTGGGCAGGCCGTATCGCTTTCGTTCTTTACACATTGAAAAACTATGAAGGAAAACAGGTACTTGCCCAAGTACTTGCGAAAGAAGTGAAAGGCTTCCTTCAGAACCGCTTTACCCAGACAGAAGTAAGACGGCTCTATCAAAGCGCCTGGGAGAAATACAGGGACAGGGGGTGGTTCCGCGGTTTGCTGGAGAGCTTTGTTGAAAGAGAAGAAACGAAAAATATCCGCCTTATTCAGGAGCAGGTATGGAATCTGGCGGATTCCATTGTTAATCCCGGAAGCGAAGTAAGGTGCGCCCTTGGAAAGAGTTATGACAGCTTTCTTAAACGGCTTACAGAAGATAAAAAACTGCAGGAGGAAATCAATACATGGGTGTCCGCTAATCTTGCACATCTTTTGGAAAACAGGAAAAACTTTTTTGAAAACTTTTGGGAGAGCCATCAGGAAAATGTGGAAAAATTCCTGGCAGGGAAAATACTCGACCTTGTAAAAAATGAATTGGGGAATCCTGAAAAAAAGGAAAGAAACGATAAATTCCTCTTAAAGCAATGCAGGCGCCACGTCGGCTGGCTCCATGAAAAAATTGCCGATGGTGTCACCAAAGCGCTCTCTCCTTACGACGGCAGGGAAATGGCAAGTATGGCAAAGAACAGCGTCGGAAATGATGTACAGGCCATCCGGATCAACGGTACTCTTTTCGGTGGTGGTTTAGGCCTTATCTGTTACATGATTTCTCTGGCAATAGGAGGCTTCTGATGAAAAGATACAAAACGGCGAACCGCATCTTCTTGGCATCAGCCATTCTTTTCGTAATCGCCATCGGAGTCCATTGTTTCTATGAGAATCCTTCAGCAGGCTTTTTTTACTTTCTTGCCCAGTCCTGCCTCATCGGCTGTTTTGCTAACTGGCTTGCCGTAGAAACCCTTTTCCGGCACAGACTTTATCTCCCTTTTGTTAAACCGGTCATCCCTACTCATCGGGATAACATTATCAGACGTTTACAGGAAACGGTGGAAGGAAAACTGGTGGGGAAAGAAACTTTTACTGACTTGCTGAAAAATTTTTCTCTCATTCAATTCATTGAAAAAGAAGCAGAAGGGTCCGTGAAAGACATCGAAATCGATCTTGCTCGGAGCGGCGGCGAACTTTTTCTGAGATTCATGGAAGACCATAAAAAAGACCTGTCTTACTGGATCAGGCAAGGCGTGGATAACGCAAAAGGCAGCCTTGCTACTTATCTCAGAGAAAAAGCGCTGGAAGGAAACTATGCGGAGCAGCTTCTGGATAAGCTCCTTGAAGAAGCGCAGCGCGCCGTCAAATCAGACCGAATGAAACAGATGATTACAAATAAACTGGAAGAATTGGGGGAGAGCCGGGAGCGTGGATTGTTGGAAAGGTTCGTTTATAGTGTTGCAAAACTCACAAATACGGTAGATTATGAAGACATGGCTGAAGCTTTCCTTGCAGCGCTGTCAGAACGAATCGAACTGTGGCGCGTGGATATCCACCCTTTTCACAAAACGCTCCTGAAAGAATGGAATGCTACTGTAGAAGCCTTCCTGAAAACAGAAGAAGCGGAAAAAGCCCTTGTCCATTTTGCGGGAGAACTCTATCAATCTGTTCCCGTGGAAGAAAAAACGGATGCCCTATACAACAGTCTCTATGAAAAATGGGCGGCAGGAGATCACTTTGAAAAACGTTTCGTCCCGAAATTGCGGACTATGCTCCACAATGCTCTCCGAAGCGTGTCGGAAAACAAAGAACTCCGTACCGGTATTGATGAGAGCGCAAGAGATTTGGGGGGGAATATTTTGGAAGAAGAATATCCCCATATTTCTTCCATCACCGCAGATATCCTGAGAAAATTCAAAGACAGTGACCTGAATGAATTTATTGAAGCAAAAGTCCACAAAGAACTGGAAGGCATCCGGATCAACGGGGCTGTTGTGGGACTCGCTGCCGGCTTCGCACTCTACGGATTGATTGAGTATCTTTACTTGCCTATTATTTCCTTACTCTTTTCGTTATAAAGGAAATCTGTAAGTCCTGACGAATAAAAAGTCCTGTAAAAGGCAGGCCGGTTTTTGTTATAATGGGCAAAGAGGTGATGATAATGGAATTTTTAAATGAAAAGAACATGATTGTTGACGGCGTGGACAAGTATTATGTTTCCGAACTGAAGCGTGTATACGGCAGTGCGGAATACGATGGAGAGGAATTTGTTTTCCTTTATGATCCGGAACAGGAAGACACTACCCGCGCCTATCGTCCTGACAGCTTCGTGATGGCGGTGATGATGGACGATGAGATTTTCGACGGCAAGGTACTTCAGTACCTCGTGACCCTGTCCTATGACGGACATGTGAAAGGCGTGGAATATCTGGGACTGGATGATGCAGGCCGTCCTGATGCCGTTGATGTGGAATAAAACAGACTGGCGAATGAAGAAAAGGAGTTGTGAAAAGATGAGTTTCTTTTTGCAGCTCCTTTTATGACGGTTTTATGAGTAATAAAAGAGCTGCGAATCGGGATCGTCCCTTTCACAGCCCTTTTTTGTTTTATTTAATTTTCAGTAAAGTATTATCTGTCGCCCAAGTGATTATCGAACATGTAGAGGAGAGCGGCGCCTTCCTGTGCTTTTTCGAATCCCGTGATGTTGTCGCGGGCGTTGACTTCTTCTTCAATCTGTTCGGTGACGTACCACTGAAGGAAGATTTCGGTTTCCAGATCGCCTTCTTCGCGGGCAAGTTTAACAAGGCTGCGGATGGAAGCGGAAACAGCTTCTTCGTGAGCCAGAGAGTCTTTAGCGACATCCAGCGGATTGTCGTAGTGTTTCTTGATGCCTTCAATCGGAAGGAAGTCGACGGTACCGTCTCTGTCTTCAATGTAAGCAATGAGTTTCAGGGCGTGTTCTCTTTCTTCTTCATACTGTTTGTCCAGCCATTTTGCATAGCCGTTCAGTGCCAGGTTTTTCATGTCGTGGGACATGGAACGATAGAGGTAGCCGGATGCAAATTCCATGTTTACCTGGTCAACAAGCGCTTTTAAAAGTTTCTTTGATAATTTCATGATAAATCTCCTTTTTTATAAACTCTTAAGTATCTAAAACTTTCTATACATACTATAACATAGAAAAATATCGATGTAAAGGGGTGAGGTAAAAAGATTAAAAAATTTTTTAGGCAGTCTTTTCTGATGCATGACGTATTATAGAAATACATATAGGAAATACTCTTTATAAAAAATATTCATTCCTTTGTAGTGGTATTTATTTCAGCAGAAAGCTGCTTTGACTTGACAATACTTGACAGTATCTATGGTTGGGCATACAATTTTTAGAATAGTATTAAATGGGAAGTTATGCCCGAAACAAGTTATGTAAAAGTGGAGGATAAGATGAGCAAGCCTCTTGTTGCTATAGTAGGACGCCCGAATGTGGGAAAATCTACGATTATTAACGGCCTTGCCCAGAAGCGTGTGTCAATTGTTGAAGATATCCCCGGTGTGACGCGGGATCGTATTTACTGTGACGTGCGCTGGCTGGATCGTGAGTTTACCATGATTGACACGGGCGGTATTGAGTTCCGTGATGAAGCGGATCAGATATCCGATGGTATCCGCCAGCAGGCGCAGCTTGCCATGGAAGAGGCAGATGTGATTCTTTTTGTCGTCGATGCCCGTGTCGGTGTGCAGGAGGATGATCAGACGATTGCAGGAATGCTTAGGCGTACGGGAAAGCCCGTGGTACTCTGCGTGAATAAAGTGGACAGTGAAAATCAGAAAATGGATACGTATGAGTTTTATTCCCTGGGAATCGGCGATCCCATGCCGGTATCCGCTGTGAACCATCTGGGATTTGGTGATTTGCTGGATAAGATTTCGGAAGGATTTCCGCCTCGTGAAGAATATGATTCTCCCGATATCATCCGCACGGCGATCGTGGGGCGTCCGAATGTAGGGAAATCGACGCTGATCAATTCTCTTCTCGGCTATGAGCGTTCTCTTGTGGCTGATGAAATGGGAACTACTCGTGACGCTGTGGATTCCGTATGGAAATACAAAGGGAAGACTTTCATTCTTGTAGATACGGCAGGGATGCGTAAGAAAGGAAAGATTGACGAACCTCTGGAAAAGTACAGTGTTATCCGTTCGATTCGTGCAATTGATAATTGCGATGTGGCGATTTTTGTCCTTGATGCGAACGATATGCTTACGGAACAGGATAAAAAGATTATCGGGTATATCCATGAGGCTGGCAAAGGACTTATCCTTATGGTGAATAAGTGGGATATGATTCCCAAAGAGACGAATACCATGGTGGAATTGGAAAGGCAGGTACGTGACGGTCTTCCTTTTGCTCCTTATATCCCCATGCTTTTTGGATCGGCTCTGACAAAGCAGCGCATCCAGCGCCTCGGCGATATGATTTACAATGTGGCGGAGCAGCAGTCCATGCGGGTGTCTACGGCGGTTTTGAATGATTTGCTGAATGATGCGAAAATTGTGAATCCGCCTCCTGCCCATGCCGGCCGTGTGGCGAAAATTTATTATATGACGCAGGTGGGGATCCGTCCGCCGACTTTCGTCATGTTTGTGAATGACGCGAACCTGATTCATTTTTCTTATGTCCGTTTTATAGAAAACCGCCTTCGCGCCGCCTTTTCTTTTGAGGGGACACCAATCCGTATCGTGCTGCGGAGCAAGAAAGACGGTGACGAATTATGATGGAAACGGTTGTAATCGTACTTCTTGCCTATCTTATCGGTGCTGTCCCGTCAGGATATCTTATCGGGCGGATCTTCTACGGCGTCGATTTGAAGAAGACGGGAAGCGGAAATATCGGAGCAACGAACGCGTACCGTACACTTGGAATGAAGGCGGGGCTGGCGGTGTTTTTCTGTGATTTCATGAAAGGGGTTATTGCTGTTCATCTGGGAATGCCCGAACCGACAACGGTTCTCTTATGTGCGCTTTTCGCAATTATTGGGAATGACTGGTCCATTTTCCTTAAGTTTAAGAGCGGCAAAGGGGTAGCCTGCGGTGTGGGAGCCTTTACGTATATCTGTGCGCCGGCGACGATTGCATCATTTATCGTCTGGCTCATTGTTTTTCGATGGAAGAAAATCGTTTCGCTCGCCTCAATCGCGGGTGCACCGGTGGTACCGATCGTTATTTGGGTTTTGGGAGAACCTTGGGAGTATGTGGCATTCAGTCTGGCGGCGGCTCTCATTGTTGTGGTAAAACATAAGGAAAATATCGAAAGACTTCTGCGGGGAGAAGAAAAACCGATTATACAGGGAAAGAAGGAATCGCAGTGAAAATAGCCATGATCGGTTCCGGCGGGTGGGGGACGGCGATGGTTACATCGCTTGCCGCCCGCCATGATGATTTGGAACTGTACTGCCGCAGGGAAGAAGCGGCACGGGAATTGAAGGAAACAAGAGAGAATAAAGAATATTTACCGGGGGTCCGTATTCCGGTCCATGTAAAAATTACGAGTGATTTGGAAAAAGCTGTGTCCGGTGCGGACTGCGTGGTGTTGTCTACTCCGTCTAAAGCGGTAGAAATAACGGCGGAAGCTATGGCGCCTTTTATGAAGAAAAATGCTGTTGCAGTATGTGCTTCTAAAGGTCTTGCCGATGAAGCGGGCCATCGTTTATCGGAAATCATTTCAGAAAAGTTTTCTTCCGTAACGGACCGGATTGTTGTTTTATCCGGACCGAATCATGCGGAAGAAGTGGGTCTCGGTCTTCCGGCGGCGACCGTGGCGGCATCGGAAGTGCCGGAAGCTGTACAGATCGTGCAGGATGTTTTCATGCGGCCCGTGTTCCGTGTATACCGCAGTGATGATATTCGCGGCGTAGAATACGGCGGCGCATTGAAAAATATCGTAGCTCTTGCCTGCGGTGTGCAGGACGGAATAGGTCTCGGCGATAATTGTCGTGCTGCACTTATGACACGGGGGCTTGTGGAAATGGCAAGATTTGGTGTGCATTTCGGCGCCCGCCGGGAAACTTTTTTCGGCTTATCGGGAATGGGCGACCTTGTTGCTACATGTACCAGTACCCACAGCCGCAATCACAGGGCGGGCCTTATGTTGGGAAAAGGAAAGACCGCAAAAGAAATCTGCGAAGGAACCCACATGGTGGTGGAAGGAATGCGAACGGCTTTCCTGGTGAATGAAATCGCAAGGCGCGAACATATCGATATGCCGATTACTGAAGAAGTGTGCCGCCTTCTGGAAGGGGAACACACGGCGCAGGAAGCCTTGGAAAATTTGATGACCCGTGCGAAAAAGGCGGAAATTGAGACGTATCTGGAGCCCTGATAAAAACCGGGCGGGGAATCATAGTATAAATATATGAGCCGTTTGCCACATTGTGGTATAATTTAATAAATTTCCAATTGGTATTTCAAGCAGTATATTTTTTGAAAACTGATGGGAAATAAGAACATCATCCTTGAAACGGAATGAAAAATGAGAATCATTGGAGGAAGCGCGAAAGGGACAGCCTTGCTGTCGCCTGTGGGGAAAGGGATGACCCGGCCTACGCTCGGGCGGGTACGTGAAAGTATATTCAATGTGCTTGCCAATGTGGGAATGAAAGATACCCGTGTGCTTGATATTTTTGCAGGAACCGGCGCGATGGGGCTGGAAGCTTTGAGCCGGGGCGCGGCACATGCGACATTTTTGGATAAGGCGACATGTAAGCTTATCCGTGAGAATGCGGTGAAATGCCATGTGGAAAACAAGGCGGATGTTTTACCCGGCGATGTCAGCCGTTCTTTAGCAAAGCTTGCAGGGAACAGGTATGACTATTTGTTTATGGATCCTCCTTACGGGAAGGGCTATATTGATCAAATTCTTGCTTTGATTTTCGCTTGCAGGCTTCCTGCTGAGAATGCTATTATTATTGCAGAGCATTCTATAGAAGAACCGCCGGATATGACCTGTTTGGAGGAGAAATGCTCGGTATGGAAAGAAAAAAAAGTAGGAAATATTGTTGTTACTTACCTCCTTTGCCGGGGTTCTGAGGGAGAAGTTTCATGAAAATCGCTATTTGTCCGGGCAGTTATGATCCGGTCACTTATGGCCATTTGGACATCATTAAGAGAAGCGCCGTGCTTGTGGATAAATTAATTGTTACGGTGTTTGTGAATCCGTCTAAAAAGACATCCCTTTTTTCTATTGAAGAACGGCTGGATATGCTTCGGGAAACGACGAAGGATATTCCCAATGTAGAAGTAGATACATCGACGGGGCTGCTCAATGTGTATGCTGCCAGTAAAAACTGCCATCTTCTCATTCGCGGCCTGCGGGCGTTCAGTGATTTTGAATATGAATTCCAGCGGGCGCTCATGATTAAGAAGATTGATCCTACGTTGGAAACCGCTTTTTTCATGACAGACGGACGATATTCATACCTGTCCTCCACCGGTGTGAGGGAATTGGCATATTTTAACGGTGATGTGTCACAGATGGTTCCCCCTTATGTGGAAGCTATGATAGAGAAAAAATTAAAGTTACTTAAGAAATGAGGTTGTAAAATGGATACAAGAAAATTGCTTGAAGAACTTGAAAATGTTATTGACAGCGCAACCGAAGTACCGTTCTCCAACAAGAAAATGGTAGACAAAGATGAAATCGAACGACTGATTGACGCGATTAACCAGTCGCTTCCCAATGAATTGGAAAGTGCCCGCCGTATCGTCGCCGATAAGGAAAGAATTCTTCTGGATGCAGAGAAAAAAGCGGATGACACCATTGCTCAGGCGAAAGATTACATCGCAAGGATTACCGAAGAGAGCGAATTGGTAAAACAGGCACAGGAAAGGGCCAATGAAGTGGTGACTTCCGCCAACCATTCCGCCGAGGAATTGCGCAGCAGTTCCGTTACCTACGCGACTGATGTTTTGAAATACGTGGAAACGAATATGGAAAACATGCTGGATACCTTGAAGAAGAACCGCCAGAGCTTGATTGATTCCAACACGGCAGCTGCCAGGGAAGAACAGAAATAAAAGATTTCAGCTTTTTGGAATACGTTTATCTGTATTATTCATGGTGTAAGAAGGAAACGGAGTCCGACGATGGGAAGTATGAACAGAAAGCAGGTGCTTCTTTGCGCCCTTGCCTTTATCATACCGGCTCTTGTCGGATTTTTTGTGTGGAGTGATGATGGGAAACGCTCCGGAGAAGATTCCGTGGTTGCGGAAATAACGGAAAGCGGAAACGCAAATGAAGAAAGCCGTGTCCTCGTATATGTCGTAGGCGCCGTGAAAGAACCGGGTGTCTATGAACTGCAGCGGGGGAGCCGCGTGTATGACGCGGTGCAGGCTGCCGGAAACGTTCTTCCTTATGCGGATATGGAAGGCGTCAATATGGCAGAACCCGTTGAAGATGCTATGAGGGTCTATATTCCTCTCAATCCGGAACGGACGACTCCCGCCGCAGCCGGTTTGGTGAATATTAATCATGCCTCGGGAACGGAGCTGGAAACACTTCCCGGCATTGGAGCCAAGACGGCAGATAAAATTATTGAATACAGAAACGAACATGGCGGGTTCCGCTCAAAAGAGGAATTGAAAGAGGTACCCACCATCGGGGAGGGGAAGTACGCCAAAGTGTCAGAGCGGATTACCTTATGAAACGGAAATATATATTTCTTTGGTGTGCTTCCTTTTTGGCTGCAGGGATATTTTTTGCGTCTTTTTTTGAGTTTTCTCTTTTTGGGGGAGGACTCTTTTTATTTTTGTCTTTGATGGGTATCCTTTCAGGGAGAGTTTTCGGGAAAACAGGTGCTGTGTGGGTATGCGGCGCTCTTTTTTTATGTGCTGCCGGTGCGGTCCGTATGGAAATAGCAGAAGAAATATGGAGACAGCAGTCACAGTACATTGTGGGCAGTGAAGGAACCTTCTGCGGCATCGTTGCAGAGGAACCTCTTGTGGACAAAGGGGAGGACGGATATGCCCGGTACCTTATTGATCTGAGGAAAATCCGTTATGCCGATGGAGAAGAAAAAAGCATTTCAGGAACAGTGTACCTGTATGACTTTGCCGTTGAGAATAAATATCCTGTCGGAACTGCACTGGAAGCGGAAGGAAAGCTGCGGCCCCTCCGTTTATATAAGAATCCGGGGAAAATCGATCTGGAGAAGCGCTACGAAAGCGGGCATCTCTTAGGACGAATTTACAGCAAGGAGAACAACCGTATCCGCCCTGCAGGAGAAACCGGGGAGTATAGGGTGACGCGCTGGGCGGAAACGATGAGGGAACGGTTGGCATATTTTTTTGCTTCCTACATGGATCCTGTACGCCTTCCTGTTCTGATGACACTTCTTTTCGGCGGACACTATTCAGAAATTCCCAAAGACATCATCCATTCTTTTTCAGTGACCGGCATTATTCACATCTTGTCCGTTTCCGGTTCTCACATCGCGCTGCTTTTCGGTTTTTTATATTTCCTTGGGAAGTGGCTGGGGCTTTCCATGAAGGTAACGGTGGTTCCCGCTGTGCTTCTTGTGCTCGTGTACGCCGCTATGTCAGGCTTTGTGCCTCCTGTGATCCGCGCGTCCCTCATGGGAATTCTTGCCGTGATCGGTGTCCTTCTGGAACGGGGGAGGACGGCGCTCAATCTTCTGGGAGCGGCAGTGGCGGGGATGCTCTTGTGGAACCCCTATTTCCTTTTTGATATCAGCTTCCAGCTTTCCGTCTGCGCGTCGGCAGGAATACTGCTTTTTTATGAACCGCTTCGGCATGCGCTTGCCCGATTAGGAAAAGTTCCGCCCCGGATCTGTGAAGGCTGTGCTCTTTCTACGGCGGCCCAAGTCCTCGTGCTTCCCATTATTTTGTATAATTTTCATAGTTTCCCACTATATTTCATACCTGCCAACCTGATCGTTGTGCCGCTTTTGGAATGGGTGATCATTGGGGGACTTTTGGCGGCGCTCTCTTCTTTCCTTTTGATGCCCCTGGCAGGAGGAATCTTGCAGTTTGCCGATTACTTCCTCTGGGCGGCGCTGCGGTTGAATGGATTTATTTCTTCACTGCCGGAAGCGTCTTTTGAAGCGGGCAGTCTTTCCCTTGCCGAAGGGATTTTGTATTATATAGGAGTGGCGGTTTTCTGTTTCAAAAGAAAATGGGAACGGAAAGGGCAATATCTTCTTGCCGGTATCATTTTTGCAGGGGCGATTCTTTTGTTGGCAGAATGGGCGGCGCGCCGGGAGACCGTTCTGCTGGCGCCTGATTTGGGAGCAGATACGGGGACGGTACTTATCTCCGGTGACGCGAAGATCGTGTATTATAAAAGCAGCGGGATTCCTTCGGCGGCAAGCGGACGCGAATTGGATTCAATCTTAGGGTACCATGGAATTTTTGATATAGACGTGCTTCTTCTCAATCTGGAAGAGGTGAAGAAGCCCGTCCCGTTTGAAATGGATACAAGAATAAAAGAGATATGGGCGGTCGGAGGAAAAGCGGAAACGCTTGCACCTTTCCTTATAAAAGATTTCAAAGGAACAGTCAGAAACCTATCGCCGTCGCGCCTGCGCTTAAAAAACGGATTGACAGTCATAACAAACGGAAGTGCCCTTCGTGTGGGAAAAGGTTCGTGGGATGTATACTTTGCAGGAAATAAGAATTTCAGTGAAGGAGATTCCCCACACACTGCATGGGTGGGAGGATCGAACGGTTTCCGCCGCGGCGTATCGGAAAAGGAACTGGACAGATTAAGACCTGAAGCGGCAGTATATGGAGGCGGCGGGCGATTCGTCGGTGAGGACAAAGATGTTTTTTATCTCTGCAATTGTCCCGTAGCATATACGGAGAACGAAGGGATGGCGGAATTGATATGGGAAAAAGACGGATGGCGGTTATTGCGGGGGAGATGGGACGGAAATAATGGCAGTAAAACAAATCTTATCCAATTGCAAAATTTTATACGGTAATGACTCGGTTACTATCGGATTGCGGAGAGAGGAAATCATCCGTGATTATTTTCATGGAGAAATACCCGAGGTGACGGTGCTTGATTCTCCGGGGAATTATGACCTTTACAGGAGTTATCTGGAAGGGCAGTCCCTCTTTGCCGCAAAGACGGTAGTGGTCATGGAGAATCCTTTTTTTATAAAAAGGCCGCTGAAAGATAAAAAGGAAGAAAATGAATTTAACAGTTTCATAAATATACTGAAAGAGTTGACACCCGATACATTGGCGATTTTTACGGTAGACGGCGCTTTAGATAAAAGAACGAAGGCCTCTAAAACGTTACTTTCTATCTGCGGGAGTGAAGAATGCAGTCTTTTAGCGCCGCGGGAAGGCGCGTCCGTCATGGTGCGGATGCTCATGGACTGCGGGAAGCGGGTGGAGTCGGAAGCACGGGCGTATATGGAAGAAGTTATCGGTTCCTGGGAGACGATTTCCCGCCCTTTTCTTCAAACAGAATGTGATAAAATCGTATTAATGGCAGGAAACAGGACCGGTATTTCGAAAAAGCTTCTGGAATACGCTTTGCCTGAGTATATGGATCAGGGGATTTTTAAGTTTACTGATGCCCTGATTGCCAAAAATGCGTCTGCCGTTATGGAGAATACCGATCATGTGTTTACGGACGTGTCGGAAACAATTAAAAATCTGGGGTTTATTTCCGCTAAATTCAGAAAAATAAAAATACTGAAAGAAATGCAGCGGAACCATGTACCCTTGCCGCAGATACAGAAAGCGGCAGGGGTGACGAACCAATGGGCGTGGAAAAATCTGGAGAAGGATGCCCGCTTTGTTTCTGAAGAAGATGCGGAATGGCTGCTGCTGAATATATTTGAGTATCATTGGGGAATTCGCGAAGGAAGCGCTCAAACGGTAAAAGAGTTGCTGCTGCGTTATTGTATGCGTAAATGAGAGAGGCGGATATGTATAAAGCTGTAAAAGTTTTCTGGGGTATTTTTGTGTCGGCTGCTGTTCTTGCCGGAGCAGCTCCTTTTGTCTGGGCGGGGAAAGACACGGTCATCCCCGGCATCCGACTGAACGGTACCGCGGTAGGCGGCATGGGGAAAGTCCGGCTGGAGGAGTTTTTTCGGGAAAAGAATGAAGAGCTTGCCGCAAAAAAACTGGCACTTAACCATGGCGCGGTTCATGAAGAGTGGTCATATAAGGATTTAAACGTGCATTTTGATAAAAGCAGGGCAGATGAGCTTTTGCGGTTGGGGAAAACGGGAAATCTGCTTTCTGACTGGATCACCCGCTGGAAAGCAGTCATTTACGGTGATGTAGTAGGGGTGGTTCCGCTTTATGACAGGGAAACGCTTTGCACGAAAGTGGATGAACTTGCCGTGAAGTATGGGCAGACGCCGAAAGAGGCTATGCCTGTCATAAAAGATGACGGGACAGTGGAATTTATTGAGGGCGTACCTTATCTTGTTTTTGATCGGCCGAAACTTGTGGAAATCGTAGGAAATGCCCTTGTCAGTGAAGATACGGATGCTGTGGAAATTCCCGTGACGGAAGAAAAGATGCCGATGCTGACAAAGGAGCGGTTGAAAAATTTTAATACGGTTCTCGGTGTTTATACGACGAATTTTGGGGAAAGTCCCAACAGAAGCAGAAATATCGAATTAGCGGCGGAAGCCATCAGAGGGTCTGTGGTGGATCCGGGTACCGTATTTTCCTATAACGATGCTACAGGAGAACGGTCTCCGGACAAGGGATACTTGGAAGCGCCTGTCATTGTGAATGGAAAGCCGCAGCCCGGTTATGGCGGCGGCGTGTGCCAGGTGAGCACAACACTTTTTAATGCGGTGCTTCTTTCGGGAATGGAAGTGACGGAACGGAGTCCTCATTTTTCACCGGCATCGTATGTACCCATAGGACAGGATGCTACTGTTTCTTATGGGGACTTGGATTTTCAATTTATAAATAATTTTAAAAATCCGGTTTACGTATATACGAAGTATGAACAGGGCGCGGTGACATGCTGGATCATCGGCGCCAGGGAGGATAAACCGGAGGAATCCCGCGTTCTGCTTGAGTATTCGGGCGCGATAGGATTCAATACGCAGGAAAAGGTGGATCCCGTGCAGACGGAAGAAAAGACGGTAGAATACGGACATGAAGGATATAATGCGGAAATCCTCCAGTATGCCCGCTGGGCGGACGGACGTGTTTACGAGAGAAGTTTCCCGTCATACTATGATCCCGTAGATACTGTGATTACATACAATAAAGATCCGAAAAAAGCAGAAGCCGAAAAGAAGGCTGCCGCTGAAAAGAAAGCGAAGGAAGTAAAGGAACGGCAGGATGCCGGCAGGAAAACAACGGAAAAGAACAAAAGAGATAAAGAGAATAAAGAAGAGCAGAAAGCCGTCATAATCCCTTTGGGGCACTGAGGCGTTCTGCTGCATATTGGAGGGATTACAATGGGAAAGTATCGGCTGAAATCAAAGCAGAAAGGTTCAGTCATTACTTTAATGGAAGTGGATACAGAATGCCAGGCTTGGTACATTCAGGCCGATGACAGAAACGCGGCTCTTCAGGTATTGAAAGCTATGAGCGATGAAATCCGCTGCTTGAGGAATATTTATTTGAATGGGGATGATGTGACGGAAGAAGTCTGTCCCCTTTTGATGACTATAGGTGATGCGTCTCTTCCGGAAGAAGAATTCAGTGAGATGTATGGTGCTGGAAATCCGGATGACGGTATGGATATGCATAGGACAGAGGATTCGCCGGAAGGGGAGGCTGATTCTGAACCTGTTTTCAAGCTGCCTTCTATCCATGATGTGCAGGCGGCTATGGCTGCAGCTCCGCCTGTGGAAGAGCCTGTGTCCTTAAAAACAGCAGACATTTCTTTTTCAAGCGACCTGCCGTCTTTAGAGAGCGTGCTTCCTGCTTCCGCTTTTCAATCGGCCGTTTCCGAAGAAAAGAAAATGGATGGCATCCTTTTAGGTAAATCACGTATCAAAGGGAAAATATCGGATATCAGTACGATCCGGGAAGAACAGGGCGGTATCGTCGTACAGGGAACTGTCATTGACTGTGAGTGCCGAGATCTCCGTGAAAACAGGTGTCTGTTTACCATGAAGCTGGCTGATGAGACAGACGGAATCCTTTGCAAAAAGTTTTTTGAAAAGAAAGAAGACGCACAAAAGCTGACCGGTGTAAAAAAGAAGATGACCGTAAAGGTCAGGGGAAATGTGCAGATTGATAGATTTACCGGAGGTCTTGTGCTGAATGTTTCCCAGATGGAACAGGGGAAAGAGAAGGAAATTGACCATGAGGATACGGCTGAAACGCCGCGCGTGGAACTCCATCTCCATACGAAAATGAGTTTGGACGGACTCATCGATAATGAAGAGATTATCAGGACGGCGGCAAAGTGGAAGCATCCTGCCGTGGCGATTACGGATCACGGTGTCATTCAGGCATTTCCCCAAATACAAACATTGGCGGCAAAATACGGGCAAAAAGTTATCTACGGCATGGAAGGCTACCTCATTGATGAAGTGCCGGAAGATATTGACAGCGACCGGCAGCAGTACAGCCATATTATCCTGCTAGCGAAAAATATCACGGGCCTTCGCAATTTGTATCGCCTTGTGACACTGTCCCATCTGAAATACTACCGCAAGCGTCCTCTTCTGCCCCGTCCGCTCCTTGAGGAATTCAGGGACGGACTGATGTATGGTTCCGCCTGTGTCATGGGTGAATTTTTCCGTGCCGTTTTAAACGGAGACAGCGATGAAGAATTGATCCGTCTGGCGAAATTCTATGATTATCTGGAAGTGCAGCCGCTGGGAAACAATGAATTCCTGCTGTATGAAGATAAGTATGCTGCCATCACGACGAAAAAAGATTTGCAGGAGCTGAACAAGAAAGTTATTGAAATAGGAGAAAAAGCGGGGATTCCCGTATGCGCCACATCTGATGCCCACTACCTTTTTGCCGAATACGCACGGGACAGAGATATCCTTTTGTCCAACTGGGAAAAACCGGGGAAAATAGAATCCCATCCGCCGGTATACCTTCGGACGACGGAGGAAATGCTGGAGGAATTCAGCTATTTGCCAAAAGAAAAAGCGGAGGAAATCGTCATCACGAATACCCGCCGGGTGGCGGAGCAGTGCGAGGTCATTGAACCGCTGGCGGAAGAATGGAAATCGTACAATCCGAAAATTGCCGGTGCCGATGATAAGCTGAAAGCCATGTGCTATGAGAAAGCGGTGGAGCTTTATGGAGAACCGTTGCCGGAAATCATCCGGGACAGGCTTGATTTGGAGTTGACACCAATCATCAATCACGGCTATGGCGTCCTATACTACATCGCCCATAAACTCGTCAAGCATTCTAACGACCGCGGCTACCTGGTGGGATCCCGGGGTTCTGTCGGGTCTTCTTTTGTGGCGACACTGGCAGGCATCACGGAAGTGAATCCGCTTCCGCCCCACTATGTGTGCCCCCATTGCCACTGGAACCAATTCTTTACTGACGGTTCCGTCGGCGGCGGTTTTGATCTGGCAGATAAGAAATGCCCGAACTGCGGCACGGAATTAAATAAGGACGGACACAATATCCCGTTTGCCGTTTTCCTGGGATTTGACGGAGACAAAGTGCCTGATATCGATCTGAATTTTTCCTCCGGCGACGACCAGGCGGTGGCCCATAAGTACACCGAAGAACTCTTCGGGCGGGATAATGTATTCCGCGCAGGAACGATTGCGGGGATCCAGGATAAGACAGCTTTCGGATTCGTCAAACGGTACGCGGAAAACCGCGGGCTGACATTCAATGATATTTTTATAGAAAAATTATCTGCCGGCGTGGCAGGGGTAAAACGGACCACAGGGCAGCATCCCGCCGGTATCATGGTCTGTCCCCGGGATATGGATATCCACAATTTCACGCCACTCCAATATGCCGCCAATAAAAGATGGCTGAAAGATGAAACGGGAGAAAAAATTCCGGGTACTATCACCACCCATTTTGATTACCATTCTATTTCAGGACGCATGCTGAAACTGGATATTCTGGGCCACGATGATCCGAAAGTCATACGTATGCTTCAGGATATCACGGGCATCGATCCGCTTCACATTCCTTTCAATGATGAAAAAACGCTGTCCCTTTTCAGCTCGCCGGATGCTCTCGGCATTACGTCGGAACAGTTGAAAGCGGCGGTGGGGGATAAGGGGATTACCGTGGGGGCGATTGGCCTTCCCGAATTCGGCACACCTTTTGTCCGCGGTATGCTGGAGGATACGCGGCCCAAAAATTTCTCCGAGCTTGTCCGCATTTCCGGCTTTTCTCACGGGACGAACGTGTGGCTGAATAATGCGCGGGATTTGATTACGTCAGGCAAGGTCAAACTGGAAGAAGCGATTTCCACGCGCGATGATATCATGAACTACCTGATTGAACATCATGTAAAACCGCTGACTGCTTTCAAAGTCATGGAAAACGTGCGTAAGGGCAACGGGCTGGAAAAAGGAAATTCCAACAACCGGAAAGAATTGGAAGATGCCCGGGTACCGCAGTGGTTTATTGATTCATGCCTGAAAATCTCCTACCTTTTTCCAAGGGCCCATGCGGTGGCTTACGTTATGATGGCGTTCCGCATCGCCTGGTTCAAGGTGTATGAACCTCTTGCTTACTATGCGGCTTATTTCACCATCCGGGCGGAAGGCGCGTTCAATGCGGCGGTTATTTTAAGAGGACTGGCATCCCAGTCGGCAGAGCTGGCGCGGATTAATTCGCTGCCCCACCCAACGGCGGTGCAAAAGGGGAGTGCCACAGTTATTGAGGCGGCGGCGGAAATGTATCTTCGCGGTTTGAAGTTCCTGCCTATCGACTTGAATAAATCGTCCGCTTCTGAATTTCTCATGGAGGACGGCGCACTCCGCCCTCCGTTCAACTGCATTCCCGCTTTGGGAAATACGGTAGCAAAGGAAATTGTTGAAGCCCGCAGGGAACATCCCTTTACGTCGAAAGAAGATTTGAAAAAGCGAGGCAAGGTAAGCCAGAGCATTATCGATACCATGGATGAAATGGGAATCCTTCACGGTATGCCGGAAGAAGAACAGATTAACCTGTTTTCTTTCTGAAATATATAAAACGCAATAAAAAATAAATCACCTGACTCACGATACAGTGAAGAAGGTGATTTATTTTTTTTCGATGATATCCATGTTTCGGAGTAAGACGGGCTTGCCCCGCCAGGAAAAAGCATATTCTCCATATTCTTTTGTAAATCGGCGGTTTGAAATCTGTTCCAATGTTTCTCTTTCCAGACGGGGGATCCGGTCTGCACCCGTTTCCGGAAGGGGAGAGTATGCTGCATTTTCGTTAAAGGGACAGCATTTCTGGCACTCATCACATCCGAAGATAAGCGGCGTCTTACGAAGAATATTTTTTTCTTCTTCATTTAAGACTTCTTTCTTTTGCGTGAGGTACGATTTGCATCGCCACGGGTTGAACCGTTCGTAGGAAAGCGCTTTTCCGGGGCATGCCGCAAAGCAACGGGTGCAGCTGCCGCAGTTCATTGCAAGCGGGGTGTCCGGAGGAAGTGCCAAAGTGGTCAGTATGGCTCCGATGGTAAAGTAAGAACCGTACTTCGGATGGATGAGGCAGTGGTTCCTGCCGAAAAAACCGAGTCCTGCCTGGTAAGCGAGCCAGCGGTCTGCCATGGGGGATGTGTCGGTAATCGCATGGAATTTTTCATCGGGATACTGCTCTTCCATATATCCGATAATTTTTGCAAGATACGCACGGACAACGTGGTGATAATCTTTGGCTCGTGCATAAAGGGCGATATTTGCATTCTTCTCCTCGGGGTACCGGTAAGGGAAGAGAATAACAGCAATGGACTTCGTATCCGCGAGAATTTCTTCAGGCGCCAGCCGCTTTTCTATCTCCGCCGGCGCGAAAGGAACGGGACCCGCTTTTTCCAGTTTTTCGGAAAGCTGGGGGGCAATAGGGCAGGACATGCATCCTACGGCATCCAGCAGGAGGGAGCGTGCTTTTTCCAATAATAGATTTTTGGCGGAAGAATTCATACATTCCTTTCATAAAAAAGAGCAGGTTTCCCCGCTCCCATTTCACTTGCCGATACGTTTGGACAGGACGTCGCTTACCCGCTCTGTCGGCATATCATCGCTGTCATACAGAAGGCCTTTCGGACTTTTGATAATGAGCCGGTCCATGAGGTTTTGGTTAATCAAATCATTGGTGGCTGACAGGAAAGAGAGACAGGCCTTATCATGCTGTTCTTTTGAAATGAGTCTGGACAGGCCCGGCGCTTTTAACCGCTGCTGCAGGTAAAGCTGGTGGATGGCTTTCCAGCTGTCTTTCTTCGGGCAGGCACGGAGAAGTACGCAGATAGTATATCCTTTTTCTTTCAGATAACTGATGAGCGCCATGGTGTGGGCGGAGTCATCAAGAGAGCCTTCCTGCAGGATGTGATACTTCTCTTCTGCTGCTTTCCGCATGGCTAAGTCAGAAAGATATTTCCCTTCCTTTGTGGAAAAATAGGTACAATAGCGTCCGTATTTCTGAAAAACTTCTTTTGCCCGGGGATGAAACCCGCGGAAGTTGTCACTCATGGACTGGATGATGTCGCCGTCGTAGTCATCGATGATCACGGAGGACATCCGTGTCTTTCCGGAACCTGGCTGGCCTGCGATAATGAAGGCTGTCGGATTCTCCTGCGCCCCTGTTTTGCCCTTTATCATGGCAGGCCAGATAACCGAGTTGAAAAGGGTATTCATCTCTTCGGCGGAAAAACGTCGGACTTCTTCCAACTCTTCTTTTGTCAGTTTGGAGGAGCTCACGGAAGAAAAAAGCTGGTCTGCCGTGTACTTCGTTTCGATGGCATATGCCTCTTTGAGCATTTCAATCTGTTTTTCCATAGAAATCCCATGACCTTTGCGGAGTTCCACCTTGGCCATGGCGCGAACCGTTTTCCGCCATAAATGGAGAAGGCGTTTTTCATCCTCCTGTTGGATTCCTTCTTCACTTCTCATATTGGAAAGCAGATTGTAAATCGTGGTGAATATTTCCGCGTTCACTTCCAACTGGATTCCCATGGGGGTAATTTCCGCGGATTCATACAGTTCATTGATCGATCGCTCGTCATATGGCATAGCCTTAACCAACTCCTTTTATCATCAAATATATGTCCCATCATAACAAAAGGGGAAATATTTGTCTAATGACCGCATTCTTTATTCCTTAAGCGGGACAAATCGACGGCGGGCGGCGTAGCGAGAGAATCATCCCGGTTCCACGGCTTGTCATAGAGCTCCAGACATTCGCGGACTGTTTCATACGCTGCGGAAGCAAGAAGCGAACCGAGGACGGAGAAAGTGCCTACGTCCGTATAACGCGGGGCATCCGGATCGGTGATGAGCGTGATGCCGTCCGTTCCCGTGCCCGTAGCAGGCAGACCGTTATTCACATCGGCGATACCCAGATCCTGCAGGGCCGCCGTCTTCCCTTCAGTGATCGTGATGATGGCCCGCGTCATGATGGCGGAAGGAAGGGAAATATTCAGACTGATCATGATATTGATCGTACCTACGGGAAAGAAGTGACCGTCTTTTTCTGTATAGAGTGGCGGAGAACCTGCGCGGGCCGCCGTTTTTTCCGCACCGCCCGTAGTAACTGCGTCAAGAAGAAGCTCCTTATGGGAAAATGTTTTCACGGAACGCCATTCCATCTTTGCCGCTGTAAGAAGGGCACAGGTTTTTTCCGGATCATATCCGTTTTCCAAAATGGAAAGACGTAAAAATTCAGGGACAGACCCTCCGGGAAATCGATCTTCCGATGGATAAAAGGTTTCCAGTTTCTGGTTGACTGCATAATTGATTTCTTTAAAACCGCCGCCGTAAATGGCAGTGGAAAGGGAAAAATGTGTTTTTTCAAAAGCCAGACAAAGGTGGGAGCGTGATGCATGCAGTTTCCCTCCCGCCGGCAGTGTAATCGTTGTGTCCATGGTGTCTCCTTTATTCTTATTATAACAGGCGGTGCTTGTCATATCATTGAACGGCCTATAGAAATATGATAAAATTTAAGCGTATTTTATAATGTGTAAGGAGTACTCATGTTTATTGTGCCTTATATGGTGGTAGCTGCAGTTGCTATCCTGTTTTTTATTGTATGCCGGTTTATAGTGTACGGCGTTGGCGGTAAATCGCGGCACGCCGGGGTGAAAGCGGAAGTGACCGCGGAAATTCCCGTGCGTCCCCGCTGTAAAAAGGTGCCGGTCCGGCAGGCAGTGCCTGAGACGACCGCAGAATTTCCTTTGAGGAAAAAATCAGATGGTGCCGGAAAATCCGCCGGTGAGACTACACAGATTTTGCCTGTAAAGGAAATTATAAAAAAGGCTGATGCCGCTATGGGTGCTGATGGCGCTACCCGTGTTTTCGACCGGGATGAACTGGAAAAGACGCTGCCGCCTGCTAAAATGCCTTCAGGGAAGGTATCTGCCTTTACCGCGGAAAAAGCTCCTGAGATTTTGGAAGGCACACCGACACTCCAATCTCTGGAAGAACGGTTTGTCCGGCATTTCCTGAACCGGTACGGCGCGGTTTCTTCTGTCGTGGAACAAGATACAAGGATGGTAACTGGACACTTAATCCGTAATATGGATATGGATCCTGAAGATATGGCAGACAGTCTGACACATATCATGGTACAGGAAGCGTTACAGAACGCCCAGCGTACGTATGTGCTGATGCCGAACGATACGGTTCTTTCCATGGTGACCGATGCATTTGCGGATGTGGCCAGGGGCCGCCGTTCCGAAACGAGGACAACCCTTGCCTATGATGCGCTGAAAGCGATGCCCCGCATGGAAGAGACACAATTCAATGCGTTGTCGCTCCTTCTTCTTTTTCATTATTCAAGGAATACGGATAATGTGGATATGGAGGCCTTCCGTAAGTACACGAGAAAGTATATTACTCCGTTTCTTAAGGAGCTGCCTGATGAATACAGCGGTTATCAGCAGATGGAATATATTCGCTGTGTCTCTTTGGAAAACAGAGAAATCTCTTTTGGCAGGGTGCTTCATGATTCATACCCTCTTATTTTTGCTTACCGCGGCGCCATGAAGAGCGAACTTTCTTCCGTGAAATCCGACTGGCCTGAAGATGCTCTTGTCCCCAGTCTGTACAATTCATACTATAAACCGGCGGTGGTGGATGATTCCCTCTTTGCGGATTTTTGTGCTGATATGGGGATTACCAAAGAGGAAGACAAGACTTACCTTCTGAAAGTTCTCCATTCCCGTCCGGTGGATTATGACAGAAAGGAATTATCATACATCCTGGAAAAGATTTCTCCCGACCTGGCAAGTATGCAGGAAGTATGGGACACCAGTCTGCTCCGCAGATCTTCGCTGACCCTTATGGGGATGTACATCGCCCGTGCCTGCATCAAGGCAACCATCGGCGAGGAGTTTGACTTGTCCCATTGGATGTAAGAATATAAGAAATTATATGCATGGAAAAGCATTTTGGTTATCCTTGTTGAATACGGATGATTAAAATGCTTTAATGACGTATAGAATAATAAGATTTTAAAACGACAGGTGGAAGATGGGGATATTTGATATTATAGGACCGGTCATGATCGGTCCTTCCAGCTCACATACGGCAGGCGCCGCGCGTATTGGAAAAATAGCACGGGAAATATTAAATGACGAACCGGTTTCAGCGGAGATTACGCTGTACGGTTCTTTTGCAACCACAGGAAAGGGGCACGGTACGGATAAGGCGCTCGTGGCGGGTCTTATGGGCTATGCGCCCGACAGCGGCACGATCCGTGATGCGATTACTACCGCGGAGGAACGGGGGCTTTCCGTTTCCTTTCAGGCATCTTCCCTGGATATGGGACATCCCAATGTGGCGGAAATCAAAATGAAGGGGAAAAGTGGAAGAATGGCGACAGTGGTAGGGCGGTCCTTAGGCGGCGGCCGTGTCATGATTACGGAAATTGACGGGTTCCCTGTGGAAATCACGGGTGAGGAGTATACACTCCTCACCAATCATAATGACGTGCCCGGTATTGTTGCCGATGTAGGGAAGATTCTTGCAGAAGAACATGTGAACATTTCCAATATGCGCGTATTCCGCAAAGGGAAAGGAACGGAAGCGGTGATGATCATCCATTCCGACCAAAAGGTTCCCGAATCTGTTATTTGCAGGATCAAAGAAGGAAATAAAAATATCAACAGTGTTATGACACTGGATATTATTTAAGGCAGGGTATTATGAAAACATATCATTCCGTAAAGGAACTTTTTGCGCTGGCAGAAAAAAACCATTGCTCTCCCGGTGTTATTGGATGCCGGCTGGAGTCGGAAGAAAGCGGAAAAGACTTTGATGAAGTGTGGGAAAAGATGAAAAAGACCATTCCCGTTTTCCGTCAGTCTATCCAGCGCGGACTGGCGGATACGAAAAAATCTGCCAGCGGACTTGTGGGTGGTGATGCCAATACCATTTTCATGCGGGAAAGCCGTTTTTTGAGTCCTGTATGCCGCCGTGCCTGTGCTTATGCTATAGCAACAGCGGAAGCAAATGCTAAAATGTTCCGTATCGTGGCGTGTCCGACAGCAGGATCCTGCGGGATTGTACCGGCTGTTTTGGCGGCAGTGGCGGAAGAAGAAAATTCTACTCTCAATGATGTGACCCGCGCGTTATTTACAGCGGGAGCCATCGGACGGATTACTGCGGAGAATGCTTCGATTTCGGGGGCAGTTGGCGGCTGCCAGGCGGAATGCGGCACAGCGGCGGCGATGGCTGCGGCTGCGGCAGTGGATTTACTCCATGGTACGACAGAGGAAATGGGGAACGCTATGGCGCTGGCGATGAAAAATATTTTGGGGCTTGCCTGTGATCCTGTGGCGGGTCTTGTGGAGGTTCCCTGCGTGAAAAGAAACGGATTCCATGCGGTACATGCCCTTGTGGCGGTGGAAATGGCAATGATGGGGATCCGTTCCGTCATCCCTCCTGATGATGTGATTGATGCTATGGGAAGAATCGGGCGCCTTATGCCCGTGTCCCTTCGTGAAACCAGCCTTGCAGGTCTTGCCATGACGGAAGAAGGAAAGCATATTTCCGAAAGGCTGATGAAACAAAATGCTATGCCGGCAGAATAGCATAAATGAAAAGGATAAAAAGACTGCGGCAATCAGAGGAAGCACTTTGGCGGATTTCTTTCCGAAGCGCATTGACAGGAAAGAAAAATATGGCTATAATAAACTACGTTGCCGGGGCATAGCGCAGTTTGGTAGCGCACTTGGTTCGGGACCAAGGGGTCGCAGGTTCAAATCCTGCTGCTCCGACCACATGCGGGTGTAGCTCAATGGTAGAGCGCCAGCCTTCCAAGCTGGTTACGAGGGTTCGATTCCCTTCACCCGCTCCATTTTTTGAGGGACTTTCCGGAGCGGGGAGTCTTTTTCTTTTGCGGTATTTCGGGGAATCCTTTATAATAAAAAATAATTCAAATGAGGAGCTGACCATGGGCTTTTTTGACAGAAGTAATGAATCCGCCAGTCCGATCGGCCTTTTGCGGGCGCATATCGGTACGTTTATGTACTGCGTGAAAATGGGAAAAAAGAAATTTCAAAATAAAGAAGACGTAGGAGATATCTTTTTTGATATGGACCAGACGAAGTTTCTTTTGGATCAGGCGACACGAGGCTCGCTTTACGATTTTCGACAGCGTATCGATTCCGCTCTTTGGGATGCTGCTGTCCATAAATATTCGGAAGATTTGGACAAGCTGAAAAAAGCGCTCCTGAAAGCTGTGGATCAAGGGGCAGCGAAAGCAGCGGATACTGCGGAGGAAGAGCCGGAGGAAATTGTTCCCGAAAAGGAAGAAGAAAAATCGGGAGACTGGCGGGATCATATTCTTGATGAAATGAAGGAAGCGGAAGAAGCGGCGAAGAAAAACGTGCCGTCGAAAGAAGAAAGAGGTGTAAAGACGGATGACTCTAAAGAGATGTCCGAAGCCGATTGCCGGGAGCTGTGGAAACTCATTAAGGAAATGGACAGAGAATTCCGCGAAATGAAACAAATTGCTGATGAATGGCTCATGGTGAACGGGAGAAAAGACGGATGCCTCGGCGTAGTATTGGCAGCAATGCTCCTGCCTGCAGGTGCCATCTACGGAATTTGGTCGCTTTTTTAAGGGAAATCGAAGTTATATATTGTGCTTTCCGCATTTTCTGTGCTATTATAATCAAAGTAAAGGTTGTTTCGGGAGGTGACATTATGTCTAAACACATCGTTACGATTAACAGCTCTTCTCTGCAGGACTCCATCAAATTTGAAGGCTGCAGCGAATGCCAGACTTCCTGTCAGTCTGCATGCAAGACCAGCTGCACTATCGGCAACCTGCTCTGTACGGAACAGGAAGAAGCTGAAGAAGCGTAAGGAACGGCCATGCTCCCGATCTTATGGTCGGGAGTTTTTCAATTGTTGTAGGGAAATATTTCTTTTGGGGGCTCAGAAAAATTCATGGATTATAATGTAAAGCCCATGATTCATCGTTTCCGTCAAAATGATATGAATATCGTCATGGATGTGAACAGCGGCATTGTCCATGTCGTTGATGATGTGACATACAGGGTTCTGGAGTTTTATAAAGGAGAAGGCAGAGAAGAAGCTTTGTCCGCTCTCGAAAAAGAATACGGTGCTGAAGAGCTGAATGAAGTCATGGATGATTTGGATGAACTCATCAGGGCTCAGTCTCTTTATGCGCCTATGGACAAGAATTATGAAATGGCGATCGAAGATAAACCGATTGTCAAGGCGCTGTGTATCAATATCGCCCACGACTGCAATCTCCGCTGCAAGTACTGCTTTGCCGGACAGGGAGGATATGGACAGTGGCGTATGCTCATGAGCTTCGATGTGGCGCGCCGGGCTGTTGATTTTCTGATTGCCCACAGCGGACACCGTGAACATTGCGAGCTGGACTTTTTCGGCGGTGAACCGCTCATGAACTGGCATGTGGTGCAGCAGACGGTGACCTATGTTCGCCAGCAGGAGAAGAAACACAATAAAAAAATCAAGATGTCTCTTACGACGAACGGAATGCTTCTGGATAAGGAGAAGGTGAAGTATCTGACGGATAACCATATCAGCCTGATCCTGTCGCTGGACGGCCGTAAGGAAATGCATGACTCCATGCGTCCCGGTGTGAATAATGAAGGTACTTATGATCGCATTATGAAAAATCTCCAGTACTGCATCAAGCATCGCAATGGAGAAGAATACTATGTCCGCGGTACTTTCACCAGGCAGAATCTGGATTTCACTACTGATGTGGAAGATATGCTCAATCATGGATTTCCCGCGGTTTCTATGGAACCGGTTGTCGGCGATGACACGGCGGATTATTCCATCAAAGAGTCGGATCTGCCTCGGGTGAAGGATGAATATGATAAATTGGCGAAGTTTTTCATCAAGCGTGAAGAGGAAGGAAATCCCTTTTTTTTCTTCCATTTCAATATGGATCTTTGGAGAGGCCCCTGCCTGCCGAAGCGTCTTCGCGGATGTGGAGCGGGGCATGAATATCTGGCGGTCGTGCCCAATGGAGATATTTACCCGTGCCACCAGTTTGTCGGCCGTGAAGGATATGTGATCGGCAATGTTTTTGAGGGACTTAAGAACATGAAGATGATGCGCGATTTCCGTGTGAACCATGTGTTCAGCAAGCCTGAATGTGTGGACTGCTGGGCGAAATTCTTCTGCTCCGGCGGCTGCCATGCAAATAATGAAGCTTATGCCGGGGATATTCATAAGCCTTACGGGATTACCTGTGAAATTCAAAAGAAGCGTGTGGAATGTGCAATGATGATTCAGGCATATAATAAGTTGAAAGCTCCGAAAGTCATGCACCAGCCGGGAACAAAAGCGGCAAGGAAAGCGGAAGGCTTATCCGCTACCTGATAAGATGAAATAAAGAAAGAAGAGGATGACAAGAGGTTTCTGTTTGCGCAGAGACTTCTTTTAACTTATAATAAAATAAGTATTATAGGGTTAATGGAATCAAAATACAGGCATCGTTTTTGATGCATTTTGTATGAAGGAGGAATTGATTATGCATATAAAAAGAGTTGGAGTCGCCCTTATGGCGGCTGCCATGATTGGTACAGGTGTGTTTTCCGGGGTTTCTGCATCCGGATTGGGCAGTATTCTCGGCGGTATTGTGAAAGTAGGCGGTATAGGGTTCCTTGTGGATAAGTATGGTGAATCGCTGAACAGTGCCATCAATTCTGTTATGATGAAAGAAGGCGCAGGTACGAACTATGCTACAAAGGTTGTTCCTATCGTCAGTATCGGTAACAGAGGATATATCGGAGCAGCACAGGTTATCGGCGATGCGGACCAGGTGGAAAAGGTGGAAGCGGTAGGCCAGCTTGAAATCAGCTGGAATAACAAGCTTTTCCGCATCAAAGGTCTAATTCCTATGGATAGTAAGAACCCGACCAGTTTCAGCCGTGTACAGGGCGTAGGTGTTTCCGCCGTTATTGATGTAAGAGTTTAATCGGAGGACTCAGCATGAAAAAATCTATTCTTGCAGCAGGTATTTCTTTGTTACTCGTATTTCCGGGAGCAGCAGCCGAACCGACGACCCTGAACGGACGTATGGAACGGGTGGAAGATGTCCTTTATGGGGAAACGCGCAGCGGCTCCCTTACCGAACGAATTACTTCCGCCGATAATTTAATTTATGGCACAGGCAGTTCGACAGGCGTGGGTCTTGATGACCGGGTCGGAAATCTTTATGCTGATGTGGTAAACAGCGGTAATGATGCTGCACCGTCCATCTCTTCCCGGACGAATGCCCTGGAGTACTACCTGACTGATGAAATTAAGCGGGAACCGCTTGCCGGCCGTATCGGTGATATGGAAAAAAGCGTTTTCGGCAGCGTGAAATCAGGCGCATTGGATAAGCGTACCGCGGAATTGGAAAAAGCTATTTATGGAGATCAACATTCGGAAATGAAGGATGTTGTTCTTCCTGAAAAGACGGTATTCAAGATTTCTTTAAATGATAATATCAGCAGCAAAACAAACCTTGTGGGTGACCCTGTAGAATTTACCGTGCAGGAAGATGTGAAGGTCGGTGACATTCTTGTGCTGCCCCGCGGTTCCAGAGGAAGCGGCGTGGTGACGAAAGTATCCCGGCCGAAGAGATTTGGACGCAGCGGTAAACTGGATATTTCATTTGATCAGGTATTTTCTTTGGATGATGAACCGATTCCGACCGTTCTCGGACCGGAAGCAAAAGATAAGCTGAAGATGGAAGCTGCTGCCGTAGGCGCTTCTACTATCGGCGCATTGGCGCTGGGGCCGGTTGGCCTGGTAGGCGGTTTTTTTGTTAAAGGCAAAGATGTGGAACTTCCTGCAGGATCTGAATTGTATATACAAACGCAGAAAGATGTTACCACGAAAGGTCTTGTTACCGCTTCCGGCGCGCCGAACATGGTACTTCGCAAGAGAGTGGCCAAGTCGGCTGTTGCCGGAGAGGCAGGGAGTACAATGGCTTCTGATGCCGGTTCTTCTGTGAATACTGTGGAAAATATGCGGAATGAATTGAAGTTCGTCAATGAGGACGGAGATGAAATAGATACCAAGACAAAAGCAGTAAAATCTGATGCGGAAGAGACAAAAGCGGATGTTTCCGGGACAGCGGAAAAGGCTGCTGATGAAGGAGAAGAAAATGCATCGGTGGTTATCGTAAGAAATGAATAAGTTAAAATTTAAAAGGGCATTGATTTTAGGATGTGCCCTTTTTCTGGGAACGGGTTCGGAAGGATATGCTTCGGCGGCAGACGGTATAACTTATGAAGAAAGGTTCGTCGTTGATGAGGATCATAAGGGCGTAGTGCGCCCGATTCGTCCTGCGGAAGTTCTTGTAAATCGGAATAATGCAAAAACAAAGGAACCGGTAAAATCCGATCCTCCGTCTTCGGCAGCAAAAAAAGGGAAGAAGGCAAAGGATACGGGGATTTCTCCTGAACATCCTTTAACTTTTACTGCGGACTATATCCGTTATAACCATTCTACAGGAGATGTTATGGCGGAGGGGCGCATTGATATGCGCCAAATGATGGATCAGTACGCTACAGAATATGTCTATGGAAACACGGTCACCCAGCAGTATGTTATTCCGGGAGAAGTACACTGGAAAAATCCTACTACCGATATGACGGCACAGCGGGCGGAATATGACGGTGCCGCGTCCATAGGGGAGTTCTATGACTTTTCAGGCTGGGATTCGGGTCTTTATTATTTTAAAGGGGATAAAGGGACTTATTATCGTAAGGATAATAAAATGGTTGCGGATAGAGGCTACTTCACGACGAAGCATGCTGTCGCCAAAGTACCTGACTATCGGATTGAAGCAGATACCATCGAAATTTATCCGGGAGACCATTACACGGCTTATGATGTGAAATTAAAAGTGAAGAATACAACCCTTATTTCTCTTCCCAAGTACAGGGCTTCTTTGAAAAATGACAATGCGATCAGCCCGTGGTCGCTCCTTCCCCGCCCGAAGTATGACAGTGATAATGGATGGGGATGGCATAACGGACTTGAATTACCTGTAGCGCATAATGACGATCTGTATTTTTATATCCGTAATGAATGGTACACGAAATCAGGATACAAGCCGGATGTGGGCTTTAGCTACAGTACACCTTTCGGGTGGTTTAATTTCCATTATGCTGAAAAAGAAAGCTCCATCAATGATGAGGGTGGTTTATGGATTAAAAAGCGGCCGGCCCTTGAGTTTAAGTCTAATCGGTATTACCTGTTTAAATCGCCATTCTATGCAGGAATAAACGGAGAAATCGGTTATTGGGATGAGGAAAGGGCAGGCGGTAACCGTAAGGGCAGTTATAAAGGCTTCGACGTGTATATTTCCGGTGATCCCGTAAAGCTGGGCAAGTTTCTGACTTTTAACTGGAGAACAGGGATTGCCAAAGATTACTACGGATACCAAAATGAGATACGTGAAAATAAATACTATTTCGTGGGGCTTATGGGAGGATACAGAGCGGTTTCCGGATGGATCAATTATACAAATCGTGTAATCACGGGATATACGCCGTATCTTTATGATACGTTCAGTACGACGAAACCGATTGATATAGGATTCAGACTCGAACTTACTCCCAAAGATGCTATAAGCGTTTCCTGGACGATTGATGCGAAAAATGGTAATGTAGATCACCGCTACTATACTTACTACCGGGATATGCATTCATTCTATGGATGGATCCGATACGACACGGTAGAAAAGAAAACAACATTTATGATCATGCCGAAAGATTTCAGATTCTGAGTAGATTGATCAATAGAGGGAGGATTACGTGAAATTCTCTTTAGGCAAGCATTTAAATGTCGATTTACAATATATCTTCGGCAGTAAATGGAATGTAAATGCGGAAGATCTGCAAAATTATGAAGCAGTTATTTCCAATGCGGCAAAGCGTGTACAACGGATAAGAAAAACGGGAAAAGGTCCGGGCGGCAAAGCGGTTCTTTTTTCCCGCCTTCCTTATATTTTAGATGAAAATGTTCTTATGACGGCAGAAGAGCGGCTGTGGTTGGAACGGCTGGACGGGATCGGGAAAGAACAGGATGTTCTGATTTCTATCGGGATAGGAGGATCTTATCTGGGAAATCAGGCGATTTTTGATATTTTTTATGGTCCATACTGGAATATGCGTTCCCGTAGGGAAAGAAACGGGTACCCGCAGGTGTTCTTTGCGGGACAGAATGCCGACCCGGCAGCGCTTATGGATCTCGTCCGCCAGCTTCGAAGGGAACGGGGCCGCTACAGCCGTAAATTGAGAGTGCTGCTCCTAATAATTTCCAAGTCGGGGACAACTGTGGAACCGATGGCGGCTTTCCATGTATTGAGACGGGAATTATCCGATTTTTGCGAGCTTTCTTTTATTACAGTCACTGACAGAAATACCGGTAAGCTCCATGAATTGGCCGAACGGGAAGGATGGGAACAGTTTGCCGTGCCTGAAGGTATTGGCGGCCGTTTCAGCGTCTTTTCCCAAGTCGGTTTGGTCTGGGGGAAGTTGGTCGGTTTCGATATAAGGGCTTTTCTTGACGGTGCGAGATTTGTGGAAGAGCATTGCCGGGGGAAAATTTCGGATAACCCAGCACTTATGCTGGCTGCGGTCAAGTTTATCGCCATGAAAGAGTATGGAGTGGCAGCAGAGGTTATTATGCCTTATGGTGCAGGCCTCCGTGCATTAGGCTGGTGGTATGCCCAGTTGCTGGGAGAGTCTTTGGGGAAAAAATTTGATACCCATGGGAATATTATTTACAACGGCCGCATTCCGGTTGCCTGTGTAGGCACGACAGATATGCATTCCCTTACGCAGGAACACCAGCAGGGGAAGAAGAATAAAATTGTACAGTTTATTTCCGTGAGAAATCTTCCCGATAAAGCGGATTTCTTTTGTGATAACGGGCACGCAGGCGGAATGGTGGATTTGGGGATGCTGCTTAATGCCGCTGCCCGGTCTAATCAGGAGGCTCTGGCACAGGAAGAAAGGATGAGCTGTGCGATAGAAATTGAAAAGCTGACAGAATTCCACATAGGAATGCTGATGTACTTCTTTTTCCTTGCTACTGCCTATGAAGGTGCTATGGCGGATATCAATACATACGACCAGCCGGGGGTGGAGGATTACAAGAAAATCCTCCGCAAGTATTTACAAAAATATATGAAAGAGGTATGAGGTTATGGCGGGGGCGCGCAGGAGATGGATAGTCCCGGTGACAGGGGCAGTGGCGGCTGTTTTAACGGTGTGGGGCATTCTTGGTGTCGGTAAAGCGTCAACCGTTATCCCTGAAGAGGCAAACAGTACAACTCCTGATGCTGTAAATGAAAGTGAAATGAAACTTGGAGAAATATCGGGCGGCGTTAAAAAATATGACGCGGCTCTTTATTTACGGGGGAAACCGTTGAAAGATCCGTTTTATGCGGTGCGGTCTTATGATTCAAAGAGGGAAAATGAAGAAGCGCCGCAGATGCCGGTGGCAGAAGGGACAACGGGGGCTATCCATCTCGCCCCGGTTTTACAGGGAGTCATGGAGTATGGAGGGAATCGGCGGGCCATGCTTGCCGTGAATGGAGAATCAGTTACAGTTCAGAAAGGGGATCGGGTGGGTATATGGTCAGTCGTTTCAATCGGAGAAAAAACAGTCCAGTTATCATCGGCAGCAGAGAATCTTTTTTTGGAACTGCCTTGAGACATACCGTCTTTTTATTCGTAGGCACTCTGTTCTTCTGTTTCCCTTTTTCTGTTAATGCGGAAAACAGAATACCAGAGATGAAACTGGAAACGAGTGCTCATGAAACGATGGAAGCGACACTCCGCCAATCCATGGAAGAACGAAAAGGGGAAAAGGCAAAAAGTTATTTAACGAAACATGCTGTTACGGAAGAAAAAGAACCTTCCGATTTTAGTCTTCATGTAAAGAATGCGCCTATCCAGGAGGTCCTCCGGAGTCTGGCGGAACTTACAGGGAAAAATATTGTCTTCGGCGGTACAGTTACAGGAAGTGTGACGGCTGATCTGGATCACGTCACGCCGAAAGAAGCGCTCCATGCCATGCTGGTTTCCCAGGGACTCATAGCACGGGAAGAAGGAAGCACGCTTATCGTCGTTGGTGAATCCGCCATGAAAAATGGGGGAAGAGCAACGAAATCCTATAAATTGTCTTATGCGGAAGCGAAAGAAGTGGCGGAAGGGCTTCGCCAGCTTTCCGACAGCGTTCATGTAGCATATAACCAGACGGCAAACGCGGTCATTCTGAGCGGAACACCTTTGGAAATCATGGAAACCGCTGCGGTTCTCCGCTCTCTGGATGTTCCTGAAAAACAGGTAAAAGTAGAGGCGGAAGTTATTGCTGTGAACCGATCCCATTCCAAAGAACTTGGGATTGACTGGGATTTTAAAGCTCTTACCGGCAGCGGCGAGTATCGCAGGGAAAGCTGGAATGAACAGCGGTATGTCACCGATGATGCGGGAAATATAAAGTATGATAAAAATGGAAATCCGCGGATGCGGAATATCGAACATAACGGATGGAATGTGAAGATTCCTGAAGGCTACGCAGGTATTTCCTACGGCAGATCCGTGGCAGGGCATCCCTACACCGCTTTTTTCAGGGCTAACCTGAATGCTCTTGTTTCTACAGGCAAAGCGAGAATCCTTGCCCGGCCGAATGTGGTCACCATGAACGGGCGAGAAGCGGAAATACTTATAGGAAATAAAATTCCGGTTATCGTGGAGCACGTGGATAACGGCGTTCGGACAACGACCACGGAATACCGCGACGCAGGCATCAAGCTTACCTACACGCCCCGAATCAGTGCGGACGGGGAAATCACCGCAAATGTGAATGCTGAGGTTTCCACACCGTACCTTGTGCCTGAAATGCGGGCTTACCGTATCATTACCCGACAGGCAAATACGCTGGTCCGTCTCCGGTCGGGCGATATGCTTACTATCGGGGGTCTGATAGATAAGGAAGAAAATAAAACCTTTAGGAAAGTTCCTATTCTGGGAGATATCCCCTTACTGGGGAAACTTTTCCAGAGCAAGAGCCGATCCGTGGAGGAGTCGGAAATAGTCATCATCATAAAAGCGGAAATATTGGACAGATGAACCGCTTTTATAGGAAGATAAGGGAAATATGGCAGTACTTAGAGTCAATGGTTTAACTAAATATTTTGGCATTAACAGCGTTTTTGAAAATGTTTCTTTCGAATTGAAAAGCGGCGAACATATTGGGCTTGTAGGGGCGAACGGCGCAGGGAAAACGACACTCCTGAAATGTATCATGGGAAGGGAAGAGGCTGACCGGGGAACGATACAAGCCAGTGATGGTGCAGTAATCGGCTACCTTCGCCAGGATTTCGATTATGCCGGTAAAACGATACGTGATGAAATGGAAGAAGCATGGAAAGACGTTCTCTTTTATAAAGACAGAATGGAACGGCTGGCAGCCGAATTGGAATTTCATAAAGATGACGCTGATCTTGTTTTGGAATATGGAAAAACGGAAGCCCGTTTTGAATTTCTCGGCGGTTATGATTATGAATCTGCCACGAAAAAAATTTTAACGGGTCTCAGTTTTACGGAAGAGGACTGGGATCGGGATATTCATTCTTTTTCCGGCGGTCAGAAGGTCAGGATTAATTTGGCGGCTGCTTTCGTGCGTCATCCGGATTTCCTTCTTCTTGACGAACCGACAAACCATTTGGACATGGGCATGCTGGAATGGCTGGAGGATTATCTTCGCTCCTATAAAGGAGGCGTGCTTATGATTTCTCATGACCGTTATTTTCTTGATGCTGCGGCGACAGGCATTATCGATCTGGAGAATCACCGCATTCATTCTTACCGCGGCGGCTATACGCGGTATATGGATACGAAGACACGGGAAACGGCGGCTTATGAAAAAGCGTATGAAAAGCAGCAGGAGCATATCCGTGAAACGGAAGAATACATAAGAAGATACAAAGCGGGGATCAAATCAAAACAGGCACGGGGACGGCAGTCGCAGCTGAACCGCTTGGAACGGCTGGAAAAGCCGAACCGGCAGGCCACACTTCGTTTTCATTTCACACCGCCTGATGACTGTGCGGATAAGGTTCTTGATATCCTTCATGGTACGGCAGGATATAATGGGACTCCTTTATTTAAAGATATAGAAATGCATATAAAAAAGGGGGAGGCGGTAGGACTTATCGGACCAAACGGTGCGGGGAAGACGACCCTCCTGAAAATGATTACAGGGGAACTGGCGGGAGAGAAAACGCTTATCCATATGGGCAGCCATGTACAGGTGGGTTACTACTCCCAGGAGCAGGAGTGGCTTTCACCGGATCGAACCGTTATTGATGAGGTGCGGGATCTTTTCAATTATGGCGAAGCGGAAGCAAGAAATGTCCTGGGGATGTTCCTCTTTCGGGGAGAAGATGTTTTCAAAAAAATATCTCTTCTTTCCGGCGGTGAAAAGGCGAGGCTGTCCTTGTTATGTCTCTTTCTGAAACGGCCGAACTTTCTCATTCTTGATGAACCGACAAACCATCTGGATATTCCTACGAGGGAAATCATGGAAGAAGCCATACAGGCTTTCGGCGGAACCTGTCTGATTGTTTCCCATGACCGGTATTTTCTCGATAAAGTTGTGACGCGCACACTGGAACTGGACAATGGCAGGCTTACTGAGTACCTTGGCAACTACACTTACTATAAAGAAAAGAAAAAAGACCTGGAAGAATTTGAAAAGGACAGGGGAAATGCAAAGACTGCAAAGACGCCTGCCAAAATGACAGTATCCAAGGCGGAACCGAAAAAGGCAGAAAAGAAGGAAATTTCTATAGCGGCAGCAAAAAAGCTGGAGCAGGTGGAAATGGAAATTGCACGGCAGGAAGCAACCGTGAAAATGTACACTTTCCGTATGAACAGCGAGCCTGAAAATTATGCCGCCCTTACGGAAGAGTATAAGGCCGCGGAAGAAAAGCTGGCAAAACTTTATGAACGATGGGATGCCATCGCAGAAGATATGTAAAGGAGGATTACATGAAAGATACGGCACTGGCGGCAGCCAAGGAAATGATTAAGACGATGGAAGGCTTAGCGGATAGTTTGCAGGAACGGCTGCGCAGAACGGAAGCAGAAAATGAGGCGCTTCGGAAAGAATTGGAAAAGTATCGCGAAGAAGAACGGGAAATGGCGGAAGAGGTTTTTCGGGGAGGCTCCGGTGAATTCAGCCGCTGTGACGACGGAGAGACATTAGAAGACCTAAGCGGGAAACTCAGCTGTTACTATCGGGATTTAGATCTTTATGACGAAAAGCGGATTACCGCTGAAGACGGGGAAACGCTCTATCACACGATGAAGTACATCTTCAAACAATTAAAAAAAGCAGGTGTCCGCTTTAAGTGATACCTGCTGTAAATGACGGACAGAAATGTTCGTCTTTTTTTCTATTTTAATTTCTTTGCCTGCGCGTAGAAGAACATATACTGCTGAAAAATGCCTGCTGCATGGCCATAAGATGGGAACGGGCTGATTCCGCCATAATATTTCTGAATGACCCGCCCGATCCACACGTCTACAGGTGCGGCTGCCGTGCGGTGGTAAGCGAATAGGGAAATACAATTTACCACTTTGATGCCTGCTCCGGGAAACAGAAGAAGTTTTTCCGTAAGTTCTTTATCAGACAATGTTTCCATTTTAGTGAAGCTGATCTTTTCTCTCGCAATCATGCGGACTGTGGCATGAATATAGGCGGCCCGGTACCCGAGAGAACAGTTTTTCAATTCATTGACAGATAATTTCCCGAGCGCTGACGGGGAGGGAAATGTGTAAAAAGTCCGCCCATTTTTTGTAATTTCCTTTCCTGCGGCAAGACAAAGTTTTTCTACGGAACTCCGTATAGCGGGAATGGATTTCCTTTGGGAGATAATAAAGGTGATGAGCATTTCAAAAGGATCCTGCCGCAAGATACGGATACCTTTTCCATATCCGGCCGCAGCCCTGAGAAAATGATCTTTTGCGGGAATGGAGCGTCTGAGCGACTTGTAAGAAACAGATAAATCAAAATAAGGAGCCCACACCCGCTTCCATGCGTAAGGGGTGCAGTCCGCTTCCCAGGTATCCGTTCCAAGCGGGGATAGAGACAACGTGTTTTTCCCTGTGATGAAATGGAAGGAACCGTCGGGCTGTGCGGAGGCACGGAAACATTGTCCGCTCCGTATGATTTTTTCCGGATCAAAGTCGTCAGGAATTTGTATTTTCATAAAATAAAATAACCTCTTTTCCTCTCTTTATTATACAGGGGATTTCTATTCTTGCCGTGAACAGACGGAATTGGTAGTATAATAACAACATGAAAGGTACATAAATAATAATTTAAAGCAGGTGCAGTTTATGAGAGCAAGAATACATAAAAGTCTTTTAATGATGGGTGTTATTTCAGTAGCACTCGCATTTTTACTGGCAATTATCCTCCATTATCAAAGCATGCAGGAACAGGCGGACCGTGAACTGGCGCGTGTGGCGCAGACGGCCGCCGCCGCGGTATCTATGGAAAAGGCTCCTGAAAGCAAGGCATACCTTGATGCTATTTATGATGGAAATAATAAGGACATCCATATCGTATGGCTTACGGATAAAGGGAGCATCCTTTACGATACCGATGAAACTCTTGGAAGGAACTATCTCGAGATGCCCGAAGTCCGGCAGGCGATCCGGGAGGGATCCGGGGAAGTCGTTCATAAATCGTCTGACGAGCATCCGAAAAGTTATGTAGCGTACCGTACGGCCGATGATACCATTCTTCGTTTTTCCAAATCAAAAACAATTTCTTTTTTTGTCGCGTCTGATTTTATTCCTGAAGTCCTCCTTTTCCTTCTTGTTTTTTCCGTGGGATGTCTTGCTGCGGCGGAACATGAGACGAACCGTATCCTGAGTCCCGTCCGTGGCTTGGGAAATATCATACAGGACATTATGGCCGGAAAAGAGATAGGCAGGCTGCCTGATGAATATGAAGAACTTATGCCCCTCATCAACAAGGTGGAAGAACAGCATGATGAAATAGAAAACTATTTGGAAGATATTGAAGAAGAGAGAAATACGACCCGTACCATTTTGGATACTATTTCTGATGGGATTATTCTTTTGAACAGCCGGAAAGAGATTGTCGATTATAATGAGCGGGTAAAAGAAATATTTCATGTGGAAAAAGACAAGCGCTTCCGCCGCATTTCCTTTCTCTATCATGATGAAGATTTTCTTCGCGCTGTCGGACGTGCCTATCGTTCTGAACGTTCCCGCGAGTATACGATGACGCTCTTTGGGAATCCATTCCGGATGACTACGGCAAAAACGGAACTGACTGATGGGGAAGAAGGGCTGCTCCTTGTTCTCAGCGATATGACGGCAAATTACATGGCAGAACGCATGCGCCGGGAATTTTCGGCGAACGTTTCCCATGAATTAAAAACACCTTTGACATCTATCAGCGGGTTCGCGGAAATTATCTCCAGCGGTATGTACCAAAGTGAAGAGGATTTGAAAGTTTTCGGCAGACGAATTTTAGATGAATCCCATCGGATGATGTCCTTGATTGACACCATCATGCACTTGTCAAAAGTGGAAGAAACAGAAACCACGATCAAATGGAAGCCCGTAGAAGTTGCTGGACTTGTCCGCTATGCCGCCGAACTCATTAAACCGCAGGCTGATAAGAAGAATATAGTTGTCGAGCTGGACATGGAGCCTGTCCATGTCTACGGGAATGCCGCTCTTTTATCCGAGCTGGCGATGAATCTTTTGGATAATGCGGTGAAATATAATCATGAAGGCGGCCATGTAACGGTGAAACTGGCGGCGGAAAACGGAGAAATGGTCATGACCGTTTCCGATACGGGAATTGGTATCCCCGCAGATAAACAGAACCGTATTTTTGAACGCTTTTACAGGGCAGAGGAGAGCAGAAATAAATTCACCGGCGGCAGCGGACTGGGACTTGCCATCTGCAAGCATATTGTAGAGAAACATAAAGGCAGTCTCACTATTTCCAGCACAGAAGGAGAAGGGGCCACCTTCATCGTTACTCTGCCTGCTATGAGTGAAAGCGATGTGTCCGTGGAGACGGATAATGATATTCTTGCAAAGCAGGAAGCTGCTGATGGTGAATCGGGGAAATTGGCGGAAATGGAAGCGGCAGAAGAAGCTGCTGAAGAAATGACTGAAGGAAGCGATGCAGCCGATAATACCGAGGAGAAAGAACTATTGAAAAGGAAGAAGGAAAAGAAACGGAAAAAAGCGAAAAAGAGAAAGGCGAAAGATGCAGAACAGGCGGAAAAGCAAAAAACAGCCAAAGAAGAAAAAACGGGAAAAACATCAAAAGTGAAAAAGTAAATTGAAAAGGATATGCCTTGGGAACATCCCGGAGACATATCCTTTTATAATGCTGATTAACGCATTGCAGCAGTAAACATACCGGTTGCCTTATTAAAAGTAAGGACATAAACTGAACTGCCTGCCGATGAATGGCTGCCGCCTGCCGGCGGATCAACATGGAGAAGAAGATCCTTCTTTGTGATCTCCAGTGTTCCGTCGCCCTCTTCTCCCGTAAGGGAAGAACCGTCGAAGGCAAGAGCAAATTCCCCCTTTTGGTAGGATACAATGCGGAGCCCTTTAATGTCGCCCGTCTGGAAGACATAAAAACGCTTTCCGTTATCCGTTTGCACAAATTGAGTTATGGAGACAGAAGCATCTTTCCTTCCGTTTTCTCCATACAACGCGACAGGGAGATCGGAAAGAATCAGATTGGATTCATTGATTGCTGTTGAAAAAACAGCATCCGTCTTTCCGGCATTTACCGCGTTCAGATTAATGCCGAGACGCTGCTCTGCAGAAAGATTAATCTGGATGGCCGCTTCACCTCCGGAAACCGCCAGGCTGGAAGTGGAGCCTTCCTGCCAGTTGGCATAAGCTGTTCCTGCGGTAATTATCGCAGCGGCAAGAGTAAATAATATCTTTTTCATAAAATACCTCCTTACTCTTATTATAAACGATATGGAAAAAGAAGTCGCGAAAAAATGGAAATACACCGTGTACACATAAAAAAGACAGTCCTTTTATGTAAAAATATAACCTAAGTGAATACACAATATATGTTCGTTGGAATAAGGAGCCTTGTTTACCTTATAAGCGTATTCTTAATTTGATGAAATAAATAAAGAAATAGAACCTTTTTATCGCTTTTATGAAAGCAGAGGAAAATCTATGCGGGCAGCAGAGAAAGAAATAATGAAATTGGAAAAATGAGTGTTTGACGAAAGAAAAAAGACTTGCTATAATTCATTTTGCTGACAGGGACATATTCTTGCGGCGTCCGGTTCCATTTTTTCAAAAGGATTCAAAAGAATGCTTGACAGAAGGAAATGGCCGTGCTAAAGTAATGAAGTCGCTTAGAGCGATGGTTCTTTGAAAACTGAACAGTACAGCGAGAAAAAAGCCGATGTGCGAGTTTCAAGAAAAAAAAGAAACCGCAAAGAATTTGAGTAAGAAAGGCAAGAAAAAATCGAGCCGAAACAAACAATCTATCATGGAGAGTTTGATCCTGGCTCAGGACGAACGCTGGCGGCGTGCTTAACACATGCAAGTCGAACGAAAAGAGGGAAAGAGCTTGCTCTTTCCGGAATTGAGTGGCAAACGGGTGAGTAACACGTAAACAACCTGCCTTCAGGATGGGGACAACAGACGGAAACGACTGCTAATACCGAATAAGTTCCAAGGGCCGCATGGCCCATGGAAGAAAAGGTGGCCTCTACCTGTAAGCTATCGCCTGAAGAGGGGTTTGCGTCTGATTAGCTGGTTGGAGGGG